>Ga0315314_1002821_pt1 | contig 14085 bp, 12 predicted proteins | sample TDP9_MG_FD_203631 | JGI IMG/M metagenome (GOLD analysis project Ga0315314, IMG submission 203631) | Freshwater sediment microbial communities from Lake Towuti, South Sulawesi, Indonesia - TDP9 | ecosystem: Environmental > Aquatic > Freshwater > Lake > Sediment | place: Indonesia: South Sulawesi...
TCTTACACAACAACTCTCAGAGCCACATCAGAAACAGAGCAATTGAAAAACCTTCTTAATCAAGTTGCGGCTAAAGGAAACGAACTCTTAACAATAACAGCTTCAATAAACTCTTCCGCACGAATTTTTCTTCAGTTACCAGAAACGATAGGTTATCAACAATATTGGATACGTGCCAGCAATGATTCCTCAAACACATGGATAGAAGGTTCCCTAGGTCAGGTAACAAAAAATAGGGCGCCGAATCTTGTTTTCTTGCCTAAAGGAACGTCCGCTTCGGGCTATTTTGTTGGAGGGTATGGACCCGCAATTTTAGAGTCTTATGTGAATGGTTCAACTCTTCAGCTTAATCTCGCTTCTAATGGAGGTTAACGCAAGTGAAATTCAAGCCAAAATTAGACAGAAAAAACAAAAAACAAGAGGAAAACGCATCTGAGGAGCCTCCGGTAGAAACCCTAGTCGGATATCTTGGTCTCAAGCGTCGAGGAGCACCAGAAGGATATACAGAGGTGGAAACCTACCCTCTTAAGCCACCGTTCTCTTACGCGTCAATAGTTCAAAGTGAAGCTACAACCGAACTTCTATACATAGTCGATGAGCTACCGCTAGAAAAGGAGGAGAAAGAAGGATTTGATCGCATGAAGAACGTGTTTGAATACGAGCTAAAGGCACCAGAAGATGAGGAAAGCCTGAGCGAATCGTTTCATCGACAACTGCCAATCATACTTGAAAAACATCCAAAGACGCTCTCAGGAATTTCGCCAATCGGCACCCGAAAAATCCAGTACTATCTGGAACGAGGCATTATAGGCTATGGAAAAATCGACCCGTTCATGCATGACCCTTACGTAGAGGATATAAGATGCGGCGGCATAAACAAGCCGATTTTTCTTTGGCATCGGGTTTATGAAAACATTAAAACCAACATTTTCTTCAGCGACGAAGAAGAGCTAAATGACTTTGTCATGAAGATTGTTCACAAAGCAGGAAAGCACGTTAGCATCGCCTTTCCAATAGTGGACGTAACCCTGCCAAGCAAGCATCGTTTAGCTGTGTCTTATGGAAGAGAAACAACCCCGTCTGGAACAAGTTTCACAATTAGGAAATTCCGCGAAGACCCGTTCACAATTGTTGACTTAATTGAAAACGAAACGATAAACGAGTCTATTGCAGCCTATCTTTGGCTTCTCGTGGAAAATAAGATGCCCATCATGATTGTGGGTGCCACTGGAGCTGGCAAAACCACAGCACTGAACGCCATTGCATGCTTGATTCGCCCCAGCCACAAAATAATTACGGTTGAAGAAGTGGCTGAAATAAATCTACCCCATGAAAACTGGACTTCAACAATTGCGCGTTCAGGGTTTGGCGCAGAAAAAGAGGGCGAGATAACACTCTATGACCTCATAAAATCAGCTGTGAGACATCGCCCAGACCTAATAATCGTAGGTGAAATCAGGGGCGAAGAGGCTTATGTGCTGTTTCAGGCGTTGGCCACAGGACACGGTGGACTTTGCACAATGCACGCCGAGGATGTTGAAACCGCCCTTAAGAGGCTTAGTCAACCACCAATGAATATTCCAGCACCCATTATCACATTAATGAACTGTGTAATTGTTGTGAGACACGTTCAAACACCTACTTTTTTAGAATCGGGTAAAAAACTGTCAAGCAGAAAGTTTGTCCAAGTCTCCGAAATAAGGGATGCCAACACAATTGTTAACGCGTTCGAATGGAACGCCTCATCCGACATTTTTCAAGAAAAACCCGAAGAGAGCATTCTGCTCAAACGCATAGCGAGAAAGCTGGACATGCCTCTTGAGCGCCTAATCAGCGAATATGAATACCGCAAAAAAGTGTTACAGGACATGGTTGAACACAATATAAGAGACCACCGAAGCGTCAACAAGGTTCTGAGCAAATATTATCATAATCCAAGCGTGTTGCAGGCTGAGTCATTCAGAAACCTTGAATAGTGATACACTTTGTTGAAAAATCAAAGCATAGGCAAGGTCTTCGGTCGGATGCTCAGCCGATTTTCTGGAGAACAATCTGAAGAAATCGACAATGAGTTGCCCTTCGCTGTTATGATGTTCACGACACTGGCTGCAAGCGGTGTAACGCTTTATGAAAGCTGGAAAAAAATGCGCAGTGCCAATCTGCTCCCTAAAATTCAGAAAGACGCCGAAGACATGGTTCGTCAAGTTGAAGTTTTGGGATACGACCCTCTCACTGTAATGCATAAAAAGGCTGAGAAAACCACCTCGAAACTTTATCGCGACTTCTTAGCTGGGTTTGTTTCGTCGGTTAGAAGTGGAGGCAACATTGTCAGCTTTTTGAAAAGCAAACTGCGTTCAATTTTGGAAGTTCAGAGCGCAGCCGCAACACGGTCAATTGAAAAGTTGGGAACACTAGTTGAAGCCTACGCTGTTATGCTGATAGTAACTCTTTGCACCTACATCCTATACGTAGTGATATCTTCGAGTTCGATTTTCGAAGTAATGCGCGCGGGCACTATAAGGTCAAGTGCACCTCAACCCTTCGTATATATCCTAATATTCGTTATAATGCCCTCGATTTCCTTTATGTTCATGATTGTTGCCCAAAAAGCACGCAAGAGCACATTCATATCGCTAACGTCTGTGTACCGAAAAGTAATGGTTCCTGCAGTGCTCGCCTTGGCTTTTGGCATGCTCGTTACGTTTGTGCCTCAATTACAATTTATAACGAAGATAGTTGGATTGCCAGCCATTGTGACACTCTGTCTAATAGTTGTCTCAGTTCCCTCAGCCCTTGCTTACCACCAAGTTGCAGTTGTGAACTTTGCAGCAGAAGAATCTATGCCGAGCTTTCTACGGGATGTTACCGAAGCGAGGAAAATTGGATTGTCTCCAGAGAAGAGTATCATTCACGCTTCGAAGAGACATGGGTACGGAAGATTCTCTGGGCTATTGGAGCTTGTTAGAAGCCAAATTGAATGGGGTGTTGCCTTGAAAAAAATCTTCGTAAACATCAGGAGGAAAATTCAAAGCTGGCCTGTGCTTGTTCACTTTTTCATCCTCGTTGAAACAATAGAGATTGGAGGCGGCTCTGCCAACGCTCTGGAAATACTCGCTGAATACTCGGAGAAAAACAAGGACATCGAGATGAATAAGCGCTCGATGCTTAAACCCTACATTATCTTAGCCTTTGTCTGGAGTGTTTTGATAGCTTTAACAACGACGATTGTGGCGTTAACAATCTATGTTCTCGCTCAGATTTCCATTCCAGGCATGGCTAAGGCATCATTTGACGTTATGGAGCAACAGATAACCCTGTTTTCAATCGGCATAATCCTTCAAACATGGATGTCAGGCTTTTTCATAGGCAAGATTAACGAAGGCACGTTTGCTGCAGGCTTCAAGTACTCGGCAATGTTGGCAGCCACGGCTTATGTTTCTCTTATAATGTCTAAATACTTCTTAGCTGGACTATACACGTTGGCTTCTGCCGTGCCTGCCTAGGAGAGGATTTCTTTTGCCATCTTCCTCTATCGACACTTTTCTCGCATGTTCAATCATGATTATACTTACCTTGTCAGCCATGGCGGGCACGTCTAAGCTGATGGCTCCTTATCTGGATGATTTGTCTCACAGAGACGACGCTGAACGTTTCCAGCAGCTTGCTTCACATCTCCTTCTAAACGCAGGGACACCAGCCAGCTGGGGTCAAATGCAAGCTACTGTACTGAGCAATTTGGGTCTAGCAAAGGCAGATTCTTCTCTGCCTTATGAACTCGACATTGACAAAGTTTCGCGTTTAAACAGTGAAAACATTTATTCTCTGACTTATTCTGAGTTGTGGGAAGCGCTTGGCGTAAAAGACGTTGCCTTTCAAATTGAAGTTAAAACTCTGTTTGAACTCTCAATTAGTTTGATTTCAAATTCAACTCAGGGAAACCAGACGGTTTACGAGTTTGAAGTTGCCACAGAAAAATCTGGGATGCCGCTTTCAACCGATTTAAGTGGTTATGTGGTTGTTGAAAGTTTCGTGGATAAGGTGACAACTGCCACAGCCTCTAACGGAGTTGGCTCCCTAACGGTTAATGTTCCAAACTCTGTGAATGGAACCGTGCTCATGCTGGTTTTTGCAAGGGCTCAAGTGAATCCTCAAATGGTTTCTTTTAACACCTACACTTTTGGTCACAACTCACCAACGCCTCTTCCAAACCGAACTTTCACAAGACTTAGCCCATTAAACCACGTTTTAAACGTATCTTTAGCCTACTCTACCATAGAAATATTGAAGCCACAGGTATTCACGTTCAACTACAATTTCAGTCTAACCGAGAAAGCAGACGGAGTTCAAACCGTAGAATATTTTATCCCACAGCTTTTGGATTCAAGTCCAATGATAACGGTGCTTACAGGACACAATGGGTCAACCTCTTTTGCGGAATGGGTGTCATATCCTCAATTGTCCCTTCAGATAGGAGTTGACTTCAGTGAAAGTATTGCAGGGTCAAAAATTGTTTCGCTCAGCCACATAGTAACAATAAATTTTGCACTCTACGAGGTTGTGACAAAATGGGGAGGATTGAGCTAAATGTTTGACCAGAGAGGGCAAATTAGAATCATCGAAGCCTTTTTGGCAATCGCCGTAATATTCTCAGTGCTGTTAATTTCTGTAACATTTCCTTCTTCCCCAAACCTTGAGAGGCAGAAGTCTTTAGCAAACCTCGGAACACAAGCTTTGATAAAGCTTGACACGAATGGCACGCTTGGAAACCTCATCATGCAAGAAAACTGGACCACAATAAAGCAGGCTCTGGACATTTTGCTGCCCACAGGTGTTTCATTCAACCTTACAGTTTACGATGAAAACATGCAGCCGATTAATTCCCAGACTATTCAAAACTCCAACTTGTTAGGTCGCGAAGCCGTTTCGGTTCAATATATCTGTGCAACTCAAAACTTGAACGTTCAGTTTTTCGTTCTTCGTTTGCAGTTGGCTTGGACAAGATAAGAGGTGAGAAAAAGGTGCGCCGAAGAGAGAATTCGGGTCAAATTCTTCTGATTGCCGCTTTCATTATGGCTTCTCTTCTCCTATCTGCCCAACTCTACATTTTAGACGTTGGAAAAATCACAGGTGAAATGGAATCGAATTCTTTGAATGATTTTGTTCTAGCCCTGAAGCTTGGCTCCAGACATGTTATCGTAGGTTCTCTTGCAAACATATCCAACGGTGGACAAAGCAGCAATCTGGCATCTAATCTTCAAAGGTGGTCTTCTCTCGTCAGCAAGCAATACCAGTTTGGAAAGAGCGTCTTAAATTACACTTTAAACGAAGTAGCCCCATACTCATCTGGCATCTGGATATACTGGGGCACAAACGGCACTGGAATCTCTTCAGCCTACGCCAACTTCACTTACAAACTTTCAGACAGAGCAGTCAACATAGACCAGTCTTACTTCGTGAACATTACAACTACGGTTTTCATTACAAGCTCTTATCAGACGATAAGTGGAGACACAAAGCAGGTCAATGTCACAATCAATGTATTAAATGACGCAGAGCCAGCGCTTGCAAAACAAATCACAATATACTACAAACTCTCGGACAGTTGGCTGATTCCAAACGCAACCAACAACTACACGATTGCAGACTATGGAAACGGCACTTACATTGCATCCTTCGTTGCAAATATTCCTTCTCAAAGCGTTGAAGTCTCAGCGCATGTAATTGACCAACGAGAAATCTACGTCCAAGCCAACGCAACAAGCATACAAGTCTAAGGTCTCCGAGCCCTAGTGCACTACTTACATAGTCTCAGAAGCGACCATATATCGGGTTGGGAAACAATGGGTATATTAATTCTTGAGAATTGTTTTCTTGAAGGTTGCGCATATGTACATCAGTGTCATTGAAGACGGAGTTTCCGAGTGCCTCTGGGTTATGCCCAAACTGGAAAACATAGTGCGCACAAGTGTTCTTAAAAAACGCGAAAAATGACTCTGATTAAGTTAGGCTTATAAGAGCCTATGAACTGAAATTTTACTTTGATTTGGTCTATGTTGCCTATTCCCTGGCGTTACGTTGAATCTTGGAACTGCCTCGCCTGCGGCTTGTGCTGTAAGGGCTTCGACGTGGTTTTGGATTTTCCAGAGTGGATAAACGTAGTGAAGGCTTACGGCGTGGATTACACTCAGCCTGGCATAAGCAGATTTTATCTAAAGCATAAGACTGATGGCACATGCATTTTCCTAGGCAACTATTACGGTAATTGGCTATGCTCCCTACAACACATGAAGCCTATGGCGTGTAAACTTTGGCCTTTCAAGGTTTCTGATAAGCCCAAATATGGGACACCAAACGAGGCGCGTTATGATTTGACCAACATGAAACTGTACGTTTACGTTGACCCATCCTGTGCAGGAGTGCGCTGGGGCAACCCCAACCCAGAGTTTATGAGCACAGTTTTACCTGAATTTGTCGACCTTGCATTAGGACAGCGCCGAAAACAGTTCTATTCTACAGCAAGACTATTTCGTCCAGATGCATGGAAGCTAATTTGAACTGTTGCCAATGTTTAAAACTTGACACACCCCCTAATATGGCAATGAAGTGAGTCTCCTTTGCAGTTTCTAAAACAAATCAGGATTACGCGAATTGAAACACGACCTAACGATGCGTGGTACGACCTAGGTTTGCGGCAAATGCGGCACGGTGAAGTAAGTTTCTATCGAGTCCGAGACTTCCTCACAGGCGATTGGCTGTTCAAAATATGCAGCGACAAAGAATTAGGGAAGGTCTTGGTCAAGGCTGTGAAGTGTCCAGCTGGTCTCCGCTTTGCTCAGCTGGAGGGAAACACCATGGTTTTTCAACAAAGCGTCATTGAAGGCATGCTTTATGATGTGGTTTCTCTCACGCGGGCGGACGAAAATGACCGACTTAGCAGAAAGATTGCATCCAGTACAGAAGAAATTCCAGATATCATCAAGAAAAACTACGAGATTAAACCTTATGAAAAGGCAACTGGAAAAACAGCGCCTGGAAAAAACCTAGTCACCTTATGCAGGCGTGAAGACGAAAAGGCAATGGTAACCCTGTTTCTGCTCGAACGCGCGTGGACGCTTTCAACAATCACACCAGAAGAGAAACTCAAAACATTACGAGAGCAAGAGAGGCAAAAACCAAGAGAGAGGAGGAAAGAAATCGACACTGGTCAAACTTGGTCGTGTCCAATCTGTGGCAAACAGCATCGGGTAATACACATGGAAATAGATAAAGCCGTCAGACATGCACTAAAAAGCCATAATTAGAGTTGAAGTTTGGACAAAACCTCTTCAGGCTTGAACTCTTGCCTCGAGCGCACCGACGCTTCTTCCACGTAAAGTTGAATTGCATACTTGAGCGCGTCTTCACTCACTGGAACATAATCTAAATTGGATTGGAAATAGTTGAGAAGCGAAGCTGCACATGCGAAACGTATGGCTCTGTCTTCTAGACGAGCGGAAAAGGTTACAAATTCTCTTGGAATCTGCTCTAAAATGGCGTTGCGAGCCTTCTCCACCATCTCATAGGCTTTAGGTGTAATCAGTACAGGTTTTGAAAGAAAACGCGCCTTAACTAGCGGATGCCCAGTTTCAATAGCATGGACAAGCGTAAGGTGGTCACGAATCTGTTTTGCGCCCTTTTCAATATCGATTTCACCAAAAGCCAATCTCATTTGGCTCTGTGCAATTTCAATGAAACGCTGTTTTGTAAGCCTATGCAGTCTGCAGAGCATGCGATCTTCGATGGCGTTAAAGTTGGGGTCTTGAACAGTAACTTCGTAGCCTCTCCCAAACGTAGCCACGTTATAGTTGACGCTGAAAAAATTGTTGAATTTATACGGTCCTATCACTTCCCGATGTAGCTCGTATTTGATTTCGCCCCGTTCCATTGCCAACTTCAAGGGTTCAACCATGCCTTTGTACCTGAACCAATCGTTAAACTCGGGAACAATAAAATTGAAAACCCGATTCGCATACGCTTGACCAATCCTAATGAAACGCGCAGGCGTCATGCCGCCTGCATAACGGTTGCGACCTGGAATGCCGTGTGGAAAAACCTTAGCCTCTAACCTGCCCAAAATCATGTCTCTTGTGGAAAAACTCTTGCCTGTTCCCGGCTCACCGAACAATGAAAGGTTCCAACCAGTGCGCATGCCTGTTTTTCCATGTTCATGAACGATGTCCACGTCTGCTAAGCCGTATTGCTGAGTGATGCTGAGCATGCTGTCAAAGTACAGAACAGGCCCAAACAGTTTTATGAGGTAATCGGCTAAGGTGGTTACTGAGAAGGTTTTCCCGAATCGGATTGTGGCGTCAAGGCGGTTCTTCAATAGAGTACTCAAATATTCGTTGAGCGCGGCATCCATCTTTTCGATTTCTTGTCTTTCCGATGCAACATAATCGACCTCCCCTACCTCAGCCGAGACTACCGAGGGAGGAAACGTTGCTGCAGCAGTTGGAGTGGACGCAGGCGGGCCAATGCCAAGCTCTGACTGAACTAGAGGGGAAATTTCTTCCAGAATCTTCCATTCTTGGTAACCATCGCCTTGGTAAGAGACAACAATGATCTTCAGTTTTTCGAGTTCACTCACAATGGATGCAGGGTCAATGCGATGTCTCAGATTAGCGGTGATATCCTTCAACCCGTAGCCTTTGCCAGTCTCAAGGAGAATCTTCAAAATGTCCAAGCCGTTTTTTCCGTGTTTTTTCCTTATCTGGCGCAGACTACTCTCAATTGCTTTCCACGACCCTTCAAGCAATAAGGCGCCGTCCTCAAATGTATAGTGCTTACCCCTAAACACAATCCATTCACGAGGCTTGTACACATTAAAAATCTCTTTAAGACGAGCATCACTAATCTGAGATGCGATTTCAAAAGAAGCTTGATCATCGTCTATGTTCCAAGCGTCTTCGAAGCGTTCAAAATATGGAAGAGCGAGTTTTTTGCCCATTTCGAAAAGTCGATGACGTGTGAAAGCGCGTTTCAAGAGGATTTTTCGTTCAACAACCTTGTCTTCAACAGCCACCAAAATAATCCCTTCTAAGTGTATGTCTTAATCAGGGCGTCTCCTTGACTTTGACTTATCCAGCCTTCAGCCTTCAGTTCCTCTACGCCTCTAGTCAATGTTTCTGTAAAGTTCTGCTTGTCCCAGACTTTACATGAGGCTGCTGATTGAAGCAAACTCTCGCTAAAGGCTTTGTCAGATTTCATCTTCTCTTCAAAAACAAAATCAAGCGTTCTGTTCAATGCTTTTGACCTCGGCTGCAAGAAAAGATTCACTCTGGAGCATGGTCTAAGACTTGTTAGGGTTTTTTGAAGGGTTTTAACAATGCCCTCAGAGCTCATCACTTTAAAAGGTGGAAAGATTTGAAATTGTGTTTTCTTTTCGGTTTGGTAACAGGCAAGGTAGAAAGGCAGACAGAGTAGAGTAGTATCCTCAAACTGCCATGGTATAGCTAGCTTTTTTAGTTTCTCCTCCGACTCTCGCTTTCGCTTCACTAGTTCTTCGACCTGACTTACAATCTGGCTGGTCGCAAGCTTAAGCTTCTCAATTTCTGTTTGTTTGGCTTCAACGCTTCCGTCTCGTTGAACCTCAATGTCTATGATTTTCTTTTTCTCCTGGTCAATCAGAGCTTGGTAACCGTACTTCAATTTTTGAGTATCAGCCTCGTTTTGCCTGCGGGTTTCTTCGATGAATTCTGAAAGGGCGCGTATCCTTGCTTTAACCTCTTCAATTTTGTTTTCATGAACTCGGATTCGATGCTCCCAGTGCGTTTCGCCTATCTTGTCATGTCTCCGCTTGCGGGTTTCTCGTCTCTTCAGATAATCAGCCCTGTTGAGTTCGAGTCTTTGCAGTTCACGTTCACGTCTTTCCCTTTCTCTTTCCTTTGCTCTCAATTCATTCCCCATGATTCTATTCATCTTGGCTATTCGAGCGTCTCGTTCTTTCAGCAGTTGGTCCACTTTCTTGTCTACTGCGGGTCGAAACTTGGAGATTTCAATTTCATAGGCTTCACGAGTGAATTCAACTTCTTTGAGAATCATCTGTTCGTGAAACTTTGCAGTTTCTTCTAAAAGGTTTCGGGCGTATTCTAGACTCCTTATCTCTGACTGAATCTGCTTGTAAAGGTTCGACACTTGTTTGGCGTTTTCAACCGCTGCTTGTTGCTCAAGTCTAGGCGGCGCCAACACAACAGTTTCGTTTCCCTTCAGGTCTCGAGAGAGGGTTTCTTTAACATATTCAAAGAGAGTGGACAACAATTCCTCGTTCATTATTAGAGCGTTCATTTGAACCTCGCTGATTTTAACAAAGTTCTGAAATGTTTTCTCGTGTTTCTCGAGAGCATTTCTAAATTGCTCCCTAACCGACGCGCCACGCTCAATGTCATCCACAAAAGGTATCAAGTCGGGCAAAACCTGAAGAGCGATGGTGGAGGAAAAGGCGCCCAATCCGTCTATGATTAAGGATTCATTTTCCCATGGAACAGCCCACAAGGGATAGTGCAGTTTAGACACAAACGATGTCTTCTTTGGCGTAGCCTTTAGGAGTCCTCGTTTCTTGCGTCTTGCCTCAGTTAAAAGCAGGATAGCTGCAACTTCCATGTTTGGTGTAAAGGCTTTGACTCTTTCTTTAATTGGAACCGCAAAGGGCAGAACCAGACTGGCTGTGGGCATAACTCAGCTACCACAACCACAATTGAGGTTTTTGGTTATTAATCTTTAAAGAAAAAAAATGAGCCCTCATATTATTTGAAGAGGTAAGAGAGTGACTTTTCGACGAAATGGGGGTCTAATTTCTCATAAGCCTCAATGCTGCCCACATCATACCAGAAGGCATCAGACAAATAACCATAAACAGGCTTGCAGCTTTGAATAAGATGCGGAATCACGTCTTTCATGAGGTCAACTCCCCGCTTTTTCGGAAACAACTCTTCAATGTCGTTGAGTGTTTCGCCTTCGAGAACCATTATTCCGATGCTCACAGGCTTTTCCAACTCTGGTTTTTCCACAAAACCCAAGATTTTACCCTTTTTGTCGAGGTCAGCTAATCCCACCCTCACAGTGAAACCAGACGCCAATGCAACGGTTGCTACAGCCTTTTTACGCATATGATAGTCTAACAGCTTCATTAGATTCATTGTGGTAACAATGTCGCCGTAATAGACAAGCAACGTATCGTTGGTGCCTGCTCCCCCCTGTTTGAAAGCGTTGAGCACAGAGCCCGCTGTGCCTTTAAACTTGGGAACATCTCGCACATAAGAGATTTTGACGCCGAACCTGGAGCCGTCATCGAAATAATTGACGATTTGCTCCGCCTTATAATCCACAAGAAAAGCCAAGTCAACGATGCCGTGAAACTTGAGCAGGCGTACAACATACTCTAGCAAGGGTTTCTGCCTTAAACCAATCGGAATGAGGGCTTTCTGAAAATAATAGGTAATGGGACGCAGCCGTGTGCCAGGTCCTCCACAGAGAATCAAGCCCTTAACACTTTTCAAATAAGGCACACCACTAGCCAAAAGATGAACTGAAAAGAAGTGGAAAGAGGCGGATTTTGGCTGTCATTACTTCTTTTTCTCTTCCGCCTTTTCTGCCTCTTCTGCTTTTTCCTCTTCTTTCTTCTCTTCTGCTTCAATCTCCTCTATAGGTTTGGGAGGCGGTGTTGTAGCCATGGTCCAGCCAATCCATGCTCCGATGCCGAGCACTGCAACGAATGCGATCAGAACAGGGATGGCAACAAGCCATGCGATAGCATGGTATGGGTCAGTTATTTTCAATCCCACAAGGTTGCCCACATCCTTTGGGAAGAATAGAGCCGCAATGTATCCAATTATGACTACAACGCAGACTATGAAAATGAGTCCGCCTATTGCTTGATCTTTGCTCGCCATTTTTCACCACCAATTTAAAGCATGTTTAGAAAACAACTTTATTATAAGGTTTACCGTTAAAATCAAACAGTTCCTTCAGCCCAAGAGGCTACATACTTCTTTTGTTCAATGGTGAGTTCATCGATTTTAACGCCTATGGATTTCAGCTTCAACGTTGCCACTTGGTCATCGATCTCCTTAGGCACATTGTACACTTTGGGCTCCAGCCTTCTGGTTTTCATTAAGTATTCAACACAAAGCGCTTGATTGGCGAAGGACATGTCCATAACTTCCGATGGATGTCCCTCAGCGGAGGCGAGGTTGACCAATCTGCCTTCAGCTAGAAGGTATAGTTTTCTTCCGTTTTTCAGACTGTATTCTTCTAGGTTGGGTCGAAGGGTTCGTTTGGATTTTGCTAGGCTTTCGAGGTCTGGAATTTTGATTTCAACATTGAAGTGTCCGCTGTTGGCGATTATGGCGCCGTTTTTCATTCGCAGCATGTGCTCTTCTCGTATGACGCTGGTGTTTCCGGTTAGGGTGACAAAAATGTCTCCTATCTTTGCGGCTTCGTTCATTGGCATTACTTGGAAGCCGTCCATAATTGCCTCCAACGCCCTTACAGCGTTCACCTCTGTAACAATGACATGGGCGCCCATGCCTCTGGCTCGATTCGCCAAGCCTCGACCGCACCATCCATAACCGCAAACCACAAAGTTTTTTCCAGCCAACAAAACGTTTGTTGCCCGCAGTATTCCGTCTAATGTGCTCTGCCCTGTCCCGTAGCGGTTGTCGAACAGGTATTTGGTGTAGGCGTCGTTGACTGCGATGATAGGATACTTGAGAGCCTTTGACTTCTCCATGGCTCGGAGGCGCAGTACGCCGGTTGTAGTTTCTTCGGTGCCGCCTTTAATGGTTTTTAAGGCTTCAGTTCTCTTGGCATGTAATGTGCTTATGAGGTCGGCGCCGTCGTCAAGGGTTATTGTGGGCTTGTGGTCGAGGACTTTGTTGACGCACCAGTAATATTCATCTGTGGTTTCGCCGCGCCAAGCGTAAACGTTGACGCCCATCTTCGCCAACGCCGCCGCAACTTCGTCTTGAGTTGAAAGAGGGTTAGAACCACACAATGCAACCTCTGCTCCTCCCGCCTTCAGAGCCTGAACCAAGACCGCTGTTTCTTTAGTAACGTGCAGGCAGGCGCCGAGAAAAGCGCCTTTTAACGGTTTTTCTTTTTCAAACCTCTGTTTTATTTGATTAAGAACTGGCATGTGCATAGAAGCCCAATCTATGAGCAACCCACCCTGTTCAGCTAACGCTGTGTCTTTCACCTTAAACTCCATGTCAACTTTCACCATTCCACCTCATAAAGACACGAAATATTTATATCTTTTTATTTTTGATAATAGAATGATGAGAAATTGCCAAAAAAGTATCTTTTTATTCAAGAGGCAGGGGTTGTGAGAATGGATGAGCACAATTCGCAAATCTTGGAGATGCTTCAGAGAGACAGCCGAAAATCACTTACTGAAATCAGTGAAAAAGTGGGTTTGTCTCGTTTTGCAGTCAGAGATAGAGTAGAGAAGCTTTTTCAAGACCACATAATTTTAGGACCCACCATCATTGTGAATCCTTTCCTCATCGGTCTCAAGCGAACAGTTTTCTTCGAGTTTAAGACAAATCCACATGAGCCTTGGCTTGCTAAACTGTTAGAGAAAAACCCTTCCTGCGATTCGTTAGATGGAATCGCGGGTGAATACTCACTTTTCGGCAGATTCAGATTTACGGACGACGAACACTTTAGTCGAGTTCTGAAGAGAATCGACGACTCCATGGGCAACAGTTACTTCAAGAAGTATAGGGTTGTAAACGCCATTAGAATTTTCAAGGAGGCTGGCGTTCCCTTTAAGGTGAAGGAAAGAGAGGGTTTAGAACTAGACGAAGTTGACTTCAAAATTCTGGAAATTCTGCTGAATCAGATGGAATACTTAAAGGCGCCTTTGCCTCTCTCCACAGTCGAACTCAGCCGACTGCTGCATACTTTTGAGGTTGAAATCTCTCAGCCCGCAGTTTTCAATAGGCTGTCAAGGTTGGAGAAAAAAGGCGCAATTCTCCGACACACCGTAAGAGTTGATTATTCGAAACTTGGTTTCGAGACGAAGTTTATCGTGAGAATAAAGGCGAA
>Ga0315314_1002822_pt1 | contig 14084 bp, 16 predicted proteins | sample TDP9_MG_FD_203631 | JGI IMG/M metagenome (GOLD analysis project Ga0315314, IMG submission 203631) | Freshwater sediment microbial communities from Lake Towuti, South Sulawesi, Indonesia - TDP9 | ecosystem: Environmental > Aquatic > Freshwater > Lake > Sediment | place: Indonesia: South Sulawesi...
TACATATACACCATAATCGACTCTCTCATTGTATGCAAGTTCTCAAGGGGAGTGTACTTCGACGGGTTCAAAGACCTCGCAAAATACTACACCTTGGCTACTGGAATAGACGTTACCCCCGAGGAACTGGAAAAGACTGGTGAAAGAATAAACGTCATCGGTCGACTCTTCAACATTCGAGAAGGCTTCACAAGAAAGGATGACCATCTGCCAACGAAGATAATGACGGTTCCTATACCCGACGAAGTGGTTTCAAAGGGAAGTCATGTTACTCAGAAGGACCTCGACATACTCTTAGACGACTACTACGAGACCCGTGGATGGACAAGAGAAGGAGTTCCAACCATGGAGAAAATCAAGGAGTTAGGACTTGACGACCTCGCCTACATAGTCAAGCCAAAAATCGAGAAGGCAAAGGCGAAATAGGAGGCGATAAGTTTGGCAGCACCCGCAAAAAGAAAATTTGTTTCCGCTGATCCTGAAAAATGTGTTGGCTGTTCCGTTTGCGAATACGTTTGTTCCTTTGAGAAGGGGAAGTCGTATAATCCATTAAAGTCTAGGATACGAGTCGTGCGCTTGCATCCTCTTGTGAACCTCTCTGTGACCTGTAGACTCTGTGAAGACCCGCCGTGCGTGGCTGCGTGTCCGAGGGATGCCTTAACGCAGTCGGAAGAAACCGGCATCATCATGGTTGACGAGGACAAGTGTAACGGTTGTGGCTGGTGCATCGAAGCGTGCGACTACGGAGCCATCACACTGCATCCAGAAACGAAGAAAGTTTTCCTTTGCGACCTCTGTCAAGAGAAGGGAAAACCACAGTGTGTTGAATGGTGTCCTGAGGAAGCATTAGACTTTGTGACGTCGGATGTGTTGGCGCAGAAGGCAAGAATAACGGCGATTAAGAAATTGTTCCAAGAAGCAATGAAAACCGTGCCTGGATAAGAGCAGTCTACCAAAGTCCCTTTTTCTATACTCTACTTTGTTTTGATACGATTTTGATTAATAGCTCTCCATAACGTTCTTCGTACCGCTTTGCTATGTTCATCACCAGCAGGAAAACAGAGATTTACAACAAAATGTCTCACTTGCAGCGAAAGGGGTGTTTTCTGCAAAACCATTCTTGAGCGTACTGAAGTCACAATGGGTTGAAAAGCACGTACGAAGATTTAATTAGTTCTCGGCGTATATCCAGAGAAGAAGGAATGTCAGTACATAGCGTGGGGTGATTAGTTTGCGTTTAGCCCCAAAAGAAGAAATTGAGTGGACGACTGCCAAAGGTTTTTTCAGCATCTCTCTCATGCTGGCATTTTTTGCAATAATTGGTGGAATTATTCTTGCGGTTTTTGGCGTCATGGGAGGCGAGGCCAACGGCCAACCCTTCCCACCTAATCCCTCTCTTGGCTGGACAGGTACCGTTCTGATGCTGGTTGGAATCGGCTATACGGTGATGTCCTTCTTAATAGCCAGGTCGACCAAGTATATCTTAACAAACCAAAGAATAGTGGAAACTAGATCTGGAAAAATCGTCAAAGAAATCGCACTTACGGATTTCATGGGCAAACCCATCAGCCAGTTCCTCGACAAGCAAGCCGCTGGGACAGTTAATAACCAACCAGTGTACAATGTCCGAATTAGTAACCCAAGATCCTTAGACGTTATAGAATTCAGGTCCTTGAACGAGAGTGCAATGGAAGCATTGGAAAGGATCTTAGAGCGTGCACGCGAAGTGGTTCGCTGTGAATATTGTGACACTAACAACTCGGCGGCTAGCTTTGTGTGCAGCCGCTGTGGCGCTCCCTTGCGTTAAGCTATCTGGGACACTGGGTTCTAGCTGTTAAGGCGCGCGCTCTATGGGTGAACGCTAGGAAGCATGTGAAGAGAGTTGATATTAGACGAACTGGTATTGAAGTTCAATCGAGACCTTCCTTGACAAATTATAAATGCTGAAACTAGCACATAAAATAATGATGTACAAATGAACCGAAAACTTGTATTGGCATTGGTCTTGACGCTTCTTATTGGCATGTTAAACGTAGCTTTTAATGTTCAGAGGGCAAAAGCAAGTGAAACCATTTACATTAGGACTGACGGCTCAATAGATCCCCCAACACCACTAATATCCACAATCGATTATGTCACATACACTTTCACTGGCAACATTAATGATAGAATTGTTGTGGAGAGAGACAATGTTATTGTTGATGGAGTAGGCTATACCCTTCAAGGACCAGATATAGGAGCAGGAGGCGGAATAGGAATAGACCTGTCGGGAAGAAGTAACGTAACAATCAAGAATATGACAATCAAAGCATTCAACTATGGCATCTGGCTCCATGAGTCTTCAAACTATAACAGCATAGTTGGAAATAACATAACAGCAAGAAACGAATATGGGATCTATCTACGTGAGTCTTCTAACAACATTATTTGGGGGAACAGTATAACCGACAACCGTCTAGGGGGTATATATCTGCACAGATATTCCTCGTATAACAGCATTTCGGGAAACAATATATCGAACTATGGAGGTGGCGTCCTTCTTACTGAATCTTCCAATAATAGCGTATCTGGAAACAACATAATAAACAATCAATATCGGGAGGGCGTCTTCTTGGAAAAGTCTTTCAACAATAGCATATCTTACAACAATATATCAAACAATTATTTGGGCGTCTACCTCTGGTGTTCGGAATATAACAATCTTGTTAAAAACAACATAACAGAAAACAACAAGTATGGTATTAGTCTGTATGCGTCTTCTAATAACCTCATTGAGCAAAACGACATAACACACAACGAGGTCGGCATTTATTTCCAAGGTATGTGGGCGAATGAACACAACTCGTTTTACCATAACAACTTCATAGCCAACTCTCAGCAAGTATACATTGAAGTATATGGCTACGCTAATGTTTGGGATGATGGTTATCCTTCTGGCGGAAACTATTGGAGCAACTACACTGGTATTGACTTATTCAATGGGCCTAATCAGAATGAAACTGGAAGCGATGGAGTAGGAGATATAAATTACGTTATAGACGAAAACAACAGAGACTTATACCCTCTCATGTCCTTATTCGCTGCATGCGACGCTGGCACTTGGAATGAAGAGAAATACAATATTAATGTGGTTAGCAACTCCACAGTTTCAAAGTTTCGGGTTAACAAGACTGAAAGAATAATAAGTTTCAACGTTACTGGCGAAGCTGGTTTAGGTTTTTGCAGAGTAACCATTCCAAATGTAATAGTTCAGGACTTGTGGCAGGGCAACTATTCAGTGTTAATCAATGGACAACCAACAGAGTTTAGAAACTGGACAGACGACACAAACACATACATATACTTCACCTATCAACACTCAGAACATGAAGTAACAATAATACCAGAGTTTCATACATGGACATCAATGTTACTTATACTTATCATACTTACAGTTGCCATATCCATCAACAAACGAAGACTACTCAAAATTCCTTAAATTCGGCTTCTTTCCCGTTTTCTTTCTTGGGGCCAGAGTCTGCTATGGTAAGCGTAACTGTTGATGATGTACGTGACGTGATTAATGTTAGCTCACCTGAGGTTCCAGACGCCAAGGTTTTGAAGGTGATTAAGCGTGCCGAGGTTACGCTTGAGCTTAAAAAAGGCTTATGAGCATAGTGGTTAAGCCACATTAACAGGACACATTTTGAGAAACGACCAGCCCAAGTTCTATCAAATGGCAATATTCTTCTATTACAACAACTATGTCGGTTTTGGCAAGTTTGCTTTGAGTATGAGTGAAATGGCCGTAAGTCAGAATGCGCGTACATGAGCCATTGTTAAATGATGAACATTATGCGGTTCGCAAGGTAATTGAGTAGTAGATACTTCTATAGATTTTTTCCCTATAGGTATAAGAGTTGCCAAAATTCTTTCCTTTTTAGGAATTTGGCTGCACTTTTTTGCAGTCGGATTTCCAAAGCGCCGAGTGTGGGGCGCGATGACAGAAGTACCCAAATGAGAAGGAGAGAAGAAAAGAAGTGAAACTTAAAAGAGTCTTGGTTGTCTCTGTGCTCGGCATCTTGCTGGCTTCTACGATTCTTGGTGCAATCGCTTTATCGCGTATATCTATGGCATACAATATTGCGAGGCAGTATGCAGCAGCGGTAAAGCCCCCAGAAGGCGATGTCACAAGCAGTACAAACTTGACGGCGATAATTTATCTCGACCCAGAACCTGCCCGCCCAACCCTTAACATGTTCCAATATGTAACGGCTCAAAACATTCAATGGAGAACCACAACCACGGACCAAATGGGAAACCTTATCAACATTGACTTCAACCTTGGAAGCGTGTTGTTCCAAAAGCTGAGTGAAGACAATTTCGTTGGCACGGCTACAGGGCTGAATGTTCTCGCCTCTGTAAGCGATTTGTTTAACATTCGGGTCAAGGCTGACAACGTTAACGTTGACTTGTTGTTCTGGAGATACGCCGACATGCCTGCACTCAACGTCACAGGAGTGCTGACGGGCAATGTTGAAGTCAGTCTCTCTGTCGCTGTTCTGCCGTTGCCAGGACTGTCGCTGGTAGCATATGAATACAAGGGCGACCGATTCATCATCCGCTTCTGTTTCATAAAGCCTATAGAAGTAACCATGGAACAGCCTTCACATGGAGCTAGGGTAAGCGGCGACGTGCATGTCCAAGCATTAGTCAAACACGCGCCAGAGATTACAGTTGACAAGCGGGGGGTAATTTGCGGGACTCCTAACGAGCAAATACAAATGCATTACAATGAAATGAATGGTCGCTGGGAATGTGTTTGGCAGTCGTATAATGTTGGCAACGGGCGCTACGGCATAGGCGTTAGAGCAGAAGGCTTCGATCAATCGACTCCTCAAAACAGATACTCTGACCAAAAAGGAATCGAAGTTGAAGTCAACAATCCTTGGGTTCAATCCTACGTGCTTAAAAATGGAGGCTGGCTTGAGGCATTCGGTGGACTAATGATCAATGGTCAATATGGTCCAATATCTTGGCAGAGAGGAACAGTCTTCAACTTCTGGCCTCGGATCGACTTGAGCATGACGGCTCCAGGAGGCTGGGACTATGGCGGACCAATAGGGTTCCACTGCTGGAGAATCGATGACGAATCAGGAAAAACGATATTCGTGTCTGATAACCCAACACTTACAATCAACGCTGAAGTACAAGGCAAGCTTTTCAACAGCGAGGGCAGAGCAAGAGAGCTGAAATGCATCTACGTGCCAGTCTAATCTTATGCAAATCGGGCGACGATAATAGCCCTTGACGCGTCTTCCACGTCTGTATAGAGTTCGCCCTAACTCTAAGCTTAATATCTGCGCCAGAGAGTAATAGGAAATAAGTGAAAGCCAGAAAGAAACGATGGAACTCCATACGCAAGACGGCTATCTCGAGAAGCCTCCGAACTGAACGGCTGAGCAGAAGCATTAAAGCAATCTGATGGAAACATAGTTCGAGTATCACATTTTTCAGCATGGTTCTTTTCTCTCAGTTTTTTCCACCAAAATTCCTTAAATTCGGCTTGCTTTCCATTTTCGTTTTGGGGCTAGAGTCTGTTTGGCAAGCGTTTCCGTTGATGATGTGCGTGATATGATTATATCAACTCAGCCGAGGTTCCGGACGCTAAGGTTTTGAAGATGATTAAGCGTGCTGAGGTTAAGCTTGAACTTGAAACTGACAAAGAAATCGATTATAGCAACTGCACAGACGCAGAGAAGAAGTTTAATCTATGGGGCTGGAACAAGGGTTAAGCCCGGAATCTTTTGAAGGTGTTCAATGTTTCTGGTAGCTAGAGTATAGCCCCTTGCTAAGGCGATAGCGCCCACCATCGCATCCCTTAGCCCAATAGGTTGCCCCTTCATCTCCAATTCAGCATAGATGCGACCAGCATTTTCGGCAGATTTTAGACCCATCCTCAGGATGATCAGTCTTTCGAGCAATCTTCGCGTTGAAGCCAAATTCTCTACTCGCTTTTTCGATCTGTAGGCACCGTGGTACAGTTCAAACGCGTTTATAATGGTTGTTGAAAGGATGTACCCCTTTCTCTCCATGCTGCCAACGAATTCGACAACTTTCTTTACATTTCTTAGAAGGTCTATAAGGACATCCGTGTCTATTACAACTCTGGTAATCTCCACTTTTTCCAAGCCTCTGCGAGCGAAGCCCTTATCTCAGCAACTTCTTCGTCAGAAACATCCCAAGATCCAGCCAAGTCCGTTATCTTTACGCCTTTTCCTTTTAGACTGATTAGGTATCTCATGGCTTCATCTAAGGAGACTGGGCGCTTTAACCTTATTTGAAGCTCCCCGGCGACTTCAGAGAGCCGAGCATATGTTTCCTTACTGATTTTAACGGTCTTGACCTCAGTCATTTAATCCACCAAGTAGAGAAAGTAGTACTTTTTCACCTATAAACTTTTAGCACCATCACGCCTTAAAAACCTCGTGACCCAACGCTTCGCCATGGGCTTCATAACCACGACACGCTTGTCCAGTTTAAGATGCCAAGCCACTTTCAGTATGGTTGACGTTCAGGAAAACGGTGTCGGCTTTTGAAGTTTTGTGATAGGGCATATAGTATTTATGTAAGTTTAGGCATTTTGTCATTTAGGTGTTTGTATGTCTAAGCGCACAACATTGCTACTTGAGGATGAGGTTTATGAGAAGCTTGTAGAGGAGAGCCTGAGAAGGTATGGGACGGTTAGGGCTGTGTCAAAGGTTTTAAACGAATTGCTGAAGGAGAGCTTCAAGGGTAGGGAAGAGATCATACGACTCATCTACTCTGAGAAGATTGCGAAGACAACTGCCAAGGAGTTTGAGGAATTTCGTGAGGATTTGTCGAGAAGGCTAGAGTCTTGATCTTGGACACCACGTATCTCTTGCCACTTGCACGCATCCAAGTAGATACCGATTTGTTGAAGGCTATTGCCGACGGAAAAGCGAATTTGAAGCTTGATGAAGTGGCTGTGAACCTGATTTCAGTTTTCGAGCTGCAAGCAAAAGCAGCAAGGCTCATGGTTCCTCCAAGGTTTGCGATTGAGGCTGTTAAGGCTATACTTGGGGCTTTTAGGGTTGAACCCTTCCACATGCCCGAAATAGTTGAGGTGGCTTTTGGATTAAAGAAGTTGATAACAGACTATGTGGATTGCGTGATAGTTGCCACTGCGGTGGTTCTCAAGGAGAATTTAGCCACGGAAGATTCGCACATTTTGTCTATGAAGGAACGGATAAGAGAAGAGTATGGAATACTGATTTTAAGCTACAAAGAGATAATCCGTGGTTAAACCTAAACATATAAATCGGTAACAAACTGTTGCTAGGGAAATTGCTTTGACTTCCGGGTCCATACCTCTTTCCACCGCCCAATTCTTGATCTTGAAAAAGCAACGGCTTATTCCATCAACAAAAGGCAAATCAAAAGAAGACGTTGTCAACGTAGTCAAAGATTTGTGCGGAATACAATACGACCCATTGCCAGTGATCGCACAAGCCCAATACATAACCTTATGGAACCGCATTCAAGGGTTCAAAGAAAACTGGCTCGACTCATTACTCTACGAAGAAAGAAGACTAATCGAATTCATGCTAATGCGCCAAACACTCAACATCGTGGCGCCAGAGGACTTACCACACTATTACCAAGGCACACGTAGTGTCGCGAGAACTGGATGGATACAAAGCGTAATCGACAAGAGAGAAGACGAGACAAGCAAGGAGATTCTTCAGAAGGTAAAGGAAAAAGGCGAGGTTTCGCCAAAGGATTTTCACTACGCTACTTTTCGACCGCTCTTCTATTCTGGAAGAATATTCATTGCTCACAGAGAGAAGGGGGTATTTAGAATGCCTTACTACCGCCTGTTTTCAAATCATTTTCCAGATCTTAATTTGGATTCAATTGACGAAGCGACAGCACGTAGGTATTTGGTGCTCAAAACCTTATCCGCTTACGGTGTATCTTCATCAAGGCACATCGCATATTGGATAGGATACAAGGTTAAAGAAACAGAAGAAATTCTTCGAGAACTAGAAAAGGAAGGCATTATCAAAAAAGTAAGAATAGAAGACTTGCGAGGGTTCCATTGGATGGGAACTGAAGGCCTCAACAAACTTGAAGCAAACACTGACAGGGAAGATTTTGTAGCACTCTTGACGCTAATGGACAATCTGACGAGGGATAGAAGATGGCTAGAACAACTCTTCAACTACACCTTTGAAGTTGAGTATTTCCGAAAGAAAGGAATGAAGTGGCACGTAAACATTCTCCACAACAACGAATTCTTGGGTTTTATAAACCCGAAAATTGACAGACCAAGAAAACTCTTCGTAATCAAAGATGTTGTTCTCAAACGTCAACTAGAGGATGAGGAATGGAACGGAGTTCTCGACAGAATAAAAGAATTTGCCAGTTTCCATAATGCTGAAACAATTAAAGTAGCAAAAACTGAATCCCCAACGGTTCAAAGGGCATTACGAAAACAGGGATTTTCTGAAAAGGAGAGAGGAGAACTACTATACAGTTTGAACTAGATAGGTCAGTAACTTTTTCTTTCCTTTATTGGAGCCCTTATTCCGATAAAGATGTAAAGTTATGGAAGATTCTCTAGGAGAAGTTTAGTCAAGTGATCTGCAGTTTTTTCTAACTCCGCTGTTAAGCCTTCTCCAAAACCAGTGTCCTTCGGCTGTATTACAAGTAGTGCGATCTTTGCTCCAATTGTTTCTTTAAGATATCCACAGAATATTTGAAGTGGCAAAACATGGGTTGAAATTGCTGGTCGCCTTGCCAATTGGTCTGGCTTGAAAAGTTTTGAAAGTCCGGGTTTTAGGTTCAGTAAGGCGGCGTCAATAATCAATATGTGCGTTGGTTTAAACTCAATTATCGGCTCTATAAAGCTTTCAGGGACGGTTTCGCATTCTATCAAGTAAACGGATTGTGATACTTTGTTTCGCAGTTTTCTTACAATTTCCACTCCGATAGAATCGTCTTTCCGAATCGAGCTTCCGACACCCGCAACCACAACTTTTTGAGCGTCTTTAAGCCACTTATGCAATTCAACTTCAATCTCACTTGTGTCAGTTGCGGGCGATTTTTCCATTTAATTAACTCCTTAACGGATAGGAAAGAAATAGTCAAAAGATAATGAGCGTTATGCAAATTATCTCTTCAAAGTTCTCAGTAACTTTTTGTCGCTGTCATATATCTTTACTTCGAGAGGCATCTCACCTATCGCGAAGTGGGTGGCGCACGCCCAGCACGGATCGTAGGCTCTGAAAGCCATCTCAACCATGTTCAGTAGTCCTTCGCTCACTTCGGGTCCGTGAATGAGACCTTTCGCTGCGTTTTTTATTGACATGCATATGGCTGGGGCATTGTTTGTTGTGGCGACTATCAAGTTGACTTTCTTTACCAGCCCTTCCTCGTCGAGTTTATAATGATGTATTAATGTGCCTCTTGCCGCTTCTATTATGCCTACTCCTTCTCCGGGTTTGCCTGGCTTGTTTCTGATTTCTGTACTCGTTATCTCCTTATCCCTGCTCAACTCCAGAGCTCTCTCAGCCGCATACAATAGTTCTATTAATCTTGCCCAGTGAAACGCAAGTGTTGAATGCACAGGCTTTCCGCCAAGCGTTTCGTACATCCTTTTATATTCCTGCTGTGCCAGTGGCGTTGCCATTCCCTCTGAGGCGTTGAGTCTTCCGAGGGGTCCAACACGATAGACGCCACTTGTCGGTCCTTCTACAAAGCCTTTCCACCCAACCTTCTTGAGGTATGGAAACTTAACGTAAGTCCATTCCTCCACATGCTCTTCAACTATGTCCAAATACTCAGAAGAACCAAATTTCACAAACTCCTTCCCTTCTGGATCGACCACTCGCACTTTGCCATCATAGAAGTTGCCCTTGTTGTTTTCGTCTACGAGACCCATGTAGTAGGTTTTCAGAGTATAAGCGTCACTGAGCACCAAGTCCACGTATTTCTTGTTCTTCAGCACAACGTCGTCAAAAATCTTGAGGCTGAACTTGGCGAACTCAACGCTAGACTCCGTCATCTTCTCGATTTCTTGTCGTTCCTCCTCTGTGAGTCCTTTTGATACGCCTCCTGGTAACCCGCAGATCGGATGGGTTGCCTTTCCGCCTAGCATGGCGGTGATCTTTTGTCCGTAGGCTCTGTGTTTGATGACTTCCTTGGCTATGTCTAAGCCAACCTTCTTTATGACCCCGAGAATGTTTCTTTCCGCTGGTGGGGCGTCGGGTCCGACGACAAAGTCTGGTGCGCCTAAGAAATAGAAGTGAAGGGTGTGATCGTAGATGTAGTAGCCACTGTACAGGAGTTCTCTGAGCTTCTTGGCGGCGGAAGGAGGTTCTACGTGGAAGGCAGCGTCTAATGCCTTGGTTGAAGCAAAATGGTGTGCAACTGGACATACGCCACAAATTCTGGGAGTTATTATAGGCAGGTCTTCCGCCTTCCTGCCCTCACAAAATCTTTCAAAACCTCTCAGTTCTGGGACCTGAAAGTATGCGTTTTCTACGTTCCCTTCTTTATTTAGGAAGATGGTTATTTTTCCATGCCCTTCCAACCTCGTGATTGGGTCTATAGTTATCGCTTTCAACTCACTCATTCTTCATGATTCTCCTTCGCAGAATAGATGCGGGTAAAGAATACTTGTAGAACGTTCCCAAGGGATCCTTAATTTGTGCGACCATTTTTTCAGCGTCAAAATCCGGGTTCTTTTCCTCCTCTAATCCAAGAATCGATGCAAGAGCACTTACCATTGCTGCCCCTTGTTCGGTTGCGTTAGGACAAGGTCCCCCGCACCCTGTGCAAGGCATGTTCGCGCTTATGCACTGTGCCTCGCATCCTCCACGAGTTGCGGGTCCCATACAGATTATTCCTTGCTCAAGAAGGCATTTCTCTGGTTCTGGGGCTTTCTCGTAAACCCTGTAGATTTTCGAAATCTTCTTCTCCTCTTTCTTCCTAGGGCATTGATCGCAAACGGATTTTTCTGGAGCAAGCACCGAGCCTTTAGTAGGCAACTCGTTCTTAGCGATTGCCTCAACAGCCTTTGCCACCAAATTGTAATGTGGAGGACACCCTGGCAAGTAGTAATCTACTTCTACGGTTTGGTCTAACGTCTTTACGGTGTCAAAAAACTCGGGTAACGTCAACTCTCCTTCCTCAACCTTGAAAGAGGTCTTAGGGGTCAGAGAGTTAGGGTTTGAGGTGGACGGAGATTGAAGATAAGATCTCTCGAAAACCTCTTTCTTGTTTGCTACGTTAGCGAGACCTGGAATACCACCCAGTTGAGCACAAGAGCCAAAGGCTACAAGAACTTTTGATTTCTTTCTCAAGAGTTTTGCCATGTGTTCTTGCTCTTCTGTTCTGATTGCTCCGTTGAAGAAGCACACGTCTATGTGTTTGTCGGGCATTGCCTCGACGTCTTTGTATTTGATGTCTATCGCCACAGGCCAAAACACAATGTCTGCTAAGGCTACGACGTCGAGGATTTTCTCGTTTACGTCTAGGACTGCGATTTCGCATCCTCCGCAACTTGCTGCCCAGTAGAAGGCGAACTTCAGCTTCTCCTTTTGCATAAGAATCACAGTAGACTTGCAAGTGTGGATGCGTCTACTCTAAGCTCCTTTAGGGCCAACTCTTCGGGGCTGATGCCCATAGCCAAGCCTAGTAACTGTGGATAGTGCAGAACAGGCATGCCATACGTTTCGTTAAACATTCTTTCAATTCTGGACTGGTTGGTGTCAAACATCATGTGGCAGAATGGGCACACCGTGATGATTGCTTGAGCGTTAACCGCCTTCACGTGAGAGAGTTTATCTCGTGCCAAGGAGAGCGGAATTTTTTCGTTCACTCCGATTACAGGAGCACCGCAGCATTCAGTCTCATCCATATAGTCTAAGCATTTGGCGCCTGTCACTTCTACGAGGCTTTGGAGAATCTTGGGGTTTTCTGGGTCGTCGAAGCCTATGTGCTTTTGTGGGCGCACAATGTGGCATCCGTTGTGCTCCGCGACATTGAGCTTAATGAGTGGTCTTTGAATAGTTTCTTTGATTCTTTCGAGTCCAACATCTTCGGCTAGGACTTGCATTAGATGTTTGACTTCTATTGTTCCCTTAAACTCAATTCCAATGTCTTTCAGGTGGCTGTTGACCATTTCCCTCAGGTTTTTGTCTTCTTTGAGCATCTTGTTGACTTTGCGTAACGTACCAGCGCACCCAGGGCACAGGGTCATGATGTTTAGACCTTGTTGTTCTGCGATGCAGAGGTTTCGGGCCGCCAAAGTGAGCATTATATCATGGTTTACTGGGTCTAATGGAAGCCCACAGCAGTTGTAGTCGGGCATCTCAACTAATTTTATGCCCAGTTTTTCAGCAACCTTTCTGGCTGAGATTTCATAACTGAGCACTCTATAGGGTATAGCGCATCCGAGAAATAGCAGATACTTAAGTTCGGGCATTAGAGTTTCCTCCTTTATCCACCAATTTTGAAAAACCAGTTCTGGTGAACAGCTTCGAAACGCTTTCTAGGTTTGCTTTTGGTAATGGAGGCAATCCGGCTTCTTGCCGTTTTTTTAGCCTGAGCTCAGGAATCTTGTAGGCTAAGCCTGTTTCCAAAATTGCACCAGCCAATTCTTTGAAAACAGGTGGCATGTATCCCTCTCTTACGGCTATGTTTCTAAGGGCTCGAATGACGCTGGATATTTCCACATCTTGAGGACAGTGGTCAACGCATGTGTAGCAAGCTGCACAGAGCCAGAGCTGGTCGCTTGAGAGAACCATGTCTTTTAGTCCTAATTGTGCCATTCGCAGAATTTTTCTGGGTCTGTATGACTCACTGAATCTGGCGATAGGACAGTCGGCGGTGCAGGTTCCGCATTGGAAGCACATCATGAGGCGTTCTCCGCCTGGAATCCTTCTGACTTCATTCTTGAACCGCATGTTTATGTCAGAAATCTTCAGCATTGCTTTCGTTTCAAACTCTTTTGAGTTCACTTCTTTCTTTTCAGTCATGACTTTTTCCTCCGTTCTTTAATGGACTTGGACCGAATCTCTGTATTTCTTCCACCATTTCTCTAATAACTGTAGCGAATCGGTCTCCTTCAGAGGCTGAGACCCATTCCAATTTGAGCCTTCCCGGCTCAATGCCGAACTGCTCTAAAACCTTCTGGAGCAGCAAGATTCTTCTCTGAGCCTTGAAGTTGCCGGAAAGGTAATGGCAGTCTGACGGGAGATGGCAACCTGCCACCAGCACACCGTCTGCACCGTCTTTGAACGCTTCGAGAACAAACGCGGGGTCTACTCGTCCACTGCACATGACTCGTATGATTCTCACGTTGAGAGGATACTGCATTCTACTGACTCCAGCTAGGTCGGCTCCCGCATAGGCGCACCAGTTACATAGAAAGCCGACAATTTTTGGCTCAAACTCTGTTTCAGTCATGTTTCACTTCCTCCGTTAACGCAGCCTTAACCTGCGCCATAATCTGTTCGTTTGTGAAGTGCCCCATAGTGATTGCCTTTGTTGGACAGGATGAACCACACACGCCGCAGCCCTTGCACAGCGCTTCAAGAACCTTTGCAACTGGTTTTTCGCTGGTCTCTTCCATTTCGATGGCGTTGTAGGCGCACACAGATTCGCAGATTTTGCATCCGCTGCAGAGTTCTTTATCAACACTGGCTATGCTTCCTTCCATCTCTAGAGCCGTCTTCGACAATACGGTGGCCGCTCTGGCGGCTGCAGCACACGCTTGCGAAATGCTTTCATCTATGAATTTGGGCGAGTGAGCCATGCCGCAGAGGAACACGCCGTCGGTGGCAAAATCCACTGGGCGGAGCTTCATGTGTGCCTCAAGGAAGAATCCATCTTTTGTCAACGGCACCTTCAACATTCCAGCCAAGCGTTCGTTGTCTGGGTTTGGAATGGTAGCAACGCTCAAAATGAGGAGGTCGGGTTCGATTGGAATCCATGTCTTTAGAATGGGTTCCCAAGCTGTGACTTTGAGTTTCTCGTTTTCTTTCGTGACTTCAGGCTTGTTTTCGTCGTCGTAG
>Ga0315314_1002823_pt1 | contig 14080 bp, 10 predicted proteins | sample TDP9_MG_FD_203631 | JGI IMG/M metagenome (GOLD analysis project Ga0315314, IMG submission 203631) | Freshwater sediment microbial communities from Lake Towuti, South Sulawesi, Indonesia - TDP9 | ecosystem: Environmental > Aquatic > Freshwater > Lake > Sediment | place: Indonesia: South Sulawesi...
CTTGTTTTTAGGGCTGTGAAGACGTTTTTAGGTGAACGAACTGGGTGGCTGAACTTCTTTTCCACATCGTCAATTTTTTCACCTAAAACCTGTATTCGTTCGATGTTGATTTCACCGACTCCCGCTTTGTAGGCTCTCCATAAACTTTCAACTGCGTAGGGGTTAAACCCCATGATATGGCAACAGACCGCGTCCACGGTCACAGGGTTCAAGCCGGAAATGATCAAGCCTAGATTTACTGGGCTACCCTGAATCGGACCTAGTCCCTCCATTCCGACGATACCATCCACGACGATTAGGTCTTGGCGGATGACGCGGCTGATGTACGCTAGAACTTCTGCTAGCTGGCTGTGGAGCTTCGATTTCTTCTTGTTCGCCAAGGCTCCGAACATATTTTTCATTGCGATGGAAATAAACACCATATCGTTCGTTTTGACCTTGGGGACGTTGATGAGAAAGTCGGTTTTCATCACAGTCTTAGGAACTTGAAGGGTGAGTCCCGCAACCTCGTGCTCCTCAACCTCGTCTTCGCTTAGATTTAGGAACTCTACGTCGCACTTTTCGATCAAATCCATCATTCCACTTTTCGTCACTCGATAGTTTGCAGTCCCTGACGCGCTGTCTGACTCTACAACGACCACGTTCTTGGTTTTTGTTTTTACGATTTTGATGACGGCTTCCAGCACTCGGGAGTCCGTGATAATCATGTTTTCGATGTTCTTGGGATAGCAAACGTTTGGTTTAATCACAACAAGGTCGTCTTTCTTGATGTTTAGTCCTCCAAGAAGGTTGATGGACTTATGGACGGTGCCATCGATGTCTTCTTCCGCGCGCAATATTACCACTTTCTCTCTTCCAGTGGGGGAGTAGGGACTCTTTTCAAAATGAGTCATTACCTCGTTTAAGGTTCTAACGAGCTCGATGCCATCGTCGACGGTCACTTGGGCTTTTTCGGACCCCTCGACGCATTTGAGGAAATGCAGGTGCTCCATCGCATAGGATGGGTGCTTCGACTGGAGAACATCCAGGTATTGGCGAATGCTCCGACCCATGCGTATGGTTTTAGCCTCTTCACCCTTAACTATAGTGATGTTGTAGGGTGTTCTGAGCAAATCCATTTTTATCTGACCTAAATCGCCAGTGATGTCAAACGTTATGGTGGGAACGAAACTGTTTAGTAAGAAGGTCCATCGGGCAGAAAGGCTAGCTGCGACTCCATTCGTCAACTTAGCTTCTACATTTACATCACTAATCACGGTATGAGCCCTATGATGTGGCTCGATGGACAAAACCTTTTCTAAGCGCCCTCCCACTTCGTGGCACAAGTAAACAACGTGGGGGAGCTGGTCTTCGATCACCCCTCCCTTCGCTTGCAGACGAAAGTCGGTTTTCGCTCTATAAAACGTTAAGTTTGAAACTGCGTAGCCTCGAATTTTCTGTAGGCTTCCAACTTCCCCATCACGGATGAGTTGAAGGGCTTTGGTAAAGCAAGGAGTGAAAACGAAGTTGTGAGCCGGCATTAAAACTAGGGGCTTTGATGTTTCCCTCTGTTTCGCTTCTAACGCTCTCTTAATTGCAAACCCTTCTTCAACTGTGGCGGCGACTGGCTTCTCGCACAAGACATGTTTCCCATACTTGATAGCATCCACAACAATCTGGTAATGAGTTTCGGGAGGACTGCACACAAATACTGCGTCTACGTCGACTTTCTCTAACATACGCCGATGATCCACGTATCCCTCATCAATACGATGTTTTTCTACAGTTTCATGCAGTCTAACACTATTAACATCCACCGCCGCCACTACATCAACCCCTTTAATCCTCTGGAGCGAGGGCAGGTGGATCGACATCCCGACCCTTCCGCACCCGATAATGCCTACCTTCAACAACATCACTCCGTCAAGAGCGCAACATACGAAGTAGGTTTAAACAAACGCACTACAACCTCGTCTTCAGCGTTAATAAACTGCTGGCTCTCGGGTATCTCGATGAAGCCGTCGGCTCTCGCCAATGTGGTTATGGCGCCGGAAAGCCCCAAAGGAACCGGCGAAGCAAGCAACCTACCTGACTTGTCGCGAGTAAGGTTCACTGTAACAAAAGTTCTACGACCCCTTGCCGGAAACATCTTAGATGCAGCAACAGCCCTAAGCATAGGCGGGCTTTCCTCACGTCGCCCAGCCATGCTGTAGACTACGGAACGAGCAAACAAATAAAACATTAAGAGGGAGGAGGCAGGATGACCGGGAAGGGAGAAAACCGGCTTTCCTTCAACAATCGCGATGGTGGTGGGCTTTCCAGGCTTAGAGGCTATTCCACAAACAATCACACCCGGTTTGCCTAACTCATTTAGCACTCGTGGAATGACATCTGTGGGTCCAACAGAAACCCCACCAGAAGTTACAACAACGTCTGCGAGGGTCAGCGCCTTATTGAGCATTCCTCTAAGTCGGTCTGTCTCATCAGAAACAGTTCCTAAGAGGATAGGTTCTCCACCGCACTCTAGGACCGCAGCACTCAAAGAATAGGCATTGATATCGTAGATTTTTCCTGGTGGAAGAGGCTTGCCCGGCTCAATGATTTCCGCGCCCGTGGAGACTATCGCAACCTTGGGGCGTTTATACACGTTGACATTTGTCAGGCCGAGCGCAGCTAGCATCCCCACTTCACGAGAAGACAGCGTTTGACCTCTCCTCAGAACGGTTTCACCCTTATGAATGTCGGAACCTGCTTTCATCACGTTTTCTCCCATCGATACTGAACTATAGATAAGGAGGTCATCGCCCCGCTGAACAGAGTACTCCATCATCATCACCGCATCGGCGCCATGCGGTAGAGGCGCACCCGTAGCTATTTCAGCAGCTGTGCCCTTTTCCACAACCACGCTGGGGGACTCGCCCACACTTACGTGTCCGCAAAGCTTTAGAATGACGGGACGATCCTCATCTGCGCCAAACGTCTCTGTGGCTCTAACGGCATAACCGTCCACCGTTGCTCGGTCGAAGGGCGGAACGTCCATCGCTGCCACTACGTCCTCTGCTAGAACACGGTTAAGTGCCTTCGAAAGGTGAACGTGCTCCACGCCTACGGGTTTTGGGGAAAAACTTTGCTCGAGAACTTGTTTTGCTTCCTCGATGGTGAGCAGTTTTCTAAACAAGTCATGCACCTCCCATCTTGTCGAAAAGATGTACGGTGACGATTTCGTCTTCCTCTAAGCCTTCACGGTTCTCGGGAATGATCACGTATCCGTTTGCTTTAGTCATGGTGGTCAGAACCCCTGCACCCTTCACTCGTACGGGTTCGGCGAAAAATTCTTCTCCTCTTTCAAAAGAGTGCACCCTTAAGAAGACCCGCTTCCCCAAAGCTGAAGGAACCCTCCGAGTTAATCGTGCTTTAACCATGGGCCTAGGCTCGCTGTCCACTCCCAAAAGCCTAAGGAGGACCGGTCGAGCAAAAACCTCAAAGCCAACCATCGCCGCCACGGGGTTCCCAGACAACACGACGACAGGCTTGTTTTGAAGAATCGCCAGCGCGGTTGGCATGCCGGGACGCATGGCTATCCCATGTGCGATCACTCCAGGCGCTCCAAGCTGGTTTATGGCTGTGGAAATTACATCGGTGTATCCGACGCTGGTTCCTCCAGTTGTGACAATCACGTATGCCTTCTTTAGCCCCTCCTGAATTTTGGCGCTAATCTCGTCGAGGTCGTCCTTGGCTATGCCGAGGTCTAGGGGTTCTGCGCCAAGTTCTAGACACATACCGGAGAGGATCAGGCGGTTAACGTCGATGATCTGGTTTTGTTGGGGCTTATGGCCTAGCTCGACGAGCTCGCTTCCGGTGGATAGGATGGCAACCTTGGGCTTTTCCACTATGCTGATATGGGTTATTCTTAGTGCAGCTAATAAACCAATGTGATGGGGCTTCAGTCGTGTTCCTTTTTTTATCGCAACTTCGCCTCTTTGTATGTCCTCTCCCCTTTTTGAAATGTTTTCGCCGGGGGTGACCGGGTTCCACACTTCAACCTGATCCTCGACTCGTTTCGTATACTCCAACATGAGCACGGCGTCAGAGCCTTTAGGTAGAGGGTTCCCAGTCCAGACCTGCCTAGCCTCGTTTTCGTCGATGGTTTCCTCTTTGGTTAGCTGGAGAACCTTGGGACTAAATGAAGATGCCCCGAAAGTGTTGTGGGCTTTCACAGCGTACCCGTCCACAGCTGATCGGTCGAAGGGAGGCAAGTCTTCCTCGGATAGGATGTCCTCGGCTGTAACACGTCCCAATGCCTCATGAAGAGATGTCTGCACTGACCCTAATCTTCCTAACTTAACATTCTGTAGGAAGGCGGATAGGGCTTCATCAATAGTCATGAGTTTTTCAAATCCCTTAAGTCGCGCCAAGGCTGAACACCGTAAACTGTATGACAAGATGTTGAATATACTACGATTTAAATCATAAGATTGTCAAGAAAAGAAAGATAAAAGGGAGGTGGCTTATTTTATTAGGTAGGTGACTTGAATCGTGGCGCTTGCTTGGACATCTCCAGGTAGGATGGGGGTTTCGGGGACTTTCACATATCCCACATCGACTCGGTAGGGTTCGTACAATAAGCCTCCTTCGCTGACGTATTGAACACCCACGATTTCTACTCCTAACGAGCTAGCCATAGTTTCCGCCTTCTTTTTAGCGTCTTCCGCCGCCTTCTGCAGGGCCACCAGTCTTATTTCTCTGGATTTTTCCTCGGAGAGAGTGAACGACACTCCTTGAACTTGGTTGGCTCCGGCTTCCACCGACTTGTCGATGACTTGCCCGATGACGCTGAGATTATGAACGTTTACGATGATGTTGTTGTTGACTCCATATCCGACGACTTCGGGTGGGTCAGACTTTGAGTATATGGGGTAGAGACTGAAGTATTGGGTTTCCATGTCCTTCTCGGGTATCCCCAGTTCTTTCAGCGCGGCGATGACGCGGTCCATCTTCTCCGCGTTTTTCTGAATGGCTTCAGTGGCTGTAGCCGCTTGGGTATAAACTCCCAGGCTGACCCTTGCCATGTCTGGCTTGGCACTCACCCAGCCTATGCCCGTGACCACTAAAGTTTTCAGCTGGTTCGTTTCAGTTCCTTCTAAGGAGATGTTGCGTTGTTGAGCAGCCGCCACCAAGTAGCCGCTCATGCTCGATAGGGCGACGACCAACACTATGATCGCTATATACAGCAGTGTTTCCTTCAACCTCATCTTTTTCACCGACAAAAACTTGGGAGGCAGAGTATTTTATGCTACGCTTTAGAACACGTCGTTCTACTTCTAGAACAACCTATCGCGTTTTCCCTACTCTCCACCTACAATAAAGCCACGAGAGTCGATTTGCCTCTCCCAAATAGATGCTTAGATTTGAGCTGAAATCGCCTTATATCATTCCAGAATGGCCGGATGAGGTGGCTTCAAAAATATTGCTGAATGAGTTCGCTCGAATCTTGAACTTAGCTCCATCTGGTAGGACGATTCTTTGAAAAACTGTGCGCTCAGTCACTATAATGTTCAAATTAAAAGGTAAAGCATTGAACAGTTTAAGGAAACTAAGAGTCCCTTAACACTAGCGCAAGCTTGTAAGTTTAAATAATGAAAAAAAGGGTTATTTGCGTTTTGATTTTTTGTTGGTATGGCTGGTAAAGTTGTGGCAAATGAGGCGGTTGCAGGTTACGCAGCTATATAGGCGTCGTTGTATTTTATTGATTCTGTTCCTTCGAAATCTATTCCTACGACGTTCTTTTTGTATGCGTATACCATAGGCTCTGTGTAGAGGTAAATGTCCGGACAATCTTCTGTGACTATTAGTTGTATTTTCGCCCATAACTCAGTACGCTTCGCTGGATCTAACTCAACGCGCACTTGCTCGAAGAGGTCGTCCACTTCGCTATTCACATACATGTTTTCGTTCGTACGAGGTCTAGCTTGCCTACTATAGTAGAACGGGGCTAAACTGTAGTCTGGCTCTCCACTTAGGTTTGCCCACCCTCCAACCAGCATATCATATGGCAGTTCAGATATCTCCCCTTTAAGGTATTTAGTCGCAGACTCCTTGATCTTGGCAGAAAAAGTTGTATGATCATAGATTTCCACCGTGCTATCTATACCGACTTCTTTCAGACAGTTTTGAACAAACGAGGTTACCTCCCTTTGCAAAGTAAAGCGAACGCTTGCCCACATTTTAATTGTTAGTTGTCCTGGCGTGTAGCCGGCTTGCGCTAAGAGCTCTTTTGCCTTAGTAACGTTATAGTAGTATGGCAGGCATGGAATGGTATCCTGAACCAGCAGGGTATTGCCTGGTGATTTAATGGGTATGCTGGTTCCAGACATAATATTTTTGCATATACTTGGGACGTCAACAGCATAGTTTATAGCTTGTCTAACCCTTTTATCCTTTAACCAGGGTTTATCGCAAACTATTCGATATATCATAGCTCGGGTGCTTGTTGGATACTCTATAACAAAGCCCTTCGCTTTTAACCCAGCGATCTGGGGTGGAGGAACTAGGTTTATGACATCAACCGCGCCAGTTTCTAAGGCCATGACACGAGCTGCCTCGTCAGGTATTACCACCCATGTTATCTTATCTAACTTCGGCTTTGGACCCCAATAGTTCTCGTTTCTCACTAGAACCAGATACTCTCCAAGTTTTTGGTCAGAGAATTTGAAGGGGCCAGTCCCTGAAGGCGGGTATTTCGCCGTACCATAATTCACGTAACCCTCCGGATTTTGTGGTGTCCCTCCATAACTCATTGCCACTTTCGAATCCATTATGGCGTTGGTATCCATGGCGATGTAGTTTGGAGTCACTGGAAACGGTATTTGTGGCTTGCTTTTATTTCCACCCACATGGGCTGACATCCTTATCGTGTATTTATCCACAATTTCAAACTCACATATCGGACCCATGCCGAAGCGGAGCAGCGAAGGGAACTTCGGATTCCATGTTCTTTCAAAAGTGTACTTCACGTCTTCAGCGGTGAATTCGTTGCCAGAGTGAAACTTCACTCCTTGGCGAAGCTTAAACTCCCATGAGGTGTTATTATAGAGCTTCCAAGACGTTGCGAGGAGTGGTTTATAAACCCACTTTCCCCCCACAAGGTCATAACCAATGAGGGTTTCATGTATCGCCAAGTTGATGATAGCAATGGTTGGCATTGCATAATTGCGCTGTGGATCAAGTATGGTTGCCTCAACATTCATGCCGAACTTCAGTTCTTGCTTAACTGTTGGAGTCGGCGTTGGAGACGGGGTTGGAGTAGGCGTTGGAGACGGGGTTGGAGACGGGGTTATAGTTGGTGTTGGAGTAGGCGTTGGAGACGGTGACGGAGCCGGCAGACTCACGTAATATATGGCAGCAGCGGCAATAATAATTATAACCACTACAACTATAGCTAGAATCTTCTGAGTATTGCTTATTCCTTTATTCCGCATTGTCAATCACCTATAAATCATTTAAGTGCGAAGCGAAACATTATAAGTTTTATGGTACTATCCGTGATCAAAGTTTGACTATGCTAATTGACCTTGGATCCATAATGTCTCGTAGAGTTTCGCCTAATATATTAAATGATAGGACGGTTAGAAAAAGGGCGATGCCTGGAAAAATCATTCCATAGGGAGAAATGCGCATGTAAATACGAGCTTCATAGATCATAAGCCCCCAAGAGGGCATTGGGGGCTGCACTCCAAGGCCTATAAAACTTAAGGCAGCTTCCGAGAGCAGTGCGCTAGCCAAACTGAAGGCCGCTTGAACTATCAAAGGGCTTGAAATATTAGGTATGATATGGCGAAATAGAATACCCAAATTTCCCACGCCGAGCGCTCGTGCATTTTCAACAAAGAGGCGCTCCTTAGTTTGTATAACCTGCGCCCTAACAAGTCTAGCGTATGGTGCTGCCAAAGCTATACTTACAGCCAGCACTGCATTGTTGATTCCTGTTCCTAATATGGTTAAAAGGACTAACCCCAGCAGTATGGGCGGAAAAGCTAACCATATGTCAATTAATCTCATGATTATGGCATCAACGATGCCGCCAGTAAACCCTGAAACTAAACCAATGGTCAAACCGAGGCACGTAGAGAGTAATATAACCGTAAACATCACGTAAATAGCAATATTTGCCCCAATGATCACTCTGCTTAAAATGTCTCTACCCAAGTGATCGACTCCCATGAGGAAACCTAGAGAGGGAGACTCGTACGTGTGCTCAGTAAATTGCTTCCAGTATGGTTTAGGCGCAAGATAATCCGCAAATAAACCAACGAATAATAAAATAAGTATCGCTGAAATAGCAAACTGGGTCGTTCTCGATCTTTTGACTCTATCCTTAAAAACAATATAGCTCGAGCTTCTTCTTACAAGCCAGAGGCGCTCTCTAAACTTCTCTTTCAAACCCACTAATCTGTTACCCCCTAATTGCGCCCTTTATGCGAGGATCCATAATTCTGTAAAGGACATCCACCACAGAATTAATCACAGAAATTGACAGCCCAGAGACAAGTATTCCTCCTTGAATTACGGGATAATCGCGCCTCATTAGATGTTCAACCATCGTCCATCCTAAACCTCGGTAATTGAAGACAACTTCCGTTACCAGTGCACCTCCTATTAACGTGCCAAATTGCAAGCCAACGAGCGTTACCACAGGGATCAACGCGTTTCTGAGCACGTGCTTCAATAATATGTCTCTCTGCGATAGGCCTTTAGCGCGAGCTAGTGTTACAAAATCCGCTTCAAAAAGGTCGAGCATACACGCCCTTGTAACCCTGCTTATAGGGCCAAGGGCCCACATGCTTAAGGTCATTGCAGGGAGTATCGTATGAAGTAAATCTCCTGAGCCAATCGCTGGCAGTAACCCTAGATATAACGAAAAAATCAACATCATTATTAACGCCAACCAAAATACAGGTATCGAAAATCCAACCAATGAGATCCCTCTAAACAGGTTATCTAGAATAGTTCCTCTTTTCCAAGCTGATAAGACGCCCATTACTACTCCAACGCAAACAGCGATGCCTATGCTTAGGGCTGCAAGCTGCAGTGTATTTAAGAATCTTGGTTTTAAGAGATCAAGGACGGGTTCTTGTACAAGCATTGAATAGCCTAAATCGCCTTTAATTAGCATGTTCAAGTAAATTAAGTATTGAACATATAGAGGCTTATCTAAACCAAGAGCTACTCTCAACCTTTCAATTTCAGAAGGCGTCGCAAAATCTCCCAGCAGAGCTATTGCAGGATCGCCTGGCAGCAAACGAACGAACGCAAAAGCTATGACGGTAATGCCTAATATTGTAAAGACTAACATTAATATCTGCTTTAGAATGTACGTTTGAAGTCCGCGCACCGACATACCTTTACCTATTTTATAGCAGTTATAAAAATTTTGTGTGTTAGCGCATTTGGTTTTCTTCCCCACCACCTCATACATGGCAAAATCGAGATTGCTGACGGTGAAGGTGTACGAAATGGACTTGTTTCATCGTTCCATTCACATGGGAAAGAAAAGATTATTAGATTTCTTTGCGCAATGTATAAAACATAAAATAAAGGAAAAATAAAATGGGCCTCCTCCAAATTCATAATTTAAAAGTTTACTATTCGACTCTTAGGGGAAAGGTAAAAGCAGTTGATGGAATTAGTTTTGACTTGGAAAAAAATGAGATATTTGGTCTAGTTGGAGAATCAGGATGTGGAAAATCAACGGCGATGCTCTCGATTCTAGGCTTGCTTCCGCCTGGAGGAAAGATCGTCGGGGGCAAGATACTCTTTGAAGGAGAAGATCTTGCGAGGAAGAATGAGGCGGAAATGAAGAGTATAAGGTGGAAAAAAATATCTATGGTGCCTCAAGCATCGATGAATGCCTTGAACCCTGTTGTAAGGGTACGTAACCAGATTGTTGAAGCTATCCTGGCTCATGAGAGTATTGCTAAAACTGATGCTGTAGAGAGAGCTGAAGAACTACTTGATATGGTGGGCATAGCTCGTTCAAGGGCAAGTAGCTATCCATTTGAGTATAGTGGCGGAATGAAGCAACGAGCTATAATGGCTATGGCATTGGCTTGTAGCCCCAACATTGTAATTGCAGATGAACCTACAACAGCGCTAGATGTAATTGTCCAGGCGAAGGTAATAGATCTAATCATCGATTTACAAAAAAAATTAAACTTCTCAATTCTCTGGGTGACGCATGACTTGTCGCTTATTTCTGCTATATGTGACAGAGTTTGCATCATGTATGCTGGTAAGGTTGTAGAAGTTGGTGATGCACAATCTGTGTTCACTAACCCTTTGTGCAAGTACACGCAGCTTCTTATCCAATCGATACCTACTGTGAAAGAAACTAAGAATCTTGTGCATATACCTGGAGCTGCGCCTGATCTCGTCAATCCTCCAGTGGGCTGCAGGTTTCATCCGAGATGCCCGTATGCTGAGGAGATTTGCAGGAAAGAAGAGCCCCAGCTAATTGAGACCAAAAAAAGACATTATGCCGCCTGTTATTCGGTGAAATAGAGATGATGGAAGAAGCAATTCTGAGAGGAGAGAAGCTCAAAAAGTATTTCTCGTTTAAAAAATCGTTTCTCTCGTGGCAGAAAGAAGTAATACGTGCGGTCGACGGGGTGAGCTTTGAGGTTGGAAAGAAAGAGATCCTTGGGCTCGTAGGAGAAAGTGGATGCGGAAAGACAACCTTGGGAAGACTTATCTTGCGACTGATTGAACCAACCGAAGGTAAGATTTTGTTTGATGGAGTTGACGTGACTTCTCTTAATCATAGGGAACTTAAGAAAATGCGCAGGAAGATGCAGATTGTATACCAGGATCCCTATGAATCCCTCAACCCTAGGATGACAATCTACGAGTTACTAAGAGAGCCAATACGTGTTCACAAAATAACAATGGACGCCGACGAAGCGATTGAACAAATGTTGGAAGCTGTGGGGTTGACACCGGTTGAAAATTTCCTTAGAAAGTATCCACACGAATTGAGTGGCGGACAGAGACAAAGATGCGCCCTTGCTAGGGTTCTTGTACTTAGACCCATATTCATAGTAGCTGATGAACCCGTATCCATGTTAGATGTTTCAATAAGAACTGGAATTATTGAGCTGTTAATGAAACTAAGAAAAGATTTCGATATCTCTTTTCTGTTCATAACACATGATCTTGCAGTTGCTAGGCATATTTGCGACCGCATAGCCACTATGTATCTAGGAAAAATAATTGAATCCGGGTTTAAAAACGAAATTTTTGACACGCCACTCCATCCGTATACGCAAGCATTGCTTGATGCTGTTCCAGAATTTGGCTTGAAATTCAAGCATCATAGAATACAGAAGATTAAAGATGTAGTAACCAGTCCCACTAGTCCTATACCGGGCTGCAGGTTTCATCCGAGATGCCCGTATGCTGAGGAGATCTGCAGGAAAGAAGAGCCCCAGCTAATTGAGGCAAAAAAAGCACATTTTGTTGCCTGTCATGAATGGGATAAAATTCGGATAGAATTCTAAGAGTTTCGCTTCATAGTTTTTATTGACGTATGGCAAAATCGAAAGTTGACAAAGCTTGTACTAAGCCTATAGAAGCAAAAGTCGATTCGAAATCTTCGAAACCTTGCAGGCATTGCATTAACGCCAGCAGCGTCAATTGTTTTACGAATTTCATGAATAGTATCGAAGATTTCTATATTGCAGGCGTTGATCTGAACAGTTACTACAGTTACCCAACTATGATTAACATCTGCCCGAAAATTTGACTTACCTAACTCATGTTATTCTATGTTCTGATGTAATTTTCTGTGCAATTTCCTGCGCTTTTATAGCGTCCTCTATAGTCACTTGCGGTTTTGTATTCTGAAGGATACATTTTATGAAATGCTCATCTAACTGGCGGTGTCCCCAGACCCTTGTACCTTTCACTTCAATATTCCATTCTTGCGGTTCTTTATCAAATCCATAAAGAATTATATTGTTGTTCCAGAGTAATAAGTGGAGAGTTACATGTATCTTCCGATTTATGTAACTCTTGCCCCGTCTGCTATTTCGCGGTCCACGGATAAGAGGGTGAGCTTGTCCTCCTTTTCAGCAGCGAGAAGCATGCCCTCTGATACTTCGCCAGCAAACTTTGTGGGCTTTAAATTCATCAAGAAGACGATCCTCTTTCCCAAGAGTTCTTCGAGAGTATAATATGCCACGAGGCTGGATATGGTTTGTCGCCTGCCCAGTTCCCCCAAATCCACAATTATCTTGTACAGTTTTTCTGTTCTCTTCACCCGCTCCACATGAATGATCGTTCCAACCCGCATATCCAACCTTTTAAATTCATCGATGCTAACATAACTGGTTTCCATACCCATTCCTCAATTGAATTCTGTTACAAACGCTTTTAAACCTCTGTTAACACGATACTCGGTCATAAATTTTGCCCATAGAGGCATGGGAGAGAAAGCTTTTTCTCGAAAAAACTTATAACAGTGTTATTACTTCACGTACTTGTGAAAACCTCTGGAGAGCGCTACAGATGTTTAACATAGAAGAAGTAAGGAAGGATTTTCCGATTCTGGAAACAGGCGTGATTTACTTAGATAACACTGCCAGCAGTTTGACTCCTGAACCCGTGCTTCAAAAGATGCTGGAGTTTTATCGTCAGTACCGGGCCAATGTGGAGCGGGGCATCCATCGCCTATCTCAAAAGGCAAGTGAAGAGTATGAGCGAGCCCACGCCAAGGTTGCAGACTTCATCAACGCAAAATCTGAGTCAGAAATCGTCATGACTCGAAACACCACCGAGGGAATAAACATCGTTGCGAACGGCTTAAACTGGAAGGAGGGAGACAAGATCGTCACCTCCCTCATCGAGCACCATTCTAACTTCATCGTTTGGCTTCGGGTGAAGAATCGATACGGCGTGGACTTAGAAATCGTCGAGCCCACCAAGCCGATCGAGCATGGACTCTTGGACCCAGCATACTTCGAAAAATTAATCGACGACAAAACAAAGTTAGTGGCTGTGACCCACGCTTCGAACGTCTTAGGGGTAATTACGCCGGTTAAAGAGATAACCGAGATAGCACACGAGCATGGCGCCTACGTCCTCATCGACGGCGCCCAGTCCGTTCCCCACATGAAAGTCGACGTTCAGAAAATCGGATGCGACTTCCTCGCCTTCAGCGGACATAAGATGTGTGCTCCAACCGGATCCGGAGCCTTGTATGTCCGAGAGGAACTAACCGAAGAAGTCGAACCCCTATGCATCGGTGGAGGAGCCATAGCCGACGTGGGCCTTGACTATTATAAGCTTGAGAAGAGCCCCATGAAATTTGAGGCTGGAACTCCAGCCATCGCCGAAGTTATCGGACTCGGAGCGGCCGTCGACTATCTAAGTAGAATTGGAATAGAAAACGTTGAAAAACACGAGAAGGAGCTTACAAAACAAGCCTATGAAGGGTTGAGCGGTTTTCCAAAAGTTGAGGTTTATGGCCCCAAGCCTGAACATAAAATCGGCATCACCTCCTTCAATGTGGGTGACCTAAACCCTCACGACGTGGCTTTAGCCCTCGATGTTTCCGCAAACATCATGGTGCGCTCAGGGCACCACTGCGCTCTCCCTCTGACAAAAAGCTTGATCCGCAAGCCGGGAAGTGTTCGAGCCTCCACCTACTTCTACAACACAAAGGAGGAGATCGACAAGCTCATATCCACTGTGAGGGAAATCGCCGAAACCCTAGCCAAATAATTGAACCCCTTACATTTTTCATTTTTAATATTTTTAACCTTTTAGCCATGTTCGTTGGTCAAGCAAACGCATCATATTTGTTCATATAGCGTATTATACGACTTCCATTGACTCTAAAGTGTGATGTTCTAGCCCTTCCTTTTCGCATATTTCTATGATTTTGGATGCTGCCTTCAAATCAATGGCCTTTATTTTCTTCTCCTCTGGTCCTGTGACCTCGATGATTATGCCTAAACCCGCCACCCCGCAACACGCATAAACATTCTTGTAGACGTTTATGTCATATCCAGGGGGTATGCCCATCTCTGTTGTGGTTGATTTCACC
>Ga0315314_1002824_pt1 | contig 14079 bp, 12 predicted proteins | sample TDP9_MG_FD_203631 | JGI IMG/M metagenome (GOLD analysis project Ga0315314, IMG submission 203631) | Freshwater sediment microbial communities from Lake Towuti, South Sulawesi, Indonesia - TDP9 | ecosystem: Environmental > Aquatic > Freshwater > Lake > Sediment | place: Indonesia: South Sulawesi...
CGAGCGGAGGCTTCTACTCATTCGTTAACCCAGACGTGCAGAACATATTGACCGTCACGGACCTGGTTGAAAGCGTCTGGCAGTTTGCTGAAAAAGCCGGTGTTAAGCCTCCGGCTGACTTGTTCAGAGAAGAAACTGAAGAATGGCATGGAGAACCCTACGTTGGACCAGACCCACCATGCATCGTTAATATGTTGAAAGGCGTGGCAGAAGGCTCTCGAAACATGGTAGCTATGCGCCTAGCTAGTTTCTGGCTGCGGTTTAGGCAAGGCGTTGATGTAGAAAGGGTGTTAGGGCGATTGAAATATTGGAACCGCTCTAACAGGCCTCCTCTGCCTGAGAAAGAGTTGAAGGCGATTGCTGAGAGCGCGGCTAAACTTGATCGAAGCTACGGTTGCCACCTGAACCAAGCTTGGTGTGACATCAACGCTTGCGTCCTGATGCGAAACAAGATATTGAGAACCAAGGCTGAGGCAGAAGCTGAACAAATTCTGGCTGCATCAAACGTCTTAGAAGCGATGAGCCCGCACCTTGATAATATTGTTGCTGGAGAAACCGAAAACAAAAAACTGGAATTTGAGTTGCTTAGCAGTGGGAAATACCCTGACCCAGCCTTTAAACAGCTCATTCTCTTGAAAAGCGAGCCTGGAGCTGGCAAAACGCATCTAATGCGGCTTGCTGATGCTTTTCGCACCAAAAATGTTGGGCGATTTACAGCGCACGCTTTGGACTACACTGACTTGCAGGACTATGAAGTTCTGCGGCTTAAAGAACTAGGTGCCATGGATGAGGAATTTCAAGGAGTCTCAACCTTGAAGTTCCTTAGCGCTGATGACAGAGGCTACACCGTTGAAGTTACTGAAAGAGATGAGGGAGGTAGATTCAAAACAATAACTTATACTATCCCTCCCATCACGGTCATCACTTCAACGACTCGTGTGCAATTAGACCCTCAATTTGAGCGGCGTGCTTGGCCCCTTAACCCAGACGAATCTAAAGAGCAAACTGAACGTGTGCGACGGTGGAAAGTCAAATATGAGCAGGAGAAGGCGCAGGTAGCGCTTGGTCTCCTGCCAGAAACTAGTTATGATCACAGTCTTCGAGTTCTCCGAGTGATTGTGAAGAAGCTTGAGCCTGTGCTTGTTGTTCTGCCCTTCCCGGATGCTTTGACAGGTCTGCTTAGAACTGATAAACTCAGAGTTCGCGGGGACTATGATAAATTCCTCAGCTTAGCCAAACTGCATGGTTTTATTCATCAGAAAACTTTGCCACGCGTGAAAACCCAAAACGGATCTGTAGTTATTTTTCTAACGCCTGGGCACTGCTTAGAAGTGTTGAAAATAGCTGAGAAACCCTATGTTACGATGGCGATGGAGCTGGAGCAACGGAGTCGCCGACTGATTGCAGTCATGGAAGAACTTGGTTTGAAGGACTTGGGCGCCATCATCGACAAAGACGCTCGAAACAAAATCGCCATTAAACTTGGCCTAAGCAGCAAGACTGTTTTGCGGTATTTGTCTGACTGGGCGGACGCTGGCTACATGGGTGAAAGCAAGACGACTGCTAGAGGGCGTCCTCTTGAGTTTCAAATGTTGTATTCGCTGGAAGAAATAAAGGAAAAAGCCACCATGTCTTTAGACATTGCCAAAAATAGCGAAGAAATACTCCTAAAATTTCGAAAGGAAGCTGAAAAATTCTTAGATTCTTTCGGGACAAAGATTTCCTACGGTGCGGACTGGACGGCTGAGAAAGTTAGGCTGACTTTGATGTCCGACTTAGTTGAAACTGCCTTACCGTGGGAATCTGTTGTCCAGAAACAATCGGAACCAGATTTAGGCGTCTTTAACAAAACTGAACCGATGTCTTCTCCCAATTCACCATTGTCCGAAGTCGCTCCAAAAGATTCAGCAAACTCCAACCAAGAAGAACACCCCGCAACAGCTCCCGCGTTACATAAGCCTACAATCCAAGAAATTTTGGAAAAACTCCGCAGCCAATGGGTAGAAGGCACCAAAGAGGAATGGATAAGCCTCGCGGTGGATAACGGGCTACCCGAAACCGACGCGTCTTCTCTATTTGACCGCCTAGCTGGAAATGAACTCTTCTGGTATGACCGAGATGAAAAAACCTTTTGGAAATGGGTGAGAACTTGAACGAACAGAAACGTGGGTTGCGTAGAAAAGGAAGCCTGAACCAGAGGGCGCAGTTCTGTCGCCAGCGGCAACCGTCTCACAACCATAGAGGGAAAAGCTGGCTCTGTTGAAACTCGCAACTTGAAGGTGATTCTTGACTTGAGAACAGATTTTGGAGAATTAAAGAAGATGGAGGAGACTTTTTCTTGAGTTGGCAAGATTTTGAGTCAACCCGACGTTGGATGAACAGATTAGAGGCTCGGCGTAAAGGCAGTTCGTCCACCCAACGCGTTTTCCTCTATTATCTCGCTCGTTTTTGCCAATTCGCTAAAAAGAACCCTGACCATCTTATAACCGAACGCAAGCAACACCTCAAAGCCGATGACGAATCAATGAGGCGCAAACATGAAGAGCAGGTGGAGAAATTCTCCACAAATCTAAGACAGAAAAATGCTTCGCCTAACACTGTGGCTACCGCTGTGGCTGCTGTCTGCTCGTTCTACAAAGCCAACTATATGCCATTAGTTGAAGTATCCGTGCCAGCACCATATCCAGTCCGTCAAGCTAAAGTTCCAACACCAAAAGAACTCAGAGCCATGGTAGAAATCTGCGATGATGAAAAGGATATTTTGGCCAAAGCATGGATTCTGTGTCAAGCAGAGTCGGGGATGGCTAATATAGATTTGCATAAGCTTGAACTCAGGAGCAAGTCGTGTCACAGTGCCGAATTTGGCTACATAGGGTCTCAGCTTAAGGATGGAACGGTTCCATTACACATTCATATTATCCGAGAAAAAACAATGGCATCTGGGTTAGGCTGGTATGATAGCTTCTTCGGAGAACGGGCTGTTGAAGCTTTGAATGACCATGTGGATTTCTCTAAGCCTCGTCTATTTGATTTTTCAGACCGGACCATTCAGTTGAAACTGAGGGAAATCAGCATGAAAGCTGGGATAGCAACTGAAAAAGTCCCGATTAGACCATACGACTTACGCAAGTATTTCAACACTTGCCTCAAGTTGGCTGGAATGAATGAAACCATAGTGGAGTATATGATGGGTCATTCGTTGGGGCGCGTTAAGGGAGCCTATTTTGTTCCGCCAGTGGTGGAGTTGAGAAAAGTTTACTCGCGATATTATCCATACGTAAGCATAGGTAATAGAAACTGAGCCAACTTAAAGGCTCCGTGATTTACCTATTTCGCTTATTTCTCCTTAAACGAATTTAGAGGGGTGCCGTAAAGTTACCTATGCCAAGTTAAACATCGTCCAAGCAATGGAGAAGAAACAAGAATCTAAAGCCCAACACTCAATCCAAAAGCTTCCTCTCTGAAGAAAACACGTCTATTCGTCTTCAAAATTTGGCTGACTCTCAATATGTCTCCTCTAAGCTATATCATTGTATTTTCGTAGTTTATTCTTGACGAGGAAGGCTTGGAACGTGACTGGTGGCGTAGGGGGGAGGGACCCCCTTACGGAGCCCTTCCATAAGAGAAGTTCTCTAAGAGTGAGGGAATTTTGAGCAAGGTTGTTCCCCCTCAAGATTAAATACATGGCAGAGCACCATTCTACGATAGGAACTGAGTGAACGACTGAACGAACGAACAAGCGAACATGGAAGAAGTGAACACCCTTGAGCAGGCTGTTAAAACCAGAATCAAAGGCTAGGGCTCTTCGCCTATGGTTGAGTGGGCTGACATATCGTGCCGTCAGTGAAAAGACTGGCGTAAGCCTTGGCACTATGAACGAGCTGGTGAACGAGGCTAGGAAAAAGGCGCCAGACATCGACGACCTGCGACAACTAAACGTGACTCTCCAAAAATCTGGCGTCGCCTTGGCAGATGCTATAAGGGCTTGTTCAGTGATCTCGCAACTCCATGAGCTTGGCGTTGGAACCACCGAGCTTTCAGAGTACGTGGAATCGTCGAAAAAGCTGGCTACAGTACAAGGCGTTGATGCCGCTGAACTCGTGGAATCAGCCATTCGACTTTCCAAACTTGAGAAAGAAACCGGCAAGCCATATCATGAAGTAGTTCGGGAATTTGAGAATAAGCAGGCTCGAGTCAAGGAGCTTGATTTGAAGGTTAAAGAACTCGACGGCCAGAGGGCGAAGATTCAAGGGGAACTGAGCCGGGCTATTGAGAAGCTTTCAAAAACGCTGGAAGAATTGAAGCATGCCGTAGGCACGAAAGAGCGGCTGCAAAGGCTTGGTTTAGAGAAAACCGCCACCCTAGCCAAATTCATTGAGGACTATGAGTCGTTGGGCTTCAGCGCTCAAGAGGTTCAAAAGCTGGCGAAATGGAGAAAATCCTTAACTGAAACTGGAATCAGCCCGGACGCGCTTGAGAGTTTCATCGAGAAGAGAGGGCCTCTTGAAAAACAACTTCGCTTGTTAGAGGAGGAGCTAAGCCAAGGAAAAGCACGATTAAAAATCCTAGCTACAATGGAAAGGGAGGCTCAGGATATGCAACGCATCCACTATTTGATGAATGTGAGGAAAGCTTTCATCTGTGGCTACTGCGGTTCACAATTCTTTCATGAGCTTAGACGCTTTCAAGTCAGCCAATGCTTAACCTTGGGACAGCCAATCATCGCAAATTGCCAGAGATGTGGAAGACCAAATACATATAACACGCATGAAATCTTGGCAAGATTGGGATTTGAAGTCTTAAGTTAGCTATGTTGCTGTTAAACCTCTTTAAACGAATAAAGGCTTCCACATCTAGGCATTCACCAGAAAACCACAAGAATTTTCTGCCGCCCGCAAAGGACAGTATCCAAAAACGGACATATCTAAGCACTCCCACTTGGAAGGAGTCTCCCTGTTGACCGCTAATCGCATCCACCATTTTAGTACAATGTTCGATGACAGAGATGAGAATATGATGACAAAATGGCGAGGATCTCAGTTTTCAAAGGACGTGAAGTAAGGCTTAACAAAGCCCTCTTCCGAATCCTCGCCAAACAAGGACTCGTAGCCATCTACGACATGTGGCAAAAAGTGAGGGTTGAAAGGGACTTTGCCTACATCCACTACCACGTAGTAAAACCGACGAGTAAAAGCCCTGGAAGAACAGGGCTACGTTGAGAAGGACGGAGAGAGGAGGACAAAGACAGGATTTGTAGTTCCTCTCTACCAATTGACCGCAAAGGCCTACTTAGCCATACTGCTAGATAGAACCGATCTAGACGACTTCATGGAGAAAGCGCCAGACACCAGCATCCTTATGGCACTAGCCACCTTCACGCCTACGCAAACAGGAAAGGACTAACACAAACCCACAGAGGGTAATATCGGTTTAGAAGTGCAAGTCTCACCTGCTTAACGTTTCTTTTCAAGTCATTCTAGTGATGTTTTAAGCATGGTTCGGATGAAGACACAAAGCTTGATGAAAGAATGATTTTCCAGAAGTTTTCACGTGCTTGATACTCATTTATTTGAGGATTATGTCAAGGGTCTACAATGAATGGTGGAAGGGTGTTTAAACTATTCGAAAAGAAAAATCCCTTCATGTAAGATGCAATCCCTGATGTTTTGAAAGAGCTTGTAGTCTCGCCAATTTCTTAACTCTTCAATGCGACTACTCCACAGTCGAAGAGTCTCTTCACTTGGAAAACTTTCTCTAAATGCTTCCTCAGATACCTCAGTCTTATGGTCTACAGTTAGGTATAGAAAACAGATGTTGAGAAAACGCATTTCAGAAGCCAATTCACAAGCCAATTCTCTGGTCTCATTTTCGCTCATGGCCAAGATTTTGACTGGCATTTTTTCCTGATCATCATTAAGCAGCAGGATAATGCTTCCATCCTCTGAAAGAGAAAATTCTACGCAAGAAAGCTCCTTTATTGGTTTTCGAAGCAAAACAAATTCTTCTAACGCAGTATTCATGAATGAGTACAATGATGAAAATGAAGAATGATTTAGCAGTTCTTCTTCGTCGAGTAGACAAAAAATCTTCTCCTTTGTCCTCCGAGGAACAGAGATACCGTAATAGATTGTCTCAAAGATAGACTCCTCCTCGTGCAAATAGCTAGACTCGATAAAATCACAAAAATCTTTTTTCAAGTTTCTTGTTTTTACAAAAAGCGATTGAAGCAAACGCTCTGACGCAGAAAGATCGACCAGACGAAAGTTATTCAGCGGGAACGTCCAGCGAAAATGAAAAGTCGGCAATAACCTCAAGCGGCGCAGATTTTTGAATTTTCCACAAACTTGTTTTAGAGCTGAAAATGATGATTCTGGTCTTGCCTGAAAACAGCCCTCAAGAAAGTTATCCTTAAGGCAAAAATTCTCAATTCGGGAGATTGCAGCTTCACTTTCATTAATCGTCGGGCGTCCCCAATCTTGGCATTCATCTGAAAGAATAAGGATCGCAGACAACACATCCTTCGAAGAATCGATTTCATTGGTAAATGCAGAGCTATGGAACGCAATTGCTCGTAGGACTTCAGAGTAACGCTGGTAGCATTCTTCCTTCCGAGTCAGATATGCTAAGAACTCCGCTGCGCCAAGTAACCCATGATCAAGTTTCTTGAATTGAGTTTGGACAAGTTCCTTCTTGATGCCTGCTAGAGAACTAAGTATGTCTATGTTGGGGATAAGTTTTGGTAGAGGATAAGATGAAAATCCTTCTGCTGAAAGGTAACATCTCTTCATTGCCGTAAGTGTTGAGTCAAAGATACGAGTTGACTCTGACAACGGATACGCGACATCATGGAAGAGACAAGCAAGAACAAGTCGATCAAGGTCATCATTGGACAGCGAAAATGGGGCTTTTCTACCTATTGCTCTCGCAAATAGTGCAACCCTCAGAACATGGTCTAAATGATCTCGGTAAAATTTATTCTCTAGTCCTCGGGTGCTTGCAAGGAGTTGTTCAAATTGTGATAATGTTGCACCTATTCTTTTCGCGCGTATTTTGCCTTTTACGTTGCAATCCGAACCCAAAAGACGAAGGACAAGATGCGCTATCAAGCTTGCCGCTAAAGTTTTTTTAAGACGGGAATCTCCTGTTCCAGCCCATTCCTCAAGAAGTTTTTTGTCAGAGGATTCCCATAGCCCCAATTCAAGAAGTTGCGAATCGAAGTTAGCTGCGCGGAGAAAAGAGTCGAAAATCATAAAGGATTCCCATAGGTATTAATTTTTCTATAGACAGTTTAAGGTTTTTGTGAGGGACAAGCTGTGGGGCATCGTAGAGAAATCTTTCGTCCTCGGACACGCCGTCAAGTTAGAGTGCAAATGGAAAATGCACTAGAACGTAAGGATTTTGGTAAGGTAGCTCAACTTGCTGCCTTCCAATACTCGGCTCGAAATGTAGCCGACGACTTTGCTATTGCTCTGGTTGCAGCAGCCGAAGCAATTGCACTTGGAAAGCAGGTAAATTGGGAACGGAGTAACGATGAATTAGTGGCTGCAGGGATTGCCATTGCTGAAAAGCACTTTGAATCTCGACTGGGCAAATATCGTAGAGATATCGTATCAGAAATAGTCGAGAAATCTGTCAAAGAAGCCCGAAGAGGAGGAAGGGAGCCGCGATGACAAGCGGCGATGAGCTTCGCTGGCTGAAAGCTATTGCAAAGTCTTTGCTTGACGGATTCTGGAAGACCGAATTATACAATGATGTCAGAGACCATATTATGTTTCGTGATGGAAAACGAAGATCAGAACCTAGAACTGAAGAGGAAAAGGAAGCCCTAGACGCAGAAATAAACCGTGTTATGGATGACCTTGCTGATGAAATAGTCGAAGCCTTGGAAGAAAATGGAATAAAATCACCTGAAGATGTACGCAACAACCATGACACGGTAAGAAAGATATCCTACGAACGGTTTGAAGCCTTTAGGAGAAGGGCTTGGAATCTTGTTAAGAATGAACTCCCTCCTAAAGAGGTATGATCTTGCCAACCCTTCGCGTCTATTCTTTTGGCTGAAAGGAAAAGACTCTGAAAGTACACGCTTTCCCTTGCCAATTAAGGAGTTTTACGTGGACTTTCTGAGGACTATGGTCGCCCTTCACATAATTGAATTAGACTGGCCGAACGAACGCACTCTTATAGTCGAAACAAATTTCGAAAAAGAGTTCCGTTCAATAGCCGGGAGACTCGAGTCAATTTTTCACTACTTAACGAATCATCCAATTGAAATTAGGATAGAAAGTCAACCTAGACAAGGGAGACAAGGCACTTTAGAAGAGCCTCCTCTAGATGGAACTTTAACCTTGTTTTCTGCTGGATTAGATAGTATGTGTTGCGCCGCCAAACTGAACGCCGAAAATAAGAGACCCATCTTGACCCACATCATAACGGAATGGACCACGTTTCATGATGTCCAAGAGATTTCCAAATCACGATTTTTTAGAAGATCCGACTTTTTTTGCGTTGACGCAACAACCAAAGCGCTTAAAGGTGGATTTTCGAATACAAGGGGGTTAGTTTTCTATTCTGCTGCCTATGCGATTGCAGCATCTTTGGGGTTGCGCTCGTTTTCGTTAGGGGAAAATGGTTCTCAGATGCTTGACATAATGTTGGGGCAGGATGTCTATTACAACTCTCAATCAACTATGAATACGAATCCAAATTTCATAATGAAATGTCAAAGTCTCTTCTCAGCTTTTGATGAAAAAAGGTTTAACATCGAATGCATTTTTAAAAATATGACTCGCGCAGAAGCGATTGCCACATTCTCTAATCAAATTCCTTGGAAACAATCTTGGTCTTGTTTCACAAGAAGAGGCAGGTCACAAATGTGCGGCTTATGTTACAATTGCTTTGTCAGGCGGATGTCGATACTTGCAGCAGGAATAGAAGAAGATGCAGGAGCCTACGAAAATAATCCCTTTTTAATAGGTCCCTCACTCGTAGGCGAAGAATACAAGAGAAAAGAAGATATCATTTACTACCTTCTGACATTCTATGCTAAGGTATTAAGGAACGATGCCGAAGCGAAGTCCAAGCTCGAGCTTTTGACTGGAGAATTCTTCAAGGATCCTGTCGAGTTGGCAACAAGATTTGGGCTGGATATCTACCTTGCTGTTCTAAAATCGAGCTCCACTCTGAACAGAATTGACCTCAGCGGGATTGGAAGAAAAGCAATTGAACTACTTAAGAAATCGCCAATTGAGACCTTACGCCAAAGAGAGAAAGATTTAATGACTCTAGGGAGATAGAAAGCTACTGATCGCCCAAAAGCCCAAGCTTCAATTTTAGACCACCCCACAGATCGAAAAGGTTATCGCTCATGGCACGGTATTCGAGGCTGCTCTCACATGGGAATTTAAAACTGAAACCAGCAAAAAACGTGCACTTTTTGCCTCAATATTTAGATTTTCATAACTATACAGAAACTGTATTTTTGTACTAAGATAAGGCACTTTCGATTATAGAAGATTCTTTCATGTTCATTTATTTTAGTAGAAGTTAAATATGAGATAGGGAGAAATACCGCTTCATTTGGGGTGAGAGTATGGAAACTAAAAGAAAAGAAAAAATTATCATGCTTAAAGCCTATATGGATTCATTTAAAAAAAGCGACCGTCGAAGTGTCAGTAACAGTATCTATTTAGGACAAGTAATGTTTGAGCTTCCAAGGAACTATGACGACTTCATTGGATTCGGCAAACTAGGTGTGTCAAGCTACCGACTGCACACAGATTATTCGATTATCAAAAATAATTCGATGGAACTGTCCACAGAAGAAGTTTTGAACTCTGTTCTCGAGAAGTTTCGGAAGGTTGGGGGAAGTCTTTCCAAGTTTTCTGGAGAGGAACTGCGACTTGTAAGTTGCCTGTTTTGGTACAATGGAACGATATTGAATGAAAAGGAGAAAGAGCAAGCAAGCGCAATTAAAGAACGCATGTTAGGGATTTAAGGCCATCACATCGCTTCTATCCTTTCCATCTCGGTCAGTCTTTGCGTTGCCTCTTCCTTGATTCTGTTTATTAGATAATCATGTTGATGGCTTTCTACCTGGGCTCTATCTGCAAAAACATAGAAGAGAATCTGGTAGCGCGTAAGCGCTCGGAAATACGCTTTGTTCACATCTTCCAAATTTTTAGTAGGAGAAGCGGGATCATCTTTATCAAATATGTTGTCATGTGTTAGCCACTCTAAGAGCTTTTCTAAGTCAATTCCAACAGGACGGATTTTTGCACGAAAGTCAACCTTGACTTTAAGACCTCCTGACATTTGCTCTAAATCTTGTTTTAGCCTTTCCAATTCTGTACCTTTATCTCTAGCTATTTGTAAAGTTATTTGGTAGGGCAAAATCAAGACATAACTTTTCCTTCTATCGAGAACATCTTTAAGAATCTTAAAAGCCGTTCTAAAGTCGTCTCCGGATGCTCTCGAGCGTCGTTTCTTGATTTGAGTCATGAAATTAAAGTCATCGTATTGCAAGAATTTTCTAGTGTCGGATATAAGTTCTTTAATGAGCCCAGGCATCATTTTCAGAGCATCAGAAATCATAAAATCAAAAATCCTTGAGGTCTTATGATAATACAGATTTGTGTACATGTACTGAACTGCCCCAAAACTGTTCATCAAAGCTCCTATTGCTGACTTAGAAATCAGCAGTTTGTCCTTCACTCTAAAACCGTCTATTACGCGCTCAAAATCGACACTTCCATATTCTCTCGTCCCCGCATGGTAAGAGTCCCTTTGCAGATAATCCAACTTATCGCAATCGTAAGGGCCATCAATCAGTTCGTTTAGAAAAGTCGGCGCTTGTGAGTTGGCGGTTAGAATTTCTTTGATATCGTCGCAACAGAAAGGGCTTTTGAGTTTGGATGACATTTTTTCCTCCAAAATCTTCAGTCCCATTTTTTCGTGGTTGAACTTCATGGAACTGTCGTTCTGTTCTAGATCTGCGCATACATCCTCAAAAAGATGGGAAAAAGGGGCGTGACCCAAATCGTGCAAGAGAGCGGCAAGTCGCACACATTGAATCAATTCTACATAAGTTTTGTTGTCCCAAAAATCATTTCCTAGATGTTGGTCTAGCCGATCTAGTCCAGAATCCGGTGTCTCTTCTATTACAAGTGGCTCAAAAAGCAAAGGGCTTATTTTATTTCTAATATCTGAACAATGGCGGTAAAGGATCCTAAGAAAAGCTTTATGGGTCAAATGCATGACCCCCAAAGAATGAGACTTTCTCGTATGACAAGCGTTTGGATAAACAAACCGAGCAGTAGGCATCTGAAAAATCCTATCTAATCTTTGAAATTCTTCAGTGTCAATTATCTTATTTTCGAGCTTGGTAACGTGAATATACCCAAATATTGGGTCTCTAATTTCTCTCTCAATTTTGAGGTCGTCCAAGGCAAGTATTCTACGAGGAGAAAGTCTATCAGGCATCAGCAACACTCCATTAATAGTGAATTTCGTTTGAAACACTTAATTGTATATAGCAGTGAACCAAACTTTCTCCCGTTAGGCTGCCTCAAAGCAGGAGACCTCCTTTCTCGGATCTGCAATTGTTATAGGTTTTGGGCGTATTCTCAAGGCTTTTGACAATAAATAGATTATGAGAAACCCAACTACAAAGGTGACAAGCACACTTACGACGTTTAGCACAGTTGGGAAAGCCAAACCAATTTTCACTCCTCCATACACAGCTATACGGATTCATCAGCGTATTAGACTTGCGAGCGCCTAGCTTAGGAACAGACCGAAACGATTATCGCAAACAGTATGGACGATACCTTAGCCGAATTGGCTTTCCCTCTTTGTCAAAGCCGAATCGCACCTCTTCAATCTCCATGAATTCACCCCAGAGAAAAAAAGAAGGTTTAGTCTTGTTTTTCCCAGTCTATGTCGAAGTCGTTTTCGTGATTTTTGAACCATTCGTCTAGGGCTGCTCTGATGATTTTTGTCTTGATCGCTGAGGGAATACGGCCTACTTTCTTGGCAACGTTAATTATGTATGTATTGAGTTTTTGCGTTTGTAGCGGTGTGAGTGTGATGTTGAGTCTCTCAGGTTTTGTTTGTTTCTTTTTAGCCATTAGTCAAACCACACTTTTCCACATTACATATTGCATATTTATGCTTTGTGTAAAGAGAAAAAGGTTATGGTTTGCGTTGAGACAGCGTGAATCGTGGAATGGGTTTTTCTGAGGCCATGATTTTTTCTATGAACTTTCTGATTTTCTCTTCCACTTCTTTGTAGCCGTAGGTTATTTTTGTTGAGTCTTCGCTTGTTGTGTATAGTTTAGGCTCGATGGTAAAGCTCCAATATTCTCTTTCAGGTCCCCACTTAGTCATTTTTCCTGTCTTCTGGTGGAACTGCACAGCTATTCTACGCGGTTTACCGTCATCATCATAGTAGAAACTCAGGGTTGCGTCTTCGGTTGAAACTCTGTGGAATTTGGGAAACTCATGTGCCAGGTTCTGTAGGACTCCCTCAAACTGTCCTATTTGATATGGGCTACGGATTGTAGGCAAATGTTTCACCCCCAAAAAATAGAAGAAAATCAGAGTTGGTTGACTTTTATGAATTCTTTTAGTGAGAAGCGGTTGCGGCTTATTGGAGGCGGTGGACATTTTATGTGCCATTCTATTGAATCATCGGCATAGTCGATACAAGCGAATTTTCCCTTGACAAGTTTCCAACCGCCTTTTCCGTCGGGCACGTGACGATCGGGCTGTTTGTGTGTTCCATGACGAAATGCGGAATGGACAATGCTAGCAGTCAACTCGTAAAGCGCATCTTCAGGTATTACACCGGAATCACGCAGTTTCTTCTCGACGTAGTTATGTAGCCAATCGCGTCCTTTAGACGATGAGAATCTCTGTTCTTGGAAGGTTGCCAACTCATAAATCGGTTGTTTACATTTATCACATATCCCTACTTGTTTAGGAGCGACATACGAGAATGTTTCCGTAGGAGGTTCTGGTTCAGTCATCTTGCACCCCAAAGGAGAAAAAAGGAGATTATTGTTTTGTTTGGCGTGTTTTCATGTAGGTCTCGAATGGGAATAGCTGCTGTTCGATTGCCTCAACTATGGCTCTGGCGTCAGACATCCTTGGCGGTATCCATTCTAGAACAGGTTTACCGAATTCGTTGCACTTGAAGAATTTTTTCAGGTGTTCCACTGTGGGATATTTATGAATCCATCCGTGGATGTCGTAATGTGCGATGCTGCCGCAGTCCAGGTGTAGGAATTGGTAGAAGTATCGGGATAGGATAGGTGGCTTATTTTGATCCTCGGCGTTGTAGAGTGTTCCATGTTTCATTATTTTTTCAAGATTTCTGAGTATCCTCTCTTTGCTCCAAACTGTGTTGCCGTTGACGAGGATAGAGGCTTTAAGATGGTGTTCGTCTATGAGTTTCTGTATTATTAGCCTGGCTTCGGATTCCTTTATACTTTGGAGATTCGGATGTTTCTTCAGAGCGGCTATAGCTTCATTGATGTCTTTCTCGCTTCCGAAATAGGTTATTTTGTTCATTTACTATCCGAACTCCACATCGGGCACAAATAATACTGACTGCTCTCTCGGTTTCTATAGAGTAATCTGCTGGGCCATCTTTGTCCATAGTTATGTCTGAGGCACGAGTCTCTGTTACCATGTCGAAGGTTAGTGAACCGCACGTTGGACATTTCAGGCATCCGCGTTCATCAAAGACTAAGGTCACAATTTCACCCCAATAGAAAAAAGCGGTTATTTTTCTTGTCCCTGTTTTATTTCCGTGAAGGATTTTAATGAAAATCGGTCGTGCCATATTGGTGGTGGCTTCCAATAGAATATCGACATATCTGGCGGGGTCCATTGATTCCCAAGGTCCCATATGGGGCTTGTTGTTCCAGCGTATTTCTGGTCGATTCTTAATGTGTCAGCGCAGATTATAGAGTAGGGATGGTTTGAGAAAAGTGCCATGTTGACTAGGCAGGCTCGGTAAAGACTTAGGTCGATTTCGATTCCGAATAGGACTAGTGGTGCTTTTGGCATCATTTG
>Ga0315314_1002825_pt1 | contig 14077 bp, 13 predicted proteins | sample TDP9_MG_FD_203631 | JGI IMG/M metagenome (GOLD analysis project Ga0315314, IMG submission 203631) | Freshwater sediment microbial communities from Lake Towuti, South Sulawesi, Indonesia - TDP9 | ecosystem: Environmental > Aquatic > Freshwater > Lake > Sediment | place: Indonesia: South Sulawesi...
GTGGTGCAAAACCACTTTTTTTCATTAAAGGGATATTAATCCAGCCGTCCACAGTCACATTTGCTACTGCGCTCCCTGAGACCATACCAAATAAAGCAGAGGAGATTGCCGAAATTTTGGCTGGACCTCCGATTGCTCTTCCTGCCAATCCCATTGCGATATCAGTAATAAAGTCAATGCCTTGTGTCCATTTGATAAAAGCTCCGAAAAGCATAAAGATAATTATTATGGTTGCGCAAATAGAAGTAGGAATCCCGAAAATACCCTCAAGCGTCAAATATTGAAAGCCTATGACCCTCTCCAATGAGTAACCCCGATGCCAGAAAGTTCCAGGGAAAAGGGGGCCTCCAAATGCATAAAATAAGGAAAATATCGCAACTGAGGAAAGGACGATTCCATTTACTCGCCTGCCCAGCTCAAGGAGAGAAATGATTAAAAAAATTCCAAATATGATATCCAATTTAATTGGCTCCACACTTCGATAAATCAAGCGATTATAATCCACTATAGCAAAAATACATGCGCTGGCACCCACAACGATAAATATTATGTCTATGATTAGTGATAATCGGCTGCTTGTAAGGGTTTTAAAAGGGCTCCACTTTATGAGGCACAAAATTGTAAAAAAGAGGAAGATGGCATACCATTGGTAAGCAGTAATTACACCTGTCGCTATTAAATATGTCGAAACCAAAGTTCCGATTATGGAGAAACTCTTTATAAAAATACCCCACCTTCCTTTGAACTCCCGTCTGGGATTGCCCTCAAGAGAAATAACATCCGTTATTCTCATTGCTCCCCCTATGAATACTTAAGGCAAAGAGGGCTAATATAAATAGAGCCCTCTTTTGCCTTATGTTGAATTCACTTTAAAGATCTGACGATTGGCAATGGCTTGTCAGTCCAAACACCGGATTCCTCGTAAAACTTTTTTGCACCAGGATGGGTCGGGAGTGAGTCTTCCATCACTTTCACCATCTCATAGCTCATTTCTGCCGGTGTAGGGTGCCACCTTGTAAGGATCTTTCTATTCTCCCATATAACTTTTGTCATTTGGTAAACTAAATCATCCGGCAGATCTTTGTGGACCTCTGCAATAGTATACGTTCCTACAATCCACACTTTAGGAGGACCTACATAGCCTTTCCCGCCCCCGTATATCTTCTCAGCCTCAAGGTGAACAGCGTTAAAGACTGGGAGCCGTGGCATCACTTTCTCTTTGATTAATTTTTCTGGGACCTCGATCATTCTATACTCTTGGGTGGCACCCAACTCATACATTTTAGGAACCGGGATCCCAGTTGTCCATATAGCCACATCAATTGTTCGAGCCTTTAATGCCTCTTCAGCGGCCTCATAGGTTAAAAAATGAGGTTTAAAATCTTCATAGGGAAGCCCCAAACCGATAAAAGCATCGCGCACGATCTCCTCACTACCACTCCCTTTCGTATGCACGCTAATTCGCTTACCTCTTAGATCTTCAAATGTCTTGATCGGACTATCCTTTAAAACTACGATATGCAAACCGACCACATAATATGGGTACCATCCTCGAAGATTCGCATATTTTCTATCGTAAGGTGGCATCCCTCGATAGGCCCGGTATGGTTCAGTTATGCCACTGACTCCTGCATGGACCTCCATTCGATCCACTAACTTAACATTGTCGACCCCACAACCAGTCGCTTCGACAATCACATCGAGCCGAAGTTTGTCCCTCAAAACTGCGGCTGCACCCTGGGCCACCATATAAGCGGCTCCACCCAGTCCACAACCTCCATAATATAATCTCTGCCACTTGGGATCTATCTTGGGAGCTTGTGCCACCGCTGCTGGCCAGCCAGTAACAATCAAAGCCACCACTGCTCCAAAAATAAGGACCAGAGAAAATGAAATGACCTTGCTTCTCATTCTTATCATCCCCCTTTCTTTTTATTACCATCCCACTGTCAAACCTCAATATCGCCTTTTTGGACATCACCTCCTTTGACGCTTGATCATCAGGGCAAGGATTACGATGAGAAAGATAATGGGAAAAAAGCATACCTTTGGATAAGGATTTCAGTATGAGTTCCTCCCCACCCCGATAGCCCCAAAGGCGAGCTGAATATATCACAATCTGAGTGATGAGTAAATCGTAATCTTCCTGCTATGTTAAATCCAATGAAAGAAAAATTCGAAAAAGGCAAAGTTAACCGAATGAGAGGCTGATATCAAATCCAAGATCTTTTTCTCGTCTGGTAACATCCGCAATCTTATTAAAGCTCCATCTCAGATTTTCATGATGGTGAAGCAGCTATTAGTATTTCTCATCAACCCTTCTCTTTTCTTTTTCGGCAATGGCTCCAGCCCTTAAGAGGAGATCCTGCCCCATCGAAACCATCGCATAATCGATCATCCTGCCGCCGAAGGAGGCTGCTCCCAACCCCTTTGCCTCCGCCTCCCTATAAGCATTGATCATCTGTTTGCTAAATTCGATGTCTTCTTTTGAAGGAGAAAAGACTTGATTGACAGGCTCGATATGACGGGGATGGATCAACATCTTTCCTTTAAATCCCAAAAGTTTTGCTTTGGATGATTCTCGTATTAATCCATCTATATCAATTAATAGACCGAAGAAGGGAGTATCAATGGCTGGGATACCGGCAACCCTTGCAGCAATTGAAATTCTCGAGCGCGCGTACAGGATCATCGGAAAATATTCATCTGGGGATAGCCTCGCGATCGCGAATCCTTGGCCCAATTCTCTTAAGAAATCTCCGGCTCCAAAGCCCAAAGCGGCCACGCGCTTGCTTACCATTGCAATTTCCGAGGCATTTAAAACACCTCGAGGAGACTCTAAGAGAGGTATGATGGAGATCGTGTTGGATTTGAGCCTTTTCCTCTCCTCCTCCTTTTTCAAAAGCCGATCCAATTTGACGATTTCCTCTTTCGTTTCAGATTTCGGAAGCATGATGCCGTCAAGATCCTTTACCACCACATATTTTAGATCCTCTTGTGTCAACCCTGTTCCGAGAGAATTAACTCGAACGAAGACATCGATTCCTTTTGATTTCAAGGTCGGAATACCATCTCGAGCAAAGACCCTTGCTGTCTCTTTCTCCATGATGGGCACCGCATCCTCCAAGTCCAAAATGATAGCATCCTGCATCTCAGTGCTCGCTCTCATAATCATCCGCCAGCTATTGGCAGGAATAAAAAGCATAGATCTCCAAACACGCATTTTCGTATCCCTCATTTCCCCTCAAAGGAATAAAAATATCCTTCCCTCTATGCCGTGGCTTTTAGAATTTTTACCAATGTGGACCCGATGTCGTCCGGCCTATCCACTACGTGCGCGCCTGCCTCTCTTAATGCGGCCACCTTGCTCTCTGCTGTCCCTTTTCCTCCCTCGATAATCGCGCTTGCATGGGAGAACCGAATCCCTCTTGCCAAACCTCTTCCGGCAATGTAGGCCACTAAAGGTTTTGTATATCTTCCCTCCTTGATCATCTCCGCTGCATCTTCTTCCATAACAGAACCGATCTCCCCAAAATAAGCCACAGCATCTGTCTCTTCATCAGCTTGAAAGAGTGGGAGCAATTCCGGAAAAGTCGTGCCTAAAATTGGTTCTGAACCGAGGTTGATGGCGGTGCTGATTCCCAGTCCAGCCTTACAAACATTCCAGCAGAGGGTGGTCGTCTGCCCACCGCTTCGTGAAATGACCCCAACCCTACCGGGTATAAAAGCAACTCTTGCCAGCTCTTCGGGAGAGCCGAAAACACCCAGAGAGGCCTTTCCTGGGCTTACCAACCCAGCAGAACCCGGACCAATTAGTCTCACCCCTTCCTCCCCTGTCAAATCAACGACTTCTAAGGCATCGTGCAGAGGCACTCGTTCCACTTCCATGAGAATGGTTTTGATTCCGGCTTCAACCGCTTCCAATACCGCCTTCCTGGCTTCCGGACCAGGAACTAAGACGACACTGGCATCGAATTGGCCGTGTTCTTCTTGTGCTTCTTTTACGGTATTAAAGACAGGAATCCCCCAAACCTGTTCTCCTCGTCGGCCCGGGGTTACTCCAGCCACAACATGGGTTCCCACATCAAGCATATTTCGCGTGACAAATGATCCGAACCGTCCCGTAATCCCCTGGACGATGACCTTTGTGCTTTGATCAACAAGTATGGCCAAGTCCCCTTACCTCCTCTCCATCAACTTTCTTCTATATTCCTCAATTCCTGGAAATGGAAGTTGGATTCGGATACAGTCCGTTCCATAGAAGGTACAATCATGTTCACAAGCAAGGCATTCATTACACAGTCGTTTAATCTCTTCAGGATCAGGATTGGCGAGAACCGGTTTATTACCCTCGATCTTCAGAACATTTCGGCCATACCACCGATCAGCCTTCACACACGCAAAGCCGCAAGAAGGATTGGTTGTCTTTCTAATAACAGGCTCACAACGGCTATAATCGATGGTAATCTTTCCAGTTCTAATATCGAAAGTGAGGCTTTCCTTATTTGGCATTCTTAACTTTTCTTCTCTTCTTATGTTTTTCTTTGAGATACTCATCTAATAGCTCCTTAAACCGATCGGCAATAAAATCGGTCTTGTAGATGTAGTCACGGCCATAGATCTCCAATCGAATGGGCAGATCTCTTAAGCCCTGCTTAAGGATTTCGTGGGTCTCCCTCTCCTTATTCCCAGCAATAAGAAGAAGCACCGGGAATCCAGGTCGACCCTTTAATTCTTCCTTCAGGATCTTTACAATACCATGGCCGTGATGCCACTGCTCCTGATTAGCCAAACAGGCCCCCATCAAAATGTATCCATCAATCGGTTGAGACAAGATGGCCTTAATCACTCTGTAGACTTTGCTTGCTGGTGGGTCTCCACTTGTATCGGCATAGTCGGCAATCTTAAGTCCCCGGTTGATCAGAGCGCTCGCCCCCAACATCGCTCCCCCACCGCCAATTCCATGAAAACCCACATATCCTTCCCCTTCAATCTCAGAAACCATTTGGGTGAAGTACCCGGTCCCCCTGAAATCCCCTTCTTCTATCATCCAGGCTAATCTCTCCAGCTCCGTGGGTTCCCTCTCCATATCTCGGGGAACGGTAATCCCAAATTCAGGATGACGAAAGATTGAATTGTCATCAAGGGTGATTCGACAATCTGCTGCATAGATCTTGCCATCCTTGGTCCAAACCAAAGGATTAATCTCCACTACCCTGGCATCGTATCGTTTGAAAACCTCATAAAGGCCACAGATGGCTTTTGAGATTTCAACTGAATCCAAATTCACTTTTGAGAGGAGCAAATCGGCATCTGATATTTCTACACCACGACGGTAACGAACAACCGTTCGAGCCACTCTTTCGGGATTCCTGGAAGCTACTTCTTCTATATCCACTCCCCCTTCGGTGCAAAACACGAGAACAGGTGCTTTGACTTTGTACGAACTGTCCACCATGACGCCAATGTAGTACTCCTTATCGACATCAAGTTTTTCTTCAACCAGCACTTTCTCTACAGAGAGACCTTTGATCTTAGAACTCAAGATCTTTTCAGCAACACGTTCCGCCTCCTCTGGAGAATCGGCAAATTGGATACCTCCTGCTTTAAAACGGCCTGTAGCCCAAACCTGAGCTTTGATGGCAACAGGTCTCCCAATCTCCTTGGCCACCTCTTTTGCCTCTTTAGGTTTGCAGACCACCTCACCGTGAGGGATTGGAACACCAACGACCTTTAGCAACTCTTTTCCCTGATATTCATAGATTCTTGCCATTGGTTTAACCCCGATAATAGATTCGTTTTTAACGATCTCTTAAAAGAACCGCTGTCCACTGATTCAGATTTCTTAGCGCATCGATCTTTTTGATCTGCTCGACGATTCTTCCCCTTCTCGCTTTTGAATAAACCGATGGCGTCAAACCGTTGAACTTTTCAATCAACTCCTCCCAGGAGAGTGGATTCTCAGGATCCCCTTTAGGATAGTCGATCCTTGCGCAGAAGGTTCTCCCATCCTTTGTCTTGATCTCCACGGTCGCAGGCCACTGTTTGGGATAAACCTTATCCAGCTCAGGGTCTTCCACACAGCGAACCTTTTTCATCATCTCCTTCACTTCTTGCGATTGAATCACTTTCGGTCGATATTGACTCAAGGAGGCCTCTCCATAAAGGATGGCCACTGCTGCTCCAAAGGGCATGCTGAACTGGGCATCGACAATAGACTGAGGGTTGTATTTTAATTCTTCAGGGGTGACGATGATGGGAAAACCTGCCTTCAATATGCCTAATGTCACTTCATCGACATCATCAGGTTTGAGCTGATTTTCTTTCATAATTTTCAGTACTCCATCAATAGGAGGTTGTTTATAACGGCAGCAGGCATGGGGTTTGATGCTTGTTCTCATGATCTCGAACGAGGATCCAATACCCTCCAAGACTTTATTGGCATCCGCATTGAGGGAATAGGCATGGAGAAAACCATCCCTCCCTTCGAAAATGGTGGAGGGTCCTCTAAACCCTTTCTTTGCTAAAAGACATGCGATGATCCCGTTGTGGGCTGCCCATCCGGGATGCATTCTCTTCGTCCAAGCCCCTTGGGCGAGGAATTCCATGGAGCCTGCTGCCTGACTCCCTGCAATACCGAAGGCATTGAGCAACTGAGTTTCATTCAGTCCCAGGATCTTCGCTGCAGTTGCCGTTGCTCCGAATGTCCCGCAAGTTCCTGTTGGATGAAATCCTCGACTGTAGTGCTCCTTCGGGCCCAATGCCTTTCCCAATCGGATCATTACCTCGTATCCAAGGACAACCCCCTCAACAAACCTCTTACCATTCTTTGCCCCCATCTCACAGGCTGCAAAGGCTCCAGGAAAGATCGCTACACCAGGATGAAGTGAGGCCTCATTATTCACATCATCCAATTCCAAGGAATGTGAAGAGGTTCCGTTGGCAAGGGCAGCATAGTGATAGGGAGCTCGCATCTTCGTTCCGATGATCACCCCCCCCTTTGTGGTGGGAACCATTCCCTTGATGAATTGGTACATGGCTCTCGTCGAATTTTCCAGGGAACCTCTGGCAGCAACCCCAACAAAATCTAATGCGAAATATTTGGTTCGGTCCCTTACCTCTGGAGGAATTTCTTCAAATTTCAACCCGCAACAGAACTTCACTAACTCTCTTGTGATTTCCATCGCCTCACCCCCTCATTTATCCTTCCCCTAACCCTTACCTTTGGACAAGACAGGCTTCCTGACCTTAGCCTTAACCTATCTGACTCAATTTTCATTGTTCGAGGATGACGTAGCCGTCATGAAGGATTGCCTATTTTATCGACTTCCTTACGAAGACCTTCACGCCTATTGAGAAAGGGATACTTTCTCGGAGGTCTTTGCTTACGGTTATGGACCTTTCCTTACCGCTGATCTCTTCCAGCTTTTCCACCCTATACTTCAACGTCCTCGGACCTATTACCTCCACAAAGTCCCCTACCTCAGCCTCAAGCTCCGCCCTGGCCTCAGGGCCAATCCGGCATACCCCTTTTCCTAAGTCAGCATCCACATCCTCGATGAGGGTTAAGATGATCTCTTTGCCGTAGCTTGGGGGCTGGTATCTACTGCCGATTACTTTCTCTGACGTTTCCATCACACCTCCATTGATCGAGCCACACACTCGATTATGTCCACGATCTCGATATCCGTCTTGCCCAAACTCTGGGCAGTCTTCTTCAGCTTGGATAGGTCGGAGGCGCTGGCAGTCACGATGGCATCAGCGCCAGAACCCACAAGCTGCCCCAACCTAACCTGAGCTATCTTGGAGCTAACCTCTTCGGATGCCGCCATTCCCCCATCCCCCATTGTATTGGCTCCCCAGTAATACCTTGGCTCCGCCAGGCTGACGCCGGGAATACTGCTCAAAATCTCCCTGGGTTCACGGATCATGTTAAGGTACCTCGACATGAAGGAGGGGTCATGGAAGACCACCTTCTTGCTACCAATACTTTTTGGAAGGATCTCTTTTGACCTGATCTTCTCTAAAATAACTTCGAGCACGGTTCTGACCCTAATATTGAAGTCTCGTGCATATTTTGGGTAAAGCTCTTTAAGGGTGTAGGCACAAGTCGAACTAGGGGTTATGACCTCCTCTATCCCCCCCTTCTCAAGCATTTTCCATGTCTTAGTCGCTTTTTCTTTAAACTCATCCTCGAATCCGTAAAAGTAAAGCGGGCCCCCACAACAGGGCTCTTCATTATATAGATAGGAAATCATAATCCCTGCTTTCTTTAGCAACCCAGCTATCAGGCTGAGAATCCTTCTTCCGTCTTCTGTAGCCAAATATTCACAAGAAGAGAAAAAGAGGGTCTTACCAGACTTCGGGATTCCCAGTTGAGCAGCCCAGGAAATGAGTTTTTCCTTCTTTTCCCCAAACAGACTATCTGCTTCCATGACGTTTCGGCATATCTTTCTCACTTCATCAGGGACAAAATCTGCCTTCACCGCACGCTCTCTGGCTCGGATTACGCTTTCGGCTATCTCTATATCCTTAGGACACGAAACAGTGCAGGCACGGCACATCGTACAGTTATAAAGTCCGGTTTCGACGGCTTGAGAAACCCTGTCATACTCCTCGAGGGGATTGAACATGGCTCTTATAATATTCACCATATATATGGGCCCGATGAACGTATCCGGACTTTCCAGCCAGGGGGGACAGATAGTATTGCAGCCATGACAGTCTGTGCAGATGGTCAATGCCCTGGAAAGGCTCATTTCCTCAGGTTTAGCCGGCACGAAACCTATCGGCTTGCCCTCTCTGCCGTATTTGATCTTTCGAAACATCTCAGTTGTCTGCGGGGTTCTCTCGATGACTAAATCCCTGATCACAGGGTATCCTTCAAGAGGCTCGAGGACATCCCCATCATTTACTACCACACGACAGGCTAACTCAGGGACGCCATTTACCATGATGGTACAAGCGCCACACCCGGCCTCTCTGCACCCTCTCCTGAAAGCAATGTTGGCCCTGTTGTGCCTGTTTATGTAGCTCAATGCCATATGAGCAGTAAGGCTCGGTACCCACTCGGCCTCATAGGTCTCATACCTTGGTGTCTTGTCCGTCTCGGGATTCAACCGGAATACAGTAAGTTTAACTGTTTGCTTCTCATCTCCGTTGCTCATAGTTCTCACCTCATCTCTTCTATCCTGTTAGGCCAGGTAACCCTGCCTCCTCAGGTGTAAACAGAGTTATCCGAACTGGCCTTGTAGAAGTCTTGATCATTTTAGACAAGCTTGAACCTGAAGGGTTAAAGGAAACTACGATATTTTTCAGCCAGTTCCTGTTGTCAGTATCGGGGTAATCCTCCCTGTAGTGGTTAGCCCGGCTCTCCGTTCTCAGCAACGCTGATAAGGCCATTGCCTGACTCATAAAGATTCTCGGATAGAGGTCCAAAGCTTCCAGCCACTCGTAGTTCCAGGTCTTCGACTTGTCACTCACACTCACTTTAGGCAACTCCTCAGCCCACATAGCATCCATTTCTGCAACCGACTTCTCCAGACCCTTTCCATCCCTTATGACACTGACATACTTCCACATAAGGTCAAGGTGTCTATCCCTTAGCTCAAGAGGGCTAATACCATTCCTTCTTTCCAGAGGGGCGAAGACACGCTTCCTCTCCTCCTCAACCTGATCCCAAGGGATATTATATGCTTGGCCCACCTTCTTCAGCCTAATCGCCCTCATCGAGGCAGCTTGGCCCGCTCTGGTGCCAGTAACCATGAGGTCAGGAAGAGAATTAGAACCCAGCCTATTCCCGCCGTGAATTCCCCCGGCAGCCTCACCAGCGGCGTATAAACCAGGAATATCCTCAGATTCGAACATCACATTTACCACCACCCCACCATCAGTGTAGTGCGCTGCTGGTGTAATCTCAAAGGGTTCGGTCCTTATATCGATGCCCACGCTCTTTATATTTGCAAACATCGAAGGCAGTCTCTTCTCAATAATATCGGGTGGGATATGAGTGAGGCTCAGGTAGACGCCACCTTTCTCAGTAGCGTTACCGGCCTTGTACTCCTTGTAGATACTTCTGGAGACGAAATCTCTGGTAGCTACCTCTAACCACTCAGGAGAGTATTTGATCATGAATCGCTCGCCGTATTTATTATATAGCCTCCCCCCTTCGGACCTGAGGGCCTCGCTACCAGCCATCCCTCTTATGCCCGGCGGCCACCAGATTCCTGTTGGATGCCACTGGAGCATCTCCAAGTCAACTACCGTTGCCCCAGCTAACATGGCCATATAGTAGCCGTCTCCTACATTCCAGTCTCCTGTATAGGCCAAGGGAAAAACCCTTCCCATACCACCCGTGGCCAAGATTATAGATTTGGCCTTGAAAACAATGAACTTCCCATCTCGGACGCTGACCGCAGTAGCCCCAACAATCTCCCCGGATTTATTGGTTAGAAGCCTGGTTACATTCGTCTCGTCGAATACTCTTACAGGAGACCTGACCAGCTTTCCCTTTAGACCCTTTATCATCTCTGAGCCGCTTCTGTCACCGCTGCTCACCGAGCGGCGATAGGTATGGCCTCCAAATTGCCGCAGGTAGGGACCTCCATCATCGTCTCTGTCCCAAATGCATCCCCAATCCTCGAGGGCGTAAAGGGCCATGGGAGCTTCTTTGACGAAAACCTCCACCACAGCCTGATCACTCAGGAAGGAGCCTCCTATTACCGTGTCCTTAAAATGTTCCCACCACGAATCCCTGGGATCCCTCACCCCAAATCCAGCTATACCCCCCAGGGCTGCAGGTGTGCACCCGCTATGCCCAATAAGCCCCTTTACTACTAAGGTCACGTTCACACCTTGCTTTGCCGATTCAATGGCAGCCACTATACCAGCACCACCCCCTCCAACTACCAGAACATCTGTTTCAATAATGGGTGCACGTTTAGCCATCTCTTCCTCCCTTCTCAATCGGAGTCACGATCATTTCGCACTGTCCGAAACCAATCGACTTTTCATCTCCTCAGCGCTGCCAAACTCCATCTTTAATAATCGTTGATAATAAGAACGTGAAGTGTAAAGGGCAACCATAGGATTGTGGCCTGTCACCCGATCCTTCACGGCAAAGACGGTGGTGAGTCCTTCGATATATTTCAGAAAGAGGGAGTCGTGGCCGATACAAAGACCTAACATGATGTTAAAATCAGTTTTAGCCTGGTTTAAGAACTTAGCCTGTGTAATTGGATTACACATCGATTCAAACTTTCCGATTCTGATCTTCTCCTCGTCCTTTACTCCAATCCTCTCCTTCGGAACTCCCCCCACTTTACAAGAGACGGCTACCACTTCGAAACCGTGCTTTTCTAAGATCTCTGAGAGAACGGAGGCTTCATGTGTAAGACCTCCGCAGAAGGCCATCCCTAATCTCTTGTATCCCATTCTTTGTGAGAATTCGATCAATTCCTCAAGCCTACTCTTGGTAGGTACCATCACAAAGGGCTTTGCATCTCGAAAGGCATAACATGCCCCTTCTTGAACAGAGGCCTGCCTTGCAAAATCCTGAACCTCTGGATCTTTATACTCCTCCAATGCAGAAGCTAATAGGTCCTCCCCTGTCTTCGTAGGACACCATTTAGGACCCTTTCCATTTTCGAGTCGGCAAATTTTTTCTACGATGGAGCATTTTGTACAATTACAGTCAAACCCTTCCATGTGTCACCTCATCTCTTGTAACGCGTCACTCTCCCCTTGACTTGCTGAGATCCGACAGGGATGCTGGAGAAAATCTTATAGCGGCAACATCAGCTTGTCCCCGAACTAAAAGGATCCCTCCAACAATGCGAGGACTGCGCTGTCCATGGCGAATGTTACCTATACCCGAAAAATATGATGCATCCGCTTGATAAGATTTTAGGAAGCATTCCTGCCGGATCGTTCCTGCCTGCGGTAGACAGGGGACTTCACCCACGCTTCAGTGATGCATTACCATCTCTTCTATCTAAGCATTGACATCGGTGTATCGATAATCTTCTGGGATCCCGAATTTCCTATAAAATTCTTTAAACTTGGACTCGACTTCTTGGTTAATTTGATGAAAGAGATTATTTCCTTTTGTATCGATGTCAACAATGAAAGGCCCTCCTTTATCGAGCTCCATCACCCAGGTGGCCTCTGTTCGACCTAACTCTTCCAAAAAATAGACTCCCAATACCTTTTTTACCTGATTCGCCAAAAGATTTCCCATAATTCCGACGACAGTCAGATGGACGGCTCCAAACTGCTTCATCATCTCCATCGTCTCCCTCCCCATTGTTGTCTTACCGATGATGGCTCGGATGCCGAGCCTCTTGATGATGGCCGCTCCATATTTTTCAAATCGAATACTCGAGGTTGGAGCCATGGAAACCGGCCTCCATGAATCGTCTACCTTTTCCATCACAGGACCAATATGCATTAGAACATTCATCTCCTTAAAATCGATGGAGGGGATGATGTTTTGATCAACAGCCCGGATGTGAAAGAGGGATCTCCCTGTATAGACAGGGCCACTTAAAAAGACCACGTCTCCAATTTCCAGCCCTCGAACATCCTCTTCCTTCAATGGAATTCTTAAATTTTTTTCAGCCATAGGAACTCCTTTGAATTGCATTTCGTTTACCCCGTATAATCCCGAGAGCCCCAGCCTTCAGACTGGGGGTGAAGGCAATTTCAAATCTAAAGATAAAGAAAAGCCCCGTCCTTTATGGCGGGGATTTACGGGGTTTACCTGTAATTCCACTCGGGGAAATCGCTATAAGTAATCTGATTGCCCAGTGTAATTCGGGCTACCTTTCTTCGGCTTAACGAACATTGGGCATTGAAACCTACGGGTAATCCGGCTGTATGGGTCACCGCATATTCGATGTGAACATCGAGAATCCCAGACCATCCTCCCATTCCCATCGGTCCAATCCCGGAATCCTTCACCATCTGAACCAATTCCTCCTCCAGAGAAGCTATTTCTTTATCTGGATGACGGCTTCCAATCGGTCGGAGTACAGCTGCTTCCTTAGCGATCTTCATGCAGATATCGGCTGTTCCCCCAATCCCAATTCCAATCACATTGGGTGGGCAGGTCTTCCCCGCATAGGTCGATTCTTTGATACAATCGAGGATAAATTTCATGATTCCTTTTTTCCCGTCGGCAGGATACATCATTCGATAAAAGGTCCCAAAGATTTCTGAACCTCCACCTTTTGGAATGGCAATGATATCCATAAAGTCGATCTGAGGGTCGAATCTGATCTCCACTTTTGGAAGGTAATAACCCACATTGGTTCCTGGATTTTCCCGTGTAATAGGATGAACCATATTGGGCCGAAGGCGTGCATTGGCAGTGGCTTTTTTAATGGCCTCTTTACTCACTTCATAAAGTGTGGAAAACCCACCTTCAATTTTGACATTGTCCCCGGCCCTGACATAGAAAAGAGGAGAGCCAGTATCAGGACAGATCAGTCTCCCCTCTTTCTCAGCCAATTCGCAATTTTTGATAATCGTTTCAAGATGTAATCTGGCAATCTCGTACTTTTCCCGGTCAAGATAGTCCAATAGAATAGTTTTGACATCAGACGGCATTAAGGTGGCCGCCATAACAATGGAATTATACATCATGTCATAAACCGCATTCCGACTCACAAATAACTCTTTCATAAAGCCTTCCTTTGATTCGAATTGATAAAATAGTTTAGCAACGATTATGCCGACGGATGGAAGAAAATTATTTTAGAAATTTATTTTGAAATATCGCTGGCTTATAAAAAGAAGGAAAAGATGATTTTCGGATTTTTATTGTTTCGAATTGAGACTGAGGCTCATTTATTGGTCCATATTAAAACATATTGTAACAAAATGAAACAAAACCCTATGGTCGATCCAAGTTTCTTAATTTTCTGTGAAGAGTAGCCCGACTAATGCCTAACAATTTTGAGGCTTTCAACTTGTTCCCCTTAGTCATAAGAAGTACCTTTTGGATCGCGCTTCTTTCCAAATCTGAGAGTGCTATTGGTAAGGATGCATTTGGTACCCCACTCATCCTTTCCATTGC
>Ga0315314_1002827_pt1 | contig 14067 bp, 15 predicted proteins | sample TDP9_MG_FD_203631 | JGI IMG/M metagenome (GOLD analysis project Ga0315314, IMG submission 203631) | Freshwater sediment microbial communities from Lake Towuti, South Sulawesi, Indonesia - TDP9 | ecosystem: Environmental > Aquatic > Freshwater > Lake > Sediment | place: Indonesia: South Sulawesi...
AAACAAGGCAGAACTACACTGCTAGAAAGCCTTTGGAAATGTTGGCTGTCAGAAAGGATGGAACAGAATTGGCCGTGGAAATTTCTGTTTCAGCGTTGCAAGTGGAAGGCAAGCTACATATAGTAGGCATAGTCCGAGACATCACTGAGCGCAAAGAAGCTGAAAAAGCTATTCGCGAGAGCCAAAAGAAGTTTGAACGGCTGTTTATGAGTAATCCCGAGGCAGCGGTCTTTTCGGACATGAATGACTATGTCTTGGACACAAACCCTCGTTTCAGTGAGCTTTTCGGGTATTCCCTTGATGAAGCCAAAGGAAAATTCCTTGATGATTTAATAGTGCCAAATGACTTGAAGGAAGAAGGAAAAATGTTGACCGCGATAAGGGAGGGATACGTTTACTATGATACCGTCAGGAAAAAGAAAGATGGATCCCTAATTCCAGTGTCAATTTCTAGTGCATCAATAATATCTGAGGGCCAACACTTAGGCAATGTGGTATTGTACAAAGACATTACCGAACGCAAAAAGATGGAAGAGGCACTAAGAGAATCTGAAGAAAAATATAGAACGCAGTTTGAGGAGGCACTGGACGCTATCTTCGTAGCCGATGCCAAAACAGGCATAATAATTGACTGCAACCGTGCAGCATCAGAATTGGTGGGCAGAGAGAAATCAGAACTTGTTGGTAAACATCAGCGGATCCTACATCCTCCAAAAGAAATTGAAGGAGAATTCAGCAGGACTTTCAAACAGCATCTCAAAGAACAAGAAGGGCAGGTTCTGGAAGCACAAGTTATTACCAAAAAAGGAGAAATCAAAGACGTTGCAATCAAAGCTAATGTCTTTGAACTTCGGGACAAAAAACTGATTCAAGGGATATTCCGAGACATCACAGAAAGAAAGAAGATGGAAAGGAAACTGCAGGAATACACAGATCACCTTGAAGAAATGGTTGCGAAAAGGACTAGAGAGCTCAGAGACTCTGAAGAAAAATATAGGCACTTATTTGAGAACGCAAACGATGCATTTGTACATCTCAGTCTGACTGGCAAGGTTTTGAACATAAACCGAAGAGCAGAAGAAATAGCTGGACGGAAAAAAGAGGATATTATAGGAAAGAATTTTGCGAGTTTAGGATTGGTAGGCTTAAGGGATGTGCCAAAGCTTCTAAGTCTTCTGAAACGCAAAATCGAAGGTAAGCCTACGGTGGGTTTGGAAACAACAATAACCAGAAACGACGGCGAGAAAAGATTCTTAGAAGTCAACTCCACAAGAATACGAGAGAGCAATGTCCCTCAAAGCGTTCTGGCTGTTATAAGAGATATTACTGAACGAAGGAAAGTGGAAGAACAGCTTGTGAAGACCCAGAAATTGGCTGCTATCGGAGAATTAGCCACTATGGTGGGACACGATCTCAGGAACCCATTGCAGGCCATAGAAAACGCAACATACTACCTCAACAATGAGTTGCCATTCGTTTTCTCCTCCACTCCAATTCCACAAAAAGCGAAGGAAATGCTCCAAGTCATCAACAATTCAATCAACTACGCCGACAAGATAATAAAAGACCTGCAAGATTTTTCGACAACAAAAACACCAACACTCGAGAAAACCGACATCAACACATTAATTGAGGAGACTCTATCACAAGTCGAAGCACCAGAAAATGTAAAACTTACCACAGAACTGAGCCACCTTCCTGAAATACAGGTGGACAAAGCCCAGATAAAACGAGTCTTTCTGAACTTAACCACAAACGCAATACAGGCGATGGAAAAAGGAGGAGCACTGACGGTTTCAACCAAGAAAACAGAGGGATTTATTGAAGTTAGTTTCAAGGACACAGGTGTAGGCATCTCGAAAGAAAACATGGGAAAACTCTTCATTCCCTTCTTCACAATGAGGGCTAAGGGCATGGGTATGGGATTACCAATCTGCAAAAAATTCGTCGACGCCCATGGTGGCAACATCGAAGTGAAAAGCGAAGTTGGGAAAGGAACAACCTTCACAGTTAAATTACCTATCAAAAGAGAGAATGGAGGTGAAAACCGTTGACAGAGAATAAACCCAGCATTCTCATAGTGGAGGACGACGCAAACATACGTGAAACCTTAAGCATCATACTTCAGCAAAAGGGATACAACACGGACACCGCCAGAAACGGACAAGAAGCCATACAAAAATCAAAAACCAAATTCTTCAACTTGGCGCTGTTAGACATCAAACTACCAGACATGGAAGGCACAAAACTACTCACAACGATACACGAAACTCTGCCCAAAATGAGAAAAATCATGATCACAGGATACCCTTCACTAGAAAACGCCGTTGAAGCCCTAAACCTAGGAGCAGACGCATACATCATAAAACCCGTCAAACCCGAGAAACTATTAGCGCTCATAGAAGAAAAACTAGAAGAACAGAGTCAAGCCGACAAGATGACAGAAGAAAAGGTGACAGAATGGATAAAAACACGAGCACGCAAAATAGAAGTCGACAATCAGCAATAAAGGCGTGCATGCACACCTTTTAACAAGACTGTTTCATCTACCATTTCCAAAATAGATATGGTCCTTGAAAGCTTAATTATCTTGTTTTCGCCTCTCTATTTTGTGTGGATATATTTACCTTCATCGCTACTGTTGTAGTTGTTACTGCTTCTGGAGCGTTAGCGCCTGGTCCCTTGTTTTTTACGAATATTACTCATGGCACAAAATCAGGCGCAAAAGGCGGATTAGCCTTCTCGGTGGGTCACACGATTTTTGAGTTGAGCCTTGTCGTGTTCCTAGCTGTGACTTTGCAGACTGTTGTTAATGAGCCGTTGATAAAACTCGTGGTCGGAGTTGTAGGCGGAGCTGCCTTACTCGTTTTTGGTTTTTTGCAGATTCGTGAAGCCTTGGCTTCTAAATCTACGGTTGTCAGTAAGAGTGGTGTACAGTCGAAGAATGCCCTTTTGCTGGGCACGCTGTTCACTGCTCTGAATCCATACTTCATTCTTTGGTGGCTTACGATAGGGTTAACCCTAATCGTCAACGCTTTAGAGCTTGCATCTTTTGCAGGTGTTTTCATTATGTATGTTTCTCATGTTTGGATGGACTACGCTTGGCTCACTGGCACGGCTTACCTTGCTAAAAAGGGAACAAGCCTAGTCGGCAGTCAAGGATACAGATTCCTCATGATAATCTTTGGAGCAATACTCATCTTTTTCGGACTGTACTTTCTCGTGCCGCCTCTGCTAACCACTTCTGCTTGATTTTTCGGTTTAAGGGTGTATGGCTATCTTTATGTCTGTCTTTGATGTTGTCAGCGTTTCAAAAGCCTTTTTTATGTCGTCGAGTTTCATCCGATTGGTTATTAATGGCTTAACATTAATAGTGCCTGACGCGATTAGGTTTAAGGCTTTTTTGAAGTGGGCTGGAGTGGTGTGAAATGCTCCAAGGATTGTGGTCTCTCCGTAATGAAGCTGTTCAGTGCGCACTTTAATCTCGGTTCCAGGCGGGCAACCGCCAAACTCGAGTACTGTGCCGCCCTTTCGCACCATTTTTAGCGCTTGCTCCCATGTAGCAGGCAACCCGATGGCTTCGATTACCACGTCTGCTCCGTAGCCGTCTGTGAGCTTCTTTGTAGTCTCAACTGTGTCTTCTTGTTTGGCGTTTATGGTTTCATCAGCGCCTATCTTGCTCGCTATTTGCAGCCTTTCGTATATTGTGTCGCTGATTGTAACCTTGCCTGCCCCCATCTTCTTGGCAGTAAGTAAGTGGAGCAGTCCGATTGGTCCAGCCCCAATTATGGCAACCGTGTCGCCTAGTTTTACTCTTGCCTCTTCTACTCCGTGGAGCACGCAGGCGAGCGGTTCCGTAACAGCGGCTTCTTCATAGGTTACGTGGGCTGGTATAACCTGAGCGTTCAATGTGACTATGCGAGCTGGAACCTTGACGTATTCAGCGTAGGCGCCCCACAGCCACATCATGTCCTCGCAGAGGTTGAACTTGCCCCTCTGACACATGTAACAGCGCAGACAGGGCGAGCTGTTGCCAGCTCGCACCCTCATGCCCTTCTTCAGCCACGCAACTCCTTCGCCTACTTCTACTATGTCGCCTGCCCATTCATGCCCAAACACGGTTGGCAGCTTGATTACGCCCTCTACGTAGCCTCGCTGATAGATTTTGAGGTCGGTTCCACAAGTGGTTGCAGCCTTCACTTTAACAAGAACCTCGCCATATCCAACTTCTGGTATGTCGATGTCTTGAATTCGCAGGTCTTTTACTCCGTACAACAAGGCGGCTCTCATTTTTTTGTCAGACAAATGACACCACGTACATACACTGCTTTGAAATGGGTATAATAAACGGCATAGATTTTATGGTTTCCGCAACTCCAAAGGAAACTGTTCACAAAGAAGAAGAATGAAACCCCTTTAGCCCTTCTTCTTCCTTTATGATTTTTCGTTTAGCACCACGACTTTGAGGCATTTTTTGCTTTTGGCGGCTGTTTGAAACGCGTCTGCCGTGCGGCTTAATGGAAAGCGGTGGGTTATCAACTCTCTCGCCTTGATTCTGCCAGAACTAATGAGTTGAAGAGCTGTTCTTGTTTCGATGTGGGAAACCGAATACGATGGAATAACACTAATTTCCGAAAAGAAAAGTCGGTGAGGACTCAAGCGAGTATATTGGTCGGGTTGCGTAGGCGCAAACAAAAGGACTTTTCCTCCTCTGCGAACGATTTGAAAGCCATCTTCCAACGCTTTGACGCTTGGTGCGGTTACGATGACCACATCTGCGCCTCGGTTTCCTGTCGCTTCTTTCACCTTGTCAACGAGGTTTTCTTGTTTGGAGTTGATTGCCGCGTCTACGCATAGACGTTTAGCCATTTCTAGTCTGTAATCCACCAAATCGGTGACCATGACTTGATTGGCGCCTGAAATCCTCGCCAGCATGGCGTGGATTATGCCGCTTGGTCCAACGCCTATTATGCCGACGCTGTCGCCTTTTCGGATGCCAACTTTGTTTTGGGCTCTTATGCAGCAGCCTACGGGTTCGATTAGAGTTGCTTCTTCGTATGAGAGGTTGCGGGGCAGCTTCAACGTGTCGATTTGCAGGTTGAGTGCTGGCACTTTAAAGTATTCGGCGAACCCTCCTGGTTCAAGATGTGTCTGCCCAAATTGAGAGCACATGGTGTAGTCGCCGTTGAGGCAGAAGTGGCACTTTAAACAGGCAACATGGTGATGAACAAAAACTCTGTCGCCAACCTTGAAACCCTTAACGTTCTTTCCAGCCTCAACTATAACTCCTGCGGGTTCATGTCCCAAAACCAATGGTGCCCGACTGCGCAAATACCAATCCATCAGGTCGCTGCCGCATACTCCGCAGGCTTTCATTTCAACTAGGACCTCACCGGAGCCAATCTTGGGTTTAGGCATGTCCTGTATTCTTATGTCATCCAAGCTGTAGTACATGGCAACCTTCATTTTGGTTCAATGCTTGTTGAGGCGCGAACCCTCATAAGACTTTTCACGCAAAAACACTCCTTCTCTGAAAGAAGTTGATGCGAGCCTAGCCTCTCTAGGCTTCTTCATTGAGTTTTCTAACAGGCGCCAAATAGGGTGTGTGATATTCGCTATTCTAATCCTTCGCCGTACATTTGACTTGGAGCCAGCACCTCTGGAAACCTTGCCCTAAGTAGAAGCCGAGCCTCGTAGCATAAGTGACAAGCATCAGCGTAGGTTCGTTTATGTGGCAAATCAAATTTTTTGACCAAGGCTACAGGTCCTCCTTCAACGAGTGGCTTCATAATTGGATGGCGGGATGCGTCATACGATTGGATGATTTCGGAGAAGGGTCGTTGCCAAGCGTTGCCTATTGAGAGCCCTTGGCACACGTGAACGTATCCCAGCGGGTCAACGTGCACTCTCTCCGGAGAGGCTAAGTTCTCATGTGGACATTTTGTCATTTCTGTCCATGGTTTCCTTGGGGCTCCCTTCAACAGTTTTTTTGCCGCTCTGCCGCGGTACATGATTTCAGTCACGCCGCCCCGCTTTCCAACCAGTTTGTCAGGCATCTTGCAGGTAGCCATTATCCCCGCCTCAATACCGAGTTTCGTGGCTGCTTCAACCGCGTTCTTGACCTTCTCAGCCTCTAGATCTTCTCCGTGGTAGAGGTCGCTGCTCAAGCCCATGTCGGCGACGCCCAGTTCTGCGAGGGGACGCAGCCATTCTAACGCGTCTTCCAAACACGTAGCCCAGTAGGAGTTAGAGAGTGCTCCTACCTTGAAGCCTAGCGCTTTGGCTTCTTTAATGCCCTTCAACATGACAGGGTAGTAGAGGAAAGGTTCTCCGCCCTCAAACCAAACCCACTCAATTGTTCCTAACTTTTTCGCTTCCTGTAGCAGCTCTCGGATCTGTTTCAATGTCATGGTTTCCAAGTAATTGGGGCTGCTCCACACAAAGCAGTGGTCACATTCTTGGGTGCACTGATAGGTCAAGAGAAAGTGTACGCCTCTTAAGGTCATGAGTCAATTTTGCCTCCGTCATGTATTGGGGAACACACGGTTAAATATAAGAGCAGAGGCGGTCTTCAACATTCATGAGGGTTAAACGTGGGAAAACTCCTCATAATCTTGTTTTCGCCTCCTTGGCAATCGGAGAACACGGACACGATTTACGAATTCACCAAAGCGGCGATTGAGGAGGGACACGAGGTCACGATTTTTTGCGACATCGACGCCACATACAATCTCTTATCGAGCCAAATCCTCCCAGACCGGACAACACCTGCCAGCAAAATCGCCAAACTAATCAAAATGGGCACGCAGGTTTTGGCTTGTCGAGAAAGTGCGAGGCTGCGAGGCATCGATGTGCAAAAAAACCTCATTGAAGGCGCCGTTAGCAGTAGTCTGGGCAAGTTAGCCGAGTTAATGGAGAAACAGGATAGAATCCTAGCGTTTGGGTGAAAAGGTGAACCGCTTTGATTAAAAAAATTCTTTTGGTCATCAAAAGTCCCCCTTATGGGAGTGGAAGGGCGGCTGAAGGCTTCCGCATGGCTACGGCTCTGATAGCCATGGACGTGCTGCCTGAAATTCTGTTCGTAGACGACGGTGTCTACTGCCTACTCAGAAATCAAACACCAGAAGCCGCGGGTCTCGCTTCATTTGGAGAAAGGTTGAAGACACTCGCCGATTTGGTTGGGCTCTACGCCGTATCAGATTCTATGCGTCAGCGTAAACTGAAGCGGAGCGACTTGGACGAGAATTACAACGTGAAAACCCTTTCAGTAGATGAAGTGGCTCGGCTGGTTTCACAACACGAGACGGCGATTACGTTTTAGGAGAAGCATCGAATGCTCATAATTGTAAGCAAGTCTCCTTGGTCTGAGAGTTACGGTTCAATTCTTGGAATAGCAAGAAAGGCTGCTGAAAACGGGGAGAGAGTGGCTGTTTTATACATTCAAGACGCCTGCATAGCCGCCACGATATATGAATATTGTGATAAACTCGCAGAGAACAGAATCGAAGTCTACGCATTGAAAGCCGACTGTGAAGCAAGAGGGTTAGTTAGAAAAGTTTACAGACAGGTCAAACTAATCGATTACAAACAATGGGTTAAACTCGTTATGACCAAACACAAAAAAATCGTTTCATGGACCACTTAACGCTTGGTTTCTATCCACCAAACCCAGCCTCTTCGTTCAGCTGACAATTGACCCTTAACTAACCCTTTCAGCCTCAGCCTGTTCAAGAGAACGGGAAGACTATCAGGACACGAAACCAAACGTTTTCTGATTTCGCCTTCAACGTCTCGTGTTGTCAAGGGTTTTCCAGCCGCCTTCAACACTGACATAATCAATTCGAAAGATTCCTCTTCACTTAATTTGTGTTCGCTCAAGTAAACCCACGCGCCTCCCACCAATCTGTTAGGAGCACGTTTCAAATCAATGTTTCGAGAAACGAGACTTCCTAGTGATTTGATGGAGTTTTTCAAGCCATAGTGGAACCCTTGCATTCGCAGCCATGTCTCGACTGTCTGCTGGTTTCAAGTCTAAGACAGGAGTGCCGTCAAAAGCATCCAAGCCTCTGACAACCAAAACATTACGTTTGCGCTCTAAGAGTTCAACCAACGTCAACCCGATTGGGTTTGGGCGAAAGGCGGTTCGAGTTGCAAAAACCCCGAGCAGTGGTAGGTCCATTCTGCCACATGGATGCACCTTCAAAGCTCGCTTTTCCGTTCCAGAAGCTTCGTGCATGTAGAAAACAACGAACAGGTGAGAAAAACCCTCTATGCCCTCTAACGCCTCAACCAAATCCTTGCGGATAACAATTCTTGAAACAAGACTACGGTCTTTAACATCTTCCTCTCTTGATGCACGGCACACGTAGCCGATAGGCTTCATTCTAATTTCTTTGGACACAGGCATTTCCAATGTTGCACGACCTGCGAGACATGCCAGACAACATTAAGGATGCTCCTAAAGTATTTAAGTCTGGAAACTGAATTTTCTGATGGAGCAAATTTATGACCGCCGAGCAGTTGCAGGGCATAGCTTGGTTGATTATCGGAGTCGTATTCGGGGCTGCCATTGTCTATTCCATGCGGCGTCGAAAAATTGCTTTTCCAGCATATAGAGCGTGGCTTTTGTTGCTGTTCATCAGCATGTTTGTTGTCGACTCTCTTGAGCACCGCTCATTGGGAGCTTTGTTTGTGTGGGCATCAAGCATAATTGGTCTTTCATTAGTGCTGGACATTCTAACATTTTGGGGCAAGGAGTTAAACGAGAAGCTGGCGATAACTTTAATGCTCATTGTCACGGTCGTTGGAGGCATCTCCGCGAATGTGTATATCTTTTCCACGCCTTCAAGCGTTGCTGTAAGAATATTTTCACTCACAGTGTTCGTCCTTGTCATTGCGCCTGTATTATTCGCTTTGATAGCATACCTTAAGGGGAAAAAGGAACTCTCAAAGAAACTCATTAACATCGGGTTTTATTCAGCGGCATAGTTGCAAGCATTTAATAAACGTCTTGCACCTTACTGTAGGAAGCACACGTGAACGGATGTTATATGTTTAAAAGAGATTTCTCTCCTATTTTTGAAGGCGAGGGAGCAGTCTCTTCATGATTAAACACGACATTGTCATAGTGGGCGCTGGACTAGCTGGACTAAGAGCTGCAATTGAAGCGAAGCAAAAAAGCGCAGATGTGGCTGTTCTGTCTAAACTGCATCCAGTGCGCTCGCATTCAGACCAGGCACAGGGCGGAATAAACGCATCTTTAGGCGAAGACGACAGTTGGGAGAAACACACCTTCGACACAGTGAAGGGAAGCGACTACTTAGCCGACCAAGACGCCGTTGAAATCATGTGCAAAGACGCACCCAGAGCCATAATCGAACTCGAACACTGGGGCACTCTCTTCAACCGCACAGAATCTGGACGGTTGGCTCAGCGCCCCTTTGGAGGCGCGGGCTTTCCACGCACATGCTTTGCCGCAGACAAGACAGGACACGTTTTGCAAACAACCATTTATGAACAGATACGGAAGAATGACGTTCAAATCTATGAAGAGTGGTTTGCCACAGCGCTGGTTGTGGAAGACAACGTGTGCAAGGGACTCACGGCATTAGATATCTTAACTGGTGAGGTTTACGCCGTCCAAGCTAAAGCTATAATCCTAGCAACAGGAGGCGCCGGTCAAGTCTACAGCAAAACAACAAACTCCCTCACGACCACGGGCGACGGCATAGCCATGGCGTACAACGCTGGACTGCCCATAGAAGACATGGAATTCGTGCAGTTCCATCCCACAACTCTATATGACTCCAACATACTCATCAGCGAAGGCGCCAGAAGCGAGGGCGGCTACCTAGTCAACGCGTTGGGCGAACGCTTCATGAAAAAGTATGCGCCTGACAAGATGGAGTTGGCGCCACGTGACATTGTTTCAAGGTCGATAGAAACCGAGATTCGAGAGGGCAGAGGCTTCGAAGGAAGCTACATGCACTTGGACCTGCGCCATTTGGGTGAGGCTAAAATCAACGAACGATTACCAACAATTCGAGAATTAGCCATTTACTTTGCTGGAGTTGACCCGGTGAAGGAGCCCATTCCCATTCAACCAGCGCAACATTACACTATGGGCGGCGTCCCAACCAATTTAAACAGCGCAACATCGGTGAAGGGACTTTATGCAGCGGGTGAATGCGCCTGTGTAAGTGTTCATGGGGCCAACCGTTTGGGAGGCAACTCCCTACTGGAAACCGTTGTGTTTGGCAAGCGAGCTGGTGCAAAAGCCGCTGAACACGTCAAAGAAGTTTCAGTCGTAACCTTTCCTGAAACAGCTTTAAAAGAAGAGCAAAAAAGAATCGAAGCGTTATTGAATCGAAAAGACGGAGAGAAAGCCTCAGAGATAAAGAAGGCGCTAGGCACCACAATGTTTGACAAAGTGGGAATCTTCAGACACAAACGTGAATTGGAAATAGCCAAGAGAAACGTGGCGACACTGCAACGTCAGTTCCAGAACGTTTGCATAATGGATTCAAGTCGCAAGTTCAACACTAGCCTAATTGAAACTTTGGAAGTTGGCTTCGCCTTAGATTTAGCCGAGGTTGTAATCGCTGGTGCTTTGGCGAGGAAGGAGAGCCGAGGCGCTCATTACAGGATTGACTACCCAAAACGAGACGACGCCAAATGGTTGAAGCACACTTTGGCGGTTCGCACAGCAGAGGGACCAAAACTTTCGTACAAGCCCGCAACCATCACGCGTTTTCAACCCGAAGCAAGAGGCTACTAAAATGGAAACCCAAGAGGCTGTTTTCCGAATTTTGCGATTTAATCCCGAACGAGATGAGAAGCCGCATTATCAAACGTTTCAGGTGAAAATTGACAGTCGAATGACAGTTCTAGACGCGCTTGAAAACATTAAGCATGAGCAAGACTCGTCGTTGACGTTTAGGCGCTCTTGCCGTAGCGGAATCTGCGGCTCCTGTGCCATGAAAATCAATCGCTTGGCTAAATTGGCGTGCAAGGCGAGGGTAAAAACCGAGGCGGACAAACACGGTGAAATACTGGTTGAACCTATGGAAAACATGCCTCCAATCAGAGACTTGGTCGCCGATATGGGTGAGTTTTGGCGTGAAATCGAACGTGGAAACCCATGGTTGGTCTGGGATGAATCCCTTGCAGGCTCAATTAAAGAAAATTTACTCACAAATCAACAACAACAGATTTCAGGCAAGCTGGCTGACTGCATAATGTGCGGCGCGTGCTTCTCAGACTGCGTTTCCAGAGTTTTCGACAAGAACTTTAATGGACCTGCTTCTCTGGCTAAAATTCACAGGTTTGTGACCGACCCTCGCGATAAGGAAGGAGTTAAAAGAGTTCATGGACTTGTTGAAATGGGTCTGTGGTCTTGCACCCACTGCTACTTCTGTTGGTCACAGTGTCCCAGAGATGTGAGACCTGTCAGCGCCATATCCGAGTTGCGGGTGTTGTCCTATAATAGTTTAGACCCAAGTCAAGGCGCACGCCACGTCGGCGCTTTCAAAAACTCGGTGGAAAGTAGTGGCATGCTAAACGAAGCTACTTTGTACTTGAAGACTATGCGATGGAACACGCTTAGAGACTTGGGTCTTGTTCTAAAGATGGCGACAAAAGGCAAAGCACCGTCACCGTTTCCACGACCAATCCCGAAAATCGATGAGGTTCGTGCACTGTTTCGCGTAGCCAAGGAGATTAGAGAAAAATGAAATACGCCTACTATCCCGGCTGCGTTGCCAAGTCAAGCGCACATGAACTCTACGACTCTACCGCTCGTGTTGCTGAGAAGCTGGGCATTGAATTGGTGGAGTTGGTTGCTGCTTCGTGTTGTGGCGCTGGCGTGATAAATGAGGGCGACCCGTTTCTAAACGTGGTTTTAAATGCACGTACCTTTGCCATGGCTGAGAACATGGACTTGGACATTCTCACAATCTGCAGCACCTGTCAAGGCGTTATGCGACAAGTCAAATGGCAGTTAGATAACGACCCCGGCCTAGCGGCAAAGACGAATGAAGCATTAGCTAAAATCAACATGCGATACAAAGGTAGAGTCAAGATTAAACATCTTTTATGGACGCTAATCGAAGACTATGGATTATCAAAACTTGAGCCACAAGTTGTTAAACCCTTAAAAGGCTTGAAAGTTGCTTCTTTTTATGGCTGCTACCTTCTAAGACCAGCCGAAGCGTTGCAGTTTGAAGACCAAGAGGAACCAGCCTCGCTTGAACGGTTGATAACCATTCTCGGCGGCGAACCAGTTCATTACGAAGGCGAGACAAAATGTTGTGGATTTCCCATTTTGTTTGTTCAGCGTGAAACAGCGTTTGAGATGGCTGGTAACTACCTAAACAATGCAAAACAGAAGGGCGCAGATTTTATGGTGACGCCGTGTCCACTTTGCCACCTCTCACTGGACACTTACCAAATGAAGTCGTCTAAGAAAATCCAAGCCAACATTAACCTTCCAGTCATGCATCTTTCTCAAATGGTTGGATTGGCAGTTGGAGTTGAACCCGAAAAGCTAGGGTTTTCGAAGCATATGGTTTCTATGGAGAAGGTTCTGCGTGTATTGTGACAACAGCCTCTTTGAATCGGTTCGCAATCTCTTCTTCCACATGTGAAACCGTGTCATGCATGGCTTCCACTGAGACTCCCTTGTCAAAAGAGCAATCAATGTTGATGTAACGCCTCTTTTCGCTCACGTAGGTTACCACTCTCTTCACACTTCGAATATTCGGATGCGCCGCCACAATCTGCCTAATCATTCTTCGCACTTCGGCGTCTTCAATTTTGAACTCACGTCGCACTCTAGGCGCGTAGGGTTCGATGTGAACCGTGACGTTTTCGATTTCGCTAATTTGGTGTGTAAGGTTTTCTTCGATTTTTTCAGCGATGCTGTGAGCCTCTTCTATAGAAAGTTTGGGGTCTACCAACGCATGGAGAGTAATGTACAATTTGCCCTTTGAATACACGCTGCTCATGTTGTGAATACCCTTGACCCCTTCAACAACTGCTGCTAGCCTCTCAATCTGCTTCTCGATAGGCTTCTCCTCTCCCACGGGTTCGATGTGAACTGTCACGGAGGAATCACTGTATAATTTATTGATGTTAGCCTCAATCTGCGACGCAACATCATGCGCTTCAGCAAGTTCCATTGAACTGGGCACACATATTGTGGTCTCTACGTAGGTCTTGGCACCCACTCTTCTAGCCTTCAACTCTTTGCAGACAGACACACCCTTAGTGCTCAATATCTCCTTTCTGACTTTTTCAACGACACTCTTTGAGATTGCGTCGCTCAGCTCCATGCCACTTGTGCGGATTAGCCCGATGGTCAGATAAACCAATAAGAAGCTCAGAACTATCGAGGCTGTTGCGTCGATTCTGTGGTCGCCTCCGAAGAATGTGAGTCCGAAACCAATAAGCGCTATTACAGTTGACGCGAAGTCTGAGAGTGCATGGTAAAGGCTGGCTCTCAGTGTTACACTCCCTTCGCCTCTCCCCCAGAGTGTTCCAATTCGGAAAAAATCAACCGCCACTGTGTAGCCGACAGCTCCAAATCCCACAATCTCGTGATGCACTTCTCCTCCGAACAGAATTCGCGTGGTAGCCTCGTAAAAAAGGAAAGCTGCCAAGCCGATGAGGGCGATTCCTCCAATTAAGCCCCCGATGGGTTCTATTTTACCGTGTCCATAGAGATGTTCTTCGTCTGGTGGCTTCAGTGCCAGCTTGGTTGTTACCAGCAGTATGAGGGTTGTCACAGAATCAAATAGGGCGTGGGCGGCGTCGCTGAGTATTGCGAGGCTGTTTGTTATTATTCCAACTGTGCCTTCGATGACCACGACGCTGGCTATCGCAACAAAAGAGAGTTGAAGCGCCTTGACCTTTGTGATGCTTTTTCCAACAGCCATGCCGCAGTCATTGATACACACCTTTTCAGGGGAGATTTAAGGGTTAGGGTTTAAGAATAGCAACATAGGGTTTAAAAGTCAAGGAATGTAGCATATTGAAGGTTGAATCAGCTCATGACCTTCACAGCCATAT
>Ga0315314_1002828_pt1 | contig 14067 bp, 11 predicted proteins | sample TDP9_MG_FD_203631 | JGI IMG/M metagenome (GOLD analysis project Ga0315314, IMG submission 203631) | Freshwater sediment microbial communities from Lake Towuti, South Sulawesi, Indonesia - TDP9 | ecosystem: Environmental > Aquatic > Freshwater > Lake > Sediment | place: Indonesia: South Sulawesi...
GGCTTCTTTGCTACCTCGTATAATCGATAGAGTCCGGCTGAGGTAAAGATTGCCATTGGAGGATATAGGAAGCCTAGGCCTCTTGTGGTTAAGGCGAAGCTTAGAAAGCTTGAGTTGCTGAAGAGGGCGTAGGCCTCGAGGCCTACGATGGTTGCAAGCCAAAAAATTGGAGTTGTGGATGCTTTGACTTGTTTTTGGTAGCCGTATCCTAGAGTTATTAATGGTGGAGCTATCACGTATGGAAGATTGTATAACAGGTAATATTGAGGTACAGCGGAAGCTCCTGGCACGGGGGGTCTTCTCATAACTAAAAGGGTAAACATGAAGGCAATAGCTATCGCCGCTGATCCTGTGATTATGGTTCCAGTTTTTACGTTGGTGGAGGGCCTATACGTAAAGTGCATTGCTAAAGCAAACGCGAGTATTTGATACAGTGCTGCAGATAGCCAGTCGCTATATGGGATGGGCACGCGCGCGTTGAAGCCTGCGTAGGCGTACAATCTGTAGTAGAGAGCTGTGGATACTATGAGAATTGACGTGAGCAGAAAGTCAGACTTGTTAGGGGCGAGGCCTCTCTTCGTATTGCTGATTAGGCGAGCTAGTGTTATGCACGATAGAATTACAATGGTAATTACAATGCTGAAGTGATGCGTTAAAGCGAGGGCAACAGAGGTTACCGCGAAAAGAAGTACTTGTTTCTTTTTGGCTAAAGCTGGATGAAGAAAAATCAGTATGAGTGAAAGGTAGAGTGGGTGGGCGTAGGTTTCTTTTAGTACGCCCGCTGTAACATAAACGTGGGGATAAGCTGTTGCAAAAATGATAGAAGCCATGAAGGCTATTTTTTCATTACAGATTCTTTTTACAAGCGCAAAGAAGATCAGTATGGTTGTTGCACCGACAAGTGGCATGTAGATCGCCATTGTTTGTATGGGTGAAAGTGAGGTCACTTCGGAAACAACAGCGCCGAAGAGGCTGATAGCTGGCCAATAATTATTGTACCCGTCAAAAATATTATCTCCTAGACTTATTGGAGTGTTCTTCAACAAGAGTTCGGTGTTTCGAATTGGTCCCCAAGCGTCCTGATGAAACGGTAGCCCGGAGACAAGATAAGGATATAGCCTAATTGTTACAGCGACGAGTAAAGGTATGCAAGCGTATATCCATTTTTTTGTCATTGTGATTTTAGCTTCTTTGTTGAGCGCATTATGCCTAAGACAACTATTGCGGAGACTAATAGGATGTTGAGTGTTATGAGTAACGGGTCAGGCTGAAAGTGAATGGTGTGAGAAAGAGCTTGCACACCACTACTCTCCATGGCTAGTAGCGCTGCTTCAGCAATGAGTACTCCAATCAACGACGCAGCTATAGACCATGGCAACACCTTGAATATCAGGTCCAACTTTAAAGTTTTTGTTGATGCTCCCAATGACCTTAACACTTCTGTTTCGTGTTCATGTTGGTGTATGAGTGTGTGCGAGGCACTGAAAATGGTGGCGCTGGCGAAGATGAAAACAGCCGTAGCGAGGATCAAAAGCGTTTCTTGAGTCATTCCGTATCTGTCTAGGTAGGTTTTCATAAATTTCTGGGTTTCTTTGACGTCAAGGTTCTCAGGATTGATGGCAATGTTTGGTATAGGAATGATTTCTTCGATTGGGCTTGGTTTTGTCTTTCCTTCAGATTGTGGCGCCTCTGCTTTTTGGGCTATCGCTTCATACAAGAGCGTGGGTGTCCATTTGCTTTTGTCAATTTTAGCCCGAATGATGCTGATGGTTTCGTAATTTGTCCCTCTGAGCCACTGTCCTACGTAAAGCGGAACGATGGCTTCATCGTCTAATGATGAGCTAGATTCATAGATCCCCTTAATCTTCAGCTCTAAGTAACGTTCTGCTAACGCTCCTAGAACCAGAACCTTATTACCTACAGCAAGGTTGAGGGTGCCGGCGAGTCTCTTTCCAACAACTGTGGAGCGTGCGTCCTTCAGCTTTAGAGTTTCGCCGTTTAGCATGGTTAATGGGTTGAGTTTGGAGAATTCTTCGGGTATCACGCCTCTGAAAAAAACGGATTTACCTCTTATAAGAGCAGGAGCAGTGATTTCGGGGCTGCTTGCTAGAACTCCGCTTATATTCTCTATGCGTGTGGTCAGTTGAAGTGGAATAAAGCCTGTAAAAGGTGTGGTGCTTCCGGTGTTGTAAATCGCTATTATGTCTTCTCGCTCTCCTAAGTATGCGTTGGAGGTTTTGTAGAAGCCAAGGAAACCGAAGGCTGTTATGGAGAATAGTACCGAGGCCAGCATGAGTACAAGTGTCAAGATTAGGAGGCGCTGTCTTTGCAAATAGTTGAAGCTTATCAGCCTCATAATGATAGCTCCGCGTAGGTTTTGCGTACAGCTTTAAGCGAAGGGTATATGCTTCCAAAAACGGACGATGTTAATGTGAAGAGAATAATTTGAGCCGTTTGTTGGATTTCCAAGGCAGGCGCGATTTGGATTTTTATCCATGTCCATCTTATGGCGGTTGAGATGATTTGAGCCCCAGATAAACCAATTGCTAGTCCAAGAACTGAGCCAAGTAAAGCTATCACCACAGTGAAGGAAAGAATTAGCCTGAATGGTAGGGCGCTTTTTGCTCCAAGAGCCTTGAGCATTGTTAGCTCATAGCTCGATTCTTGGGTGAGGTGTGTGGCTACTACATATGAGGCGATTGTCACAGTAGCGTACACTGCGATGGACCATAAGCTTAGGAAAGAGAGAGTTTGATTGTTTATGTCTTGTATGAAAGCTTGAGTTTGCTGAGTTTTGACAATTTTCACGTCGGTTGGCAGAAGCCGCCTTAGAGAATCAATTTCAGCCATCTCACTGTCTTTGACGGCGAACTCGATGAAAGACACCTTATTGTTGTCCTCCGTTAAGAGATTGGCAACGTTCATGGTCACGATTAGTTCGGTGTCGCTTTGCGCGAATGTTTGTACAATGCCAGCCACCTCGACTGTTACCTTTTTATTGTCGACGGCTATGGTTACCATGCCTCCTTTGTTGATTGACACCAGTCGAGCGAGGATTTCGCCAACATTTGCTTGCGTATCGTTGGCAGACACACCGTCAATTTGGGCGTTTCTGGCTTCCAAGAAAGCTTGGGTGTCAACGCCTCTAACAAGCACGGTTGAGCAATTTGAGTTTGTGATTAAGCTGGCCGTGAAAACTTTCTGGGTTAGCACATACTTTGTGTTAGTGATGTTTCTGATTAGACTGGCTAGTTCTGTGTCAACTTTGCTGTCTGTTATAGAGGTTGAGTTGTTGCTTAAAATTAGGAAGGTTTCGCCAACATTCAAGAGTTTTCCCATTGTTTCCGCTTGTGAGTTGACCGAGTTGACTACAGAGGTTATGGATGCTAGAATAGCCACTATCAGGGCTATTGCCAACATAGATTCAACAGTTCCTCTCTTTCGGAGAAGCATTTTAAAAGACAGAGTTTTCATGAAGTCACTTACTTATCGTGTGGCGTTAAACCAAAACTGAAGCCATGCTGCTCGTCGCTCGTTGCTGGCTTTCCAGCCAAATATGATGTCGTTACTTTCTACGTCGAGCGTCCACAGCTCAAATATTAGTCTGTAGTTGTAGCCATCTTTAGCTCCAACCTCTTCGATGTGTTTTTCCACGCCCTTAATGTTTAAGGTTAGGTAAGTTAGGTTGTCAACGTCTGTGATGTTTGTAATTTTCCAGACGAATGGAAATTCCCAGGTTTCATTGTTCAGCAGTACTTTGCGAAATTCTATGAGGATTGGCAGAGGGGCTGGTTTTGCTTGGGTTTCGTTTGGGGATGCCAGAGTTTGATTTCCAAGTTTAACTCGTATGATTGCTATTTGTATAGAGCCTATGAAGTTGGTAGTTCCAAGATACCATTTTACTGGCGTGTCTGGTCCTATGTTGCTGTCGTTGTTTGGATAGTAGCGCTCAGCCTTTCTTGTTTCGCCTAGGGCGTATAGTTGGAAAAACTTTTCTTTTGGCAAAGGAGTAACCGTCACGTAAGCAAGCATGGCGAAAATCATGAAGGCGGAAGCGAAAATTATTATAGCTCGTTTTTTGTCTTCAGACATTTTGGGCTTCTCTCTTTTCTCTGATCTTCAGGTTCATCATTCGCTCAACTTTGCTTTGGTGTCGCCTTAAGGCGTAGTGGACGCAGACAGTGACAATTAAAGCAGCGACAGGCACCATAGCGAAGACGAAAACCTTGTTGTAATATGACCGTAGAGAGGCTGCGTCTCGAAGCTGAGACGCTTCACCTTTTATCTGATCAAGAATAGCACCTGCTTCTGCCTCGTCGGTCAGGTTTAGTGCAAGGTTTAGTCTGTTAACCAGATCTTTGATTTGGGAGCTCTCCGGTCCTGCAGCTTCAGCCTCGTGGACTACTGCAAAGGTCTCTTTGAACTTTTGGTCTGAGATGCTGACTGTTCCAAGCGGCATGTTGTGGCTATTTGAAGCTGCGGTGTAGGAGAAGTTTACCCATACCAATGAAATGAGGAACGCTCCTACGACGAAATAGGTGATTACGAAATGTCTTTGTCTTGAATTCATGGTTTCTCTTAACGCCTAAGTTTTAATTTACTTGCAAAGCCTTTAATATAAAAAGTTTCACACATAACAGAGTCTGAAGCCCATGAAAACTAGAAAGTCTAATGAGAAAAGGGTGAATCTTATTCAGAACGTTTCTGTGGAGCAAATGGTTGAGGAGACGATTAAGTCAAGACGCCCGGAGACTGTTGCCGAACTTTTCAAAATTTTGCGGGAAAAAAAGCCTGATTTAACTAGGGAGGAGCTGGTTAAGATTGTTGAGAAGTTGAGGGATGATGAAAAAATAGAGTTGCAGCTTCTTCCACCAAGGGTTGGAACCTATCTCGAATATTTGGGGGTAAAGTCTGAAAACCTGTGGTTTTACTTTGTTGTAGCGACTTCAATTGCTGTCTTGTTAGCAGTATACGTTATACCGAGTACGTATCCATTAGTTGTGTTAAGGTGGATTGTGGGGTCCATATTAGTGCTTTTTCTTCCGGGTTTCGTTGTAATGCAGGCGCTGTTTCCTAGTGGAAGGGAGCTTGACGCCATAGAGCGGTTTGCCTTGAGTGTGGGGCTAAGCATTGCTATAACGCCTTTGATAGGTTTGCTTCTCAACTATACTCCATGGGGGATTCGTTTAGATCCAATTATTACTAGTCTTTTCGTGTTTACTTTATCGATTGCGATTATAGCCACTTATAGAAAGTATCGAGTCGTATTGAGAGCTTAATGATTGTGCCCAAAAGATGCTGCGCGCGCATCTTTCTCTCCATATTTTTCACTAATTAGAATGAATGGGATAATTCATAAATCGATGCCAGTATAACTCTCACGAGCGTGGCAGACAGCAATTATCCATCAGCTCCTTTCCTTAGATATCCTTGCCGCGCGCGTGCAGTAATCAACTAGAAATACATAGGTAAGAATCCTATTCAAAAAATCACCTTCGTATACTCTCTCTGAGTCCAGTATCCGAATTGCCTTATGTACAAGCGGTTGCAGCCTGTTTTGCGGCAAGGGAACCTTCTTCAACTTTTCTAGCAGCAGGCGTCTGTTCCTCTCGAAGAAATACTCCGAGCTAAACGTACCTATCGGCTTATCTCGGCCTCGTCTCCGCTGGAATTTCTCAAAGCGTGCGAGCGCGCGCACTATCCAAGCATTTATTTGGCTTGGGAAGTGTGGAACATAGTATGTAGTGCTTGGAATCTTGTAGAGTTCCGGAAAATAATTTTTGAGAATTCTCCGTTGGAACACTGTGGGTTGCCTTTCATGATAGGGTAAGGAATAGATTGCCGAGAGAACGTCGGCATCGAGGATTATATGAATGGAATCTGGTATCTTGTAACTCAGCTTCACCTGTCGTCGACGCAATTCTTGCACGGTCACTTTCAGAATAATCTCGTCAATGCTCATGTGGGAACAATACTCACAGAGACTTCGATAGGCTCTAACCCTATACCATTCCGGAAAAGAACGACTTGCAAATGTATTGAAATATGCTTCAAAATTTCGCTCTCTTAAATCTGTACCCAATACCTCATTGAACGCTGTTGTAGTGATGTTCGTCTTTACACCGAGCTTATCTAATGCCTGCTGTAACCTGAGGTTCGAAGCAATGTTGACAACACCCTTAGTACCGCCAAGTTCTCCTGTGACCTTTATTACTTTTTCAAGGAAGGCATCGCTAATGTCATAGCTTCTGGGCACAAAATAGTGTTTTAAACTCAGTTTAGCGCAGACCTTCGCGGCTACCTTAGCCTCGAAAGCAGAGTAATAGGTGAGAGCCGGTATATCAAATCCTAGCTCGGCGACAATACCTGCCGCTATCCTGCTATCTTGTCCGCCAGAAAGAGTAATGGCACAGTTCGGTTCCTTCTTGAAAGCATTCTCAACGGCTCTTCGAAGCGCATAGTAAACCTCATCCAAGCTAGAAGAGGGTCTAAGAGTAACCTCGGGTATCGGATATCGAGGTAGACTCCTCCTCTTAATCATAGTTTTATCGCCAAGAATGGAACCGAAAACAAGGAATTCTGCTATACCTTCCCAATCAAGTTCAATCATTTACGGCTCTCTTCTAGACAGACGCTCTATATGTGGACGATGAGAATACAGCTCGGCAAAGTTGTCCTCAACCATGGTTGCACTTTCCATGTGTTTGCTACATCCTGCGCGCGATAGCCACATTGGAATTGGAAAAAGGAGTAAAGTGGAAAAAGTGCGCGCGCAGAAGGCATCTTCAGCCTTCTTCCCATAGGGAAGCCGTCCGCTTTCGAGGACTTTCTCGAATTCGCTTAGAAGGGCTGGCATGTCTTCATGGAGAATGTAGGGTTTTGCTGGAGAGATCTTTCTCTCCTTTTTTTCACTTGGTCGAAGTGTTTCGGCGTCTGAATTCAGGCTAATTTCTTGCTTTCGAGTTCTTTTAAGGCTTGGTCGAAGTAGTCTTGGGCGAGCCACTTATTGGCTTGCGTCCATGTGGCGAGTTTTTGGATACCTTCTTGGAGGTTGACTTTAGCTTCGAAGCCGAGGAGCTCTTTTGCTTTTTTGGTGTCGGCATAGGCGTGTCGTATGTCGCCTTTGCGGTATTGGTTTGAGATATGTGGCTGGAGAGTTGAATTGTGGGCTTTGGCGATTTGTTGAGCTAGTTGCAGAATTGTTGTGGGTTTTCCAGTTCCTATGTTTATAGCGGTGTAGTCCGCCCCGTTGTTTGTTAGGGCTTTGAGGTTGGCGTTGGCCACGTCTTCTACGTGGATGAAGTCTCTTGATTGTTGTCCGTCTTCGAAGATGTATGGTTGTTTGCCGTTTAATATTCTGCCTAGGAAGATTGCGCAGGCTCCAGTATATGGATTAGAAAGTGATTGGCGTGGACCATAGACGTTGAAGTATCGCAGTGCAACTGTAGGGACGCCGTATGTTTTTCCAATGAGGAGGCACATTTCTTCTTGGTGGCGTTTGCTCATAGCGTAAATAGAGGTTGGCAAAAGTTTCTTATCTTCTCTAATGGGTTGGGGAGAGAGCGCAGAGTGGCAACTTGGGCATTGATACTCCCATCTTCCGGTTTGCAAATTCTCGATTGTCCGTTGATAGGGGTAAACTTCTGTCTGACAGTTTTCGCAGAAGTATGCGCCTTCGCCGTAAATACTCATGGAGGATGCGACAATGAGTTTTTTCACGTTGTGATCCTCGTTGACCAGAAGATCGAGTAGCGTGGCTGTGCCTCGTGTGTTAGTTTCGATGTAATGTTCGATTTGGTACATGGATTGGCCTACGCCGACGGCGCCGGCGAGGTGAATCACAGCATCGACCTTTTTAAGCAACAACCGGAGCAGTTCTTTGTGTGTGATGGAACCTTGTGTAAACTTCGCCTTAGGATTTACATACTTTGGGTTTGATGTCTCGCCGTGTACTTGTGGGTCGAGAGAGTCCAGGACGATTACGCCATAGCCTTCCTCGACCAGGAGATCGACTGTATGAGAGCCGATGAAGCCTGCGCCTCCTGTCACAAGCACTTTATCAATTTTTCTTGTCATGTCTTACACTCCGCAACTCATGAAATTATGTGATGTGCGCGCGCAGCGTATCGTAAAAATCTGTCTTTTGTTTCAATGTTGATTTGGTTCTGAATTTTTATTGTAGTTATTCGCTAACTTTGATTTCCAGCTACCTATTGATGATGCCCATGCTACAAAATAGCAATTATGTACTAGCACTTTTTAGTATCCCTGCATAAGTTAGAATTGTTTTTATGATGAACGGAAAAATGGTGATATTCTTTGGCGGTTGGTGGTCCGTTAAGTAGGTCCCTATTCCAAAATCAATTATATTGCGAAGCCTTTTTGATGGTATAGTCATATAAAAATAGCGGACAAGATCAGTGAAAGAATCAAGGTAGCTAGGGAGACGTACATATAAGTTAAAAAAGCGTTGGTACGCAATTAGTTCCTTACTTGATACGGACGGAAGTTCTAGAACCGTATCATAATAATATTCATGCAGTTCTTCTACTGGACGCTTTATCCAGCCGCTTTTCTCGCATAGTTTCTCCAATTCAGTTCCCTTTAAAGGCATATATAAAGTGCACAATATAAAGTCCGGCGAGACTATCCTATTGATTTTTATGGTGTCTTTCACTGTTTTGCTTGTTTCTAAAGGGACGCCAATCATGTTGAAGGAACCGGTTCTTAAACCCGACTCTTTAGCTAACTTGAACGATCTTACAATTGTTTCATTCGTCATATTTCTTTTCAACACTTTTTCTCGCAAACACTTATTACCCGATTCAATGCCAATATGGACCTCTATACATCCGGCTTGCTTAAGTGCATCTAATAGCTCTTCACCTGCTTTACATATCTCGTCTGCTCGAGCCAAACAGATAAACGGAAGTCCAATTTCTTCCTCGTATCTTCTACAAAAATCGATCGTCCTTTTTTTATTTATAGTGAATGTCTCATCGGAAAATGTAATCTTCTGTATTTGATAGCGCTTTACAGTGTGTTTGATTTCGTCCACTACGGCGTCAATATTCCTAAATCTAACGAATCTCCCTCCCGTATACAAGTCCTGAAGATATTTGTTTATACAATAAGTACATCGATACGGGCATCCCCTCGATGTTAAGAAGTTCGCCCCAACTGTTTCATTTGTGAGGTATCTGCTGTCGAGAAGGTCTCTGTTGGGATAGGGAAGGATGTCTAAGTCTTGTATTAACGGCCTTACGGGGTTTCTGATTATTCTTCCATTCTTTTTCATCCATATATTTTTTACGTCGGACAAATCTTCGCCATCAGCCATTTTATTAACTAGCTCTAGGAGAGCAAGTTCACCTTCTCCTACACAAATGAAATCAACTGATCTTTCGGAAATGGTTGCTTCGGGATCAACGGTTGGATGTGGTCCTCCAAAAACAATAGGTATCTCAAAATTATTTTTGACTGCATTAGAGAGGGTGATGGCCAAGTTGTAATTAGTGCTGATCACGGAGAAACCAATCAGATCTGGCTTAAAGGTTTCAATTTTCTTCTTGAAATCTTTGGCAACCGCATTTTCTTTCTTTGTATATATAAAATCTTCTTTGCTGTACGTGGGATACGAGGTCAGATCAAACAAGTCCGTTCCGTGTCCGTTCTTTTCAAGAACCGCCGAAAGATACAGAATTCCGAGAGGAGATTCTCCAAACCAACTAGTTCTATTAGGAAAAACAAGAAGAACGCGCATTACGTGACCTCCACTGTGTCTAAGGATTCGCTGTTCTCATAATATTCCCACTTCGGATCCAATACTCTCCGGTATTTCAGCCAGAACCTTATATCATCTGCCAAGTTTACGAAATATGATTTCATTGCTTTTCTGGTTGGAAGCGAAGACCTATACGTCTCGCTGAGAATTTTATAATAGTTTTCCATGACATCCATGTTTTTATCCCAATTAACTTCCTTCTCCGCAACTTTTCTATTTTTTTTCCCTATACGGGCACCTTCATCGAATAAGAAGTCGACAATCTTACTGGCAAGCCGATCTACATCTTTTAATGGAACGATGCCTTCCGGGATAAACTCCCTGTTCCCGCCACTATCAAAAGAAACAACTGGAAGTTCAGCAGCCATAGCTTCCTTGATGCTGTCTGCAAACCCGTCATAAATGGAGGTAGATAAGTAACAGTCAGCCCCTCTAAGGTAGTAAGGAACTAGCTCTTGAGGGATTTGTCCTGGGAGAAACACTTTTTCCCTCAGTTGGAGGTCTTTAACTAATTTTTCAAGACCATCTCTTTGCGGGCCGCTCCCGCAAATGTAGAACTTCGCATTAGGAACTTTTTTAAAAACTTTCCTGGCCGCGTAGATCTGGTATTTAGATGCATATTTCCAGTTCAGATGCCTCATACTAACTACGATTTTATCACCTTCATCCCAACCGAGTCTCTCTCTAGCCTGTTTTTTAGTAACATTATCGAATGGAGCGATTTTGATACCCCAATTCAATGTTAAAATCTTTTCTTTTGGGCACCCAAGATTAATGCATTTCTTCGCCATATCTTGGCATTCTGTGTGAACCAGATCTACGTTATTGAATACCTTGAATAAGTTATCCCTCATTGTATTAACCACTAACTTCGGAATCCCTCGACTAGGAGCGTACCAGACAAAGTTAACATCGGAACCCCAAACGGAAACTATGTGAGGATGAAACTCTATGCGCGCGCGTATATCTATTTGCTGTTCCTCGGACGCGAAATGGGTGTGAAGAATATCCGGCCTGATTTCAAGCCATAAATGCCAAAACCAATCTATCCACTTCGATAGGCCTACGATGGGATAAAGCGAAAGTTGACCCGGCAAACGAAAAGTACGATGTATGCGCGCGTGCATGGAATAGTTTATCGCTAAAGGCGTTAATACGCTGACCTCATGTCGTTTCGAGAAATGATCAACCCACCTTTTAAAAGTATGTGTTTTCCAAGGACAATAATATAGGATTTTCATTTTATTGTTAATTATCTAGATTTTAACCCCGTAATTTTTATCGTTAGCCTTGAGACCTGTACCAGTTTATTAGTTGCTGTAAACCATCATCGATTTCAATCTTAATCACGTATCCTAATTTTTCTTTTATTTTGGAAATGTCAGCATAATTATGTATTACATCGCCTAGTCTTGGGGATTCGTATACCGGCTCAAGGTCGGACTTAACTAGTGTCAAAATCTTTTGAGCTAACATGTTGATTGTAATCGGCTTATCTGTGCCTACATTGAATACTTCAGCAATTGCGAAAGGATTCTCAGCCACAAGCATATTTGCCTCTACAACGTCCGAAACGTATATAAAATCACGTGACTGTTTCCCATCTCCATAAATTAATGGTGCTTTTCTTTCTAATACGCGGTTTATGAATTTTGTTATGACTCCGCTGTACTCGTTGTAGATTTGACGGGTGCCATATACGTTAAAATATCGAAGTGAAACTGTTTTAAGTCCATATATTTTATGAAATACGGAGCAGTAGTGTTCAGCAGCCAGTTTTGACGCGCCATAGGGTGAACTCGGGGTGGGTGGCTCATACTCCTTTATGGGAAGTTGACAGTTATCACCATATACCGCCGACGAAGAAGCATAAACAAACCGTTCTATATTAGACTCCATTGCAGCACGAAGAAGATTAAGTGTACCATTCACATTAACATCATTAGTTAAAATCGGATATTTAATGGACTGCTGAACGTCGGTTACCGCAGCCTCATGAAAGATATAATTTGTCTCTTTTACTATTTTCGCCACTAAATCTTTGTTCCTTATATCTCCCTTGACTAATCTAAAATTTCTTTTTCCTAAATGATCAGCGACATTCTTTAAATTTCCGCTCGATAGATTATCCAGAACTATAACATTCACTCGACGTTTCATAAGCTCGTCCACGAGATGACCACCGATAAAACCAAGTCCTCCTGTTACCAGAGCACACGATTCTTTTAAAGTCACTTTTGATCTTCCCTAGGATAACATTCTTACACGCCAGATGTAGGCATCAAAGATGATCTTCAGCATTCTCAAGCCTACCATAAAGGATTTCTTACGGTTAGTGGTTATCTTTGACTCACCTACTCTCGCTTTATAATTGACCGGTATCTCAACAATGGAGGTGCCAACTTTGATTGCTTCAATGATCATGTGAGGAGAAAAATGTGGTCCGCCGATATATAGGTTATCAAGGAACCGTTTTAAAGCCACACGTGTTATAGCTCTAAAAGTACAACCGACATCAGTGAGTCGGCACCTACCCCAAAAACAAAATTGAATAAGCTTCGCAAGGAAAATATTTCCATAAAGCAGAAACCAGTCCATTTTGGCCCCTTCATGCAAAAGTTCCTTCGTTGTCCTTGTCCCAAGAACTAAATCAACATCTCTAATGTAGGCTAGAAGCTTATGGATGTCGGTAGCATAGAAACTGTCGTCTGCTTCTGTCAAAATGATAATGTCCCCGCTAGCGTCCATGAGTCCACGTTGTAGCGCGAAACCGTAACCTTGACGCGGTTCATTAAGAACTTTAGCTCCAGAAGCTTTAGCAAGTTCACGAGTGTTATCTGTTGAATTATTGCTGACAACTATAACTTCATCTATAAGGTTCAAACTTTTAAAATCCGAAATAACTTTGGCGATGCTTCCCTCCTCGTTATATGCGGGGATCACTACCGTCACTTTTTTACCATCAAACAAAGCCTATCACTTATTGACTAAACTGGGATCCTTTGAACATCTATGCACTACACGTATCATATTATGTACCAAAAGGCGTAGTTTTACCAGAAAGTATAGAAGAGAACCTCAAACAATAAAGATTGACTAAAAAGGATTGTCATGGTGGCAAATAATTCGACTTTTGATCTTTTTTTTATTCTAAGAATATTCTTGGCAGCGGGTATTATTGCTAGAGGAACCATAAACATCCAGTTTCTCTCATTTTCTCCTCTATATACTCCATAAAGTAGATTGAGAAATATCAAAGTAATCACCGAGGCAATTGGATAAAGATCACCTTGCGATCGCTTGCACGAGTGGTATATCTCTTTCAAATAGCGTCTAGTCGTTGATGGACTGATGTACAGAAAAAACACCAATAAGTGTGTAATCACATAAATACCATATGTGTGGGACCAATTGTAGGCAATTTCGTAGTGCCAAATGCTCTCTATGGTCCAAGCACAGCTTATTAGATTAAACCCCGTTGCAAGATAGATAAAAAAGTACACACTGATAGGCATGATCATCATAACCAAGAAACTTGCTACTAAAGTTTTCTTTGCCTCAGCTGAAATGCTATGCAAACCTAGAATTAGAAAGAACAAGCCCAAAACAACAACAGTGAAGGTCATAAATATGCTCAGCGCAAAGAACAAACCAGCGAATATGGCACAGGACAAACTATTTGTCTTAAGCGTTTTGTAGAAGAAGTAGATGGTCAATGTTGGAAATAAAACGAAAAAAGCATCCATAGATGTGGCAGTGAACAGGACTATGTTAGGGGTTAGTAGGTAAAGTAACGCTGCATATAAGCCTGTTTGCTTTCCGCCTATTTCATTCGCCACCAAATAAACTGCGATTACGTTGAAACTTCCGATCAAGATTATAGCAAGAGTCACTCGCATGAGATCTTTTCCGAGCAAACGCGATAGAATCCAAAGAAGGATCACAGGTCCAGGGGGATGAGAGCTAGCGTGCATTGGAAGGGAAGGCAGGTATGAGACATAGTTTTTCAGAAACAACATTGGATTCTCAACTTTATCGATGGCCGCGTAGTATTCTGACGACCTTGCGAAGGGCGCCTCAAGGGCCCACAGGCCACGTATAACAGCTACGCTGATGTTGAGGGAAAATGCAAAAAGTACAAAAACAATGAGTAAGAAGAGGATTGTTTTTTTGCTGAAGTTATTACTTTTAGAATCGATGAAAACCCATAGTAAGAGTGAGAACCCTATGTAAATTATTATAGAAAGAGTGATAATGAGACTCAGTTGTGGATCCCACGAAGC
>Ga0315314_1002829_pt1 | contig 14062 bp, 8 predicted proteins | sample TDP9_MG_FD_203631 | JGI IMG/M metagenome (GOLD analysis project Ga0315314, IMG submission 203631) | Freshwater sediment microbial communities from Lake Towuti, South Sulawesi, Indonesia - TDP9 | ecosystem: Environmental > Aquatic > Freshwater > Lake > Sediment | place: Indonesia: South Sulawesi...
CCTTTCCTACTACATTCTCGTTGAGGAAACCTCGTAACTCGTCCATGCTCGCGAAATCATGTTCATCTATCATTCGTTGGATGTCTATCTGTGTTCTCTCCATTATCCGTCGGTCTGGTATGCCGCCTCGCCTCTTGAGCTTTTTGCTTGAGTCTTCATCTTCCAGTCTTAAAAGGTCTGGCAAGGACAATGTGAATTCCATTTCACCTCGTGCAGTCAGTACACTCTTCTTCCACTGGCCACTGTCTATCTCGTCTTCTGTAGTCAACGCCAGTGCCCTCATTAGACCCTCAAGATAGCACAATATGTCGGGACCGGGACGCCTTTGTTTTAGCCTTGGTTCCCAACAGATTGCCGCTGGATAAGCGTCCTTTGCGGCAACAGGCAGGTCATGGTCCTCCCACAAATCGGCGTCACCTAAAGGCAGTTCCGTTATCGGGCCAAAGAATACAGACCAATGTTTGTCAGTCACGAACGATGAATGCTCACGTTGCTCAAACAAAGACTCAAATTGCGAAACCGAATCGAAAAAGCCCAAACCAAAGGCCGTCCCACCAGCGCCAAGTACCGTGAGATATCTCAGGGAGGCATCGACAAAGGGAGACTCAACCTCAATCAAATCTTCATCAATCAAGTATTCCCAAGGCTTAGCTTGGTAATATTTGACAGCTGCATCCGCAAAGGCCCACATAAGTTCTACCGTAACACCCTTGACCTCCAGAGCATTTGGCACCAATGGACGACCCTCGACGTCTTCGGCCATATCAGCAATCATTTGATCAAATGTGAACAGCTTTTTTCTCTGCTCAACCTTAATACCTGCTTCGGCTAATAGCCCGCCAAGATGCTCAGCTAAAGCTGAATCTTTGACCTCAATCTTTCCAGGGCGATAGCCAGCCAGCTCCTCGTTGCACGCAAAGTCCGCAAGAGCGCTCAATGCCATTTCAAAAGTCTTCTCCCCCGGTGGTTTGGGTTCAGTCATGTGGATTAGTCTTGTCTTGATGCTAATCCATCCAGCTATCCAAGGTCGGTATGGCTCTTGGCCCCTTCCTTGGACCCACATAGGTAATCTTGTTAGACCACCTTGCCATGTTTCTTTGCTGCGTTGGGGTAATCGTTTGAGCCGTTCTATCTGGAAATTCATCTCATTCTTCCAAATCTTATATTCTGTGCTTCCAAATGTTTCTCGTTGGTCCAGATTTTACAACCACACAAAGGGAAAATCCATCTTTAATTTCGAAGAGGTCTACCCCAACCATAGATGCGTGTGGACTCGACCCCAAGTCTTAAAAGGGCAAGACCGGAACCAAAGCCTGCTTAGATTAGAAATTTGATAGGCATTTTATTTTGCACATATTTTACATAATTTACTTGCATAATTTTTTACATCGCCACTGTATTCATGCCCGGCAAGGTCTCTTAGGGCACGCAAGCGATATGATTTTTTGCAGCAGTGCTGAAAACAGGCTATAGTACCATGTGGTTTTTTGTGCACATGTAAAAGAAAGCCCATGGAATTGCATCAGGGCTCATAACAGCGTGGTCGTAGGTTTGAAACGCTGGGGCATCGCGAGCTTCTCAGCCATTGGAAAGAGAGCCATTGCAGGATATAATGGTTGTGCTGGGCTCTGTACGGGCAGTTCAACTTGTATGAATGTTCGTCGTTGAGGTTCTCATAGCCTGGAGCGATACCGAAGATACGCTGGGCAGGCATAGCTCTTCGTTGTTGGAGCGTATAAGATAGATGCTGGAGGAGCGGGATGCGATGATTGACGGTGTCGAACGGACCAGGTCGCGTATCAGGCTGCTCGCGCTCGATGGAACAGATCCGGCCAGAGAGCCGACGGTCCATGGATACCTGGACCTCGTGAATCCGATACCGGAAGGGAACGGACACCTTGATGAAGCAAATGCACATCTGCCCTAATGGGAGGAAGAGATTATGGGACGATTGATTGATTTATATCTCGGATCGATAGTTATCTATACGTTTTGTTTAGCAGTCTTCTGCGCTGTGACCCCTAGGGAATCTGCATCTGAGGACGCCAAGCTGCCGGAGGGAGCCCAGGTCGTCTGGGACATGTCCAAGGCATACCGGGAGACAACTTCTACCCGCGAGCGCATTTGCATCAACGGGCTCTGGCGCTGGCGGCCTGTCTCCGGCGCTGCTGATAAAGTGCCCGCTGACGGATGGGGTTACTTCAAGGTGCCCGGGTGCTGGCCGGGAATCACCGGCTACATGCAGAAGGATTTCCAGACGGTTCACGCCCATCCGAAGTGGAAGGACGTGAACCTGGGCAACGTAACCGCGGCCTGGTATCAGCGCGAGATTGCCGTGCCCGCGGAATGGGCAGGTCGGCGCATCGCGGTGTCCGCTGAATACGTGAACTCCTATGTCAGCGTGCATGTTGACGGAAAGAAGGCGGGCGAGATCCTGTTCCCGGCGGGAGAGGTGGACATCACGAATATGTGCCGCCCCGGGCGCAGATACGTCCTGTCGCTGCTCGTCGTGTCGCTGCCATTGAAGGGCGTCATGCTCTTGTATAATGACACAGCCTCAGCCAAGGATGTGAGAGGTTCAGTGGCGCGACGTGGTCTTTGCGGTGATGTCTTCTTGGTGAGCACACCCGTGGGGGCGCGCCTCGCCGACATAAAGGTTGATACCTCGGTGCGCAAGTGGGAGATCGCGTTCAACGTGTCTTTGCAAGGTATCAAGGCGGGTGAGCCATACTCGCTGGTCGTCCGGATCACGCAGAATGAGCACGATGTCACGGAGTTCAAGAGCGCGGCGTTCGAGCCAGAAGGCCTGGAAGAGAGCCGGGTTATGTTCACCGAGAAATGGAAGCCTGAGAAGCTCTGGGACGTCCATACGCCAGATAATATGTATGAGCTACATTTGTCGCTGCTGGACGCCGGGGGCAAGGTGCTGGATGTTTCTCATCCCGTCCGCTTCGGATTCCGCGAGTTCTGGATTGACGGTCGCGATTTCTTTCTGAACGGCAGCCGCATCTTCCTATCCGCCGTCCCACTCGATAACGCCCAGGTCGGCGTCGCGGCGGCGACCTACGAGGCTGCGAGGGAGAGCATGGAACGTCTCGGAACCTTCGGTGTCAACTTCGTGTACACTCACAACTACGGGTGTGAGCCGGGAGCACACCTGAGCTTCGCGGAGATTCTGCGGGCGGCGGACGATCTGGGAATGCTGGTCGCTCTTTCGATGCCGCATTTCAGCCATTACGACTGGGAGGCCCCGGATGCCGACCAGAACAATGGCTACGTGCGGCTCGCGGAGTTCTACGTACACGTGGCACAGAGCCATCCGTCGGTCGTGATGTATTCCACCAGCCATAACGCCACTGGCTACAATGAGGACATGAATCCGGACCTGATTGACGGCATCTACGACAAACGGGACCAGTGGTCTCTGAACAACATGAAGAAAGCACTCCGGGCTGAGTCCATAATCAAGCGATTGGATCCAAGCCGCATCGTGTATCACCACTCCTCTGGCAACCTTGGTGCTATGCACACGAGTAATTTCTACCCGAACTTCGTCCCGATGCAGGAGCTGTCCGATTGGTTCGAGCACTGGGCGACCAAGGCCATGAAACCGGTCTTCATGTGCGAATACGGGGCGCCATTCACTTGGGATTGGGCGATGTATCGGGGGTGGTACAAAGGCAAAAGGGAGTTCGGTAGCGCGCTCGTGCCGTGGGAGTTCTGCCTTGCCGAGTGGAACGCGCAGTTCTTCGGGGACCGCTCCTTCCAGATCAGCGAAATAGAGAAAAGGAACCTGCGTTGGGAAGCGAAACAGTTCCACGACGGGAAGCTCTGGCACCGCTGGGACTATCCCCACCAACTGGGATCGATCGACTTCACCGAGCGAGAGCCGGTGTTTGACATGTACTACACGGACAACTGGCGCGCATTCCGCACCTGGGGGGTATCGGCAAATTCTCCCTGGGAACATGACATCCTATTCAAGCTGCGCCCCGGCATGAACAGGAACTGCAGGGAGGAGCTCAAGGTTGATTGGGTGAACCTTCAGCAGCCCGGATTTAGCCCCGACTACAAGGAGCAGCGCTATGAACGGATGGATTTGGCCTACGAACGCTCGGACTGGATACCCACAGCCGGTGCCCAGGCCTTAATCAGAAACAACCGGCCTCTTTTAGCCTACATCGGCGGCAAGCCCACCCACTTTACCAGCAAGGACCACAATTTTGTCGCCGGCGAGACAGTCGAAAAGCAGATCATCGTGATCAACAACTCGCGAGTGCCGGTGAGCTGCGACTGCTCGTGGTCGCTGACTCTGCCCCAGCCGATAGTCGGTCAAAGCAAGGTTACCGTGGAGACCAGCCAGCAGGCGCGAATACCGATGCGCTTCGCCCTCCCGGCAGGAGTCCAGCCCGGCGAGTACAAGTTGAGCGTGAACGCGGTATTCGACACCAGCGATATGCAGAAAGATGAGTTCATGATACATGTCCTTCCGCGTAAGCCGCTCCCGCGTGCCGAGGTCAAGGTTGCGATGTTCGACCCCAAGGGGGAGACGACAAAATTGCTTAAGAGTATGGGTGTCTATTATAACACGGTGGATGCGGAGGCGAACCTGGAGGCGTATGAAGTGCTGGTCGTCGGCAAGGCCGCCCTGACTGTGGACGGACTGGCGCCTGACATTGGCCGCGTGCGCGATGGGCTGAAAGTGCTCGTGTTCGAGCAGACACCGGACGTGCTGGAGAAGCGTTTCGGTTTCCGCGTGGCGGAGTACGGCCTGCGGAACGTCTTCTGCCGAGTGCCAGATCATCCAGCCCTGTCGGGACTTCAGACGGAGCACATGAGGGATTGGCGCGGTGAGGCGACAATCCTTCCGCCGCGATTGAAGTACGAGCTACACCACAAGTTCAATTACGCGCCAACGGTGACTTGGTGTGGCCTACCAGTAACCCGTGCGTGGCGCTGTGGCTGCTGGGGTAACGTTGCCTCGGTTCTTATCGAAAAGCCCGCATGTGGCGACTTCTTGCCCATTGTGGACGGTGGATTTAGCCTACAGTATAGCCCGCTGATGGAGTACCGCGAAGGCAAGGGAATGGTGCTGTTCTGCCAGATGGATGTGACCGGGCGCACGGAGATCGATCCTGCGGCAGAGACACTGACCATCAACATCCTCGAATACGTTAGCGCGTGGAAGCCATCGCCACGGCGGGAAGCGATCTACGCTGGCGAACCGGCGGGCAGAGCGCACCTCCAAGCGGCGGGTCTGCGGCTCAGCTCCTACGACGGCGGTGAACTGAAGGCAGGCCAGGTTTTGATTGTTGGGCCGGGTAGCAAGGCCTTCCCGGCGCACAGGGGCGCCGTCGGTGCGTTCCTGAAGGCGGACGGGCACTTGCTGGCCATTGGTTTGATGCAGGAAGACGCGGATGCGCTCCTGCCTTTTAGGATCTCGATGAACCAGGCCGAACACATCAACGCGTGCTTCTATCCGCCAGGGGCAAACTCGCTGTTGGCGGGCGTCGGTCCAGCAGATGTGCATAACCGCGATCCGCGCATGATACCGCTTGTTTCCGGGGGCGCCAAGACCGTGGGCAACGGTGTACTCGCCGTCGCTTCGCACGCTAACGTTGTCTTCTGCCAACTGGCACCTTGGCAATTCGAGTACCGAAACAACTTCGGGCTCAAGAGGACGTTCCGGCGCACCAGCTTTCTCGTGACGCGGCTTCTGGGCAACTTGGGTGTAAGCGGCAAAACGCCATTACTGACCCGATTTTCGACCCCGGTTGGAAGCAATGAGCCCAGCCGGTGGCTGCAGGGCTTCTACATAGACGAGCCTGAAGAATGGGACGATCCCTACCGCTTCTTCCGTTGGTAATTGAAGAATCGTGATTCATGACAAGTTTTATCTTCTGCCCTGCTAACACCTCGGTTCGGAACGACTGTTGGTAAAGCAAGGAGATAGGCGGTGTGTGTCTTCTGGGTGAGCCCAGGTGAACACACGTCACCAGATGCGAATCTGGGGTATTGATGTGCTTCAAGTTCATCAAACCTCGCCATAGTGATGGCGGGGGTTAAGCGTTAGCCCTGCCACCACTGTGGCAGGGTTACTCGCATTCAAACCGACCTGATTATGGTATGATATTGGGGATAGCGTGGACCGCGTTTTCACGTGTTCCCTATAAGAGCTCGGGTGGCCTAAGTGTGTGACAGGTGTCAAATATTGTGGTATTATACAGTCGAACATAATAATAGATATACAACAAATTTGAGAGGAGACAGCAGACATGGACCGAAGAGATTTTATGAAAACCTCGGTAGTCGCTGGAGCGTATGCAGTGCTGGGGTCGCCGTGGGCATCTGCCAAAGAGAATCAAGAGCCTTGGTTTGATCGCCCAATGCGTTGGGCTCAATTAGTCTTAGTGGAAAACGATCCCGGTCGCTTCGACCCCGATTTCTGGCTGGACTACTTTAAGCATATCCACGCCGACGCTGCCTGTTTGAGCGCTGGTGGTGCGGTCGCATACTACCCCACCAAAATCCCCTTGCACCATCGAAGTGCATGGCTTGGGGATTCTGATCCGTTCGGTTATTTAGTACGAGGATGTCGTAAAATGGGGATGGCAGTAATCGCCCGCACAGACCCACACGCAGCATGGAATGATGTCTATCAAGCTCATTCGGATTGGATTGCCGTCGATTCGAAGGGACAGAAACGGCGCCATTGGTCGAATCCTGAATTGTGGGTCACATGTGCGCTCGGCCCATACAACTTCGAGTTCATGACTCAGGTTAATAGGGAGATTATGACCTTATATCAGCTGGATGGGATTTTCTCCAATCGGTGGGCTGGTCACGGAATCTGCTATTGTGAGCATTGCATTCGAAATTTTAAGTCGTTTTCCGGGATGGACGTGCCCCGAACGACCGAGCGCAGCAACCCGGCTTATCATAAGTACTCGCAGTGGCGAATCGAGCGGCTAAGAGAGTTGTGGTTCTTGTGGGACCGGACAATTCGCGAGGTCAAGTCCAACTCGCGGTATATTCCCAATGGGTTTCCAGATAACGTTGTAACAGGTGCTTTATCTGATATCTTTTTCACCGATCACCAGGCAAGGAAAGGTGTGATTCCACCCTGGTCAAATGGCAAGCGGGCGAAAGAACTTCGGGCAACGATGGGAATGAAACCTCTCGGTGGCATATTCAGTATTGGATTGGAAGAACGTTACCGGTGGAAAGACTCCGTGCAGAGTGAACCTGAAATCCGAATCTGGGTGGCCGAAGGTACAGCCAACAACATGCGTCCATGGTTTGTCAAGTTCTCGGGGACTATCTACGACCGGCGTTGGCTCAAGTTTGTTGAGCGGATTTATCAGTGGCACTATCGCGCCGAGCCTTATTTGAGAAACACTGAGCCGCTTGCACGTGTGGGGATGGTCTATTCGGAACAGAATGGTCGCTATTATGGAGGTCAGACATGGCAGGAGCAAAGTAGCAGTCATGAGTTAGGAATGTATCATGCCCTCATCGAAGCACGTATACCGTTCGAGATGGTGAACGACCGATTGCTCGACGCCGAACATCTCAAACTCTTCAAGTTACTGATTCTTCCAAACATTGCCGCTCTTTCGGAGGCGCAATGCGAACAGCTCAGACAATACGTGAACAGTGGGGGAAGTATAGTTGCTACGTTTGAAACGTCGCTGTACGACCAAGAGGGGAAAAGAAGGCAGGACTTTGGCCTTACCGATTTGTTCGGTGTGTCATATAACAACCGAGTCGAGGGACCGATGAAGAACTCGTATCTGAGGCTGAAGAGTGACTCGAAAACAGGGCGGTTTCATCCTGTCTTGAATGGTTTGGAAGAAGCATATCGTATCATCAATGGGATTTGGCGCCTGGATGTAAAACCTAACTTAGACTTCCCTTCTCCTGTGACACTGATCCCCACCTATCCCGACCTGCCGATGGAACATGTTTATCCCAGGAAGCCAGAGACTGATATCAGAGAGGTGTATTTGCGAGAACTGGGGCAGAGCCGAATTGCCTACATTCCCTGGGATATAGACCGGACGTTTTGGGAAATCATGAATGTAGATCATGGCAAACTTCTGCAAAATATAATCAATTGGGCGACAAATGAAGAGCCGCCCGTTCAGGTGGTGGGTCCCGGGATTCTTGATGTGACCGTATGGCGGCAGAAACAATCAATAACTGTTCATCTTGTGAATCTTACCAATCCAATGATGATGAAAGGGCCGTTCCGAGAATTTATTCGCATTGGCGAGCAAAAACTTCAGGTAAAAATTCCCCCAGGTACAAAAGTGAATAAAATCCACCTACTCGTTAGTGATATAAGCCCGAATTATGAAACCAGGGGTGATATTGTCTCGCTTACCGTGCCGTCGATATTGGACCACGAAGTTGTGGCGTTGGACCTTGTCACATAACTGCCCTGGATTGTGTGGATTTGAAGAAATCGCAAAGCGGCTCTCGAATTATAGAGAGCCCCACCAAAGTGTGTCTGCTTGGAAATGTGACTAAGCGAGTTGATACCAGGATTGAATGGGATGGGGACAACATGAATGTGACAAACTTCTCTGAGGCCAATAAGTATATCCGCACTCAATATCGGGAAGGTTGTACTCTGTAAATAGACCAATAGCCGCGAATTACGCCAATTAAAAATGTAAGCTACGACTTTATCAATAATGAAGAGCTCAGCTTCAATTATGGAAGGAGTTAAGATAATGAAGAAGTTAGCTACAACACGCCGTGACTTTTTGCACGTAACGGCTACAGGTACCATAGGATTTGTTCTTATAAGACCAAAGGTGCTGTGGGCGGGAAATTTCGGTTCAATAAAGATTGAAGAACCATTTCATGGGGCGGTTTTGAACCGAAGGCACGGTAAGGAATTAGACAATGGTTTGCAAATTCGGGTAACAGGTCAGGCACCTCTGTGCGACCGGGTGACTGTCAACGGGACACCGGCACAACGGGAAGGCACGAGATTCACATCGGAAATTGTTCTTCGCCAAAAGGAGACAGAGATCATTGCAGTTTCTCAGGGTAATTATGGAAGTTACGAGCATCGCGTGCGTGTCTTGTGGGACCGATATTCACAGCCCAGATATAGATTCTCGATAGATGATAACAGCTTCTTTCTGCGTGATATCGCGAAGAAGAATTACGCCTCCCTGTTTGACTGCTTCTATTTAAACAATCTTAAAGAACTCCATTCGAAATATGGCACGCGCTTTGTTCTTAATATCTATTATACAACGGCGGATGGATTTGAACTGCCTCAATTTCCTGACCGTTACAAAAGCGAGTGGCAGGACAGCTCCGACTGGCTCAAGCTTGCCTTTCACGCATACGCAAATGAACCTGACCGACCGTATCAGTATGCCCCAGCATCACAGCTGATAGCTGATTTGAACAAGGTGGCTGAGCAAATCATTCGCTTTGCCGGTGAGCAGACATATTCACCCCCTACGGTCATTCACTGGGGAATGGTGCAGCCTACGGCCTTAAAGCCCCTTTATGAACGCGGAGTCCGTGTGCTGAGCGGCTATTTTCGTCGTCAAAATGGTATATGGGATGTAAACTATCTGCTGGATGATATCCGGTCAGAGTATTTGTCCCGCCATGATGCCCTTATGGACTTCGACAGCGGCATAGTTTTCTCCAGAGTTGACATTGTCTGCAATAGTACATCCATTGAACGGATTGTGCCTACGCTTGAACCGCTCGCTAAAGACCCCAACCAGGCGGAGATTATGGATATTTTTACCCATGAGCAGTACTTCTGGCCATTTTACTCTAACTATATTCCCGACCATTTCAAAAGACTTGATGCGGCCATCCGTTGGGTTACTGAAAATGGATACAAGCCGGTCTTTTTCCATGAGGGTTTCCTGGGTGGCCCCGAGTAATGAAGTATGTTCATCAAATGGTGAAGGAAATTGTAGCCCAGTTGAGGACGATGGCTTTATTGCGAGGGTGTCCAATCCATAGTTGAAGGTTAAAAAGGTGGCAGTTCCTATCCGCCAAATCTGGTATGATTTGGCTGAATTATTAACCTTCGCGGTCTCCAAACACCTATCGACGACCAGCAAAACAGCGAACCGCTGAATTTAGCCGTATAGTAATTTTTGAATAAGAAATTCGCCCGCGAAAAACGATTAAACTAAAAATAGTAATCGCGTCGAAACTGCCCTCGGCGCTTGCTGCGACGTCTTGCCTCTGGTAGAATTATTCCATGTGTGCGAGTGATACAGCATTCGCTTGTGCAACATAGTTTTATAATAAGGTCTCAGGAGGCTATCATGAGTTCAAGTAGAAGCGACGCAAACATAACTGGACGTAGGGAGTTTCTCTCGCAGCTTTCGCTGGCCGTAGCCGGGGTGGCACTAGCCATCGGCAAGACATCTCAGGGAAAGGAGACTCCGCCAGCAGTCACTGATTCACCTGCCATCCCCTTGCCAACAATTCGGCTCGGTGACCACCATGTCACCAGACTGATTGTGGGCTCGAATCCAATCAGTGGATACTCGTACATGGGTCCCGTCCTGGACCAGCATATGAGAGAGTATTTTACTCCTGAGCAGACAATCGAGTTCCTGTGGAAGTGTGAGTGCGCGGGAATTAACACTCATCAGTTCGGCAGCCCTGAGCAGATGGCCGGTGTATTTCGAAAACTACGGGAGAGAGGGTCTAAGATGAAGTTCATCTGCCTCCATTCCGGCGAGCCACAGGGCGCTTCAATCAGACAGGTGGTCCAGGATACTCAGCCCATCGCCATCGTCCATCACGGCGGTGTCACCGACAGACTGTTCCGGAAAGGCAGGAGCCAAGAGGTCCACGATTTTGTGAAACGCGTCCACGATGCTGGCGTCTTAGCGGGGGTCTCAGCCCACAATCCCGAATGCATCAAGCGTATCGCCGATGAAGGGTGGCAGGTCGATTTGTTCATGGCGTGCTTCTACTACATTACCAGGACACCGGAGGAACTAAAGAGAATGCCGCCCGTGGTCACGGTTCAAGTCGGCAGCCCATTCTTTGCCTCCGATCCGATTACCATGACCAAAGTGCTTCAACAAGTTGACCAGCCTTGCTTGGGCTTCAAGATCCTGGCGGCGGGTCGAAGGTGTTATGACAAGCAATCCGTCATAGAGGCATTCAAGTTTGCCTTTGAGCATCTTAAGCCGACCGATGGCGTGATCGTTGGTATGTATCCTCGGTATCACGACCAAATCCACGAGAACGCTCAGTATACGCGACAGTTCGGAATGCTACCGGATACATAGCTTAGGATTGACAGGTATGGATTCTCTCACCAAAGCTGCGCACCTGAATACAGAATTCATCCCGAGAGCGGATACTTCAGAAATCTGCGCTCTTTCAGCAGCTTCTTCCGCTGCGAAAGAGTGGCACCGAGTACCGGAGAGGGGCTCAGGTGTTCGCCGCCACTACTGTCCCGCCCAGGAAGAAATGGCCTGGATCCGGAAGTTGGAAAGTGGCGGCCCGGTTCAGCTTCCTCGAAAGTGAGGTCGAGATGCCTAAACACATCCTCCTCGTCTTCCGTATCCGCCGGGGTCGAACCTTTGTGTGAACTAAGCTCTTTCTCATAACCACGCAGGAAATCAGAAAGCCCTGTTGGTTCCAGATCATAAGGAGCGTCAAAGCTATATAAATCGTAGATTTGCTTCCGAGGATCGAACCACACAGACATAGGTTATACCCCAGGCTCCACCTTTAGACGTTTAATTAGTGGGCAGAACAAAAAGGGGTGCGTCTTCAGGTTGCGTATATTCACAAACCTTCCGTTGGATAACACGAATCATGCTTCAGGTTGGGTGTTTTTCTCACCAACACGGCTACCCATTGCCTCATTTGTATGCCTTCACATGGATACTCACGATTTCTCCTTTGAGCCTATTATCCTTTTCGGACACACAAAATGGACTCTCAGAAATAATGGCAACATCATGGAAACCTGCTGCACTAATTGCGTTCAAATACTGCTGCTTCCCACAGGCTCCAGCGATCCACTCTCCTCATACTTCGTCCTGAAGGATATCTTCAGAAAACTCCCCCTCCAACACCAAATCGGATACGAGCATCCTGCCTCCGGGCTTTAAGCACCGGAGTATCTCCTTGAATGCTGCTGCTTTATCCGGACAATGATTGATGACACAATTGCTTATAACGACATCAATTAATTGGTCTCCAACTGGCAGGTTTTCTATTTCACTAGCTCTGAACCCCACATTTTTGTATTCACCTTTCTCGGCGTTATTTTGCGCCTTTTCAATCATCTCAGGTGTCATATCAAGGCCAAGAACTTTCCCCATATCACCAACCTTTTTCGCTGCCAGAAAGGCGTCCAAACCTCCTCCGCAGCCGATATCCAGAACCACCTCGCCTTCTTTAATTTCTGCTAATGCCATGGGATTGCCACATCCTAAGCTCATCACAGTTCCCTCTGGTACACTTCTGATTTCCTGCTCTGAATACCCAATCGATCTTACATATTCAATCGAATCATAAGGGGTTTCCTGGCTTGAACAACAGGAATCTCCTTTTTTTGCAATTTTCGCGTATCGCTCTCTCACAGACTTCTTACTATCTCTTTCATTTTCCATGATGGACCTCCACTTCGACTGTATTTCAGATTATATTCTGCCAGTCAAAACCGGTTAGATTCTACCATGATTTTCAAGAGGTTGCCTGGTTAAAAACGACCGAAAAAGTGCTGTTCTTTGTGACTACCGTTGTGCAGTCAGCCCTTTTCTCCTCGTGCCCAAAGGGTGAAAGCTTTAGGTGGTTGACTGAGCCTTTATCTCGGTAAGGTACCTTCTATGGCTTTAGTGGGACGAGCAAGATCACGTTGGCTGTTTGTTGGATTTATTGCTAAAATCATGTGATTGCGATTGATTACAGGTGTTGACATGGTTGGGACACGTTACATTATCCATGTGGATATGGATGCCTTTTATGCTTCAGTTGAGCAACTTGATAATCCTAAATTCATAGGAAAGCCGGTTATTGTAGGCGGTGATCCTAAAGGACGGGGAGTTGTAAGCGCTGCCTCCTACGAAGCCCGCAAGTTCGGCGTACATAGTGCAATGCCGATGGTGCAAGCGGTCAGACTTTGCCCGCATGCTACAGTCCTACCAGTTCGAATGAAGCGTTATGTTCAGGTCTCAAAGGAAATCCACGCCATTCTCGAACGCTTTACTCCTCTAATCGAACCAGTTTCTCTTGATGAAGCTTTTCTTGATGTCACAGGAAGCCTTCAATTATTCGGCAGTGCAGAAAAGATTGGCAGAGACATTAAACACCAAATCAAGGAACAGCTGGGTTTGGTTGCGTCGGTTGGTATAGCGGCCAATAAGTTTCTTGCAAAACTTGCCTCCGATCTGGATAAGCCGGACGGATTTGTGGTTATTACCGAAGAAAACAAACAGCAAATTCTTGATCCGCTGCCGGTCTCTAAAATATGGGGAGTTGGAAAGGTAATGGAGAAGGCCCTGAAATCCAAAGGAATAAATACGATAGGACAGCTTCGCAAAGCTCCGGTAGAAATACTTCATAGTATTTTTGGCGATCATACACCACACATGCTCCGGTTAGCTCAAGGCATAGACAACAGAGAGGTCGAATCAAGCAGAGAAGCCAAAAGTGTTTCCAGTGAACAGACTTTTGCCACTGACATAACCGACAAGGATATTCTTCTCAATGTGCTATTAAATCAGGTAGAGGATGTTGCACAAAGGCTCAGGACAGACAATTTAGAGGCAAGGACGATAACATTGAAATTTCGGTATGATAATTTTCGAACAATTACAAGAAGCAACACATTTGATCATCCGACGAACACCACCAAAACATTGTGGCAGAAAGCTGAAGAAGTTTTCTTGAAATGGTATAAAAAATCTGGTAACCGTTCACAATAAATCAGGATAACAGGTATTAGTCCAGTGAGCAACCAGTGTATGATGGATAAACTTAAAGACATTCCGGTTTTGCTTTCTACAGGTGGCCAATGCCGTCCAGATACGTTCGC
>Ga0315314_1002831_pt1 | contig 14057 bp, 10 predicted proteins | sample TDP9_MG_FD_203631 | JGI IMG/M metagenome (GOLD analysis project Ga0315314, IMG submission 203631) | Freshwater sediment microbial communities from Lake Towuti, South Sulawesi, Indonesia - TDP9 | ecosystem: Environmental > Aquatic > Freshwater > Lake > Sediment | place: Indonesia: South Sulawesi...
TCGAGGCATTCACGGACGAAGCCGCGGCCATCCGGAGCTTCCAGGCCAAAGCAGCGGCGCAGTGAGTGTGGCGCAGGCGGTTTCGCCTGTGCAGCGGTTTTCTCACAGCGCGGCATAGCCGCAACCAAAGGGTTTCACGCCTGGAGCTTCTGGTTTGCTCCGTGGGGCGAACCTCCAGGTTTGCGAGCCGGTTCTCGAACCGGCTTGCGGCTGGACAGGAAGCCAGCGGCACGGAAGCCGGCAGGACTGCCGGCTCGCAAGCGTGGACGCTCGCCCCACGGAGGCTCCAAGATCGTCGCGGGCCGCGAAGAAAGTGGCCGATAGTAGTGCAGCTCCCGAGGAACCAGCTTCGCACAGCCGCCTTTTTGCTATGATTCCAGCGATGGCGAACTATTCAATTGGCGTAGACCTTGGGGGCACGAACCTGCGTGCTGCGGCGATTGACTGCACGGGCAGGATACTGGAGAAAATCTCCGGCTCGACCAAGCTTTCGGCGGGACGCGACGCAGTCACCTCCGACATCGCGGCGGCCATCGAGAGGCTGCGGGTAAGTCTCGGCACGGAGAAACTGGTGGGCATCGGCATCGGCGCGCCCGGCTTCATCATCATGGAGAAGGGCATCATCACGGATTCGCCCAACCTGCCCGGCTTCGAGAATTTCCCGATTCGCGACGAGATCGAACTGCTGCTGCGCGCGCCGGTGATTCTGGAGAACGACGCCAACGCGGCGGCGCTCGGCGAGAAGTGGATGGGCGCCGGGCGCGAGGTGGACGACCTGGTCTTGCTGACGCTGGGCACGGGAATCGGCGGCGGCATTGTCATGCAGGGCCGGGTACTGCACGGCTTCGTCGGCATGGCCGGGGAACTCGGCCACATGACGGTGGTGCCGAACGGGAACCCGTGCGGCTGCGGGAACACCGGCTGCCTGGAAAAACACGCCTCGGCGACGGCGGTGAGCTGCATGGCGAAGATGATGGGACTTGGCGACGACCTGACGTCGGAGGACGTCTACCACCTGGCCGTCGAAGGCAACTCCAAGGCTCACGTGGTCTTTCACATGATGGGCCAGGCGCTGGGCATCGCCATCGCCAACCTGGTCGATGTCTTCAATTTTCCGCTGTACCTGCTGAGCGGCGGCATGCTTCCGGCCTGGGACCTGTTCGCGCCGGCCATGTTCGAGGAATGCCGGCGGCGCTCGTTCGTCTTCCGAAACACGAACACGCGGATTGAGAAAGCGATTCTGGGCAATGAGGCGGGATTGTACGGCGCCGCCTACCTGCCGTTTCAGGCACGAATCATCATCTCAGAAGCCATTACCTGATCGGATTCTTGCATGTACTGGATGGGCATTGATATCGGCACGGGCGGCACGCGCGCGCTCCTGGTGGACGAGCAGGGACGGGTGAAGGCGGGGTTCACCGCGCCGCACGAAGAGATGCGCATGGAGCGGCCGCTGTGGGCCGAGCAGCGCCCCGAGGACTGGTGGGCGGCGGCGCAGCAGGCCATCCGCGGCGTGCTGGCCGAGGCCGGCGCCTCCGGCGGCGACGTCGGGGGCATCGGCCTTTCCGGCCAGATGCACGGGCTGGTGATTCTGGACGAAGCCGACCGGGTGATCCGCCCGGCGCTGATCTGGTGCGACCAGCGCAGCCAGGCCCAGGTGGACTGCGTGAATCGAACAATCGGCAAGGAGAATGTTTTAGCCTGCATCGCCAACCCGGTACTCACCGGCTTCACCCTCCCCAAGCTGCTCTGGGTCCGGGACAACGAGCCCGAGCGCTTCGCCCGCATCCGCAAGATGCTGCTGCCGAAGGACTACATCCGCTTCTGCCTCACCGGAGAGTTCGCCAGCGAGGTCTCCGACGCCTCCGGCACGGCCGTCTTCGACGTGGTGAACCGCCGCTGGTCCTACGAGATGATGGACCGGCTCGGGCTGGACCGCGGGATGCTTCCGGCCGTTTACGAGTCGAGCGAAGTGACCGGCAGGATCACGGCGGCGGCAGCCGGGCTGACAGGACTGAAGGCGGGGACGCCGGTGGCCGGCGGGGGCGGCGACCAGGCCTCCAGCGCGGTGGGCAACGGCGTGGTCGAGCCGGGCGTCGTCTCCTGCACGCTCGGCACCTCGGGCGTCGTGTTCGCTCACATGGAGAAGGTGGCGTACGACCCGCAGGGGCGCGTGCACACGTTCTGCCACGCCGTCGAGGGCAAGTGGCACGTGATGGGCGTGACGCAAGGCGCGGGCCTGAGTCTGCAATGGTTCCGCAACCAGCTCGCACCCGGCACGAACTACGACACCCTCACCACCGAGGCGGCCACTGCGCCGCCGGGGTCGCAAGGCCTGTTCTGGCTGCCCTACCTGATGGGCGAGCGCACGCCGCACCTGGACGCCTCCTGCCGCGGTGGCTGGATCGGGCTGACGGCCAAGCACACGCACGCCGACCTGGTGCGCTCGCTGCTGGAAGGAGTCAGCTACAGCCAGAAGGATTGCCTCGACATCATCGCGGAACTGGGCGTCAACGTGGAATCGGTGCGGGCCTCGGGCGGCGGCGCCCGCAGCGCGGTCTGGCGCCAGTTGCTGGCCGACGTTTTCAACCGGCGGGTGGTGGTCTTGGAAACCCAGGAAGGCTCGGCGTACGGCGCCGCACTGCTGGCGCTGGTGGGGACGGGCGTTTACGGCTCGGTCCCCGAAGTCTGCCGCGCCGCGATCCGCGAAGTGGATTCGGTCAGCCCCCGGCCCGCGGAAGCGCAGGCCTACGCGAAAGGGCACGCCGTCTATCGTGCGCTTTACCCCGCGCTGAAGCCGATTTATCGGCAGATCGAGGAAGGGTAGGCGGGCGCTGGCGCCGTTCAGCAAAAAAAAGCCGGCAGGGAAGGAGCTGCCTGTGTGCCCTGGAGGCTCACACCCAGGCAGCTTCAACCTCCCGAGCCGGTTCTCGGCCCTGCGCCCTTGGGAGCATCGGCGCAATGACCTGATTCGTGCTTGCGGGAGCCACTCATCTCCCGTCGGCGCGCGGTCAATGGGTAGCAATTTCCGTACCAGCCGCTAACCTCATCAAAAGCCTTGCGGCAGCCACGCTGAGAACGGTCTGTTTCGGACGGGTGTGTAGGATTTACCGTGAAAAAACTTCTTCAGGCGAGGTGTTCCGCGGACGAACGGCACGCGCGGACCTATTCGACCTGAATGCTGTCCAGCTTGTACCAGCCCTCCCGGTCCACGCCGGCGATGGCCAGCTTCACCCTGGGCATCCGAGTGGCGGGATCGAGCAGGGCGATGCTCAGGTCGTATTCGCCGGACGGCATGTCCGCGGGCAGGAACACTGCGCCATCGTACAGGTTGTCCCCGGGCAGCCAGGTCCGGATGTCCGCATCGGTGAGGAGGACCTCGGTTCGGCCGGCGTTCTTCAGGCGCAACGCCAGCGGGAAACGCCGGTAGCAGGGCGCCACGCCCTTGTTTTCCCACCAGGAGGTGAAGGCGAGCCTGCCGTGCGGCCGGACTGCGGCGGGATAGGAGAACTTACGCAACACGAAGCGGTAGCCCATCCGCTTCAGCCAGCGGTTCACCTGCGGCCACCACTCGTCGGGCACCGCCGAGGACTTCGCGTTGAAGGACGAGATGTGCCACTTCAGCGACTGGTCGATGATGTAGTCGATATCCCAGCCCTGGTTCTTCCAGTGCTGCATCACCCAGCAGACCTCGAAGGTGACCGGCGCCTTCTTCCAGGCATCCCGCATACCGAAATTGATGATTCCCTGGGGATAGGAGTCGAGCATGTGGTTCCAGGTCGGGCTGAAGCCGCCCATATCGCCGAGGCAATCGACGCGCCAGCCGACGGGCCGTCTGGAGATTCCGTACTGGTTGGTCTTTTCGTCCGTGAGGAGCATCACCAGGGGGGTCTCGAGGAAGGATTCGAGGTAGGCGTCCAGCAGCGCGGCGCGGGTCTTCTCCGTCAACCGTTCCGAGCCGGCGCCTTCGCCCCAGGCGCCGACGATGGCCATGTCGATGCTTTCCAGGTCCGGGTGCCCGTCATAGCGCCTGGCCAACTCGCGCACCATCGTGCCGAGATGCCTGGCGTACAGGGGGCTTTCGGGATCGGTGCGCCACTTGGCGAGGGGCAGCTTGCCCGTCTCATCGCCGGCCAGGGCGCGGTACCAGTCGGGCACATCGTTGTCCTTGCCGGTGCCGTAAGGCGCGATGCGAAGCATCAGCGTCTGGCCGCGGCTGCGGGCCGTCCTCAGCGCGGTGTCGATCAGGTCCCAGCGGTACTTGCCCATTTCCGGCTCGATGAACTTCCAGTACACGCGGAAGTAGGCGATCGAGGTCATCGGGTGATTCTTGTTCTCAAGGCTGCCCTTGAACTCCTGGTAGACGATCGGATACCCCTCGGTCCACTTGAGTCCCCGGTTCAGCTCGTCTCCGTTGAACCGCTGGAAGGTCATGAAGCCGATGCCGGGGTTGACCAGGACGTCGTCGGTCTCCTTCGGCCGGACGATAACGGTTCGCTGGGCCAGCGCGGGCGCGCAGCAGGCGGCGATCAGGCAGATTGCGAGCACGGAACGCATCCACACAGCGCACTATTTTAGCCGGACGGCAGGCCGACAGGTGTGGGTCGGCGCCTTGTCAAGGCCGGGACGTGGCGTTCACAGGCGCATCGGCCGGGGCCGGCGCCGGTGGCGGCAGTCCCACGACGAAACCATCCGAGAGGCCGCCCACGTAAGTGCTCTGATAGGCGTTGTCGGTGACCGGAAAACCGCGGTCCTGCGCGTATCCGGCCAGGTAGATGACGCCGTCCGGCGCGACGGCTATTCCGCGGGCGACGCTGATGCCCGCCTGGCCGATGTAGGTGGAGTAGACCAGCGCCTGCGCCGGCGGAGCGGCCAGGTTCAGCCGGGTGCAGAAGACGTTCACGCCGCCGCCGTAAGTTGGCTGGAACGCGTCGCCGGTGACCGGAAAGTCCCTGGAAAGGGTGTAGCCGGCGAGGTAGACGTTCTCTTGCGCATCCGCGGCGATGTCGTAGGCCACCTCTCCTCCGGAACCGCCGAGGTACGTCGCGTAGGTCAGGGCGGGGCGGTCCTCGGAGTTCGGGTCCAGCCTCGCCAGAAACACCGTCCCCATCCCATGCGGGGCCGGCTGGAAGGCGTCGGGTGTGACGGGAAAATTGTCCGACAGCGTGAAGCCTGTCAGCAGCACCCGCCCCGTGGGGTCGAGGACCATCCGCCGCACCTCGTCGTCTCCGGTGCCGCCGAGGAAAGTTGAGTAGAGCAGCGCGTCGTAGCCGGGCCTGCCGAGATCCAGTTGAGTCAGGAAAATGTCCCCGCCGCCCTGATAGGCCGGCTGGAACGCGTTGGCCGAGGCGGGAAAAATAGCAGAGAAAGTATGGCCGGCGACCCAGATCCTGTCCGGCGACACGACGACGACGGCGCGGGCCTCGTCTCTGACTTCACCGCCGAGGTAGGTGGAATAGACCACCGACGAAGCGTTCAGGTCCAGCTTGGCCACGAATCCGTCCTGCTCGCCCCACCGCCCGTCCTGGAGCGGCGAACTGCTGCGGGGGAGGTTCTCCGATCTTGTGCTGCCGGCGACGTAGATCGCTCCGGCCGCGTCCACGTCGATGCCGTAGGCGATGTCGGCTTCCGAGCCGCCGAGGTACGTCGAGTAGTTCAGGCTGAACGGCCCGGCGATGCGCGGGTCCAGCTTCGCCACAAACGCGTCGGCGGCGCCGCCGGGCGTGTTTTGCGCGGGGCTGCCGGCCAGCGGAAAGTCAGACGAAGCGGTTGAGCCGGCCACGTAGACGCTGCCCGCCGAATCCAGCGTCAGACAGGTTGGCGCGTCATCGCCTGTGCCGCCCAGGTACGTGAAGTAGACCAGCGACTCGGGGCCGGACAACGCCGGGTCCAGTTTGGCGATGAACACGTCGCGCCCGCCCGCCGGGCTTTCCTGGTAGGTGCCGCCAGGCGGCGTGATGTCACCGGAACTGATGGAGCCGGCAACGTAGACCATCCCGGAGTCGTCCACCTTGATTCCGGTAATCACTTCGTCGGCGCTGGTCCCGAGGAACGACCCGTAGACGAGCACGGGATCGATGATCACCGGCAGTGAACGGTCATAGCGGGCCAGCTCCACGCCGACTACGCCCCTGCCGAGCAGCCTGTAGCGGCAGCGAATTTCGCGGCGGGCGGCCGAGCCGGCCTGCGGCTGGTAAACCAGGGGCGTCTTCTGCACCAGTTCCCGTCCGCCTGCCCGGAGCCGCAAATCGCCTTCCGGCGTCAGGGAGAGGCGCTGGACGCCGCGGAATCTCATTCGGATGCGGCCCGGATCGGCGCCCGGCTGGAGGACGAAATCGTATTCCAGGCCCTGCGCGGCACCGTAGAAGACCAAGTCGATGCCCGGGTACACCGCGGCGTAGCGGACAGCCCGGTAGTGCGGCACGCCGAGGCGCCAGTCCGCTCTCCGGTTTCCCAGGAAATAGTTGCTCCGGGAAGCGAGCGGGCCGGCGCCCTCGACCCGTGGGGAAGGGTTCGCGCCGACCAGCGAAATGCGGATCGTCTCCGGCGCCGAAATGCCCGGAAAGCGGAGCAGCGCTTCGCGGGCCGTCAGGAAAACGCGGAGATCGCCGGCTCGCGCCGAGAACCGGACCGCCGGCGGCAGTTGTCCGTGGTTGGGCTCAAAACGCAGAGGCAGAGCGCCGAGCAACTCCTTCGCCTTTGGGAGCACTGTCCCGGCAGGACCTGCGGCAGAAAGCCGCGCGACAATCGTCCCGGCAAGACATAGAGACACGGCCAGGCGCCAGACTGGGCAAGATACGCGCATACAATAGCAGTAAAACGCGAAGGTCCGGCCGGCTGCAACCCGCCAGCGGCCCCCGCAACTCCAGCGCCAGCTTAACGTGCCCCGGCCCGACTGAGGCGCGCGTCGCCGCGCAGTGAGCGAATAAGCCGGCGGGGACGCCGGCGTGCCGGCCACCGGCCCGCGCCACGCGAGCGAACCGGAGCTTCGCGACACGAAAGAAATGGGGATGGGAAGAAACCCAAGAAACCTCCGGAACTTGACACCCGTCTAAAGATCGGCTCACTATAGCAGACGAGGTGCCACGATGAGAACGGTGCGAGGCCTCCTCTTCCTGGTCGTGTGCGCGGTGTTCAGCGGCGCGGCCCTCGCTCAAACCATGATTTCGGCCAAGTCCGGCATGATCCATTACGTGGAGGGCCAGGTGCTGCTGGACGGCACGGCAGTCGAGCCGAAATTCGGGATCTTTCCCCAGATTAAAGAGAACAGCGTCCTGCGGACTGAGGCCGGCCGCGCCGAGGTTCTCCTCTCGCCGGGCGTGTTCCTCCGGATCGCCGAGAACGGCAGCGTGCGGCTGATCTCCGACCGGATCACCGACACGCGCCTGGAGCTGCTCTCCGGGTCGGTGCTGATCGAGTGCGCCGAAATCCTCAAGGGCAACACAGTGACGATTGTGTACAAGGACTCCACGGTCTCCTTGCGGGAGGACGGCCTGTACCGGATCGACAGCGACCCGGCTGAGTTGCGCGTCTACGATGGCCAGGCGGCGGTGGAGTCTGCCGGGCAAATCGCCGTCGTGAAGCGGGGCAAGGCGCTCTCGCTGGACGGCACCTTGCTGGCGCGAAAGTTCGACACCAAGGCAGGAGACAGCCTCTATCGCTGGAGCAAGCGCCGGGCCGAATACATCGCCATGGCGAACGTTTCGTCGGCCAGAACCCTCCGCGATCTGGGGACGACCTGGGACAGGAGCGGCTGGTACTGGAACCGTTACTTCGGCATGTTCACCTTCATCCCGCGGCGGGGGTGCTGGGCGAGCCCGTTCGGCTGGCGCTACTGGAGCCCGCGGGAGGTCTATGTCGTCTATGAGCCGCCCCGGCAGGCCGTGACCGCCTGGGACGCCACCCCACGCCACAGCTCGAGCCTGGGCTACTCGACGATCTCGCGGACGCCGGCCGGCTCGTCCGGAACGGTGGCGTCCTCGGCGCCGCCCACCTCCGCGTCCGGAGCGAGTTCGGCTCCGATCCAGCGCGGGTCGGGCAGTGCCGGTGGGCGGAGCAGGTAGCGGTCGGGCCGGCTGCGGCTATTTGCCGCGCCGTTCGGTGAATTCGCGGATGACCCTCTCTACGTACTGCATCGTTTCCGGGTACGGGGGAACGCCGCGATGGCGATCCACCGCCCCGGGCCCCGCGTTATAGGCCGCCAGCGCCATCCGCAACTGGTAGGGATTGTCCTTGTACTTCAGCAGGAGGTCGCGCAGGTAGCGCGCGCCGGCGTCCGCATTCTGCTCCGGATCGAGAGGGTTGGCGTCGAGGTCGCGTCCGGTCGAAGGCATCAACTGCATCAGCCCGACCGCTCCTTTCGGAGAGACCGCCTCAGGGCGGTAGCCCGATTCCACGCTGGCGACGGTGTGAACCAAGCGCACGAACTCCGGATTGGCGCCGTATCGCCTGGCGGCCCGGTCGATCAGTTCCTCCGGGCTGGCGGCGGGGCCGGCGTTCCCCGGCCCGGATCGGCCTGGTTCGCGGCGCGGAGCTTCCGCCGCGGGCTCAAACCGGGCGATGGCGGAGGCTTCCAGCTCAATGACACCCTGGTTGACGTACAGGCGCACCCTGGAGCCCTCGACGTCATGGCGGTCGGCATACAGGACCGAGCCGGTGGCCAGCACGGCGTACTCCCCCGCCGGCGCCGTTGCGGCGAGCAGGACGCTCGTGCCGATCAACCCGATCCTCATGAGCAGGACTCTCCCTTGCACTATTCTTGACGAGCCGGCAGCCCGCTGCGTGGAGTCCAATTTCCAGGCCGGCCCGCTGCAAGCAGGGTGCGGTCATTACAATTCTTTACGCAGCAGGCGAAGGCCGACAAGCTGCACGATTTCCTGGGGCCGGGCTTCGGACCGATGCAGGGCGGTCGCTTCACGCGCCAGCGTTCTGTAAGCGGCGTCGGAGAGCTGGAGAGAGCGATTCGGGATTACATCGCCGAGCACAACAAACAAGCCCGGCCGTTCGAGTGGACAGGATCAGCAACCAGCATTCTCCGCAAGGTTCGCCGTTGTAAGGAAGCGTTGGTTAGAGGACAGTAGCGGCGAAAATATTGACTGCATCTTTATTGACACGACCGTCGAAAGCTTGATAGAATATTTGTAAGTTTTATCAGCAATTAAGTTTCATCAGCAACCTGGGTCCTCGGCCTGAAGTGCGGAGTCTCGAATGGCTCAGAGGATATGTGTGACCGGCGGGGCAGGGTTTATCGGATGCAATCTCGCCAGCAGCTTCCTGTCGAACGGCTATCAGGTGACAGTTGTAGACTCCCTGACCAGGCGCGGCAGCGAGCAGAACGTGCGGTGGCTGCGCTCACAAGCGGGCGGTGCGCTGCGTTTCATTCAGGCTGACGTTCGCGATTTTGAGGCCGTCCGGTCGGCAGTTCGCGATGCCGACGTAATTTTTCACCTCGCGGCCCAGGTGGCCGTAACGACATCGGTGGACGATCCCCGTACCGACTTCGAGGTCAATGCGCTGGGTACTTTCAACGTGCTGGAAGCGGTACGGCAGACGGGGTGCAAACGCCCGGTCGTGTTCACCTCGACCAACAAGGTGTATGGTGGTCTAGACGATGTGGGAGTAGAGGAACTCGAGACGCGGTACGTGCTCCGCGATCATCCGGCGGGAATCGCCGAGTCTCAACCGCTCGACTTCCACTCGCCCTACGGCTGCTCGAAGGGCGCCGCCGACCAGTATGTCCGCGATTACGCGCGCATCTACGGTATGCGCACGATCGTGTTCCGCATGAGCTGTATTTACGGTCCGCGGCAGTTCGGCAACGAGGACCAGGGCTGGCTGGCGCACTTCATGATCGCCGCCTTGAAGGGCCGGCCGATCACCATCTACGGCAACGGCAAACAGGTTCGCGATGTCCTGTTCGTCGATGACCTGGTGCGCGCCTTCCGGCTGGCGGTGGAACACGTCGATCACAGTGCCGGACAAATCTTCAATATCGGCGGCGGCCCGCAGAATGCGCTCGCGGTGTGGACCGAATTCGGAGAGGCGCTCGCCGGCCTGCGCGGCCAAGCGCTGCCGGTTGCTTTCGACAACTGGAGGCCCGGCGACCAGCCGTGCTATATCAGCGACATTCGCAAAGCACAGTCGGTCATCGGCTGGAAGCCGCAGGTCGGCAAGCAGGAAGGGATCCGTCGGCTGTGGGACTGGGTGGCGGCCAACGAGGGGACGCTCGATGCGGCCCTGGGATCCACGGCCGCCCACGCCTGATTCCGGGGAAAGGATGAGAATCCTGGTTACCGGAGGAGCAGGCTTCATCGGCTCACATCTTACAGAGGAACTGCTGAGTCAAGGCCATTCTGTCGCCGTGATCGATGACGAGTCGAGCGGGCGGCCCGATAACGTGCCGCGGGCCGCCGAATACACCAAAGGCGACGTGGTCCGGCCGGCAGACCTCGAACCGTTGTTCTCGCCGCGGCCGGATGCGGTCTGCCATATCGCCGGCCAGGTCTCGCTGATTCGTTCTTTCACCGATCCCAGGCTCGACCTGAGGACAAACATCGAAGGCACCCTCAACGTGCTGCAACTCTGTGTGAAGCACGGGGTGCCGCGCCTGCTCTACGCGAGCTCGATGACTGTCTACGGCCGCACCGACGCGCTGCCGGCGCCGGAAACCACGCCGTGCCAGCCCGTCTCCTATTACGGCATTGCGAAGTACGCGGCGGAACGATATGTGCATGCGACCGGCGAGAGGCCGGACCTGGGTTTCGACTTTCACGTCACCAGCTTCCGCATGTACAACGTCTACGGTCCGCGACAGGCTCTCGACAACCCCTATCAAGGCGTGCTCGGCATTTTCCTGGGCAACGTGGTCCGCGGCGAGCCGATCACGATCTTCGGCGACGGCGAGCAGTCCCGCGATTTCGTGTACGTCAGCGATGTCGTGAGGGCCTGGTCGGCGGCGCTCGCCAATTCATGCAGTTACGGTTCGGTGTTCAACCTCGGAAGCGGCAGGCGTTTATCGATCAATGCCTTGGCAGACAGCGTTCTCGAAGTCACGGGACACAAGCGGGGTCACCATGCCGTGCAGTACCAGCCCGAGCGGCCGGGCGAGCAGCGGCACGTCGCGGCCAACATCTCGAAGGCACGCGCGGTGCTCGGCTGGGAGCCACGGATCTCCTTCGAGGAGGGCTTGCGCCGGACGCTGCACTGGGCGGTGTCCGCGCGGTCCGCCGCCTGATTAACGGCGCTCGGAGGCGGGTCTGAGGGTCCTGTTTGTTGGAAACATGGGTCCTGACACCGGGCGCGTTTATCGCTCAACCTGGAGGTACCCAGTGAAGCTGTTGTTTGTCTCCGAGTTCACGCGTTTTGCGCGCAGCACGTACGCCCTCCGGAAGTATGCCGAAGTCGGCCGGGCGCTCGGCCATGAGGTGGCGCTCTTCGGCGAGCAGCAGCAGGATGCCCCGGGCATCCCGTTTTCGGTCGATGTCAAGCGGTTCGATTTCGCCGTGTTTGTGGTGCACATCGCGGCAGATTTTCCAGACCTGCCCTATCTCGCCCGCCTCCTGGATGGTATCCCCAAGGACCGGCGCGCGGTGATCGACTGTGGCGGCAAATACAACGACACGCTGCGCGTGGAGCACGACTTCAATCACCTGGAGAAGCTCGATGGCCACCAGGGCTGGGAATGGGTCGAAGGATTTGAGGCAATCTCCGACCGCATCCTACAGCCCACGCTGAATCCGCTGCGCCCCAACGTCCGGCCCTTTTTGTTCTATGGTTTCGACCCACGCTCGGTAGCCCGGCCCCACGCCTCGGCACGCGAGGCGGCGGCCGCCTGGGCCAACCAGAACGGCGGGAGCAAGGAGTACGACCTCGTCTACGTCGGCAACAACTGGCAGCGCTGGACTCAGGTGCGCCGCTTTCTCGAACAGATCGCGCCGATCCGCGGGCAATTGGGCCGCCTTGCGCTGGTGGGATGGGATTGGGCGAAACGCCCGGACTGGGATGTACAGCTCGGCCTCCACGGCGCCGATGTCGATCCGGAGCTGCTGCGGTCCATGCAGGTGGAGACCAGAGAGGCGATTCCCTTCGACCAGGTGACCGCGTTCACCAGCAACGCGCGGTTTACGCCGGTATTTCATCGGCCGCTGTTTGACCACTTAGGACTGGTCACGAACCGCACGTTCGAAACCTTCTGCGCGGACACCATTCCTCTGCTCATGCTGCCCGAGCACATGGTGGACGCCATTTACGGGCCGGATGCCCGGCCGCTGGCGCCCGGCGAGGAGGTTGCCGCGCGGGTGCAGGACATGCTGCGCCGGCCGGAGCGCTATTGGGACGCCGTCCTCAAGACACGCGCTCATCTCGCTGCTCACCACTCCTACGAGCAACGTTTCCGCGAGCTGGAGCAGATCCTGCGCGGCTGAGGCCGTACCTCGATGAACATTCTGCTGGTACTGGACCGACGCCAAAACGCGGGCAGCATCCAGGCGGCGGCGCGCTATATCGCGGCGGGTGATCAGCAGGGGCACACGATAGCGATCTACGGCCCGGCCGACCCGGAGTTGGCCGAACTGCGCTTTGCCACCGATCTCCGCGCGTTCGAGTACGTCGTCTTTATCTTCGAGTCCAAGCTGGATTGGCTGAGCGGGCTCCGACTGAGCCGGATCCTCTCAGCGGTGCCACGGCAGCGGCGCGCCATTGTCGATGCCGATGGCATGTACAACCAGGTGATCGAGATCGATGGCTACGACCACAACCATCGCGGCGAGAAAGAGCGAGCGAGGTGGCTGGAATCCTACGAGCGGATTGCCGACAAGATCTTCCAACCCACCTCGCAGCCGCTGGAGCGCGGCGTGGTCCCGCTGCTGTTCTACGGCTACGACCCGCAGCTCGAGATCCGTGCCGAACGTTCGCCCGGAAAGGCTTTCGACATTCTGCATGTCGGACACAACTGGTGGCGCTGGCGGCAGGTCGGCGGCCTTCTTCTGCCGGCCATCGAGCAGATACGCGCCCAGGTCGGCGAGATCGGCTTTGTCGGCCTGTGGTGGGACCGCGTGCCGCCGTGGGCCGGGGCGCTTGGCCTGGAAAACGCATTCTCCACGGATGTGCAGCGATTACGCCGGCTGGGGATCCGTGTGGAGCCGCCGGTGCCCTACACCGAAGTGATTCCAACGATGAGCAGGGCGCGGATCAACGTCATGACGCAGCGCCCGCTGTTCCGCAGCCTGAAGCTGCTGACCTCCAAGTATTTCGAGATTTTTTGCGCGGACACGATTCCGCTGGTCATGATCGACCCGGACCTGGCGAGCACGGTTTATGGCCCCCGCGGGGCGGATCTGACGCTCAACGGGCAGGCAGCCGAAACGCTGCTGGGCGCCCTGAGCTCGCCGGAACGGTATCACGCGGCGGCGGAGCAGGTCCGCGGGCACCTGGCAACTCATCACGGCTACGAAAGACGGGTGCAGGAGCTCGTGGCTGCGCTCGAGCCCAGCGCCGCGAAAAGGATGACGGCATACCGATGAGGATCCTGTTTGTCTACTGGGCATTTGAGGACCAGGGGAGCGGGCTGCTGATCCAGGGCTACAGCCAGGCGGCCAGGGCGCTCGGCCACGAGGTGGTCGTCTACGGCCGGCAGAATCCGAAAATCCCGTTGGACTATTCCCGGGACGTCGATTCGGCCGACGCCGTCGTATTCATTTTTGAGTGGACGACCGACCTGCTCGACGGCGACCGCCTCGACCTGCTGCGGCTGTTCACGAAGGTGCCGAGGAAGCGGCGGGTGATCGTGGATGGCGACGGCAATTACAACGATCTGATCCGGGGCGCCGGCGATTACAACCACCGCGACGAAAACAGCCGCGCCCGCTGGGTCCAGGTGTGCGACAGCCTGTCGGACAAGATCTGCCAGCCGACCTTCCATCCGCTGCGCAAAAACGTTCGGACATTCCTGTTCCACTGCTACAACCCGGCGTGGGAGGCGCCGCTCACCTCCGAGCGGAAGGAGTTTGACGTGCTCTACGTCGGTCACAGCAAATTCCGCTGGCGGGCGATGGAGCGTG
>Ga0315314_1002832_pt1 | contig 14049 bp, 11 predicted proteins | sample TDP9_MG_FD_203631 | JGI IMG/M metagenome (GOLD analysis project Ga0315314, IMG submission 203631) | Freshwater sediment microbial communities from Lake Towuti, South Sulawesi, Indonesia - TDP9 | ecosystem: Environmental > Aquatic > Freshwater > Lake > Sediment | place: Indonesia: South Sulawesi...
TTCGTAGGCTGCTTTATTGAGAAATCACTTCTGCTTCCACTACGTAGGATCAGCGGAAAATTATGGATGTTTAATACGTTTGTTTTTACGCTTGGAATTTCTCAAATACTTCAAAATGGAGCCCTCATAGGCTTCGGGCCTATGTTTAAAGGAGTAAAATCTCTTTGGCCGGGGGAGGTAAACATATTTGGGACTACCACATCCATCGACCGTATCGTCATACTTATCTCAAGCATAACAATACTCATTCTACTATGGGCTTTCTTAAAATATACTAAGCTTGGAAGAGCCGTCAGGGCTGTAGGAATAAATGAGGAAGCCGTTGCTTTATTTGGGATAAATGTAAACAGGATATACATGTTCACTTTCGGCATATCCGGATTACTGGCCGGTGTTGCTGGGGCTTTCTACATGGTGCTGTTCACAACGTATCCGTTGGTGGGGGTTACGTGGAACCAAAAGGCTTGGATAGTTGTTACAATCGCAGGACTCGGTAACGTCAAGGGTGCAGTATATTGTAGCTTCATACTATCATTAATCGAGACATTAGCATACTACACTTTATCGGCTGGATGGCAAAGTGTAATAGTCATAATACTTGTCATTTTAATTTTGCTATTTAAACCCACCGGGCTCTTCGGAACCGAGGTTAAGGGTCTATGGGAAAGATAGTACTACTAAAAGAAAGATCTATGTATATTACGATCATACTGCTGGGAATATCTGTAGTTATTCCACCTCTTCTTAAAAATGAGTATGTGAATAGCGTATTAATCTCATGTTTATTGTGGGCAGGAATGAGTACTGCTTTCGACCTAACAGCAGGATATATCAAAGTAACCAACTTTGGGTTTGCAGGATTCTTTGCAGCTGGAGCTTACACCTCAGCACTCCTTGCACATTACTTTGGGTTTTCACCGTTTATCGGAATGTTGCCTGCGTTATTAGTTGCAGCTATTTCAGGTGCCCTCATAGGCTACTTAACCCTAAGGGTGCACGGCATATTTGCGGCATGCTTCAGTTGGTTTGTATCTGAAACGTTAAAATATGTTTTAGCCGCAACCCCTGAAATAACACGGGGATATCATGGACTTGAATTGCCTGTTTTCTTTGGGGGCATATCGAGACTACCCTATTATTATCTAATCCTTGTCTTATACATAATCGAATTAATAGTACTACTTAAGATTGTTAGGGGAAAAATTGGGTTCGCCTTTAGAGTAATAGGTGAGGATGAAACGGCAGCTAAAACCATAGGAGTAAATGTAACGTACTATAAGGTCCTTTGCTTTACAGTCTCATGCCTATTCGCAGGCTTGCTCGGAGCCTTTTATGCACATTACATAGGAATGTTAACACCTGATGTTAGTAGCCTATCCATAACTATTCCGGCTCTCGCGATATGCTATGTCGGAGGTAGGGGAACACTATGGGGCTCCCTTCCATCAGCATACATGATAATCCTCTTATTTGAAGTGTTCAGACCATTGTGGGCATATAGATTCATCATCTATGGAATCCTGCTAATAGTTGTAATGATCTGGGCCCAAGGAGGCTTAGCAAGCCTCATTAGAAAATATATAAAACCAAAATCCTAAAAGTTTAATCATTCTAAAGTATCCTCAAAACTTTATAAGAGATAAGAGATTAGCAACGATTGCGAATAGAGAAATGAGGAGTTCAGATGAGTGGAGATAAACGCCTAGGCTTGTTAATTCCCTCTTCAGACATCACCATGGAAAGGGAATTCTGCAAGTATCTACCAGACAACATTAGCCTTCACGTTACAAGGATGCCATTAGGGGAAGTGACTCCGGAAAGCCTGGCCAAGATGGCTAAGGAAAGCACTAAGAGCGTGAGGCTCATTATGGATGCGGAACCGCATCTAATCGTCTATGGTTGTACAAGTGGGTCCTTCCTTGGGGGGAAAGGCTATGATGAAAAACTCGAAAGGAAAATATCCTTCATCTCAGGTGTACTCACGATAACGACAGCACACGCTGTGGTGGAAGCTCTCAAATCCTTGGGGGCAGACACGCTCGTTGTATGTACCCCCTATATAGAGAAGATCAATCAAATTGAGGAGAAGTTTTTTCAGGAGAATGGGTTCAGTGTTCTAAGCATCCGTGGTATGAATATCGTAAAAGATATTGAAATCGGCAAGCTTGATCCTCAGCATGTGTATAAGTTCGCTGTGGAGCACGATGAACCTAAGGCAGGAACTATGTTCATCAGTTGCACAAACTTAAAAACCCTTGATATAATTCCTAAACTTCGTAGGGAACTAAGAAAGTTTGTTATCTCCAGTAACCTAGCAACTTTGTGGGCGGTCTGTAAGAGACTAGGGGTAAGGGAGAAGCCAGAAATCCTTGAGGGGCTCCCCTATTAACATATGCTGACACCTACTTGAAGCAGGAAGCATTTCCATCTTTTAGAATGTCTTAAATATTTATCATTAATAAAGAAGAGCATGAGAGTAAAGCAGAAACCGGTGAACTTTATGATCGAGAAGGATATTCTAGAAAAGATCGACGAGGAAAGCACGGTGAAACTTCTTCAGAAACTCATCCAAACGGTTAGCACGAATCCTCCGGGTGAGGAGATTACCCTCGCAACATGGGTGGCTGACTTCCTGGAAAAAAGTGGGTTAGACGTTGAGTTGCTTCCATTCGATGGGAAGCGGGCAAATGTCGTGGCAAGAATAAAAAGTTTAGGAGAGAAAAATGGGCTCATATTCAGTGCACATTTCGACACCGCTCCAGTCGGCAAAATTCCATGGAAATTTGATCCCTTCTCAGGTACAATATATAATAACAAGATATATGGTAGAGGTGCCGCCGACATGAAAGGCGGCATGGCCGCAATGTTAAAGGCCGCTGAAGTCCTGTCAAAGTCAGGAATAGAACTCAAGGGAGACCTGATCTTAGCCCTCACGTCTGGAGAAACTTCCAATTGTATCGGAGCCAAGAAGTTGATAGAACAAAAAAATATCAGCGACGCGGGCGCGATGCTGGTTAGCGAGCCAACAGGGCTTAATGTGTATATTGCTGAAAAGGGAGCCCTATGGGTAAGAGCAAAGGCGTTCGGAAAAACAGCTCACGGATCAATGCCACAATACGGGAAGAACGCTATCATGACAATGGCAGAGTTCCTTACTAAGTTGAAGAAAATCGACTTCAAGACAAGGCCACATCCCCTTCTAGGGAAACCGACGCTGACTGTTGGAACCATCAATGGGGGAGTTGCAATAAACTTGATCCCTGATGTGTGTGAGGCAGAAATAGACATCAGGCTGCTGCCTGAACAGGATCAAAACGAGGCACTATCAAAACTTAAACGAGTGGGGGGCAGAAGAATCCAGCTTGAGGTTATCGATTTCAAGAAGCCAGTTGAAACGGACCCTAAGGATCCCTTTGTGAAAATCGCAGTGGATTCGGTGGCCAGCATAATAGGAAAAAGACTTAAACCACATGGGGTCTCATACTTCACAGATGGTACCATCATTGCAAACAGCCTAAACATTCCAATGGTCATCATCGGGCCAGCTGACACCGCCATGACGCATCAACCCAACGAATACGTTGAGATACCGAAACTTATCGATGCTGCAAAGATCTTCTGCTTAATCGCTCTAAGAACACTAAGTTGATAAGATGCTTGCATAAATAAGTAATTAAAAGAATGAATTAAATTTTTAACTAATAAACATAGCATAACATTCAGAAACCCGCTTGATATTTATCTAATTCACTGATAGTATGTTCATCCATAGGGTGTTCATGTGCTGGGATTTCTACCTTCCACTTCGTTTGTTGCGAGATCCCCGGAACCGGTGGTTCTATTAATGGGTTGCTATAGCGTCAACCAGCGTCCTCTTGGCTAATATTAAATTCCAAGCCTAAATCTTCCAGTTCCTTTTTAACTTTAGTGTACACTTCTAAGCATCTCTTAGACGGCTTCCCCGTCTTAATGTCAAAGCACTCCTGATATTTTAGGCCCAAGGGTGGGTCCGCAACCTTACCCACGTACTTTGGTAGAAGAACTTTCACTATTTCATTGGCATCCTCTCTCTTCATTCCTGTGGTGGCGTGAGCAACCTCCGCAGCAAACATCGGCTCTATCGGGGTTAAGTAGTCTTCATGTTTCGCTTTTCCCACGCCTACAGACTCTATGGAAACTCCTGATGAAACAGCCGCTAAGCGTTGTGCCACTATTTCGTATAGACACATTTCAGTGCAAGGACCCGCGGCTGTGTAGTTTAAGTGTAGTGACAGTAGGTGGGTGTTCCTACTTATTGCTTGGGCAAAGACGCTCGTCACCCACAGTAGCTCCGGAGTACTGTTAGATGCGTAGTTAATATGTACTGGAAAAGGTAGGTGCCACCCTGCTTGATACACGAGAATTCCCATGAAATGACCAGCCACGGCTGTAACAGCAGTGCCCTCAGGTCCACCACAGTAGCCGCCTAGTAGGGGGCCGTTCTCCGCGCATACACCTCCTCCGTACCCTAGGGACTGTAGGGCGCAGACTTTGTTAAGAAGGTCGAAGTTCGTCTTAAGCTCTGCAATGACCCCTGTAAGGTAACCGTCCGTCTTCCTTAACCCATAGTCGGGATGAAGTGCAGTATTTAATGCCACTGACGTGGTCGCAGTTGCAAGGGCGTTCATAATGGGTAAACCTGGTCTTCCAGCTCTCCTTAACGCTTCTCTCGCGAGAACTATGTTTCTAATAGTTCCTAAAATCTCCAGCGGTGTTTCAGGTCTTATTCTTATTCCACTTATGGAAGTTAAAGCGGGCGTAGTTATCGAGTTGGCGAGTGGTATTGACGCATAGCTTTCGACCAACTTCAAGAAGATTTCCTCGCAGGATATGGGGGCACCACCAGCCCCGATGAAACACCAAGGCGGGATTTTACTTTCTGGCTTTCTCGGGACTAGCGTTCTAGCATCTGCCCCCTCCCCGAAAAGGAGTTGAGATGGGGCTGTCTTTAACCTCTCTTTGATCTCATTTTCGTCAAATTTAATTATCCTCCCTGTATCCGTGCAGTATGTGCCTACTTCACGATAGAAGTCGAAGGCAGCATTAAACACATCATCTGCTAAGTTATCGTCGGATGGAACCGGCGTATCTGGGTCATATCTAATATCGTACTCCCTTACGACCTCCCTCAACTTGCTCGAAAATATCCTTAAATCATATTCCCTTTCGAGGCATGGCTTTCCAGTCAAGGCTCTCTCTACTACATCCAAAAGGGTGACCATGTCTAGGCCGACCTCCTTCTTTCAATTAGTCTTGAAGCAACCATTACGGCTTCCGAAGCGGTTTCTGCATACCCGTCGGCGCCTATCTCCTCGGCCCACTCCTGCGTTGTAGCTCCCCCTCCCACCATAACGATGAACTTTTCTCTTTTCCCGATATCTTTTAAGTAAGCTATAACATCCTTTTGTCCTCCAATAGTTGATGACATAAGTGCTGAGAGGGCAATAATATCTGCTCTTACCTCCTCCGCCTTTTCGATAAGCTTTGATGTGGGGATGTCTACACCTAAGTCGTGAACATTAAAGCCGTTAGCTCTAAGCAGAGCCACAACAATATTTTTTCCTACATCGTGTATATCGCCTTTAACAGTGCATATTACAACTGTTCCTTTTTCCAAAGCCTTTTCTTTAGGTACTTTTGGAAGTAGAATATCTAGGCCGGCCTTAATCGCATCCGCCGCCACCATCAGATCCGGCAAAAAAATTTCCAGCTTATCAAATTTTTCGCCTAATACCATTGCGCCTGCGGATAACCCCCTCTCAATCGCTTCAATGGGATTCAATCCTTTTTCAACAGCTTCTTTAGCAGCCTTTATCACAGCTTCCTCATCACCAGCGATAACCGCTTCACGCAACCTCTTGAAAAGGTCTTCTTCACTCAATGTTAACCACCTGTGCGATATGGGATATTTTAAAATTTATATTAAACATTTTCTAAGCGACTAGCCTATCTTTCCTCCATGATTTTCATAACATTATGGTATAAGTGCCAATGGGATTCATTGCAGAAAGTCAATTAATCTCTTCTTTCTCTTCCACTTATAACGTACATCGACTTTCGTACGGCTTCACATTCATCACAGTTAGTTAAATCCTGTTTACGTCCTTCGAGCGCGCTGAAATTCTCTTGCTGCTTCAACTAATGCCTTAAGGTTAATGTTGGGAGTTCTTGGTGCAATGCCACAGCCGGGTGCCAAGATGTCTACACCTGCTTCTAAGGCCTTTCTACAAGCTTCTTTAACGTCCTCGGGCTTTTTAAGAAGCAAGGTGCTTGTGGTAGATATATTTCCAGCAACCTTCACTCTATTGCCAAGAAGAGCCTTCGCTTGAGTGATGTTTACTTTTTCATCAATGCTAATTGAGTTAACGCCCGTATCTGCCATTTCTATAAGTATGGGGGTTGCGTTACCACAGATATGTAAGAATGTGACCCCTCCGATTGCTTTAACTACTTTCGCAATCGCTGGTTTGACTAATTCTTTAAAGGTTTTTGGGCTGATTAGGTCGCAAGAGGCTGTTGGATCAGCGATTATAACAACATCAGCACCAGCTTCATGCAGAGCCTTACCATAAATAGACCCTGTTTCGGAGGCTACTTCAATAAACCCATGAACTTTCTCTGGGGCTCGTATTATCCATTTGAGAAGGTTTTCTATTCCACAAAGGTGTCCAGCAAGAGAGAAAGGCCCAGTTAAACCAGCGGCGATGGGGAGAGCGCTCCCAACCCTATTCTTTAGAATGTCGATGGCTTCTAATACAACTGGTATCCGTCCGAGTTTAAGGAAGTCGTCTGGAACTTCAACTTCAGTGGGCGTTGTGTATGGGGTTCGAAGTACCTGCGGAATGGCATCCCTTTCTTCACCCCACTTAATTTCGCACCCTAAAGCTTCCGCTTCAACAGTTAAGCAGGATGGAACACCCGCTACCTCTAATCCAGTTAACTCATAAACAGACGCTGAAAGCTTAGCCATCTTCTCCGGGTCTTTATGGGCCTCAGGCCAGTAAATTCCTACAGCCTCCATGCATTCGACCGTGACTGTCTGCGAACAGCCACAGCAAAAAGTCGGAACCCTGTCGATGGGCTTGCCGAACAAAGCGTTCAGCAGTCTTTCCTTGGGCATTAATTGATTAAACATTTTTCTTCTCCGACTCCTTGCGCATTAATAGAGAGGTTTCGTCTTAAAAATTACGTACTGCCTTTTTGTCTGTTATATGCCTTTTAGGCGATTTAACTCGAGCTTGATGGAGATTCTTTGGCTGAGCTTATTTCTACCAAACTTAAATATTCCATGCATGCCCTCGTCGTTTTTCGATTGTTCTTTTCAGTTCTTTCAGTTATCTTTATCTTTATTATTCCTACCTTATTTTGGAGAGGCGCTAAATGTTTGCAGAGGCTGAGCGTACGCTAGATGACCTCAGAAAGTTCGCCATGAAGTTAGGGGCAGCGGATGCGAGAATAATATCTACAGATAAGGTGGTAGTTGAGAATAGAGTTGTCTTAAAGTGCAAGTATTGGTGTGACCAGTATGAAGTGAATTGGTCATGCCCTCCCTTCGTGCCCTCGACCGAAGAGTTCCGCTCCATCCTAAAGGAGTACACGTATGCCATGGTGGCTAAGTTCCAGTCTTCAGCTGAGGTTAGCGATGAGGCCCGCAGCCTCCTAACAAGTGAGGAGCCCCTTGGAATACAAAGGGCAAGGAAGGAGCTGGAGGACTTCTATAGGATTTGGGGTGAAGATAAACGGAAGGTCCATAGGACTCTCCTAAAGCTTGAAAAGTTCGCATTCACTAAGGGATTTGCCTTTGCTTTAGGTTTAAGAGCCGGAGCCTGCAACATATGCTCCAGATGCAATGTTACGAAGCCTTGCGTTCATCCAGAAATGCTTCGCTTCGCTCCCGAGGCTGTTGGCGTAAACCTTATTAAAACCCTCCAGAATGCTGGAATGAGCTTAAGCGTCCCCGTTGGAAAGTTGAGGGAGAGCACGAGCCTTGTCATGATGCTGCTAATCACCTAGCTACGTGATTGGAGGCTCTAATTGAGGGATATAAGATGCCGGAAGAAGACTTGGAGAAGGCTGTAGAGACTGTAAAGAAACGGTTTAACGTAGTGGGCCGCGACGAGGAGTTATGCAGGGTTCTAATTGCGGTAGGGGGAAGCAAGCACGTTTTGCTTGAGGGACCAGTGGGCGTTGGAAAGACCACGGTGGCTTTGGCTGTTGCTAAGTTTCTGGATAGACCGATCTACAGGGTTGACGGTGATGAGAGATACACCGAGCATAAGCTTGTGGGATGGTTTGACCCACCCCGGGTTCTATCTGAAGGGTATGCGTGGGAGGCATTCATACAGGGCCCGCTGACGCAAAGCATGTTAAGTGGGGGCGTTCTTTTCATAAATGAGCTGAATAGGATGCCTGAGGGCACGCAGAATGTCCTCTTACCAGCCATGGATGAGAGAAGGATCGTGATCCCGAAGATAGGTATGGTGGAGGCTAAGCCAGGTTTCGCTGTGATAGCCACGCAAAATCCTGAAGAGTTCGTGGGAACGAGCCGGTTGAGCGAGGCTCTTAAGGACCGCTTCGTCTGGGTTGGGCTAGAGTACCAGTCGGAAGCCGAGGAGGAGGCCATAGTCGTTAAAGAGACGGGCTATCACAACATGGAACTGGTCAAGCTTGCGGTGAGGATAATTAGGAAAACGCGGGACTATTTAGACATAAGGCGTGGATCATCCATTCGCGGAGCCATTGACTTCGTCGACGTACTTAAGCATCACTCTAATCCACTAACGCTCCCGGAGTCAACGTACGTTAACGCGGCGGTCATGGCACTCCATAACAAAATAGAGACCCATGTAAGGGCGAAGAGGAGTAAGGAGGAGATAATAAAGGAGGTCGTGCTCATAGCTCTGAAGGAAGTGACGGGGGAGCGGTCCCCAAAGCCGAGAGATAGCCATGAAGGAGAAACTGGTGCTGGGCGCTCAAGCGGGATTGTTGCTGCGATGGCCGGCAGAATGGGTGTCACACAAACGCGTGAAGAGAGCATCCTTCAGCATTTGATGAATGCGCTCACACCCCAGAGATGTGTGCTGAGCGGCGAAAGCCCGTCGCAAAGGTTGAAGAGGGCTGCTGATAGCGGTTTATGGTGGCCAATACTTGAGGCCTACGCGATGTTAGGCGAAGACTTGACAGAAGCAGAAAGAGATAGCATTGAAAGAATTGTTAGTAGGATAATAGCGTTAATCGCCGCGAGCATAGGAGAGAAGGGGGCTAGGAAGTACTATAGGAAAGTAGGTTCATACACACCGGGCCTAGAGGAGTTCGATGTGGAGTTAACCCTCGAAGAATACTTAGGCAAACGTCTCCTCAGGTACGAGGACATAGCCGCCGTACATAAGCGACCGAAGAAGCTTGCCGTCTCGCTTATGCTAGACATAAGCAACTCCATGCAGAGGTTGAGGGCGGTCACCGCGGCCATAGCCGTAGCCGTGCTAGCTCATAAGCTAGAGAAAGACTATTACTCCGTTATAGTGTTTAAGGATGAGACTGATGTCCTCAAATCCATAATGGAACCGTTAAGTATGGAAGAACTCGTGATGAAGATTTTGAACTTAAATACCGGCGGACTGACCAACATTGAGGAGGCATTAGAGAGAGGAGTTGAGGAGTTGGAGTCGGTTCAGACACAGGAGCAGGTTGGAGAGCGCATGGGAATCATCGTAACCGATGGATGGGTCACAGCTGGTGGGGATCCGAAGGAGGTTGCAGGTCATTTTCCCAAGCTACACGTTCTTCAGGTTGGAATAGGCGGGGGTATGCAAGAGAGCGAGGACCTCGCCAAAGACCTCGCTAAGATAGGTGGAGGAGAGTACATCTTCGTTAGAGATTTTGGCGAACTCCCCAACGATATCATGAGGGTCTTTAGGTAGCACCTTTTACGTTAATGGATTGAGCAGTTAGAGGTCTTACCTGCTCAAAATCGCCATTGACCTTATCTAAACTGCAAACGTGCACAACAATTTTGAAAAAATAACTTAAATCATGCTTAGGTCAGAGTCAAAACAGATCACAGTAATATTTAAGAAGTGAAGAAGCATCTTAGACTTGACCAAGAATTTCAGAGTGGAAACCCATGGGTCAGTGGACGCCAAAGAAGAGGGTTCTTTCGGCTATGGTAGGTGGAAGGGTTGACAGAGTACCGGTCACTTCAGTCAGCCAAACGGGAACTTACGAGCAGATGGAAAAAATAAATGTCTGGTGGCCTGAAGCCCATTTAAACACTGAGAGCATGGCGAGACTGGCCATGGCAGCTTATGAACTAACAGGTCTTGAAACGGCTAGGGTTCCCTTTGAGCAAACCGTTGAGGCTGAAGCTCTGGGTTGTAGGTTACGCTTTAAGAAAGATATACCAGCCGTTGTGGAGCCAGCGCTTAAAGACATAACCGACCTAAAGGTTCCAGATGACTATTTGTCTTTGGGAAGAATTCCAGTGGTGGTTAAGGCTGTGGAGATGCTTAAGGAAAAAGTTGGCAACAGGTTACCAGTCATTGCCAGCGTAGTTGGGCCATTTTCGTTGGCAGGGATTCTTATGGAAATGACTAAATTTTCATTACTCGTGGTTACTAATGTCAATGCTGTTAAAAATGCATTAAATGATCTACTCGAATTATCTGTTGGCTACGCCAACTCCCTCACAGAAGCGGGAGCGGATGTGATAGTTGTCGAGGACATGGTGGCAAGCATAGTAAGCCCCTCCATGTGTAAGGAGCTGATTCTACCGACTTGGAAGGAACTACAAACAAAAATACAGGGTTTCACCGTCTTACACGTGTGTGGCGACGCGACGGCACATCTAGAAATGATGATTGAAAGTGGTGTGGATGCTATTAGTATTGAAAAGAAAACGAACTTAGGAGTTGCTGTAGAAGTCGCGAGGGACAAAGCGGCAGTCATAGGCAATATAGACCCGGTCAACATTCTATTCATGGGAAAGACGACGGACGTAGAGCGCGAAGCAGAAATAGCCATTAAGGGGGGCGTAGACTTGCTTGCGCCGGGGTGTAGTTTGGCTCCGGGAACTCCGCTTAAAAACATTAGGGCTATGGTAAAAGCTGCTGAAACCTATGGTTCTAAACGAGGTGACGAAGAATAACGACAGAGGCAAGGATAACCTTTCAGCCTGAAGGAACTAGAAGTCGCGTGCCATCAGGCATCTCGCTTCTCGAGGCGGCTAGGAAAGCGGGAGCGGGCATACAGTCCATCTGCGGTGGCAAAGCACGCTGTGGGAAATGCACTGTTACCGTTAGACAGGGAAGCGAACTTCTGAGTCCAGTGTCAGAACCCGAGTTTAAGTTCTTATCTCAGGTCGAGCTGGCGACCGGTTATCGCCTTGCTTGTTGTGCGCTAGTAACCGGAGCAGGTTCCATAGTCGTTGATATTCCCATGGAGACTCGTATTGGCCGGCATAGGCTCCTTGTAGAAGGCATCGAGGTCCCCATGGAGCTTTCGCCCGTTGTTAAGAAGTTTGTAGTGAAGATGCCAAAACCCACCTTAGTCGATGTAATGCCAGACATGGAGAGGCTGATTGAAGCATTAAAGGGATCATGGGAAATCGAGGAACTGCATCTGGACTACGAAGCGCTGAAAGCACTACCCCAGGTTGTTCGTGAAGGAGAGTGGACGGCGACCTTAACCTTGTGGAGCGGTCGCGAAGTGATATGCGTAGAAGCGGGGTCTACCTCCCATCGGTTATATGGAGTGGCTGTCGACATCGGAACGACGAAGCTTGCATGTTATTTAGTTGATTTAAACACTGGCAAAATTTTGGCAACAACGTCGTCGCCCAACCCGCAAATACCCTATGGCGAAGATGTTATCTCAAGGATCACCTACTCCTCAGAAAGTACCCAGAATCTAGCAGAGTTGCAAGGGGTCATAGTCGGTGGAATCAACAAGTTGATCTCAGAGGCTTGTGAGAAGGCAGGTGTCAAGTCTGAAGAGGTTTATGACATGGCTGTCGTCGGCAACACCGCTATGCACCACATATTCCTAAGCCTAAACCCGAAATACGTCTCCTTGGCGCCATTTCCGGCGGTCACCGGTGGCTCGTTGAACGTGAAAGCCAGAAGTCTTGGGGTTCGCATCAGCAGAGGAGCATACGTGTATACGATGCCGTGCGTAGCGGGATTCGTTGGGGCTGATGCCATCGCTGACATGCTTTCAACGGAAATACATAGACTTAACGAGCTCTCGATGTGCATAGACATCGGAACCAACACAGAGATCATGCTAGGGGACGAGAGAAAACTTATGGCGTGCTCCTGTGCTTCTGGTCCAGCGTTTGAAGGAGCTCACGTTAAACATGGGATGAGAGCTGCAACTGGAGCCATTGAAAGAGTGTTTATAGACCCGGAAACCCTTGAAGTTACATACAGAACGATAGAAGATGCAAAACCTAGAGGGCTTTGTGGCTCAGCCATAGTGGACGTTGTTGCAGAGATGCTCAAGGCAGGGGTAATAGACCAAAGTGGCAAGATCAACACAAAGCTTAAGACCACGAGGCTTAGGGTTAAAGATAATATTCCTGAGCTTGTGATTGCTTGGAGCAACGAAACAGAAGGCGGTGACGACATAGTTATAACACAACGAGACGTGCGCGAAATACAGTTAGCAAAGGCAGCGATCTACACGGGAGCTAGCATTTTAATGAATAAGATGAAGGTAACGGCAGCAGACATCCAACATGTCTTCATAGCCGGGGCTTTTGGCACTTATGTAGACCCGAGGAGCGCCAAAGTAATAGGCATGTATCCCGATGTTCCCCTCGACCGTGTCAAATTCGTGGGAAACGCAGCGGGCTCTGGAGCGAGAATGGCACTGACTTCAGTTGAGGCGAGAAGACTAGCGGAAAAAATCCGAGCCAAGGTCGAGTACATAGAGCTGGGGGCAGACCCAGAGTTCGAAGGGGAATTCACTAAGGCTTTATTTTTCCCACATCGAGAACTCGACCGTTTCCCGAATGTGAGGAGAATACTCGGACTGTAATCTATGAAACGCTTCTTTCTCGTCTTTTTATCTCTTCAATAAGGTTTTTAATAAGCCTTAAGGCGTCTGCAGCATCAGGAGCATATCCGTCGGCCCCGTACTCTTCTGCCACGCCTTCTGTTATGGGTGCTCCACCAAGGACTATCTTCGCATTGCAGCCCCTTTTTCTGAGCTCTTCAATAACTTTCTTCATTCCGCCCATCGTAGTGGTGAGAAGAGCGGACATAGCAACGATGTCAGCGTTATACTTTATAGCAGCTTGAATAAATTCTTCAAGCGGGACGTCCTTACCAAGGTCTACTATGTGAAAGCCTGCGGCTTCTAAGACGACCTTCACCAAGTTTTTCCCTATGTCATGAATATCGCCCTCAACGGTTCCGATGATCACTGTTCCACTATGCCTTGATCTTTCCACTTTGAGGTGAGGCCTTAAAATATCTAATCCAGCGTACATGGCTTGTGCAGCTAGGAGTAGCTCAGGGACGTAATATACTTTCTTATCAAAAAGCTCGCTAGCTTTAATCAACCCATCGGACAAGCCGTTAGTGATGGCTTCGTAGGCGTCTACGCCCGCCTCAATAGCCTCTTTAGCTAGTTGAGCCGTTAAGTTTCCGTCGCCCTCAAGAACAGCCTTTGCCAGTTTCTCCAGGATTTTCGACTTAGCGCTAAGCACCGCAATCCCTATAACAAAGGTTATTAAAACTTAATATTACTTTTCCTTTCTGAGGAGTTTAAATGATCCCTAGGGAGAGAGTCTTAAACGCAATTTTTAATCGTGAAGTTGATAGGATACCAGTAGTCTCAGCAACGAGCGTCGCAACAGAGGATTTTATGAAGGCTTCTAACGCTTGGTGGCCGGATGCACATAGGGACCCAGAGAAGATGGCTAAGCTTGGATCAGCAGCTCATAAGATGGCTGGCCTTGAATCCGTGAACGTGCCTTTCTGCCTTACCGTGGAAATTGAGGCGTTAGGT
>Ga0315314_1002833_pt1 | contig 14048 bp, 9 predicted proteins | sample TDP9_MG_FD_203631 | JGI IMG/M metagenome (GOLD analysis project Ga0315314, IMG submission 203631) | Freshwater sediment microbial communities from Lake Towuti, South Sulawesi, Indonesia - TDP9 | ecosystem: Environmental > Aquatic > Freshwater > Lake > Sediment | place: Indonesia: South Sulawesi...
TCAGTCAGATCCACCTGAGAAATTCTGGGAACCGAAACCACCCCTTCACCAGGACTGTCACCCTCAACATCCCAGAAGCCGACTTCATTAGACTTCTCGGCCCCATCCCCTATGAGAATGGGCGTATCATCTATTAGCGAAATACGGCTGGCTGAATAGAGCGTTCCGTCAGAATATCGCTCGTTAAGGTAAAATTCCAGAGATCCAAAGGTCTTCACCAGCTTGAGATTTGGTTGATTGGAAAGGGTTTTTGATATGTATGTTGGCGGTCTTACATCGCCGATAATAGTGTAATTTAGGTCATGTAGTACCATGAGGTATTTGATGCCGAACAAGTTGAGGAGTGGAGTAATGTCTCGTTCCGACCCTGACTCTATCCGCTCATAGAGATCCTCTATCGCAGATTGCCAAATAATTGGAGCAACACCTAGACCGCGGTGGTTAAGTACGGGCTTTCTAAACTGATCAATCAGCCTACCAAGGATGTCAGGCCCTCCATATCCCCAGTTAAACAGGAAGTTTCTGGTCTTGGGAAGTTGAAGTATCGTGAAGTCGTCTGGTTGTGCACTGATCCATTCTGCTGCTTGATAATAATAGTCTGGAATCTGAATGCGGGCTGGCCACCACCAATCCAAGACTTCCCCTGTTGCGAGGGGGTGTGCATTGAAGAGGATCATTATTATCATAATTGGAGAAGCAGTGTTCCTAATTAGGAGCCAAGTCCTCCTTAGCCGTGTCGGGGCTTGTATTCGAATAGTAGCTGCTCCTAGGAGAAGCGATAATCCCAGATGCATCAAACCACCAAAGCTCTGATGGGGACTTCTGAAGGCTTCTAATCCCGGAAGAAAGACTAGATTCTCATAGACGCGACCCAAAGGACCATGGGTTCCCTTAGCTACCGACAAACCCACTACCAAAATGAGTGCAGCGTATACCTCAGCAAAGCCAGGTCCTTTCAGCACAAGTGGGATGAACGCTATGATAGGCAGAGCGAAGCTAACCATGATCAGCATAATATTCGTGATATAGCGATACGAATAGTGAACATAAGGTATGCCTCTGTACTCTTCATACCAAGGCCAAGCACCGCCTCCCCGAAGGAAGTCAAAGAAAGGAACTTTAGAGTAGAGATCCGACGTGTATGCAAGAGTTCCGAGTCGGGGCCAAGCGCCGCCTACTACTAGGCTTTCCACATAGGGTATGACCCACCACAGGTTCACCAAGACCGTGAAGAGTATGGCAAAGCATACAAATCGAGGAGACCTTCGTAAGAACTCAAACTTTTCACTAAGAAAGCGCAGCAACATGTATAGTGGAATTGGAATGATACCCGATATCGCCACTGGTGGGCTGGAAAAGGCAGTCACATAGAGCGATGTTACGAATGAAAAGGAAAGAGCATTCATGAGAAGTCTGTCTTTCGATGACACACCACGGATCCAAAGACCAAGCAAGAGTGGAGAAATCGCATACGCGAGTGCATGAGCACGAAATATGCCGGCTGCCCAAATTGCCATAGCGTAATAGTTGAACATGTAAGCCGTGGCTGAAACTAAGGGTGCATGTGCCCGAAAACCGAGGGTTCTCGAAAGGAAAAGCATGGAAATCCCAGGCGTGACGAACAACAGATAAAAATATATCTTTTCAATCAATACCAGCTGCAAACCCGCGTACCATAGGGTCGCCCAGAAGAATAGAAGGGGAAAAATCTCGGTATTGTGCCTCGCGTCATATTGCCTGAATGGATCCCATGTGAATAGTCGTCTTTCCAGTTCTAACGATGGAGCTAAGGGGATAACGAAATCTGCACTATCGATAAGGAGATCACCTCGGAACCACAGGAAGCTGAAGCCCCCCAAGGCTAAGATCACTACTAACTGCCAGTGATCTATAATCCCTTGGACAATCGTCTTGTAAAGTGCCTTCAAATGCCATCTACCTCTCCCAACACAGGGATTTCCTTAATTCACTGGTTTTTGGTTAGCTGTTCCTCTAATCGTTTAACAAACAATGCCTAATAGGGAACAGCTATATAATTGCCATCTCCAATATTCTCAATCGTGTATCTGCCCACTAAGGTAGATTTGCAAATCTCGAACTCCTTCATGGAAAGACATTCAAAAATTATTTTTGTTCTATTCTTCTCCAAAACCTTTTTCATTCCCATAAAAACCTGAGGCGCACTCCCTTCAACATCTATCTTCATTAAATCTACATTCCCCACATTGATTTTGGTCAAAATATTATCCAAGGAATCTGCATCTATCTCTATTTGCCTCCCAGGGTTTTTGAAAACCACTGAATGATCTACTCTGTTACCAGACACATGTTCGTAGAGTGTTAGCTTTTGAGGCCTGTACCAACATGCCAAATTTAGCGCAATGACATTCTCACAATGGTTAAGTTCTAGGTTCTCCTTGAGGATTTCGAATAGTTGAGGATGGGGTTCAAATGCCACGACGTGACCTCTTTTTCCTAGCAATCGGCTCATCAAAACAGTATAAAAACCAATAGACGCCCCCACATCCAGAAAAACCCCGTGCCTCATCTTCTTCAGGTGTTCGTAAACTACGGGCTCACGCTTGGGTCTGAATTGTAACACATAGTTACCTGCTGGGCATCTGAATACGCCCACTGGCGTTCTGCAATAAAATCCCTTGACAAATTTGGATAGATCTACAAAGACTCTTCCATATTTTCGAAGAATAACATGATTAATAGGAAAAAAGGCTCTAGAGAAAGCATTCAAAAGAATCGATCTCTTATCATCAATTTTCAAGCCATAGGAGATCAAATAAAAACCATATAAGAAATAACGAAAATCTCTCATATCGATTTTTGGGCTCATTTCACGCCATCCTAATAGATTGGTTTGTGATGATAGCTATACTATACTGATGAGTCGAGCCTATCCAAAGCAAAGCCTGTCTAAACCTACACAACATGGTATCAGACAATTCATGTCTGACCCAGCCCTATAGCATAGTAGACTGTTCCACTGGGAATTTCGTCTGGCTTCAAAAGCCTGACTCCGTCGATTATGACAGATCTGGACATCAAGTGTAGCAGATTCAGCACATTCTTGAAGTACAATTCAGATGTTGCTATTAAGCAGCAATCCGCCCTCGATAAGCAGTCTTCCAAAGTTGAGACGACATCTATTCCTTCCAGCCTCTTAACTAATGGGTCAAATGCCTTCACTTTCGCACCCTCAGCCTCAAAAATTGTCACCATATCTAGAGATGGCGAAGAACGTACATCGGAGATTCCTGATTTGTATGCTAGGCCAAGTACCGCCACAGTCTTACCATTTAGGTTCCCTAAAGCCCGTTTTGCCAGCATGATGGGTGTCTGCTTATGTTGTTCATTCATCTCCCTGACTAGCTCGAAGAATCTTCTTGGGCCATTCAAGGCTTCGACGCTGCTAATGAGCTCGTCAAGGTCTTTTGGAAAGCACTGCCCACCATAGCTCATCCCAGGCTTAATGAACTTTGGTCCTACCCGACAGTCTGCACCGACTATCCCTAGCACATTGAGAGCATCTACCTTGTCCAGATCATTGCATACTCGAGCCACTATGTTCGCAAAAGTAATCTTCAATGAAAGATACGCGTTTAGGGTGAGCTTGGCAAGCTCACCTTCTTCGGGAGTCACTCTGAAGAATGAAGTCGGATGATCAGAATAGAACTCTCTGTAAAACGATTCTAAGTAATCTCCGGATCTCTTATCCATTTCGCCAATAACTAGGAACTCGGGTTCTAGTATTCCTTGAATGAGGCTCCCTACAGCCAAGTTCTCTGGGCTATAGCATACACCAAAGTTCTCGTTAGATTCTTTGTCAGAGAACTCAGAAAGCAGGCTGGTGAACCTTCGCGTAAATCCTATAGGAACAGTTGTTTTGAGTGCCACAAGAGAATATCCATCTCTACTCTTGATGACCTCACCACCCAGGGACTGGGCAGCTTTTTCTACAAAACTGGTATCTAAGCCACCATCGCGTTTCCCAGGACTTCCCACCGTTATGAAGATTATGTCGGCTCCTTGTATGTCGCGATAGTCAGCTGTTAACTCTACCCGACCCGTTCTCATACAAGTTTGTAGCAGACCTTCGAGCTGAGGTTCAGCGGATACGTTTGTTCCTTTTTTCAGAGATTCTACTTTTGCCTCATCAATATCCAGCCCTATGACTTGGTAACCCTTACTCGCTAGTGCAAGTAAAGTAGCGATACCTATATTTCCCAATCCAACCACGGCCAACCGACATTTCATGAACATTCAGACACCTTCCTTTCTAGATGATCCTAACCCTTGATACAGTATTTCAGACTTCCAATTGAGGGTCCTCGTCAAGCCATCATAAAGATCTACCTTGGGTTGCCAGTCCAGCAATTTCCTTGCGCGACTTATGTCGAGTGCCCTACTCTGCGGCCCTTCGGGTTTGGTTGGATCGAATATCAGTTTGGCGGGACTATGATTAGTGATTTCCAAGATCATCCTAACTACTTCTCTGATCTTGTATCTCTTGTCCCAACCTAGGTTGATAGGCGTACCATCCCTTATCTTCTCAGAACAAAGGATAGTACCAGCTACGATGTCATCAACATAAGTGAATCCACGTTCCTGCTCGCCCGTTCCCCAAACAACAAATGGATCTTCTCGTTTTAGTGCTCGTGTAGTTAATGAAGCTATTGCGTGGCTGTCATCAAACTCTCTTGGACCATAAACGGTTAAATAACGTGCTATGCTGCCCTTAATACCATATCGCTTGTGAAAAGTCTGAAGCTCTAACTCTCCCATGAGCTTAACCCAACCATAGACGTTATCGCTCTGAGCCCACCCTTCACCCGTGCTGAGTATGTCATCCTCGTTAAGAAGGTAGCCTGGCTTGTTAAGGGAGGGGGGATATACGCAGGCACTGGACGAGAAGTGCACATGTTTGACTCCTACCTCTACAGCACTGGAGAAGAGGTTGTGGTTTATTCCTATGCTACGGAAACACTCTGCTTGCTTTTCATCTACGAATCCTCTTCCTCCAAAGACTGCAGCAAGGTGAAACACAACATCAATCTCCCGTTTTTGCATTGACTGTAGAAGCTTCTCAGGCTCTTTCTCGATATCAATAGGCTGAAAGAGAATGCTGTCTCCGCAAACATATCCACTCTCACCGTCGTATTCGGGCTTTAGGCCCATGAGTTCAGCTTCCCTAAGATAATGATCGATCTTCTTTTTCCAGATCTGTGGAGTAGCCCTCTTCGGATGATCGACAACGGTCACGATTGAACCCCTCTTGAGAAGTTCCAATACCAAGTGATGACCTATGAACCCTACTCCTCCTGTAACGAGTACATTCTTGCTATTCCATTTCATCCATTCTCACCTTCGAAGAGAATCAGTTCTTCCTACTTAAAAGTTGATCGTTCTGACCAAAGCATTCCGGAAAATGGTATCCCATGAGTATAGATTTCCAAGCTCAATAGCGTGTTTCTTGTACTCTACGAGCTTATTGTCGTCTCTTAACAATTCAATTACGGCATTAGCCAATTCCACCTTGTCGTATCCTATTGCGAGCCCGGCTCTCGCCTTTGCTATCTCCCCTGCAATCTGCGGCACACGTGTGATTATGACTGGTAATCCCGCTGCAAGATATGTCTTGATCTTTCCAGGGTCTGCGAAAAAAGAAAACTGAGTTGGGCTAGGTACATAAGGAGCTATCCCTATATCGGCCTCACATAACAGCTTAAGTAGTTCATTTTGATCTCTTATGAATCCCATAAACTCAACGTAGTCGTTCAACCCAAGCTCATCAACGAGCCTTTTCAGGAAACCTAGGTGAGGACCTTTGCCGATGATTCTCAGCTTTATGTTTGGAATCTCAGTCTTAATTAGTTGGAGGGCCTCTATAGCCAACTCTACTCCCTTCGATGGGAAAAGAGAGCCAACAAAAACCATCATGCGATTATTTCCTGTAAAGTTGCCATTCGCTTTCAGCCATGACCCCGTGGGAACAACTACGATTCTATCATCTGACATCTTATACCCTTTGATGACCGCAGCTATCATCTTCGAATTGCACCATACTAAATCTGAGAGATTGCAAGCTACCCTATTAAGGGCGTGATATGCAATGTTCTTCAAGGGGTTGTCATATCGAACTGGACTATAGTCTATCACATAAAAGACGACCCTTTCCGTGATTCCCAAGATTCTTGCGGTTGCTCCTGCTAATACATTTATCGAATCAGTACCTATGTAAAGTTGGTATCGCCTTTTGAGAACGAAAAGCGCCCACAGTGTTTGAAGGTAATTGATAAAATAGGTTATGAACTCCGGAGCCCGGGTGTTTGGCAACTTCTTTACTAACTGAAGCTTACCTTTTTTGAACACCTTGATAACCGAAGGATAGAACCGCACGTATTCGAAAGGATGCTCAATGAAGACAAATGTATCAGTATGAGTTGTCAGATATTCTGATAATGCATGGGTAGATCCATAGGTGAATATAGTGTGGTGCACTTCAACTGCGTGCAGCCTGGACAGATATGAACCGAAGCGCAAGATATCAGACTCAGACATTCAGCTCGCGGCAATCACAATCAAACACAAGATGATAAACGATAATGTACTCATACATGATGCTCCTCGCATTTGGTGGAATTGCCAAGACAGCTTTACACAACCCACATCATGCAAGCTCTTAGCGCCGTTTATGTGATGTTTGAGGACCAACTCATCTTTTCCCCCATAATTCTTAAATATATTGTTCAAGTCATACTTCCCCGAAAAGCGCTTTTATCTAGCTGCTATAAGTTTAATGCATATCATACAGTGAGCAATCCTAGGAAAAAAATAGGTTAACGGCAAAAGAAGAGATATCCAATATGCCATTTCCCTAGGTAGAAAGCGCGGCCCGTAATGTCCTCTTGTTCTGTACCCCAAGTCCTCAAACTCACGGGGTAACCATCCAGATCTATGCTTTCTCAGCTCACCCTCAAGGGAGTCACGACACTTGGGGCTCTTCTCCATAAAGCCGACGGGGGTCGAGACCAACACTTGCCTCGAAGCTATTTTCTCCAAGTCAGCCAAGAAGGATAAGCCGGCATTCTTAGGCAAGTGCTCGATTACTTCAAGAGCTAAAACAGCATCGGAAGAACGACCTTTGAAAGGCAAAGCGCGTGCATCGCATAACACTAAATCGTCATATAGTTTTCTCTTTTTGCAGCTTCTTAGAAAAGGTAGATACCTGTCAATCCCTACAATAAAGGTTTTTCTGGCATGGAGCCTGATGAGCCGTGCCGTTGGTCCATATTCGCATCCCACATCTATTATGGTGACTGAATTTTTGTCAACAAGACGCCAGACCAGACCATTGAATGGGGAAAAAGGTAGAAGGAACACCGCCTTTTGTACGATGCCCGGGGCTTTCTTAAGGGAAAGATGGATTGTGTGGATTACTTCACTTGAAGTTGATTGCATATGTTTCCTTTACCTTCTAGGTAGATGAACGGAATCCTTTGCCTTTGATAGTATTGTTGGATGAAACGGGGGATCGATGTTAGTGTTAAGAAGCTTCTCTGCAACTTTAGATGATAGGTTGTCAGAAACTACCACCTCCGCTTTACTCTCTCCCAAGGCCTTTGACAGCTTGCTTCCAATGAAGCCAAGCTTGCGGAACAGCGACCCTTTTCACGTATACCTGACCGTGAATTCCTTGAATGATTCAAAGATCCTATCAACCAACTTGGTGATCCCTCGGGTTAAGACAAACGAAGAATCCATTCTCGGTAATGTAATTGGAATTCTTATCATTTCCACATAATCTTATGTTATTGACATTCTAATATGGTTGCTTCAAGACATTTCTTGTAAAGATCGGCCTTGTTCCTACACAATTTCTCTCTAGATACTCCACGAAATCCTTCCTTTTGAAGGGAACGGTATCCTTAACTATTATCGGGAAACTGTACCAACTTGGCTTAGCTCCTATGACAGAATAAGGAAGTATCAACCACCTTTCATATTGAGATAAGAAATCATAGAATATGCGATAGTTGCTCTTCCTGATGTAAGACCTAGTAGCCTCTGGGGTTGAATAATCCAAAGGCAGCTGGAAATTCGAGAGGCTTCAGACTAGAGCCTTTGATCATGAAAACTTATTTTTCGGAGTAATCCTTCGGGAATATCCTTGCTATCCGTTTCATGTGGTTAGGTGCACATAGAGCTCAGAAGTATCCACGCACAAGCTCAAGCCATCGATCGACAAGTCTCCACTCTATCGGGAACCTGAAGAACCTATGCTTGAACCTTCTCCTTGCTGAAAAGGCAAGAATCTTATATGCAATACTGTAGGGGAATTTACCATACTCTAGCCTCAATGGACCGGGAACATCGTGTTCATCAGAATAGGTTAACCAAAACCTCGTGAGCGTATTCAAGGTCTCCAGAAGACTTACATATTTTTTGTCGAACCACGGAGCCCTAAAGCGTCTAAACTCAAAATTGCCCCAATCTTCTAGTGTTGTTGGAGGGTTAAAGCCGTGCTGAATTGCGAGATAGTACATCGGTGTGCCAGGGAAAGGGGTGTAGATCGAAATTGCATTGCATGTAACCTTGGAGTTTGTCTCAAAAAGCCTCTCTATTATTTGAAAAGTCAGTTCCAGATCTTCTATCGTTTCAGTAGGTATCCCGCACATAAATGAGACTATTGGAAGTATCCTAAACCCATTTAGTTTCTCCACAGTTATAATCATCATGTCAGGCGTGATGTCCTTTTGCATGAGGTCAAGAAGTCTCTGCGATCCTGACTCGCCGCCGAAAGTTAGTTCACTACATCCCGATTTATCAAGTAATTTGATGAAATCTCTATCAAACTTGGAGAAGTGGTCAAACCTGCAAAAGGACCACCACCCGACATCGATCTTTCTTTCTATCAAACCTTGGCATATTTCTTGCACCCTCTTCTTAATGATGAAAAACTCATCTTCGCCTTCAAAACTGACGGATTTCAGATGAAACTTGCCGAGTAAATACTCTATCTCATCGAGAACTCTCTCGGGCGTTTTGTATCGATACCTTCGTTTGTGGAAGAAGGTGGTATAACAGAATCCACACCTATGTGGGCAACCCCTGCTTGTGTGTACTGGTAGACGACCCTGCTTGATGAGAGGATATTTGTCTAACTTCAAGGAGTCGTACGGCAGATCAATAGGCAACGTGTTTAGGTCGATAAATTCTCTATCTGGGTTTGTTCTTATTTGATCCTTGATCCTATACGTGATTCCCCTAACACTTTCCAAGGGATCTCCGGCTTTGATCTTCTGCACGAGTTCTACTAGCGTTGCTTCGCCTTCCCCTCGAACCACAATGTCCACGTATTCGTTCTGTGCAGTTTCTTCGGGCAGCATCGTGGGGTGTACTCCCCCCCAGATAATAGGGATGTCAGGATCTTTCTCTCTTACGTACTTAGCGAATTCTAACCCATACAGAATTTGATGACCAGTCTGGGCGCTGATTCCTACGCAATCAGCCTCACCCAAATCGATATCGTTGTACCTTTCCACACGCATATCTAGGAGACGGGATCTGTACCCGGCCTTTTCTAATGCGCCTCCCAAATACAGGAGGGTCAAAGGCATATGAGGGTTGAGACTCCGTATTTTTCCGGGAAAAGCTAGAATAATATCATGTGTCAATTAGACGGTGCCTCTTTTGTCTACTCCGCATCTTGCCTTTATAAGCCTATCCCCTCTTCGCTAAAACATTTTTGTAATTCCAGTGCTATACTAGAAACCACGGTGGACAAAGTAAACAAGATAGAGACCAAAGAGAAAACCAGATATCTAGTCTGGGGGGTAAACTCAACTGTCAAGGCATATTGCCCTACTTCATCGACTAGCCAAGAGTTAGCATAACCATTCGCCTTGAGGTGAACTCCTAACGGTCTATCCCGAACCTTAGCGATCCAACCTCCATGAAAAGCCTCACGAAAAACGAGGTAGAAAGGTCTATCGGTACTCACTAGTAAAGAGTATCGAGTTGGAGAGGTGTCCATCATAGTAATTGTCGTGTAGTTATCCTCGCTCTTGACTAAAACCTCCAACTCCTGTCCATCGGTCTGCACATCTTCTTGAAAAGCCTTCGAAATAGCATTTCTAATAAGGATATCACTGGCTGGATAGAGAGATTCCGTCTTAACAAAAACCCCGCCGAGACCCCACTGACCTGCATACGCAGATTGGATTGCGATCCCGAAGATCTTTTCTTTTGTCGGGGTCCCGGATGACTGAAAATTGCTTAATATTAGAGTAACATTTCTCCAACCAATGAAATTATCTATGAATGATAGATAATAATAATCACTAAACCGATAGTATTCATTGCTGGATATCAACAGATAGATGTCTGAATTAGAACCTGAACCCAGCCATGAGATCATAATTGAGTCGGCTAGCGATAAATTAAGTGAGGAGGAAAACCAATTCCAAATCCTCCATGAGCGGTAATTCCCTTTCTCGACTTTGATCTCAAGAAAGGTTGTATTTCCATCTCTTAGAACTTTTTCCGAAATTCGTGGGAATGATACTCTTCCCTCTCCCGGGCTGTCACCATCAAACTTCCAGAACGAAACTTGATTCGTTCTGTTAACTACATTCGCCATCTCGTTTATTGGAACAGTAGGACCGTCTGTTAACAAAATATTTCTAGCTGCATAGAACTTATAATCATCAGAATACTGCTGATTGAGATAGAATTCAAGAGAGCCAAAGGTTCTTATCAACCGTAGATTAGGCTGATTAGAAAGAATTTGGGATATGGCCTCTGGGGGTTTTGCATCATAAATAGTATAGTTCAGGTCATGCGATACTGCAAGATACTTAATGCCAAACACATTGAGTAAGGGAGCTAAATCGTATTCTGAACCTGACTCTATCAATTCATAGACTTGATTCATCACCAATCGCCAATTCTCGGGGGAGGGCCGTAAAGAGTGAAAACTTAGAACAGTTTTTCTGGCAAGCTGTCTAAGTATGTCCTCACCGGAATACCCCCAGTTGAACACAAAACTTCGTGTTTTGGGCAGTTGAAGTACTGCAAAGTCATCAGGCTGTTCATTAATCCAATCAGCTGCTTCATAGTAGTACTCTGGAATTCGAACACGGGCTGGCCACCACTTATCAGTAACGTCGCCGTTTAAGAGCGGATATGCGTTGATCATAAGCCCCAACATTAGAAATGCTGGTATGAAGCTCTTAAATAGAAGACGAATCTTCTTCTCATGGGGAGAAGCTAGCGCGTAGGTGATAGCCAAGCCTAACTGTATAGATTGCCCCAGCATCGGCAACCCGCCGAAGTACCTATGAGGGCTTCTGAAGACAGAGAATCCAGGAACGTTACTAATTACAGAGGCATATAACCAACCAAATGGTTCGTTCGCACCCTTTGCCAAAGAAAAGCCGATTATGTACAAAAATGCTGCATAAACCTCATTGAAGGTAACTTTTTTCACCAATAGAGGAACAAAAGATACAATAGGTATGGCGAAGCCGGTCGCGATAAGTATACTATTTGTCCAATAGTTTTCGGCAAATGGTACGTATGGCATACCCTTATAGTCTCTGTACCAAGCCCAACTCCATATTCCTCGGAAAAAATTGACAAATGGATCTCTAGTAGATATATCCAAGGGAGATATCGGCCAGGTGCCACCAAATACTAAACCTTCAACGAAAGACCCCAACCACCAAAGGTTAACTAGAACTGTGAATGCGATAGCGAGTGATATGAATCGAAACGAGCTTCGCAGAAAACTAAAACCTCTTTGAAGGAAAAAAAGGAAAGTATATAACAGTACTGGCAGGATAACCATGAACATAATAGGCATGTTGGCTTGCCCGGTAACAATAAGTAGGGATGCAAATGAAAAGAATAGTGCATTCCTTACGCCTCTCCCAGATTGTGACACTCCACGCATCCATAAAGAAACTAGGAGGGGCGACAAGGCATATGTGAGAAACTCCATCCTAAAATTGCCCTCCTGCCAAAGCGTCACAGTATACAAGTTAAACATATAAGCCGTGGCTGAAACAAGCCTAGCAAGCCTTGCAAACCCAAGGTGTCTCGTCAGAAATAGCATCGAAAGCCCCGAACTAGTAAATACCAGGTAGAAGCAAATCTTCTCTATTGATACCATGGGCAGCCCTGCGTACCAAAGAGCTGACCAAAATGCCAAATAGAAGATTTCTACTCTATGTCTAGCGTTGAACAATCTGAAAGTGTCCCAAAGAGACATCTTCCTTTCCAGTTCCAAAGGTGGGTTCAGAGGGATACCCAAATCGCCACCGGCGATCAGGAAATCATCTCGAAACCAAGTCAAAATAGAACAACCCAAGACAAGAATCGCTACTACTTCCCAACATCCTAGCGCCCTTTGAATTTTCATAGACCTCTTTAGGTTCTTCATTGTTTTGACCTAATGACTTGCTCTTTGACTTAACTCTCTAGCTAGCAGACCCCTCAAAAAGCCTAGGGCATACACAAGATGGGTCAGAGGGATGCCCATCAGGGTGAGCAGCGCCACCTTCAGACTTCCACTAGCCCTGAGTCCTGAAGTGAAGCAAGCTAGTAGGTATATCAGTGAAAGCATGAAAAGCAGGGCGAAGGGGAGAAATTCGAGCAATGTCAGGACGAAGAGAATCGTCAGCGTTACCAATCCTGAAGAGGGCAGAAAGTAGATCGGTTTTGCTGATAAGCTGCGAAAAGCTTTTGCAAAGAAGCCTCGATGAAATCCACGATTCTCAACCTGCCTAAGATGCGGAAGAAACAGTGGGCGTCTGTGATGATAGACAATAACATCTGGTGCATAAAGGATCTTCTTTCCAACACGGCGGATTTTCTGGCATAGGAGAGTGTCCTCACCTGATCTGAATTCAGTAGCAAACATACCTACTTCTAAGAGAAGAGATCGGCGAGCGAGCATGTTGTATCCTGGACCCTCATCTATGAAGCCAGCTTTTGTAGGAATGTTGTCAAAACGCAAGGGACCAACACCAATGAATGATGCACCTATGATGCCTCCTGCCTTCTGCATCAAATCATCACTAGGTGGCGTCAAGCCAGGGCCACAGACAACCCCAATCTCCGGATCCGAAAAATACCTTGCGCCATTCTTTAGCCATTCCCGACTCGGATATGCATCATCATCAACAAAAGCACAAATCTCGCCCAAAGCTGCAATCACACCAGAATCTTTCTTGTGCCCTTGTGATTCGCTGCCAACCATAATTATCCTAACACGGCTATTGTCATCTAACGTTAGAGGAGCCTTGCTCACAACGAGTATCTCATAATCGGTGTAATCGAGGTTAAGGCAGTGCTTCAAACACTCTCTTAAGTACACTTCATTCTTGTAGAAGGGAATGATTACAGAGAAGCTTAGGGTCTTCAAGCTAATTGCGTTGCCTCCGGGCCTGTCTGAGCAAAGGAAAGCCCAGAGAAAGCTGCTTCAGCCCGTAAACGATTATCGTCACCACTGTGAGAGGCCAGTTGAGAAACCACGCTGGGTCAGGTCTGATCCGATAGCCCCTCACAGCGTCTCTGAAAAGCGGGTAAACTACCAGTGCACCGAAGATAAGCTTCAGGAGCTGTATCCTATCAAGAGAGCCCCAGTGATATTTCCTTAGAGTCTGAAAAAGATAGTAGTCCCTAATTCGACGATGGGTCTTGCGAAGGTACTGTGAGAAAGTCAAAGCATAAAGATGCTTAACTGACACCTTAACTCTGGCTACGCGTCTATAGCCTTGAACCACCAAATCGTGCATAATGTCTACGTCAAACAAGTATGGGACATGAATCGTTCTCCTCAATACATCGGATCTTATGAGAAATCCGTTAGCTCCCATAGTAGGTAGTACCCCCTTCTGAAGTGTAACTACAATATAAGGACCCTTGTCATCTGATCTAAGTGGAATCTCGCTCCATTTCTGCTTTAAAAAGGAGAAGCGTCCATAGAAACCAAGATAAAGACTTATTGGATCGTCAACACCCATTAGTGC
>Ga0315314_1002834_pt1 | contig 14046 bp, 11 predicted proteins | sample TDP9_MG_FD_203631 | JGI IMG/M metagenome (GOLD analysis project Ga0315314, IMG submission 203631) | Freshwater sediment microbial communities from Lake Towuti, South Sulawesi, Indonesia - TDP9 | ecosystem: Environmental > Aquatic > Freshwater > Lake > Sediment | place: Indonesia: South Sulawesi...
AGCGCTACTCCCGCAATTTCTCGTACCAAGTCTCTTACAGCCTCTCCAAGGTGCTGGGAACGTCGAACCTGGGATACCTGACAGAGAACTACGTGTCCGACTACGAAAACGCCAAATACGATCGCGGCCTGGCAGTGTTTGACAGAACCCACATCTTGACGGTCAATACCATCTACCGGCTGCCGGAATTCCGGAACTGGCACTGGGCGGCGCGGGGCTTGGTGGGAGACTGGGAATTGTCGAACATCTATTCCTATTCGACCGGCGTGCCCATAACTATCGACATCACTGGCCAGAACGCCACGGGCACTAACAGCCTTGGCGGGCACGGGATACGGCCCGACTTGGTGGGCTACCCGTACTGGGGTTCGAACAAGCCCGACAAGACTTATCGGCTCAATCCGACTGCTTTTGCAGTGCCCGCTGAGCTGGGACGCTTGGGGCGCTCACCCCGCGGCGTGGCCCGGCAACCGGCCATCAACAACTGGGACTTCGCCATCTTCAAGAACTTCCCGCTCTCGAATGTCCGCGAGGGCATGGCCATCCAGTTCCGCGCGGAGTTCTTCAACGTGCTGAACCACACGCAGTTCATCCTGCCGGACGAAAGCCTGGACTTCGACATTGGAGGATTGAGGGCGGACCCGGCCACGAATCGCATCACCGGGTGCACGGTAGGCGGAGTCATGACGTCGAACCTCCAGGCCTGCAATACCAACACGAACTTCGGACGGGCAACTCGCGCGCGGGAAGGACGCGAAATTCAGTTCGCCCTGAAGTTCATTTTCTAATCTTCTGGGCATCGGCAAGTTCTTGGGGCGTGCAAGTTTCGCTTGCACGCCCTTTTTGTTTTTGGCCTAATGGAAGAAGAGGCCGGGGATCAATGGGCGGTCAGAGAGTCCTGCCGGGCATTTTGAGTGGGGCACTCGTCCTGATGAGTGGTCTGTTTGCGCCCTGCGTACTGGCGCAGCGGACCCCGAAAGGATTGGCGCAATCCGTCCGAGAGCACCTCGAGCGCGCCCAGAGGGCCCAGCAGGAAGGCGAGGTGCACCGCGCCGAAAGCGAATATCGCCAGGCACTGGGGGTGGCCCTCAACCAGCTTGGTGGCATCTACAACGCCTTCAATGAAATGGCGCGCGCCGAACTCGCCTATCGCGGGGCCATCGAGGCGATAGCGGATTCCGAGGACGCCATTATCGGCTTGGGTGTTGTGTACCTGCGCTCAGGCCAGATCGAGAAGGGCCTCGAAACCGCCCAAATCATCCTTGCCCAAAAACCCTACCATGCTCGCGCCCGGCACCTGCTGGGCAAGCTCTATTTCCTCGCTGGTCGCCTGGAGGCTGCTTCCCAGCAGCTCCAGGAGGCTTCTCGCCTGGCTCCCGACGATTTCAGCGTCGCCTATACACTGGCGCTAGCCTACCTGAGACAGAAACGCCTGGAGCCTGCGCGCAGGATCTTCGACAACATGCTGAAGGCTCTGGGCGATTCGCCCCAGTTGCACATTCTGTTCGGCCGCGCCTACCGCGAAACTGAATTCCTCCAGGAGGCCATTGGGGAGTTCCAGCGGGTCATCGCTCTCGACCCTAAGTATCCGCGCGTGCATTACTATCTAGGCCTGACTTACCTCCTGATGGAAGGTACCGTCAAGCTGCCCGAAGCAAGCAAGGAGTTTCTCATTGAGCTTGAGCGCAATCCCAACGAATACCTGGCAAATTACTACCTGGGGATTGTTTATCTGACAGAGCACAGGCTGCCAGAGGCCCTGAAATACTTGGAGAAAGCCGCCGAGCTCAATCCTCAAAATCCGGATCCATATGCCTATTGGGGACAGGCACTCTCGCACGCCGGTCAATATGAACGCGCCGTGCCCGTCCTCGAAAAGGCCATTGCCCTGACGCCCGACCCGAGCGTTGGCGAGTATAAGATTTCCAGTGCCCACTACTTGCTCGGTCAAGCCTTAATCCGGCTAGGCAAAACCCCAGAAGGCCGGAAGCACTTGGCTGTGGCCCAGGAATATAAGAGCAAGTCTGCCCAGATGGCGGAAGAAAGGCTGGCAGCGGAGATGGAAGCTGCTTCTCGCACTCCGCCCAGCTTTGCAAGCGTGGCGAAGTCCACGGAGGGTGCTATCCTCGTGACCCAGGAGCCGCCCACCCCGAGCGAGCGGGTCGAGATGAAGAAGATGGAGGGCTTCTACCTGAAGGTGGCCGGGAACGCTTACAACCAGCTCGGCCTGCTGGAGGCTGGACGCGGGAATTTCGCCCGCGCCGCGGACCATTGGGAGCGCGCGGCGCGCTGGCAACCCGACCTCCCAGACCTCGACTACAACATTGGCCTGGCTCATTTCCGCGCGCAGAACTTTCGGCAGGCCCTGCCGGCCCTGGAGCGCGCCCGAGCCCGGCAGCCGGATCGCCTCCCCGTGCGCGTGCTCCTTGGTCTGAGCCACTTCTTTGTCAATGACTACGTCCGCGCCGTCGAGCAACTGGCCCCGTTGGCCGACGCGGCCGCCAACGACCCACAGGTGATGTACGCCCTGGGGCTTTCCCTCGTCAACGTGGGCGAGCGCCAGCAGGGCGAGCAGATCCTGCGACGCCTGGTGGAGAGTAACCCCCAGGCTGCGGAACTGCGAGTGGGTCTGGGCCAGGCGTTAGCTATGAGCGGGGACTATGGGGCCGCCGCCTCGGAATTCCTCAAGGCCTTGGAAATCAACCCTGCGTTGCCCGAAGCCCACTACTACGCCGGGCTGGCGCTCCTGCGCCAGTCCAAGCTCGACCAGGCAGCGGAAGAGTTCCGCAAGGAGATCGAGCGCAATCCCCGCCATGCAAAGGCCCAATACCACTTGGGGTTCTGCCTGATCGCAATACGGCAAGTGGAGGAAGGAATCCAGAGGATCGAAGAGGCCCTGCGGGTGAATCCTTCATACGCCCCAGCCTACTATCAAGTCGGCAAAGTTCGACTGCAACAAGGCCGATTGCAGGAAGCCGTTGCCAGCCTGGAAAAAGCCGTGCTCCTGGATCCCGACAAATCCTACGTGCAGTATCAACTCTCCCAAGCCTACCTGAAAGCCGGACGTCGCGATGCCGCCACAACCGCCCTGGCCCGTTATCGCGACCTGAAAGCTCGTGAACGGACCGCACCCCGCGACTCCGCGCGGCCCGGCGTGGTCGAAGAGAAATAGCCCTGCGGCAGCACTTCGAACTATACCTGGATCGCCGAAACCCTCAACCTCAGGGCGAGGAGATCCGGCACCCTCGGCCGGCGCCACTTTCCTTCGCCACTAGTTCACCACGCTGAAAGCCGTTTGAGCGTGTGCGGTCTGACCGACGCGGCCGTTGTCCCTGACGTCCACCACGAGAGAATAGGTGCCGGGGTCCAAACCGGCCAGTTGCAGATACCGGGCGACGGTGATGTGAGGAGTGGGCTGCGCAGCATATTCATTGACACGAAAGCGAGGAAGCTGAGCGTTCACGGGATGCCCTTCGCGCAGGAGTCTCACCTCGACTGAAACATCAGTCTTTCTCGTTGCAGGCTCAACGTGTGGATGGTAGATATCGAAGTAGAAAATGAGGTTGTCGCCGTTGCGGAATTGACAGCGCGCGGAGGGAAGAATCTTCACTCCCTGGACCGCGAGAAATTCACTCCCGGCATTAGCGGCCTTATCCACATCTTTTCCCAGCAGAATCGAGCTCAACGCCAAGCGCGGCTCGGGTTCCCGAAGGTAGAGCCCTTGCTCCTGGTGGCCAACCGTGTCCGAGGCCACATCCTTGATCGTAACCTCGAAGGAATACCTTCCCGCGGGCAGCCGGACGGTGTTCAGGAAGCTCAGGTTGCCGGGCTTGAGGACGTTGTACTCGCCCTCCGTCGCGTTCACCTGCGCGGCCCCCCCGAAACGGGTGCAGAAGTCGCCTTCACTGTTACGAACGAGTCCAATGATCTGGAGTCGGGCCGAGTAGCCCGTGCGGGCCTTGTCGAACCTGACCGCCGCGGTGGGGATCTCGAGGATCACGGGCACCCGGTACAGGCCCCCCTCATCCTGAAATCCCGCAGCCCGGAGGAAGAGCGGCACCCGGGTGACACCGTCCGCGTTGCGCCCCCGGTCGCAAAGCCGAAACTCCTCCGGCGTGAGGCATTCAAAACCTGGCGGAACCGCGTAATAACCGCTGCGCGCCCGCACGCTCAATCCCGGGCGGCGCACCTCCGCACGGATTTCCCGGAACTGCCCATTGAAGTCTTGATTCTTGGGACGGTAGGAGAGCAGGTAATAGCTGCGCATCTCTTCATCCACGCGCGCTAGGCCGACCCCCAAGTCGTTGGTGTTGCGAATCAGGAACCCCCCGGTGGCATTCGCCACATGGCGCAAGGCGCTTTCGCGGGTATCACTCCCTACCTGCCGGGCGCGGTCGAAATTCGATTCCCCCCCATAGGCCTTCATGCGCTCCTGCTGGTTCACGTTGGCGCTGATGCTGTAGAGCTCGTCACGCGGCAATAACTCGTCCGTGACGGACTTGGCCGCCAGCCCCGTCGACTCGATACAATAAACCGCCAACTGGGACCGGTTCGCCACGTCCACCACAGAGTGCAGCTCTTCTTCGAGATTGGCTCCGACGACGAAACCTTCCGAAAACAGAATCAGCGTTTTCCTCCCTTCGATCTCCCGCACGCCCAGCGCAATCGCACGGATGGCAGTGAGCACGTTACGGCCCTGCCGCTCGTCGAGGGCGGAACGCAGCGCGTAGTACTGGGCTGCGATGCGCCGGGCGAGCATGGCTGTTCCCTGGCTGGACCCGCGCGCGCCCAATCCAGACGCGGCCGCGGCGGCTCCTGGCCCGGAAAGACCCGAAGGGAGATTGAAGGTGTCTGTCTGCATCCGGGAGGACTGGGTCGCGTCGATGCCCGCGCTCAACCCGCCCCGATCAAAGGCCAAGGCTGAGCCCGTGACGTCCCCTGCCCTCAACGCCGCGACGAGCCGTTCCCTGTCGTCTGTGAAATCTTCAAGGAATCGCAGGCCTGCCCCTAAAACAAATACCGCCATCAGATCGTTGGGGCGCAACTTCTCCTCAACATACTTGATGGACGCCTCCCGTACCAGCTTCTGATTCTCAAATTGCGTGGTGGAGTAATCGAGTAAGAGGATTGTCAGGTTAGGGATAGCGCGAAACGGGATAGGGGCCGTTTCTGTAACGGAACGCTGGACGCTTGGGGCCGCCGCCGAGATCGCAGGAGTACTACGGTAAATCCGGAACGAGCTGATCTCCTGGGGAACGCCGTCTTCGTAAATCACGAAGTCCTGGGACCTGAGGTCAGTGACGAGGCGATTCTTGCGGTCAGCGACCACCACGTCCACCAGGACCTCGGCCGTCTGCGTCCGAATCGTTCCTCCGTGCGAAGGCAACTCTTGTGAATCGCCGGCCTGGGCATGCGCAAGGAGAGAAAACAGAAGTGAAATGACAAGCACGCCTAAAGCGCCAACAAGACCATTCCGCATCGGCAAAACGTCTCCGAATCGCTCTTAGATAGTATCCAGCACCTGACCCTCGTTTACAATGTTAAACAGTGACAGGGTCATGCGGACCTCGCTACCTCGAGCTGGAGCCCCCGGAAGTCAGGTTTTTCTCACGCTATCTCGCAGTGTCCTCCCTTAACCTGGGCTCCCCCGTAAACAACATCAAACTTGCAGTTTTCCAGTGCTTCAGCACGGGCCCCAAGGCTTAATGCAGAATCACAACAAGAGGCTTACGCTCGCTCATTTCCTCGATGGCCCGGTGCATGCCTGCGCGCCCCAATCCTGACTCTCTCACACGACCTACGGCAGCTCCGCCCCACGGTCATCCACGGTACGCGCGGGGTGGCGCGTAGTCACTGCAGCAACAATCCTTCCCGATGTGTGTCTGCGGATCTTTTATACAGGGGGTGACAACACACGCAGAGGAGCGGTAACGCATACCTTCAGGTCTGCGGCAGTTCCCGGTCGAAGCACATAGAGCCCATTAAAGCAAGCCTCAGCAGGGGCGGCAGGACCCTTACGCGAAGGCGCAATATCTCTGTCGCCGCTGACAAGGCTTGTTTAAGGTTGGCATCCTGGATGCGCCCTCGTCCCAGGGCTCGCACTCTGGGCCACGGTTGAAAAAGCAACCGTACCTGCCGGAAAAAAAGCCCGTGGCTGCCCATATCCAACCCCTTTGGGATTCGACGGGAGTGTTATGTAGAAGTTGCCGCTACCCGTTTATCCTGAACTTGAAGGACCACTCGACGCGTTCTCTATCCTCAAAATTCAAGCGCGCGCGCAGGATGCTCTTTTCGAAGGAGGTAGCGGAGAAATTCTGATAATCGTGGAAATAGTCCAGGCCCTTCTCGTCCCAGACGTAGCCGTCGGGGACATAGATCGCGAGCCGCCACACGGTACCTGGCGCGCCTAGCCCCGTGCCGGAAAGCGTCTGCGCCACCGCATCCCAGCGCACGTTCGCAAGTTCTACCGCCCCTTGCGCATAGTGCCGGTCGGTTCCCACGACCTGCGGCACGCCGCGCTTCTCGTGGATTGCCAGGAAATTCACCGAGGAAGGCTCGAACACCAGCCGAAGGTTGCGGATCGCCTCCGCTACGAGGCGTTGCGACCAGAATTCGTAAGCCAGGTAGGTCTTTTGCGGATCAAGTCCTAAGCGCGTCAAATCAAAATCGCGCACTGCCGTGGCATCCTCGTCGTAATTGAAGTAGCCGAGCAGCCACCACTCCCCGAAGTCTTTGCGAACCTTCACAGCGAAGGTCTCCGGGAACGATTTCTCGAAGAGATCGAGGGGACGCGCCGCTTCGCCGTAAGCCGGAAGGACTTTCTGAAGAATCTCCAGCCGAACTGGATCGAGTTCATAGACTCGGTCGCTAGAGATCGTTGTGCCGCCGGAGAGAGCAATGATCGAGGCTGCGGCGCGCGCCTGCGGAACGGTCAGGCGAGCCAGGCCCAAGTGGTCGTTGTCGTTGATCCAGGTGCGCTTGTGGAAGTAGTAGCGCTTCGCCATGGCGGGGGCGTTGCTGCAAAAGTGCTTGGTGTACTGTTCCCAAGTGGTGCGTGGGAGGTCCTGGTCGATGCGCATGCTGTCGAGCAACCCCAACGTTGTCATGCCGGGACCACAGTCGAGCAGGTGACGCTCCGGCCCGAGGGCGGCGCGCATCGTCTCAAAGCCCAACCGGTACGCAGCCGCCTTACCGATGGTGGGGTCGTAGTACCGCTCGGCGGCGAGCAGCGTCCATTCGACAAAGTCGATCTTAATGAAGTCGTATCCCCAATCCTGCGCGATCGTCTTGAACAAGTCGTAGAGCCACTGGCGCGCGCCGGGATGCGTGATGTCGAGCGCGTGTCTCGCCCGCGAGTGCGCCGTGACGTAGACGTTCCCCGACGCATCATGAACCAGCCAGTCTGGATGGTTCTTGGCAATCTCGGTGTTTTCCGAAATCACATAGGGCGCAATCCAGATTCCCGGCTTCAGTCCTAGCTCGCGAATCTTACCCGCCAGCCACTTCATGCCGTGGGGATACAACTCATTGCCTTCCCAGTCGCCGAAAGCGCGCTGGTATCCGTCGTCAATCTGCACCCACTCCATGCCGTAGGGCTTGAGATGTTTGGCGATGAACTCGGCGTTCTTCAACTGCTCTTCCTCGCTGGCGCGCGTGTGGGTGTAAGCCCAGGAACACCAGCCATTGATAATGGGATTGAGCCTCACCTTGTGCAGGCGCCCGCAAGTCTCAGCGTAGTATTCCAGGCCTGAAAAGGGATCCGGGGAAAGCAAAACCAGCAGGCGCCCGGAGCTGATGCTGGCGCCGGGCTTGAGCACGAAATAACGGTTGTAATAGGAGTGCCCTGTCAGGTCGAAGGCGGCATGGCCGCCCTGCCAAGCGCGGGTCAGGTTCCAGGCGGAATGGATGTGACCCTCGGCCTGTCGGTTCTCGAGATAGCCGACCACCAATGTCTCCTGCGTGCCAGGAATGTAATAGGCCGCGTTCCAGACGCTCGAGAAGTCACGCCGCCCGTTCCCCACCATGTCCATCACGTCACCAGGGTCGGAATACAAGTAGCCACTCCGCAGCACTTTCTGAACCCCACTGTAAGTTCCCTCCGCGCCGAAAAAGCAGCCGGAGTGTTCGTCGAGCAAGGCGCGAAGCGGCTCGGCGTAGCGAACCAGGATTTCCTTTTTGGACGCGTTGGTGAGGACAAGCTCAAAAACCGCTCCTGGCCGCTCGCGCAGTAGCGTAATGCGCGCTTCCATGTTCAGATTCTTGGTTGTGTCCGCGCACGCGACCACGAGCTGCTCGCCTTCGACCCCTGGTTCGCTCGAGGAAGCCAGCCGACTGCGGCGCGCATAATTCGCATCCGAAACCAGCACCTCCCCGCGCGGGAACACCACACCGGCCGTCGCATTCAACAAGAGCGGCCTCTTGTCTTTCGCCCCGTACAGGCACACGCGGCCGCTTCCCAGATCGTATTCGAGTCGAAGATGCGGGCTCTGCAAGACGGCCTTCTCTCCGCTTCCCTTCTCCTGCGCCGTGGCCGCAGCGGGGAAGGAATTCCGGCCCTTCGCATAAATCGCGCCTGCTGCCAAAAGCGAATCCCTAAAGAATTGTCTGCGCCGCATGAGTCCCTCCTCACCTGAATCAATTCCAGGCTGGGCCTGCGTTTCTCTTCTCAGGCTGCCCCGCCAACAGTGACACCAGACCGAAAAATCGGAACGGCGCGGAGTATATCAATTTTTCGAACTGATGGCAGTTTGCGTGGTCCTTCGGCTCTCACTTACAACTGACCACAAAACGTGCACCAAACGCGCCCTCAATTGAACAACCGGGCAAATCCTAGCGAAATCAAGCTATAATCCCGCGCTTCCGTTGTCGAGGTACGGTTCTCAGCGATGCCAAAACTTGCGACACTCAAGGCCAAATGGTTCTGGTATTCGATCCTCTGCATCCTTTGCTGGGGAGCGTGGGCGCTGCTCTCGAAACTCGGGTCAACCGAGATCCCGGCGGACAGCATGCAGTTCCTGTTCACGTTCGGAGCTTTGCCGGTGGCTTTAGTGCTTCTTTTGGCCAGGCGCTTGAAGCTCGAGAATAGCCCAAGGGGGATTCTCTACGCTGTCGCGAACGGCGTGCTCTCGGGCATCGGGGGCTTGGCCTTCTTTGCCGCTTTCCGCAGCGGCGGAAACACCTCGGTTATCACGGCCGCCACGTCGCTCTATCCCATGATCACTGTGACGCTGGCCGTAACGGTTTTGCGTGAACGGCTGACTTGGGTCCAGGTTTTAGGCCTAGGCTTTGCCGCAGCCGCATTCGTCATCTTTTCTCTTTAGGCGAGCACTGACTTATGCACCTGCCTCCCTGGTTCTGGTTTGCCGCCGTGGTGCTTATTTCCTGGGGCATCGTCGGGCTTCTTCAGAAGCTCTCGACCAACTACATCTCCGCTGAATCGTCATTGATCTGGTTGGTTGTCGGATTCTTTCTTCTACAACCGCTGCTGTATCCCGGCAAGGCGCTGTTTGCCTATTCCACACGCAGCTTGACCTGGGCGGTTTTGAGTGGCGTGTTCAACGCTCTGGGCGCCTGGGCACTCTTTGCCGCGATGAAGAGTGGCGGGAAAGCCTCCATCGTGGCGCCCTTTACCGCGCTATACCCGCTGGTGGTGGTCTTAATAGCCCCCCTCATCCTCCACGAATCCATTACGGCGCTCCAGGGAGTCGGTGTCCTGTGCGCGCTGATTGCAGTCACACTTCTTTCAACGTAGCCCACCTCGAAGCCGCTCCGCGCAGGCCCCGCAGCTCAAAAGCCGCCGTCCCCGACCGCTCGCCATGAAGTGCTAACTGGGGTAGAATTCGTACCTGGCACGCGAGAGTGCTGGCAGACTCTTGCTAGGCAAGGCCCCGCGGGTGGCATCTCGCGCGCCTATCCTCGCAAAAGGAAACAAGCATGGCATTCTTTACCTGGCAATCCTCGCGTCGAATCTTTCTGGTGGCCGGCAGCCTGCTGCCGGTCTTCGGACGGCGGTTGTTGGCTGTGCCGCGAGGGGAGGGCTCAGCCCGCAAATCACCGAATATCTACGAACGCTTGGGCGTGCGGACCCGCATCAACGCTAAGGGAACGTACACCTTCCTGACCGGCTCGCTCATGCCGCCGGAAGTAGCGAAGGCCATGGAAGAGGCGTCACAACACTACGTGTGGATTTTGGAACTCCAGCAGGCGGTGGGCGAAAAGATCGCCCGCATGCTCGGGGTTGAGGCGGCCATGGTGACTTCCGGCGCGGCGGGCGCCATCATGCTCGGCACCGCGGCCTGCATCACGGGTACAGATCCCGAGAAGATCCTGCGCCTTCCCGACACCACTGGAATGAAAAGCGAAGTGATCATCCAAAAGTCACACCGCAATGCGTTCGACCACGCGATCCGCAACGCCGGCGTGAAACTGGTTGTGGTTGAGACCTTGGAGGAACTCGAGAGCGCCATCAGCGAAAAGACGGCGATGATGTACTTCCTCAACGACGCGCAGAGCCGGGGCAAGGTGGGGCTGAAGAAATTCGTCGAAGTCGGCAAGCGTCGCGGCGTCCCCACCTTCAACGACGCGGCAGCCGATGTCCCACCGCCCTCGCACCTGAGCGACTACAACAAGATGGGATTCGACCTGGTCGCTTTCAGCGGCGGGAAAGGGCTGAGAGGGCCGCAGTGCGCAGGCCTCCTGCTCGGTCGCAAGGATTTGATCGAAGCAGCGCTGCTCAACAACAATCCGCACGAAGACACCCTCGGCCGGCCGTGCAAGGTCGGGAAGGAAGAGATTGTGGGGATGTTCGTAGCCCTGGAGCGCTACCTGAAGGTCAACCACGACGCCGAATGGAAGGATTGGGAAGCGCGCCTCGATGTGATCGAGAAGGCCGTCTCTTCAGTGCCAGGAGTGCGTACGGGCCACTTCGTCCCCGAAGTAGCCAACCACGTGCCGCACCTCTCTGTCCAGTGGGATGAAGCCGCGTTTGGCCTGACACAGGCGGAATGCGCCAAGCAGCTTGAGGAGGGCGAACCGAGTATCGTGTGCCTGGCCGCGGAGTACACTCAAGGGCTGAGCGTCACACCGTTCATGATGATGCCCGGCGAAGAGAAAATCGTAGCACGCCGCCTGAAGGAAATCCTGAGTGTGGCGCAGAAGAAGGCTCGAGCCTAGGCAGCTCAGAACTCGCAGGGGCACAGCGCGCTGTGCCCCTGCGAGTCGGTCTGATTCTCTCCGAGAACGAATGCGGCTATAGGCATACGCACTGCCGACGGGCGAACCTATGATTTAGCCAAAAGCCCAGCCTGCCTTTGAATCTTTCGTATGGCTTCGGTGATTTGCTCCATGTCGGACCTCGTCCCCAGGAGCATCGTCTGGAAGAACCAGACGGCCTCTTCACATAGTCGGTCGTTGGCCGGGCAGTGGTTGCGTGCCTCGTAGGCGGCAACCTCCGCTGCCGAATAAATGGCGCGGAACGCGCGAGAACTGAGAGTGTGCTTGAGGAACGGCTCCTTGTTAAGTGGCGTGTAGCCGCCGGAGCAAGGAATGCCCTCAGCCTGCAAGGCCGCGAGAAGGCGCGACCGCGGCACCCCGGCAAAATGCGTCTTGTCATACCGGAACATGTAGAGGTGATAGGCGTTCCTGGTGCAGCCTTCATACGTGCGGGCGGGAATGACGCCGGGGATCTCGCGAAGCTGTTTCGTTAGGTATTCGGCGTTCTGTTCGCGGAGGCGCGATTGCTCCTCCAGCCTCGTCAACTGAGCCAACAAAAGCGCCGCCTGGAATTCCGTCATGCGATGGTTCGAGCCATTCCGCACGTATGAGAAATCGGCGGTTGTGGGCCCCCGGCCGTTGTTGTGGAAGCTGTCGCAAATCCGGATCAGGCCTTCATCGTTGCTCACAATTGCTCCACCTTCGCCGGAATTGAGATTCTTCGAAGCCTGAAAGCTGAAGCAGCCGAGATCTCCGAGAGTGCTCACTTTACGGTATCGCCACTCCGCTAGGTGCGCCTGGCAGGCATCCTCGAGTACCGGAAGCTTGTGCTTGCGGGCAATGGCCAGGATCTTGTCCATGTCCGCCGGCGAGCCGCCCAGATGGACCGGCAGGATGCACTTGGTCCGCTCGGTGATGGCGGCTTCGATTCTGTTGGCGTCCATCTGGAAAGTCTCCGGGTCCGTATCCACAAACACTGGCAGCGCATGCTGCAAGAGAATCACATTGACCGTTGCGACAAACGTATAAGGCGGCACCAGCACTTCGTCTCCCGGGCCAATGCCCAGCACGTTAAGAGAGGTAAGCAAAGCCGTGGTACCGCTTGCTGTCGCCACACAGTACTTGGCTCCCAATAGGTTTGCCCAGGCCTCCTCAAAGCGCTTGGCGTAGGCGCCGTCCAGCCGACACCAAAGCCCTTTCCGAAGGACCTCCCCCCAGGCCCTTTCGTCATGGTCCGCGATTTTGGGCCAGGAGGGAAACGGTTGAGTCCGAACCGGCTTCCCTCCTAAGAGCGCCAATCTCTCTGTCGAGCCGGTCTGTACAGCGGGCGATGAGCCTCGCGGCGCCTTCAGATGCGACTCCACTGCGCCTGCGAAGGCTGCGCCCAGAAAAAGTCTTCGCGTCAGGTTGTCTTTCATGTTCCCCCCTAACGAAGAGCATTATAAGCCCTTCGAACGGGAGCGCGTGACTGCCATCTGTTTTCAGGTTCCGCCGTAGATTTGAGGTTCGCGCTTCGCGCCGACCCAACAGCAGCGAAGGTGTGCGAGATATCATGCCTGGAATCATAGCGTTGACACACATTCGATCTGGTCTGTATAATGATTTTCTTAGGCATCCCCGTTAGAGGCTAGTGAATGTACGCAATCTTCCGGACAGGCGGCAAGGAGTATAAGGTTTCGCCAGGGGATGTGATCCGTGTGGAGCGGCTTCCCGGCGAAGCCGGCTGCCGCGTGGAGTTTAACCACGTTTTCGCTGTGCGCAAGGAGAGTCTAAGTGTCGGCACGCCGCTCGTCGAGAATGCCAAGGTGACAGGGGTGATCCTGCGCAAGGCGCGCGCGCCCAGGATCCGGGTCCTAAAGTACAAGCGGAAGAAGCAATATCGCCGCACCATCGGGCACCGCCAGGCGTTCAGCGAAGTCCTGATCAAAGACATCGTGACCGCGTAGGCACGCCAGTCCAGGAAGGCATCGGAGCATTCCCTTATGGCACACAAGAAAGGTCTTGGCAGTTCACGCAACGGACGCGACTCGAACTCCCAGCGGCTGGGTGTGAAGCGGTTCGACGGACAGCTCGTTTCGGGGGGGTCCATCCTGGTCCGGCAGCGCGGGACGCGACTGAAAGCAGGCGAGAACGTCGGCCTCGGCAGGGATGACACCCTCTACGCCAAGGTCGCGGGCGTCGTGAGGTTTGAGGACAAGGGCCGCCTGGGCCGGTTCGTCCACATCTTGGTTCCCGCGGCGAACTAAGCTGGCGAGCGGTGGGGGTTCGAGATGCAAGTCGGCCCTTTCCACCGCTTTTCTTGTATCTGGACGCTTGCTGCACGGGATCAGGGGTCCGGGAGTTAGGCTGAGGGAGTTCGCAACTTCCCCGAATCCCTGACCCCGAAACCCGAACTTCCCGTGTTCATAGACGAAGCGAAAATTCACGTGGTGGCGGGCCAAGGGGGAAACGGCTGCGTGGCGTTCCGCCGCGAGAAACATGTTCCGCGCGGCGGGCCGAGCGGTGGCGATGGCGGCCGGGGCGGCGATGTTTATCTGGAAAGCTCTGAGCACCTCAACACCCTGCTGAAGTTCCGCTACAATCCGGAGTTTCGCGCTGAACGAGGTCGCCACGGTGAAGGTTCCAATCGCCGCGGCATGGATGGCGCGGACGTGGTCGTCTCGGTGCCGGTGGGGACTGTTGTCTTTGGCGACGTGACGGGCGAAAAGTTGTGGGATTTTGAGCGCCCGGGCCAAAGATCTCTTGTCGCCAGGGGGGGCCGCGGGGGCCGGGGCAATGCGCGCTTTGCCACCCCTACACGTCAGGCTCCCCGCAAAGCCGAGCCGGGCGCGCCCG
>Ga0315314_1002835_pt1 | contig 14041 bp, 11 predicted proteins | sample TDP9_MG_FD_203631 | JGI IMG/M metagenome (GOLD analysis project Ga0315314, IMG submission 203631) | Freshwater sediment microbial communities from Lake Towuti, South Sulawesi, Indonesia - TDP9 | ecosystem: Environmental > Aquatic > Freshwater > Lake > Sediment | place: Indonesia: South Sulawesi...
GTCTTGGAGATGATGCATGAGAACTCCCATTCATGGAAAACGACGCCGTACCCTTGTGGGATGACTATCGGGTCCATGTGGCCAATTAGGCTAGATGGCGCCTTCAGGAAGACCTGCGGAACCGGAAGATACTGCAATCCCAATTTGACTCTGTAATCCTCATAGTTAAGCCCCGTGCAGATGATTTTCGACGGTTCAGTCACCGGAGGCCTCAGCTTGACATCGGAAAGATCGAAGATGGCGCCAGGGATCCTGAACTCTCTTTTCTCTACGAAATGGATCGTTTCCCTAGCAAGTTCCAGTGCTTGACTTCCTTTTGAGACAAGGTTCTTCATGTTGGGAGGTAGTTCCAAATCCGCTTTCGTTTCAGGAAAGGGTTCCCCTCTAGATTCAAGGAGAGCTGAGTACGCGAGGTTTAGATCCAAGACGAGATTCTTGATGACAGCGCCTACTCTGTTTCTGCCGCTAGTTGAGAACGTTACGAGCCTCAAATTTTGCTCCCCGAGCTATTGCATGTTTGTTTTGCGCTAGATCTTCACATCGAAGAGATCTTCGGCATACCTACCAAGGTCTGCGGGGTGTCGATAGAAAGATCGGTCCATCGGCACCAACCGCCACATTGTCTTCGATGCGGATCCCGCCAAAGTCCTGAATGTATACGCCCGGCTCTACGCTACTGACCATCCCTGCCTCTAAGGTGCCAGTGGCGCCCGGCATGAGAAACGGAATGAACTCATGGTAGCGCATTCCGACGCCATGACCGGTGATGTGAACAAAGTATTCTTCAAGTCCGGCCTTCTGGAGTACTTGACGGGCTGCCCTGTCGGGTTCAGAGAAGGGCACGCCAGGGCGCATCCTCTCTGCCGCCGCCTGCTGTGCCTCAAGCACGTGGTTGTGAACTTCACGCTGCCGCTCACTAGGCTTGCCTGCTACAGAGACGTAGGTGAGGTCCGACCAGTAGCCATCCACCACTGTTGCTAATTCAGCCATCACAATATCCCCTTGGGTGATTTCTCGCTTGGTAGAGGGAACAAGCAGTGTCCCTTTCGTGCTCCCTACGGGGCCTGCGCCGACTTCGCACAGAGCCCGTACCAGGCGTGCGCCTTTGCGCCCAGGACCGTCGGCCCGAATCTTCTGCTCCACCATCGCGCCGACCTGAGCTTCAGTCATCCCTGGCTGCATTCTGGTCAGGAACTCGGACATTCCCATCTCGGCGATCTCGTCAGCAACGCGTAGCTTTCCGAGTTCGTAGTCAGTCTTGATCGCCCTCGCCGCTTGCAGCAGGTCGGTCGCATCCACTTGCTCCGCATCCGTGAAGATGTCATCGAGCAGGTGCCACCACGGCGCTGCGGGGACGACCGGCTCAGCTGACCGATAGGTTGAACCAACGACTTCGAAGCTTCTCTCCACTCCGACTCGCGCCTTCTTCAAACTGAATCTAGCGTGCGCCTCTCCTAGGAGCCGGCGGTAGCTCTCGTATAGATCGGCGTCCTTGAGCAAGCCCCAACCAAACGGAATCACCTCAGCCCAGTCAGGATTCGCATACTCTGCCTCGATCTCGGGCAGAAAGAGGAGGGGCTTCGCATCTTTGGGCAGGACCGCAACTGAGAATCCGTGGTGCGGCCAGTAGTCCGTCAGGTAGACAACGTTCTCAGGCAACCGGCAGATCAGCGCATCGAGGCCAGCTGTCTTCATCTTCGTCTGTAAGCGTTCCAATCGAAGCCTGTCCACTTGTGCCATCTAGTTCTCTTCACACTCCTGCGAACCATTTGTCGAGGATGAATTCCCAGTCTCGGTCGCCGCAGAGTTAAGACTATCCCCCTGAGGTCCAAGTCTTTCTAGGATGATTGCCTGAGAACACTTCCCTTGCGCTTCGCCACGAAGGCTGATCCTTATTCTTGCCTTGTGCCCTAGCTGCATGCCGCTCGTCCTCTCGCTCGTATGATTCCCAAGGATGCCTTGTGGCACGTATTCCTGAGGGTGGCCTGCGGTTACAGCACGAGTGGCCGATACAAATCACCGTGAGCTAGGCCCGGAAAACCCGCACTGGATTCCTGAAGAATCCGGTAGAACTTCTGACCCTGTTCAAAGACTTGAAACTGAATCGGCCATGTTCCGGATCACGGACGAAGGCTCAAGACGGCAACGATAATCATGGCACCCACTACGACAACGTAAATGGGGTTACCTGAACCGCCGGTCAGACTGTTGATGAGGAGGACGAGTATTCCAAAGATCAGCGGGCTAAGCCCGAGCAGTCCCTCCTTCACCCACGACAATTCCTTCACATCTCCGAACTCGCACGGATCCTATTTATGAGTTACACGGCCGTCGTCTTCTAGAACATGTTGCGAGCCCCCTAAGATCCAGGCAAGAAGAGAACGCTCTCTGGCAACGCAGGCGTAACTCTTGGATGCCAGATAGCTTGTCGCAGCCCGAGACGACGAGAGTCACTGAATCAAGGGGCGGTGCGTGGAATATTGGCTGGTCAGTTAAGCTGGTTATCTGCGAACAGGCAGACGGGTCCCCATCGGTCGCGTCGTCCGATTCGTGGCGCAGGAAAGAAGAGGCCAGGCTTCGCTGTCTGCCTTGAACAACAAGGGATCGATGCAGCGGTGAACGGGGAGACGAGCTCTGCAGACGCTGATCTGTTGTCGAGGAGTGTCGCAAGTCTTATTACCTGACTTGCGAGCCACCTTCTAGTCACGAGGAAAATTTCTATGTCTGAATCAAAAGAAAATAAAATGTCCAGACGAACGTATCTGCAAGTCGCGGGCGGAACTGTACTCGGGCTGGCTGTTGGTGGCGCGTTAGGGTATTTGGCAAAACCGGCTGAGATAACGGGAGCAATCACGAAGACGGTTACCAGCACTGTGGCCGAGACGGTCACTTGGTTGCCGGGGATGGGCGTCTCCGAGAGAGCGATCGCAGGGGCAAAGCAACTTGTGGCCTCTGGTGCGGTGCCTGAAGGTGCTACAATAAAGATCCTGCACGTGGCTGGGTCCAAGAACAATTTCGAGCCTTTCTTTGCGGAGTGGGAGGCGAAAACTGGAACGAAAGTTGAAGCTGTCACACTCGGCGGTGAACCAGATGTATATACGAAAGCTTTCGCTGAAGCAACGGCCAAGACAGGAGCATTTGACATAATCACTATCTTCAGCACATGGAAGGGTGATGCCATCGAGGCTGGTTTGGCAAAAGATCTCGAGGACTACTACAGGAAGTACGACCCAGTCGGCACACCTGATGTGGCTCCGATTGAGCCCTTGGGAAGCTACACCACGATGTACAAGGGAAGGCACTACGCTGTAGACTTGGATGCTGATGTCTTTACACTGACTTACAGGAAAGACCTTCTTGAGAATCCTGACTACGCGAGTCAATTCAAGTCGAAGTTCGGATACGCCTTGAAAGTGCCCGATACTTGGGAAGAGGTCAAGGACGTGAGCAAATTCTTCACCGAACTCGGTCTGAAAGCCTTCGACGGCGAAAAAGTGTACGGCGGCTATTTCTATGCTGATCCGGGCTGGGCAGCCTTCACAACTTGGCTGTGCATCTTCGTGTCGAAGGGAGGAATCCTATTCAGCCCAACTGACATGAAAGCCATGGTGAACACGCCGGAGGGTGTAGCTGCAACGCAATTGATGGCAGATCTCGTACCGTATATGCATCCCGACGCACTTTCAATGGACTGGGCGAGCCTATACAAGAGATATAGTGAAGGAAAGGCTGTGCTCACGATGGCTTGGCCATCCTTAATAAAATGGGCACAGGATCCTTCGACATCGAATGTCGTTGGCAAATCCGGCTCGGCTCTGGCACCTGGCAGCAAAGTCACCGTTGCTGGAAAAGAGATACTCCTGAAGGCAGCGAATAACCCCGTCAATTGGATTGGGATTGTGTCCAACTACAGCAAATATCCTGAATTGGGCTTTCTCTTCTGGCAATGGGTTGTCAGCCCTGTGATAGGTGCTGAAGCGGTTTCCAGAGTCGGCATCATGGACATCTTCAGAGAATGCTGGTTCAATCCTCCGTACAGAGAGACATTCGAAAAGGCATACACTCCGGAATTCCTGGACGTATTCGCAGATTGTGTCGCTCACTCATTTCCAGACCTTATGATCAAAGGGTCTAGTGAATACCTTGACAAGCTCACGAAGAACGTGAACGCGGCCTACGTCAAGACCAAGACTGCTAAGGCAGCGATGGACGACACCGCTAAGGATTGGGAGGCAATAACCGACAGGCTGGGAAGGGACGCTCAGCTGGAAGCATGGAAATCCTTCATTCCGCTCTATCCAAGCGATGTGCAGGACGTCTGGAGAGCTAAGGGATACATCACTTAGAAGGTTCGACTTGACCGAGACTTTCCCCCTTTTTTCTTGGAAGACTAAGGAATGAAGACAACTGAAAGGATCACTCGATGGCTCGGAAAGACTGAAAGTTTCAAGAAACTGTCGACACTTCCACTTAATTTCGTGCTTAATTTCGTTCTTATCGTGCCATTCGCGATAATGATATTTCTGAGTTTCACAAAGTGGGAGCCGCTTTCAGGCTACGATTGGTGGCGTGCTCCAATCGCGGGAGCGTCCAGGTTCGTAGAAGCCTTTGGGGATGCCAGACTGTTCTGGGCATTGGTACGAACGACAATTTTCGTTGCCGTGGTCCTACCGTTGGAATTTCTTCTGGGACTCGGTATGGCGGTACTCTTCCTGGGAGATTTTCGCGGCAAGAGGGCATTCACGTCGGTCATCATGTACCCGATGATGGTGCCTTGGGTGGTGGTCGGCCTAGGATTCTATTTGATGTTCCAATACTTCGGGCCTGTGAACCTGATGCTCTTGAGACCCGTCTTTGGCGAAGCGAACATGGTTGACTGGTTCACAAATCCTTTCTTAGCATTCGCCGTAGTAATGATCGCCGATGTCTGGCAATGGACTCCGCTGATGTTTCTAATAATCTATGCCGGACTGGCAGCCGTTCCCAAGAGATTGATAGAGGCTGCTGAGGTTCTGGGAGCATCCTCCGCTAGGATTGTACGAACAGTCCGGCTTCCGCTGATCAAACCTCTGGTAGTCGTAGCGCTAATCATCAGAGGACTGGAGGCGTTCAAAGTGTTCGATATCGTCTACATAATGACTGGAGGAGGACCCGGGGTGTTCTCGACCGAAGTCATATCACTGTACGTGTACAAGTTATCGATAGTGTACAATAATACTTCGTATGCATGTGCCGTATCGCTGATCATAATGGTGGCTATAGCACTCGTAACTAGATTGGCCATAAGGCCTCTTGAAGTTAGACCGGAGTAGCGTGAGAAGTGGCAAGAACAAAAGGAGCGGCAAAGGGCATCGCCCGTTATCTGATTCTGGTAGTCGTGTCCGCGTGGACTTTGGCTCCTGTAGCATGGATGGTTTCCCTATCATTCAAGGGTCCAGCGGAATGGTACGCGCCGAACTTGATTCCGGTACAGCCAACTATTGACAACTACATTAGTCTCTTCATCCCGACAAATCCCATTGGGGGCAGCTTCTTCTTCACGTCGATCACAGAGCCGATAACGAGACCTCTGATCAATAGCCTCATAGCTGCAGGACTCGGAACAATATTCGCGGTCCTGGTAGGATTCCTTACCGCCTACGGAGTCTCACGCTATCGAGCCGGAGGAACTTTTGTGATCTTCTTCACGCTTTTGACCAGGATGCTTCCAGGGGCGACTTTCGTGGCGCCGCTGATGGTATTCTACGCTAGCATCGGCCTCATAGATACATACGCGGGGCTTATCCTGCTGTACACGGCTGTCACATTGACGTACGCGATTTGGCTGATGAAGGGTTTCATCGATGAGATTCCGCCAGAATGGGAGGAAGCCGCGCTTCTGGAGGGAGCGAGCCCATGGACCGTTTTGAGGAAAATAACGATTCCTCTCACAAAGGGGGGCTTAGTGGCCTCCGCGTTGTTCATATTCATACTCAACTGGAGCGAATTCTTGTTTGCTCTGGTGATCTCCGTAACCGAAGTGACAACCCTGCCCGTTCAGATTAGCAAGTACGTGAGCGCCGTGGGCAGGATGTACGGCACAATGGCTTCCTTAGGACTTGTGGCCACAATACCCTCTCTTCTGCTAGGGTACTTCATACAGAAGCACCTTGTGACAGGATTCACGTTCGGCAGAGTCAGATGAGACTACTAGGTTGAAAAGGAAACACGGATGAGACCACGAAATGCCTAAGCTGGTAGTCAAGAACCTTCGAAAACTGTTCGGAGCATTCGAAGCAGTCAAGGATGTTAGCTTTCAAGTCGAAGAAGAAGAAACCCTTTGCCTCTTGGGCCCTTCAGGCTGTGGAAAGACAACCACCTTGAGGATCATCGCTGGGCTCGAAGTGCCAACCTCAGGCGAGGTATTCGTGGACGGAAAACTCGTCAACGATGTCCCGCCTCAGGACAGACAGATCGGGCTGGTCTTTCAAGATTATGCGATATTTCCGCATTTGTCGGTCTTCGAGAACATCGCTTTCGGTCTTAGAGTCAGAAAGATCCCTGAGGCTCAAATGAAGACAAGGGTGAAGGATACTGCGTCGCTGATCGGTGTTGACGGCATTCTTGATGTGCTAGGGAAGAAACTGGGCTTAAGCGACATGCAGAGGGTGGCTATAGGAAGAAGCATAGTTTTGAATCCGAAACTTCTGCTGCTCGACGAACCTCTGAGCAATATAGATGCGAAAGCTCGAGAGATGATGAGAGCTGAACTAGGGAAGCTGCAGAAGGAGATAGGAATCGCAACGGTGTATGTGACTCATGATCAGCTGGAAGCCATGACGCTGGCCGATAGGATCGCGGTTATGAGAGCTGGCCTGATAGAGCAAATGGGAACAACAAGCGAGATCTATGACAGAGCTAGGACGTTGTTTGTCGCCAAGTTCATTGGAAGCCCCACGATGAACCTGATCGATTGTGAACTCGTATACAATGGAAAACGAGCAATTCTGAAATCTGAAGATCTGGCGCTTGATGTCACGGAATTTGCTGAGACAATTGGAGGCATAACCAAAGGGAAAGAGCTGCTCTTAGGAGTGAGACCCGAAGATGTTTCTATAGACGTCCGGAAGACCGATTCAAGCGCGATTCAGGCCGAAGTGCAACTAGTAGAGCCAATCGGAGCGAAATCAATATACCACCTCAAAATGAGCAGGCTAGCGGTTCTGGCCAAGGACCACGCAATGCCTGACATTGATGTCGGCAGCAAGGTTTGGGCGACCTTCAACAAGGACAAGCTTCACCTGTTCGACAAGCAGACAGAGGAAGCGATTCTCTAATCGAGGAGCGCCGGAAGATGGTAGGACTGCGATTTGCGAATATTTCTAAGAAAGCTGGAAAGAGACAGATACTGAAGAACGTGAGCTTGGAGGTTCCTGACAAGGAACTATTTGTTGTTGCGGGACCCCCGGGCGCAGGTAAGACGACTCTGCTCAAGATAATCGCTGGTTTGGTCGTTCCCGACGAGGGCGAAGTCTACATAGGCGATCAGATCGTGAACACGGTCCCGCCTAGTGACCGTGATGTTGGAATGGTTTTTGAGGTCCCACCTATCTACCCTAATCGAACTGGATTTCAGAACATCGCGTTTCCGTTGGAAATAAAGAGACTAAGGAAGGATCAGGTCAAAGAAAGAGTCGGAGAAGTGGCAGAACTTCTTCAAATAAGCCATCTCCTGGACAGAAAGCCGGCGACTTACAGTGGGGGAGAACTCCAGAGGGTTGCCTTGGCTAGGGTGTTGGTAAGGAAACCCCGTGTTCTTCTCTTGGACGAGCCTCTAAAGAACCTCGACGCAAAGATCAGGGAGACAACCAGAGTCGAACTCAAGAGGCTTCAGAGGGAATTTGGAATTACCATGATTTTCTCAACACATGACGAACTTGAAGCAACAGCCGTCGGAGACAGGATAGCAGTTATGAAAGAAGGTGCCATCGAACAAATCGGTTCGCCCAAGGAATTGTACAGTTCTCCCAAGACCGTTTTTGTGGCCCGTTTCATAGGAAGCCCAACGATGAACCTTACGGCGTGTGCTTTGAAAAGAACGGGCGACAGATGGGTCCTCGACGCTTTGGATTTCAAGATCGATGTGAAGACGGGCGCTCACGAAATAGAAAGTGAGGCGATGACTCAGGAGCTGTTGTTGGGTGTGAGACCGGAGGATATTCTTCTACTTGACTCCGGTGATGAGCGCGGCTGTTTTGAAGGCCAGGTTGAGTTGACACAGAATTTCGGGGATGAAAGAGTGGTGACCGTCCGGGTTGGAAAGACCTCACTCAATTGCCTGACAGGAAAGGATCGCGTTTTTCCCTATGGTCAGAAAGTCTATGTGAAGTTCAAAGAAGAGAACGCGCATATCTTTCGTAAGGAAACCGGCATCGCGGTGGCGTGAAGCACGAACTGAACCATGCGGTCAGCTCATGGCAGGATTTGATCATGGAAGGCCTATCCGCCGGAACCTATCGGAAACAGCGTGACGAGATCGTCATTCGATAGTTGGGCGGCAAGGTCGTAGACCACCTTGCTGTTTACTGATATGAACAGGGCCTTATGATCGACTGCGCTGAGAATCTCTCCATCACCTTTGTCCAACTTGGCCAAGATGTCTCTCACAGTCAGGTTTGAGGCGTCGATGGTGGCTTCCGGCTCGCCAAAATAGTCAATTAGCCACCCGCGAAAGCGCAGTAGCAAATCTTGTCACTGTCAATCCATGAGGCCTGAGCGACTCAGGCTAGGTTCAGCCTCTCCATCTCTCTCGACACATCGTCCAAGCCTAGGTCCACGAGTTTTTCCTTCGTTGGGCGCCCTGTGGTGCCGCTCCAACTCCTCAACGCATAGTACTCATCCATCAGCTTGATGAACTTCCTCTTGTCTAGGCTTTCGCGTTTGCCGGTTGGGCCCACGAAGTGTTCTGTCGTTTCGAAGTAGGGAATGACGGCTTCATCCTCCTTTCTTGAGCGACCGTGACTTCTGACCTGGATAGCTCTCTCCAGATTGAATATTCGTTCGGCCGTCCTGTCCAGATCGCTCTGAGTCACATCTATCCCAGTGACTGCCGTGAACAGACGATGTTCAAACGAGGGCCCATAGATCGTTCCTTTGGATGTGGCTATCTTGACGTAGTGGTCATCGCCGGACAGGCCGTATATTCTCGGAAAAGCCCAGTCGCAAACGGGCAAAGAATCCTTCAGAACACTTCGGTGCTGATGCCATATGGCGGGCTGAGCCTTGTATTCGTAAGGTGTTTGTAGATTGACAGCCTTGTTAGACCCATACACCTTCTCTGCTATTCGATAGATGTCATCCCACTTCAAGACGTTGGACCAGAGGCTCACTCCTGCTACGTATCCATGAGAGGAGCTGAAGGGGTCCCTCGTGTCTGTCGCCAACTGTATCGCGGCCACGATCCAAACAGGGTAGAAGATTGGGTTTATGCGGTCTCCTCTTCCATCCCAGTGCCCGGGGTAGCCGTACGGAACCCAGAACTCGGAGGCCTCCTTCTTCCCGATCCCAAGGATATCGGCTGCCCTCAGGCCTCCCTCAGAAAGCGCGTTTCCCATCTTTCCCTCCCTGTATGCGATCTTCTTGATCAGAGCAAACCAGAAGTCAGGGTTGTCCGGGTTGATCTCCACCTCATCTAGGTCCGTCAGGACACCCGCCTGCTTCATTGCCCTGAGCCAAGGCACCGTGCCAATTATCAATTCCCACTGGTTGATTCCGTACTTATTCGAGAGGACAGCTGCCTCAAAACCCGCCCTGAACCCTGGATTCCAGTCGTAGAAGGTTTTCGGAGCACCGGCGAAGACAGGTCCGATGCAGTGTAGTTGACCGCTTAGAACGGTTGGCGAGTCCACTCCTGGAACAGATTTGTAGTAGTGGTTGAGGGGGCATTGGACAATGCAGGCGTGGCTGCAGTTCTGAAGGCGTTGGCCGTAGGGGGTCACATGTTCCGGATTGAGCGAAGGTTTTATGGGTATGTGTTCCGCTGTCGGCATCTCCTCCTTCATCTCTAAGCATAGCTCCGTCAACTCGTCCGGTCTTGCGACCTCTACGCTGCCGGTTCCATGCACGGCTATTGCCTTAAGGTTCTTAGACCCCATGACCGCGCCGAAGCCTCCCTGACCCGCGGCGCTTTCTGTCTCCGTTAGTATCACGGCAATGCGGGCAAGTCTCTCTCCAGCTGGGCCAATGCACGCTGCCTTAGCATCTCTGCCATGTTTGTTCCAAATCATTCTCTGTGTCGAATAGGTGTCCAGTCCCCACAGATCCTTGGCGTCGTTGACTTCTGTTTGGCCGTCGTCGACGTTGATGTAAACCGGGTTCTGCGCTTTTCCTTGGACGATTACGCCATCAAAGCCGGCGTACTTTAGCTCTGATCCCCACTGACCGCCCATGTTGGACCGTGTGAACCATGGGGTAGGGTATGCTTGAGGGGCAACGCCGCAGACCGCGGTCCTTCCAGAGGCCGGAGCCAAGGTCCCGGTCAGCGGGCCTGTCATGAATATCAGGCGGTTCTCTGGCATGAACGGATCCATCACTGGATGCAGTTCATTCCAGGCTATCGCGGCGGCTATGCCTCTTCCGCCGATGAATTTCTCAGCATACTTGTCCGTGTCTTCGACTTCTGTCCTGCCGGAACTCAGGTCAACTCTAAGGATCTTTCCTACCCAACCATATGTCATTTCGAAATCACCAGTGGCTGATGTAGCTTAGCGCGTTTTGCGGGCAGATCTCGACGCATGCGGGGCCTCCTTCTCTCTTGTAGCATAGGTCGCACTTCACGTAGACTTTCTCTTTGGGCCTATGCTTTATGATACAACCTTCAAGGTTGAAGGGGCAAGCCCGATAGCAGTTCCCGCATCCAGTGCATTCCTCCTCAACTATCACTCTTGCACCGGTTTTTTCATCAACGACCATAGCCTCTTTGACCGGACACGCCTGCATGCATTCCGGCCCTTGACACTGGCTGCAAATTTCTATGGAGTTCTCGCCTGAAAGAGCATCCCTCACTACGTGTATTCTTGACAAGGAGGGACTGTTCACTCCATCATGGTACAGGGAGCAGATTAGTTCACAGCTGCCGCACCCGGTGCACTTCGGGGCGTCAACTGCGATCTCGAATCTTGATTGAGGAATGTCCCGTGCGATTATCGAGGGAATGGTAGCCTTCTGCGGCATACGCTTGGCGCTTCTCTCAGAGTCCTGGCTGACAAGAATCATCTGAAGACGCTTCCGATTGTCCTAATGACAGACGGGAAATGTTCAAAGCTCTTAAGGTTTCTCGGGAGAAGTTGAGAGAGAAGGGAATAGGCCCTCCTAAACGACACGTGAGGAGTATTCGTGGAGATTTTGGAAAACCCATCGATATGCACGCACTCAAGAATCTGAATGGGTTTTGAAAGTGGTCTTCAAGTTCACTAGTGCAGAGACCAGTAGGGAAGTGCGCCAGTAGAAAGCATGCATTCATGGCACGACGAGGGCATCTGGCGGCTCAGAAGCCCCACATATCAGAAACTCCAGAGCGATAGTAAGCATACGCTTGTGTGCTGAGCGTCGTCTTCTTCGCAATGGATGCTCTTACCACGTTTCCAGTTGCGCGGTCATTCCACTGTCTACCATCAGTGATGCTCCGGTAATGTACGATGCTTCGTCGCTTGCAAGGAAAGCAGCCGCTTCGCCGACCTCTTCCGGTGTGCCCAAGCGACCAAGGATCTGCCGGTGTTCGATGTCCCGCCTCGCTTTCTTCGGATCCGGGGCGTCAGCGAAGATCCTCTGGGTGAGCGGCGTGTCGATCCAACCGGGGCAAATGGCATTCACGCGGATCTTGTCACGCCCGTAATCGATGGCCATCACGCGTGTCAAGGCGACGACGCCACCTTTGCTCGCGGCGTACGGCGCAGTGCCGCCCACGTTCTGGTAGGAATGCACCGACGCGATGTTCACAATGGCGCCTCCGCCCGCTGCTTTGATGTGCGGGATAGCGTATTTGGAGCACAGAAACACGCCCTTCAGATCCACTGCCAGACAGCGATCCCACTCTTCGCTCGTCGTGTCCAGCACGGTCTTGTAGACGCCAATTCCGGCATTATTGACCAACACGTTGATCCGCCCGTACCTAGCAATTGTCGCTTGAACCATTGCCTTAACCTGCTCTTCATTGGACACGTCGCACTTGACGAAGAAGGCGTCGCCGCCAAGACGACGAATTTCCTCAGCGCTCTTCTTGCCTGCCCGCTCGTCCGAGTCTACTACGACGACCTTCGCCCCTTCTCGGAAGAAGACGGTGGCAATACCCTTTCCAATTCCGCTGCCTGCGCCGGTGATAATAGCGACTCTGTCTTCAAGTTTCATAGTTTGTCTCCATCGCGTCGGATGACAAGCCTAACCTGAGACTTAAGGCAGAGCCTTTTTTCCGTGCAAGCTAAAGCGTCTTTCTTTGTCCACTCAAACGTCGATCGGACGAGTCTGACTTTCAGCTGTCACAGGAGCCTATGTCAAAGCTTTTTCCTAAGCAAGCCCCGACTAAACGAAATTGCCCCAGCAAAAGGATCCGCGTATTCTATCTTAATTGGCATGCTATGAAACGTAGGCGACTGCCTCTAACTCGATTAGGATGCTCTTCAGTGGGGGAATCGCTTCAACCGTCGTCCTTGCAGGAGGAGCGTCTTTGAAGTAGCTCCTGTAGGTCTCATTCATCGCTCCGTAATCTGCGGCTTTCCTCAGAAAAACCGTGGTCTTGACAACATGTTCCAATCCTAGGTCGGCGGCAGCAAGCACAGCTTTCAAGTTCTCGATCGCCTGTTTAGTCTGGGCACGAATGCCGGGCACGAGTTTTCCTGTTTTAGGATCAATCCCCACCTGACCTGCAACGAAGACAAGTGATCCTGCTCTTATTGCCTGAGAGTAGGGCGCGACCGGTTTGGACGCGTCCTGCGTGGAAATCACGGTCTTTTCCATTGACATCACCAAGATGAGTATGTCCTAGTAGTACAAATTAGTTGTTCGCAAGTAGCGTCTCTCAACCCTAGGCTTGGAGAACGTGAAGCCCCGACGCCTCGTCGATCTTCCGCTTCAATTCAGTGCCTTTCATTTCAAAGATCATCAGTTCAGCTTGGATGTATATTCTGCAACCAGTCAACACATGGCCGCCATGGGTCTTTCCGTCGCTGTCAACGACAGTCATGTGCGCGTGAACCACAATCCGCGCATCCTCATCTGCCACGTTGCCGATGCAGGAAGCTATCTCGAGCTCACGCTCTATGTTGAAAGGTCTGAAACGGCCTCCTCCGGCATAGAACCCAAGACTTGCCTTGTCGAGTGCGCCGATCAGGAGAAACACGCCTGAATGAACGTTGGCTTCCTTCGCAACGTTTTCCACCGCTATCAAGAGGTCTTCTCCATGCTGTAGTCTGCGAACAATCACGTCTGTGCAAGTTGCTCGTATCATATGCAACTGCCCCCTCAACCGGTCACAGGTATGCCAGCGTTTAAGGGCTACGAACCGGCCCAGAGGCGGCCTTGGCTTTCCGCAGTTGCTTCCTCACAGGAATCCGGGTGCTCCCAGAGTTACGTGGGTCTTCTCACAGAGCGATGCAAAACCCTTTTGACATCCAAGACCAGTTCCTAACCATTGTGCTCGTGGCTAGGTCGGCGCTCATCGTTGCTGTGAAAGGAGACGCAGAAAACTTGCCAACAACAAACGAGATCGAAGGTTTTCTCTTCTATCTGCGCAAAGAAAGAGCGGTCTCTCGGTGAAGCTTGCGTTCCCCGGCAGGAATGTGGAAGGAAGTGGAGAAGCAACGCCTCGACGAGATCAGGAGTCAGCTTCGTTCAATTGACACTGAACTCATCGATCTCGTGGCTCGAAGATACCGATTGGTGCGACAGGTGGCTATCTTGAAGGACAAGCTCGGAATGGGGGTGGTCGATCCGTCGACCGAGAAATCTGTGATTGAGAACTTCGTCTCCTCCGCAGTTAGGGCCGGGCTCGGCGACGACTATGCGCGCC
>Ga0315314_1002836_pt1 | contig 14040 bp, 10 predicted proteins | sample TDP9_MG_FD_203631 | JGI IMG/M metagenome (GOLD analysis project Ga0315314, IMG submission 203631) | Freshwater sediment microbial communities from Lake Towuti, South Sulawesi, Indonesia - TDP9 | ecosystem: Environmental > Aquatic > Freshwater > Lake > Sediment | place: Indonesia: South Sulawesi...
ATCAAAGGAAAACAGAACCTACCACGACATAGCGGGATACTTTGATTTTTCCCCTCGGGATATGGCCACAGACATACGAGCCGTGATGGTTTCCACCCTCGAAAAATTAGGGATAAACGTTGAAATGACTCACCACGAAGTTGCTCCAAGCCAACACGAGATTGACATAGAATACGGTGAAGCCCTGAGCACTTCAGACAAAGTTATGATCCTTAAACAAGCCATCAAAACTGTAGCTAACAGCCAGGGTCTCTACGCAACATTCATGCCAAAACCCATCTTCGGCATTAACGGAAGCGGAATGCATACACACCAGTCACTATTTGACAAAGACGGCGAGAACCTCTTTTACGATAAAAAAGACGAGTACAAACTCTCCTCATTGGCATACTATTTCATGGGCGGCCAACTCAGATACATTAGGGAAATGGCAGCCGTCTTATGCCCCACCGTGAACAGCTATAAGCGCTTAGTACGCGGGTACGAAGCGCCCGTATACATCTGTTGGGGTCAAAGAAATCGATCCGCGTTGATCAGAGTACCGAGATACAGCGAAGGCAGAGAGAAATCAACCAGACTTGAATTAAGATGCTCAGACCCGAGTTGCAATCCATACCTAGCCTTTGCCGTTATGCTGGCCGCGGGCCTTAAAGGAATCGAAGAAAAAATTGAGCCCCCCGACCCCGTGGAAGAGGACGTATATGGATTTGACGACAGAAAACTTGCAAAGTTTTACATCAAGACCCTTCCAGAAGATCTAGGGGAAGCAATAGAGGAGTTCAAGAGAAGCAAATTGATGAAAGAAACTTTAGGAGAACACGTATTTAATAAATATCTTGAAATCAAAACTGCAGAATGGAATGATTTCCAAAGAAGTGTTACAGACTGGGAACATGAAAAATACAGAGACTTATAAAGGTTTGTAGGCCCGCACTTTAAGGCTTGAAACTATTCCCATGAAATCGTTTTTCGCTATGACTTCCACTTCTTTGAACCCAGCGTTCTTGATTTTTTGAAGGTAGTCTTTTTCATCTAGGGCTCCAGCTACACAAGCAGCCCACATCTCCAGGTTTTCACGAATTTCGCTGGGAAGTTTACCATGTGTAACGATGTCAGAAATTAACATGCGGCCTCCGGGTTTTAACACTCTAAAAGCCTCGCTGAAGACTTTGTCTTTGTCAGGTGAGAGGTTAATGACGCAGTTGCTAATTATAACGTTAACCGTTTCGTCTTCGACTGGAAGGTTTTCGATTTCACCTAGCCGAAACTCCACATTCTCTACCTTCATCCTTTCAGCGTTTTTCTTGGCGAGTTGAACCATCTCCTCAGTCATATCCACTCCTATTACCCACCCCTTGGGACCAACTTTTTTTGCTGCCAAAAATGCGTCTATGCCTCCTCCAGAACCGAGGTCAAGGACTACTTCTCCCTCCTCGAGACCCGCCAGCGCTGTCGGGTTGCCACAGCCTGACATGGTTCTCACCACGGAATCCGGCAAGCCTTCTAATTCTTCGTCTGAATAACCAACCATCTTGGCAAATGAAGTTCTAGACTTTGGATAGCAGCAGGTGGGTATATCACAACACGAGGCATCCTTCGCCACTTCTGCGTAGGTTTTTTTCACGTGTTGTTTTATTTTCTTATCTCTTTTTGTCATGGTCAATCACTTCTATTGGATGTCCAATAACACCTGAGGAATATTTAAATGTATTGGGTACCCAATATTTTGTGAGAACCATGCCTAAGAAACACCGCGATGTATGCCCCCCTGAATGCTGTGATATGAAGGGAATGCTCTCCTTCCTGATATTATGGTTGCTTTCAAAGAAACCCATGTATGGGCAGGAACTTGCAAAGGAAATCGGTAAGAGAAGAGGAACTAAACCAAATCCTGGGACCATTTATCCTGCGCTCAGAGAGCTGAAGAAGCGGGGTCTAATAGAACTGAAAAGGGAAGGGAGAATAACTAACTACCGCATAACAGAGAAGGGAAGAAGGGGAATTCGAAGAGCCTGCGAATATTTTTGCAAAGCCTTCGGAGAAATCTTTCAAGAACACATGGAAATCGGCAAAAGCAAATAGCTAGTTTTATTTTGTAGTAACCATCCGCAAACTTCTAAAAATGTGGGCCGGGATAGTTGAAGAAGTCTCGTTTAGAAGTCTCAAAATTTCGAGATTTTGCTTTAAAGTTTTAAATGCTGTCAGTTAACTTTGCATTAAGGTCGTTGCCAATGAGCATAGTTATGACGTTTGATGGAACTAGAGTTTTGCTTAGTGAGGAAAGGTGGAAGCACATCGTTTTGAGGCATCCAGAGTTAGAGGACAAGATTGCTAAAGTTTTGGCTGCTGTTGCAAATCCGGATGAAGTATATGTCGACCCTACAGGAGCAGTTCACGTATTGAAAAGACTGACTCATGAAATCTCTGATTATCTTGTAGTGATATATCGTAAAGAGGATGGGGAATGCTATATAAGAACGGCGTACTACACAAGTTCTAGAAGGAAAGAGAGGAGGTATAAGCGATTCAGAAGGTTGAAACCCTCTTAGACATTGACGTGAAAAAAGTCCTAGAGAGGTTAGAGAAAAAGTATCAACTAAAGTTGCCTCGCAAAGTCATTACAGTAGATTATGGAGACGATGTAGGAGACCTTTTCATAAGATTCAAACATGCAAAGCATACTGAAGGCGAACCAACCAAAGATGGGAAAGTAATACTGCATTATGACGAAAAGGAAAATGTCGCTGCTATAGAAATTCTGGACATAACAACCATCTAATGCCCCTTTCAGAACCTGCGTAGAATATTCAACTTCTCAGAATCTTCTGAACTGATTTCGAGAGATACAAACGTTCAAACAAAATATTATAGTGTTACCATAATGAAAACGACCGAAGAGGCTTGTTTTTGCAAAAACAGCGCAGCAGAACTGCTCTAGAACTGTGTCAAAAATGTGGGCCGGGAGAGATTTGAACCCCACTCACAGTGGAGATATCCCCTGCAACCTCCCCCTTTTTGTGATAAAGACGGGCAGGCCCTCATTGAGCGTTTCAAGCGCAGGCTTGACCGTATATTCGACATACGGAGAGAGAGGTTACACTGGTTAATAGTAGAGGTAATGCACAGCGACCTTTGGAACAATCCGGATGCTAAGATACGGTTGGTTTAGTGAAGTTAGGAAAGAAGAAGACTAATAATTCTTTGTTTACCAGATTTCATTATTGTGGTGTCAAGAACCATCATTGCATAACCAGAGGGGGCCTTCTCATGGACAATTCATCAAAGCTGGAATTCCTCGCACTGGCGAAAATAGGAACAAGATCGTCGTCTCAGCACCATACCACGTGCTTTTAACGCTAATATAGTGTAGAAGGGAATAGAATAGTTGAGTGAAGAAATAGTGAGAATTATAGGAGGCTCTCTAGGTAATGATATTCATGTTGCAGGTGTTTTAGATTTCCTTGACATAGCTGGGGATTTGGGATTTGAAACGGTTTATCTGGGACCTGCAAATTCTGTTAAGAAATTTGTTGAGGAGATTAAGAAACATGATCCTGATATTGTTGGCGTTAGCTATAGATTGAGCCCGGAAACTGCAAAAGAGTTGCTGGTGCAGTTCAAAGATGCTATTAGAAAACATGGGTTAACAGACAAAAGGTACTTTTTTGGAGGAACCTCAGCAACAGCGGAAGTTGCCAGACAAGTTGGTTTTTTTGATAGAATTTTCGTAGGAGGAGAATCAAGAGATTATACAATTGATTGTCTCGGTGGAAGAGAACTAAAGACAACTCAAGAGTATCCTGAAAATCTGGTTGACAGAATTGAATGGAAAAAACCGATCTTACGCCATCATTTTGGGTTACCAGATTTAAAGGCAACGATTGATGGTGTTAAAGAAATAGCTGAAGCAGGAGTGTTAGATGTCATTTCCATTGGCCCTGACCAAGATGCTCAGGAGCATTTCTTCCATCCGGAACTGCAAGACCCTAAAAGAAAAGGAGATGGTGGAGTGCCGATTAGAACCTCTGAAGATTTGAAGAGGATTTATGAGGCGTCTCGGTGTGGAAACTATCCTTTGTTAAGATGTTACTCTGGTACAAACGATTTGATCAAAATGGCTGAGATGTATGTTGAGACAATAAATAACGCGTGGTGTGCGGTTCCGTTGATGTGGTATAGCGTGTTAGATGGAAGAAGTAAGAGACCGTTAGAAGATTCAATACCCGAGAATCAACTATGCATGAAGTGGCACGCTGAAAGAGGGATTCCGGTGGAAATAAACGAATCGCATCAGTGGAGCTTAAGAAGGGCACCTGATACGATCGCAGTTGCCATGGCATACATCGCTGCGTACAATGCGAAACGAATGGAGGTAGAACACTATGTTTCACAGTATATGTTCAATACGCCTGGACAAACTTCACCAAAGATGGACTTGGGAAAGATGTTGGCAAAAATCGAGTTGATCGAGTCTCTACACGGTGACAGTTTTAGGACCTTCAGACAAGTTAGGAGTGGTTTGCTGAGTTTTCCTCCAGACTCTGACAGGGCCAAGGGCCAGTTAGCATCTTCGATATATCTCGCGATGAATTTGGACCCTGATGTTGTACACGTTGTGGGGTCTTCTGAAGGATACCGTATAGCTGGACCCAGAGAAATAATTGAGAGTTCGAAGATAGTCCAGCAAGTTGTGAAAACCTACAAGATGGGAGTTCCAGACATGAGCATAGATCCGGATGTTCAAGCAAGAAAACGCGAATTGAAAGAAGAAGCTTGGATATTGATTCATGCTATCGAATCATTAGAGGACTCAGAAGACCCGTTGATAGATCCATCTGTCTTGTGTAGAGCAGTGAAAACAGGTCTTTTAGATGCTCCAGATCTGAAAGGCAATGAGTATGCTCAAGGCAAGATATGCACCAAGATGATGAAGGGCGCCTGCTTCACGATAGATCCTGAAACAGGAGATGTATGGCCAGAGAAAGATAGGGTTGAAAAAATTCTAAGTGATTATCATGAGAAATAGACCGAAATTTGCAGTTTTGGGGGCGGGTCATGGTGGACGAGCGATGACTGCTTATCTGGCAACAATTGGGTGTGACGTGAATCTTTACAATCGAACGCCAGAAAACATTCAGAATATTAAACAAGCCGGTGGGATATTTCTGACATTTGCCGCTGATCTAAAAGATCACTTGTTTCCCATGGACACAGAAGTTGCTGAAATCAGACAAAAACATGAGTATTCGTTACTTCCCGAAACTGACGAACTAATTGAGGAAGATCTTAGGTATATCTTCGGAAAGATCAAAACGATTTCTTCTGATATTGAAGAGGTAATGAAAGACAGGGATGTGATTATGGTCGTTGTTCCAGCCAGCGGACACAGGTACATGGCGGAGAAGTGTGCTCCCTACCTAAGAGATGGGCAGACAATACTATTGAATCCTGGGAGATGTTTCGGAGCTATAGAATTCTGCAAGATTATAAATGATTATTACAAAGATGAGGAAACACCAGACATAACAATAGCGGAGGCTCAAACATTCATATACGTCTGCAGGCGTACTAAGCCCTTAAATGTGAGAGTGTTCGCTGTAAAAAACAGTGTCGACATAGCTGCGATACCTTCTAAGAAGATAACGAATGTGTTGAATTTGGTGAAAGATTTCTACCCACAGTTTACCCCTACAGAGAATGTTCTTAGGACAAGTCTGGGTAACTTGAGCTGCGTGTTTCATGTCCCCACCACGATTCTTAACGTCGCTAGAATAGACAGGAAACGCGATTTTAGATATTATATGGAAGGAATAACAAAACATACGGCATCAATTATAGAAGATGTTGACAAGGAGAGACTGGCAATCGCTGAAGCAATGGGTGTAAGAGCAACCTCAGCTAGGAAATGGTTGCATCAAACATACGGCTCTGAAGGAACAGACTTGTATGAAGCAATACAGAACACACGCGCTTACAGACAAATTGAGTGCCCAAGAAGTATTAATCACAGGTACATCTGGGAAGATGTTCCCACAGGATTGGTTCCATTGTCTTCGCTTGGAAAGAAACTAGGTGTCTCCACACCCATGATAGATTCGTTTATTCATCTGGCGACATCAATATTTAAAAAAGGATTTAATATTGACTTTTTTGAAAGGGGGAGAACAATGGAAAAATTAGGATTAGACAGTATGAGCATGGATGAAATAAAAAAATTCGTTGAAACAGGGTATGAAAACTAAGGCTCAATTATTAGCGCGCGCTAACGTGAAGGAAGCCTGCAAACTGATAGAAGTCGGTTTTGAATATGTCTGCGACATGGACTGTGTCAAGCTCTTCAGGCAGCGAAAGTAAACGTCGAAGAGGGCTCGGGTTCGTTGTGGCGGGCCCGGGGGAATTGAACCATCGCCGCAGTGGGGATGCCCCCTCTGCAATTTCCCCTTTTCTCTAGGCACTCGATGTGGCGTTCTCAAATGTAGAAATGGTGGGCCGGGAGAGATTTGAACTCTCGACCTTTCGGTTATCAGCCGAACGCTCTTTCTGGCCATCCAAAGATGGAAACCATGCTGAGCTACCGGCCCACAAACAATCATAAATGCCACATTTATTAAAGGATTTTCTCACCTGAATTCTCGCTTTTAACACCTGAATTCTGCTGTTCCCGTTCTCGTTCTTTGGCTATGTCTTCAAATGTCTTTCGTTTCCGCCATAGGCATCCGCTTTCGTCTCTGCCGACAAGTTAAGCCCTGCTGCACCAGCTGTTCTCCTTCCTTGATGGATGACGTGACTCTCGTGTAGTATTGCTCCGTAGTCTCTGGAAATATGGCTTCAGCGAGGTGAACGCATCGAAAGGTGTGGATGATGTTTTTTGTGTCCAAGTCTTTCCTGGAGGGTTTTGAGGTCAACGCCCGAATGATACCAGATTGTTGCTCTGAGATGTCTGAGCGTGTGGAAGTGAATCTTCTCTAGTCGTGGGTTAGCTAATTGTCGTGCCAGCCTTTTTCTGGTGAGTTCAAAGCATGCTCTTTTGTTGTTCAGCCACGAATTGCCAAAGACTTTTGCACTGGTGCGTGGTAAACGCATTATCATCTGAAGGCATTTCTCAGAGATTCGTAAGGTTCTTGGTTTTCCTCTTTTTCCTGTTATGCACATACGCGTTAAAGTCAGTTTACGCCCTCTCGCTCTCCTACACCTTGGAGAAGTTGAACACCACACCCGTATGGCTCAGCTCATGAGCTGCCCCTGAGACACCTAGCCGAAAAAGGCACCACAATATCATATTACGCTTTTCTTTAATAACACTTTTTGCTGCGTGCGCAAAAGCGCCTTTGGTTCATCAACCAGCCTCATTAATGCACTTCTTTCTTCTTCAAGAAAAAAATCCCTGCAAAGAGTAGCCCGATTGAGATTCCCAACCATAGGGCAAGCGACATTAGTGGTGTGTAATACGGCGTAAGAGATAAGGAGGGGGACGCTATGCCTTGATCCGTATCCATAACGCCCTTCAACTGATACACGCCCGTGAATATCCCAAAAATCTGCTGAGTTGAAGGGGGAAGAGTGATTCCGCTGGATGTTAAGAACATTATGAATACGTTTCCGAGGTGATATCCTAAGTCTAGATGGTAGAATTGGTAGTCTTCATACATTCCGCTGGCGACTGCACGAATGATGAAGAACCCAAAGTAGACGAGTATGACAAGGAGAACTGGCCCCATCGAAGCTTTAAAGGGACTGTCGAAGATAGTACTGAGCGCCATGCCAATGGTGCCGAAAAGCATCATTATGAAGATCGCGTAGGGAATTGTGAAAAAAGCGAGAGATAAAAGCATCTCCAACACCACCGCGTCGACTCTGAACAGGAAGCACATCAAATGTGCTGCGCTTATGAGAGCTACTACCTGAATGATAATGCCAACGATTAGAAACCCAATGAACTTACCTAGCAGAATCTCCCATCGCCGTATTGGCTTGCTGATCAAAATACTGAGGGTTCGTTCAGAACTCTCCTTCGCGACGAAACCCGCCGTTGTTGTACCGGTTATGAGGACGAGGGATATCCCGGATATCCAGATAAAGCTAAACAATAAGAAGAATTCCCTAACAACTCTGAACTGGGTTTCAAGGGATCGCTGTGAAAGGGTCGCCCCCACATTGGGAGGACGGGAAAGGATGAAGAAGACGAGTATTGGAAGACCGAGGGTAAAGGCAAGGATCGGGATTATTCGACGTGCAGTGCTGATGTCTTTAAGGGTCTTAATGGTTACGATGTGAAATCTAACCATGTTCACTGTCCCTCACGTTTCTCTACCACTCTAATGAAGATGGCATCAAGAGATAATTGAACTAGCGTGAATTCTCGGAGGCTAATCTTCTTTTTAGCTAGTAGCGATGGTAGTGCGTCATGCAACGCTTTTGGTTCAGGAGCGACGAGTTGAATTTTGCCCTCCTCGTCCCGCCATAAGCTTTCTATTCCTTCAAAGTCTTTCAGGAGGTTGTATACGTAGTCATTCTTGGAGGTATCCAAGACGTAGTGGTTGCCTGAAAACTCACGCTTAAGGGATTTCACATCCTTATCCACCACGATGTTTCCGCGATTTATGATGGTAATGTTGTCCGCCATCCTCTCAATCTCGCTGAGTATGTGGCTACTTACAAAAACGGTTAAACCACGTTCATCTACGATTCTCCTTATTTTCTCGATGATGGAAGCTCGACCTATGGCATCCAGATTCGCCGTGGGTTCATCGAGTATAAGGAGTTCGGGTTGATGTACGAGAGTTTGAGCCAGTCCAAGTCGCTGTTTCATGCCGGCCGAGTATCCCTTAATGGTGCGGAAGGCCACATCGGACATCTCAACCATATCCAATGCGTCGACAACCCTGTCATCTACCTCGGCCCTTGGAACCCCGCCGAGGCGCGCCATGTATCTGAGGTAATTGAAGGCGTTCAGACTTTCGTATAAGGCGGGATATTCAGGGAGGTACCCTATCATCCTGCGAGCCGCAACTGAACCAGATGGTTCACCTTTAATGAAGGCGCGTCCAGAGGTGATGCCGATGGCTCCCACAAGCATTTTTATGGTTGTGGTCTTGCCAGCCCCATTTGGTCCTAGAAATCCGTGTACTACTCCTTGCTTGACTGTGAAATCAATGTTGTTAACAGCTCTGACCGGGTTCTTGTATATGTGTTTGTATAATTTTCCTACCTTCCCGTAGACCTTCGTTAGGCTCTCGACTTTGATCATTGGAATCTTTTTGTCGTCTGTTATGCTTCTGGAGTTCGACGAGGTTTTCAAGAGGATGCTCCTCCATTTTTCTTGGTATTTGTTCTTTGATTTGACGAGGAACGGGACTTGAATTTAGGCCGTAACTTGCCCAAAATTTTCGATCCAACAAACTTCCATATGATAAGGTTAACTATGGCGACTCCAAAGATTACGTTTAAGACCTGATACAGGGAGTTGTTTCTTTGAACAGTTATGAATAATGTGTCGCTTGCGCTTACCCCGAATCGGTCAGTGACCCTAACCTCAACGGCGTGTCTGCCTGAGGCTAGATTTAGAATAAAGCTATTTCCGTCCACACGACCATAGGAAAAGCCGTCTAAAAACACCTCTTGCAACGCGATTTCACCTTCGACATCCCAAGCCAGCGTCACCGCGCCGCTGAAGGATTTTTCAGTGTTTTCGGGTTGGGTGATAGAGACTCCAAAATCCAAGTTAGGGAAAAATATGGCGCCTACATACGTGTTTAATACAACATATTCTTGAGTGTCAACCATGGACAAGGATGTGAAGGGCGTCCGCAGGAGGATTTTAGCATCACCGGAAGACCGATAATCCACCACGACATACTCTGTCATCCATTCCTCCCTCGATGGGGGATAGCCAATCGAAAAGGCGAGTTCCCTCGAGCCGTCTCCCGTAATGTCACGGAATTGCGTCATTCCCAACACAGGTATCTTTAGAGTCCAGTCACCCGCGCGTGCAGCCCTCTCCTTAAACGATATTGTGGAGTGTAGAGTAGCGTCCTTCACGTTTATGACTGCAATCTCATGGGCTTGCTCCGGGTTTTGATCGGTATATGCGATGACTAAGTCGTCTACTCCATCGCCAGTTATATCGTCGACAACCGTTGCGGGCATAAATTCTGTTGCCTCAAAGCCCTTAAGGAACGTTTTTTCCCAAGTCCAGACTTCCATCCGTCCAAGATCCCAAGTCCAGATGGTTGAGCCTGTGGCACCGCTTAGAACGAAGATGCTTGCACCTTCCTCTCCCCGCGGGGCGGTGACAATAGTGTCTTTGACTCCGTCTCCATCAAGGTCGCCTGCAGCATATTTTACAGTGGGGTTTATATCCCATCTTATCTGGAAGTGGGTGACGTCAAAGTTTGGGCTGCCTAAGACTCTGATGTATGGGGCTTCCTCTTCCTGGATAAAAACGCTTAGGTCCGGCATATTGTCTCCGTTTACATCATCAATTACATTCACAGTTATGGGGTCAAAGTTTCTCAGTTCTGACATGAAGGAGATCTGGTTTGTGAAGTTACCGTCGCTACTAACGATTCGTATATAATTTGGTCCATCCCCAGCCAGCACGATGTCGCGTTTTCCATCCCCAGTGATGTCATCAATTGCGTGGGCGTAGACATGCCAAGACTGAATCGTTACGTTATCTGTGTGGTACGTCAATTGCATACGGTTAAGGATGTCCTTTCCAGTATGACCACTCACAATGTAGAATATTTGTGAGGAGCCAACCACGAAATCTCTGAAACCATCCCCGTCGACATCATCTAATTGGTCGATCGAGTAGATGTTATACATTTTTTCACGGGAAACATCTTTAGGCACATTTTCTTTACAGGGATTGTGGAAGGTAAACTGGACTAGGTCCACGAATACTCTGATGGTTTGAGTGACGTTGCCCGTATCAACCGTCACGAAAAGGGTGAGTTGGGCGTTCCATGGATCTCCCGGAAACCACTTAGCGTAGCTGTCGAGGTCGTCTGCCGACAACGTGAAGTTCAACTCCTTGGGCTCAGTGAAGTTGAACGCTTTAGAGTTGATGTTCAAAAGTTCGGTTGTGTTACGTTTCCATATCTGCAAACCCGCAAAGGCGAGGCCGCTGGTATCGTTGACCCCGGCCTTAACGCGGACTTCTAAGTTGCCCATGCCTCTCAACGTGGGATATCCAAAGGGACTCCATATCAGGTATGGGTTAAGGTCTATTCTGTAGGGAACCCTGGCGAGGCCGCTGGAGTCATTGGTGAAAGAGTGAAACACACCATCATCCATAAAGGTGTCGCTGAGATTTCCTGAGAATCCCTCACCATGAACCAAATAGGTGATGTCTTCCGTCGTAGAATCAAAGTCAGCCGACTTTGTGGTTAGACTCCATGAGGGCACTGTGGTTGACCAGATGACCTCTCCCTTCGTCCCGCTTACAACCGTCGCGTTGATCTGTGGGCGGTAGTAAGCGTTGTATGATGTCTCAGGCCCGCTGACCATGGTATCGAAGTCTGATGGCCCAGTGTAGTATATTATGTCGGACTTGCCGTCACCATTAACATCTGAAACCGCTTGGACTCTTCTTAACCCACCAGTTTTCAAGTATTCGTCCCAAGGCACAAAATAAGACCATGAAACTAAACAAGTTGCCCCATCGATCACAGCAAACATGCGACTGGTGAACCTATCTGCCTGCCATCCGCCCATGGTAGACTCCTTTGATATCAGCAGAATATCGGTGGAGGTGTTTCCAACAAAGTTTCCCTCCTGCAATATGGTTTTTCGAACCCATGGAAAGTCGCTGAGCACCTTCCCATCCACCGGACTGAAAAGGATTATAGTCCCGCCGTCCAGAGCAAGAGCGACATCCGGTACTTCGTCACCACTCACATCCGTCATCACATCGACAATACGAGTCTCTCCGGCAGTGGCATAATAGTTGGCCACGGGCACTCTGAAGCCATCAATTTCATTTCCGTTTTCTCCATCGATCACGAGGATCTCCTCCACCATCTGACCCAACTCGGCAGAAAAGCTGTTGCCCGTGGGCAGAAGCAACACCGTGAAGTTGGCCACAACGTTACTGGCGGTCTCCACATCATAGAAACTAGGTGTCAGCCCAGTTTTCTCCCAGACGAGGGTTCCTGTTTTGGAGTTTATAGCCTGTACAGCAGTATTACTCTCGGAATTGTCTAACACAATTATATCTTGAGCGAAGTCGCCAGTGATGTCGTCTATGAGAAAAGCACGTAGATTAAAGAAATCGGCACCCCCAAACTCTGTTTGCTTTTTTGAAGGAACGCTGATTTCAAAGGACTGATACTTCCACACGACAGCCCCGTTGCGCCCGTCTAATAAATAGACATACCCATCTTCAGAGCTTGCCACAACCGCAGGCGTAGCATCACCTAAAACACCCCTAATAGAAAACACATCCCAAATAGCCCGTTTAACTGTCCCAGTTTCAAACACGTAGGGCTCCGACAACGCAACGCTCCACATAAGCGTACCCGAAAATCCGTCAATCAAATAAACAGTTCCGTCTTGAGTTCCAGCCAAGACATCCGGTTTACCATCCCCGGTTACGTCGTCCGCAGATGACACTTGCCATACGTCGTTATCTGCCTGGAACGACCACAACTCATCACCGCTTGCTCCATCAAGCATCAGAACCGTATCCCAAGATCCGACAACCAGCTCTTTCTTTGCATCGCCGTTCAAATCATCAACCCCGGCGATTGACCACGTGAAGGTCTGCCGCTTCACAAAGTCGCTAGCGTATTGTTCTTCAAAGTCGTAGGTAAGCACCTCATGCCGATGGTGCCAAAGCTCTTGGCCCGTACCGATATCAAAGACTACAATGTTAGGCAATGAAACATCATAAGTAGCTATTGCGATCTCGTTTCTACCGTTGCCATCGGAATCAGACAACACGGCCAAGTCAAGAACTCTGCTTGGACTCGGATAAAAGAGATCAAGTGAACTATCGTTGACCCCCAATTCTACAGCAAACACGCCAGCGTCCGTCACAACGATAACGGACTCCTCGACACCGTCACCATCGAGGCTGGCAACCATCATATTCAATAAGGAGCCCGCTATTCCCGGCGCTATCGCAGATCTAATGCCACTAGATGATGTGTTTGCATCTGTAGCACCGTACGGCGATGCCGACGCTGGCCTAACGAACTGATAAGATAGGATCACCAAAACCATTAGAATAGCATAAAACGCTGTGTAGTGTGTTTTAGTCTTTTTCAGCATTTATAATTTACAATCTCCTATCAACTCTACAATAACAGATTCTCTTCCACAGTAAATTTAAAAGCTACATCTAGGTTGTATTTTTAGTTTTCTCTGCTCTTCGCGTTGGTTGTTTTTCATTGATGTGCACGCGTTTCACTGATTTTATCTACAACAAGAACAGAAAAAAGAGGGGATTTGCGGGAGACATCTCCACGATCATTTATTAAAGGATTTTTCTCGCATGCCCTAACAACTCCCTGCACCGCAACCGCGCCGACGAATATTGGGAGTATATAAAGAAAAATAGGGGTAGTCTATCTACAGAAAGAAAAATGGACACTACATTTAAAACAATCAATGTGTTTAAAGCAAATCTTCAAGGTGACCAGATGAAAAAGGCCTTTAGAAGGAGCGATGATTCGCGCATAGCAATCCTATGGTTTCTGAAAGAAATCCTTTAATCGTTTGCACGGCATTTTATTTCGGGGCCCGTTGCCTAGCCAGGATCAAGGCGTCGAACCCTCTGACGGAAGGGTGCGTAAGCCTTCGGAGCCGGAGATCCGGGGTTCAAATCCCCGCGGGCCCGCCAAACTTGAAGAGACGAAAAATGGGTTGTTTGAAAAATAAAAAAGAGGGGGTGTTGGGAAGGCTTCTTATCTACTTCTTCTTTGCCATGGCGATGAATTTGTCTATGGGTATGGCTGGCATGCTCATGATCTGTACGGTTCCGCGAGCTCCGAGCTCCACAGAAACACGGGTGATTGTTTCGTTGTCAGGTGCCTC
>Ga0315314_1002837_pt1 | contig 14038 bp, 16 predicted proteins | sample TDP9_MG_FD_203631 | JGI IMG/M metagenome (GOLD analysis project Ga0315314, IMG submission 203631) | Freshwater sediment microbial communities from Lake Towuti, South Sulawesi, Indonesia - TDP9 | ecosystem: Environmental > Aquatic > Freshwater > Lake > Sediment | place: Indonesia: South Sulawesi...
CCATCCATGAGGAGCTGGGGAACAAGCTCGGAATGGCCATTGCATCTTCCAATAAAGGTATTACATTGATATCTATTGGTGAACGAAAGGAGGCTTCGAACCTTCTGGGAAACGCGTTAAGAATTTTCCGTGAAATCGGAGCCGTGAGTTATGTAGAAAGAGTGCAGAGAATAATGGACATTCTGAAGAAGCGAAGCTGAGGCTTTAATGCGATGAACGGCCATGATGTTGTAGCAAAAGGTAGAGAATTTGAAGAAGCCTATAAGAATCTCATCCGCCAGCTAGGCTATGGCGTCGTGAGTGAAGACAGAACGGAAGACATCTTGGTCAGACAGGTAAGTAAGCCCTACGCAAAGCCTCCTCATGCACCGAGCACTAACTATGTGCTGTTCTCTATCAAACCAAAGAGCACCAAGAAGGGAGTTGAAGACCTTTGTAGAAAGTCCCGAGAGGAAGGAAGCCGTCGTGGGACAGATGTGGGAAAAGTCCTTATAGCCTACCAGCAGTTTATCAGAGAGAAACATTTCAGACACGCTTTGAACCACTATGGAGTATACATATGGGACACGCCCCGCCTCTACATGTATGGACTCGTTGCCTATAGACTTTCAACTCAATTATTCTGCATGAGTGAGTTGGATCCTGAGGTCATAGATATTCTTTCTCTGCCGACCTACGATCGTTCAGCGAAGAAGATCCTCATCTACGATTACATTTTCTTTGATAAATTCTATGATTTAGTAACGCTTCAGGAGGCGGCCACATACCTCGATAAGGCCCTGAGTAACATCGCAGAACTGAAAGGAGCATTCAACGCGACAACTCAACGAAGATTCTCTTTACCCGCAAGGTTAGAGCCCAACTTCTGCATCTGGTGCTACACACGTGAGGAAAACCTTCTGAGGAACCTACGATCCCAGTTCCAAGGCACAAGCATTGAAGTCGTCGATGCAAAGCTTATTCCAATAGCTTCCTTCGGTCTGTCTAACCGTAGCTGAGCCATCTATTCTGTCTAAATAGGCTAGTAGGGCGACAATCCCCAGAGGCGACCAAACTTATCTGCTCACCTATTCGTGAAAAGTATAGAATGTTAAAGCACTGGCTTCTGACAATAGCCAACTGTGACGATAATACTGAGGTTTCAAGGTCAAATCCCACACAGCGGGAGTTGAGGAATAGAGTCCTCAATCAAATCTTCGATTGAGTACTCAAATCCTCACCGTCAAACCACACACAGCGGGAGAGGCTCTGTAGAAACCCTCCTATGTTGTTTTGACTAATCTATGGGCGTTGTAGGCTATCAGCCTGAGGGCGAGTTCCCTGTTCTGCGTCCGGACCAGCCTGGAGGAGAGGTGCTCGCCCATGAGGCGCTTCACGACGCTGAAGACAGTCTCGTCCTTGTTCCGCTGGTTATAGAGCCTCTCCGGGTAGCCCCTCTTCATCTCCTTCCTGTACCTCCCCTTGGTCCTCCATATCGGAACCTCCAAGTGCCTCGGAGGGATGACCGCGTATCCTCCCAGCTCCTCCCTCACGTACTCGTGGACGTGCTCGGCGTCGTACCCCTTGTCGGCTATTACAACGAAGCCCGGCTTCGGCTGCGCCTTCTCCAAGACTGGTTTGAAGTCGACGACGTCATGCCGTGCCAGCCTCCTCGCCTTGAAGCCGCAGACGAGCTGAGATTGAAGCTCCACGGCGAGGGTGCACTTGACGTATCTCCTCACCTTTCTGGGCCTGAGGCTACGGGTGTAGTAGCTGGAAGCCTTCGACGGCCTGAAGCCCGAAGCGTCGATGCCCAGGATGAAGGAGGCCTCCGCCCTCACCGCCTCGGAGGCGAAGCCCCTGAGAACCCTATCCAGAATCCCTGAGGGCAGCCTCGAGGCGAACTTCTGGAGCGTCGTGTAGTGGGGAATCCTCGCGATGCCAAGCGCCCTCAGGAGAGGCCTACAGTCCCTCAGCCAGTCCGCGAAGCGCCTGTAGGACTTCCCCTCAAGCTGCCTGACGACCAGAAGCACCAGGCACTGCCACGCATCATAGATCCTATTTGAGAATCGGCTGAAATACCGCGGTACACAAGCCTTCCTCAGAACCCTTATTATCGCCCTGGCCATTCTGACATAACTGGAAACCCTCCCAATGGTAAACACCTCCCCATCCGAATTCACACGGATGAGATAAAATTGGGAGGGTTTCTACAGAGCCGTTCCTTACTAAACCTTAAATAAGACCACTCTTTTGATTGGTTTGGTGAATATCTTGGACTGGTGCTAGTATCTCCTAAAAGCCTTTTCTCTCAGTCAGTTATCGAAGACCAGTTCAACAATTACAAAATGCGTTTCTTGGGAGGTGCTGAAGATTGTCCTTAGACTCCAGCACAACAAAGACTCGGCTAGATCCCTTTGGAACAACTTTAATTGAAGACTATGAACGATTATACAAGGAGTTCGGGATTCAACCCTTCAAACCTTTGCTGCCGCAGATACCTAGCCCCTCAACAGCAATGCGTAGAGGCGTAATCTTTGGACATAGAGATTTCGAACGCATATTGAAGGCTATGAAGGAACATGAAGACTTCGCCGTCATGAGTGGAATAAAACCGACGGGAGAGCTCCACCTCGGCACATTGATGACGGCTCGTCAGGTCATCTACTTCCAAAAGCAGGGCGCAGCCGCCTTCTACTGCATTGCAGACGTGGAAGCCTACGAAGACAACAATCTCCTCTTTGAACAAACGGAAAAGATCGCTGTAGGCAATGTCGCTGATCTCCTAGCCTTGGGCTTCGACCCGAAGAAAGGCTACATCTATCGTCAGTCCAAAGAAGAGAGGGTGAAAGACCTAGCCGTAGTCTTGGCAAGAGGCGTCACCTTGGCTACTATGAAGGCAATCTATGGAGAACGCCACATGGGGATATACCTCTCAGCTCTAATCCAAGCAGGAGACATCTTGCTCCCCCAAGCGGAAGAGTTCGGTGGACCAAAGCCGACCATTGTGCCAGTCGGAGTAGACCAAGATCCGCATATTCGTTTTACTAGTGATCTTGCCGCGAAGCTAGGCGACTTCTTTTCTCCTTCTTCAACGCTCCACAAACTCATAAAGTCGTTGAACGGGAGCGCCAAAATGAGCAAACGAGACCCGAAGAGCTACTTCATCACCCTCAAAGAGGAGCCAGAGGTCATAGCTAAGAAGATTTCCAACGCGTTTACAGGAGGACGCCCAACAGCGGAGGAGCAACATAGACTAGGCGCAAACCCAGACATCTGTCCCATCTACGACCTTTACCTCTTCCACTTCTACGAGAAAGATGAAGATGTGGCCAAACTTTGCCACGAGGAGTGTCTCGGCGGGGGTATCCTGTGGGGAGAATGCAAGAGTCGTCTGATCGAGATTGTCACGAGATTCGTGAAAGACCACCGACGTAAACGGCATCAATACATTGACAAAGCAAGAGACATTCTTGAAGCTAAATAGATTTCCAACCCCTTTTTTCTCATGAAAGATTCGTTTCCATCTCCAAAAAAGGAGCCAAATGACTTGGAGAAACTCGTGTATCAACCTTCGGGTTGCTGAGTCTTAAGCGGAGTGCTTTGCTTAACGCATACCTTGTGGTTCTCAAGAGTCTCATCCAGTATGCTCTTTAACCGTTCCTTGGGAGCAAAACCTACGGTCTGTCCTACTGATCTTCCAGCGCAGAAGAAGATCAAGGTCGGCGTACCCATGACGCCGTGATCGATCGCTATTCGTCGATTGTCAGGACCTGCCAAGACGTTAAGCTTAGCGAATTTGATCCTGCCTTTGTACTCTTCAGCAAGTTGCTCAATCACAGGATTGAGTCTAAGACACCAAGAGCAACGCTCATGCCAGAAGTCGACGGCGGTCAAGACCTCAGAATGTAAGATCTCTTTCTCCCAATTAGCAGAGTCTAGGTCCAAAACGGTTCCCATAACGACCATGTAATAATGGCGGCAAAGCACTTAACCGTTTTGAAAGGCGTCTACACCTCAAACAAGGCTAAGATTTCTGCAGAACGAGTTTCTCCGACGATACATCCACTTCGACAATCCGAACATTCGGAATATTCCGAATCGTTCCTATCACATCCCTCAGGATGAGGTTGTTGCCTTCCAGTTTGGCGTAGATGACATCCTGAAAGAACTCCTTTCCATCTATGAGAACCTTAAACTCGCACACAGTGACTCACTATGATTGTTTGGAGGAGATGTTCCTAAAAACCTTATCACCGAAGATCCCATGGACCTAGTACTTTTCATAACAGAAGAGGAACTTAGAGAATCTTGGCTAGTTCTCTTTTTATTAGGTCGATAGCTTCATTTAGGTTGTTGGATTTGAAGCCTCCTCCTGAGGCGAGTTCTGGTTTGCCTCCGCATCTTCCGCCGAGATAGATGCAGCCCTTCTCGAGCAGGGGGATCACATCGAGACTGAGGTCGTCACTTCTTCCCATGATGAGAAGGCCTGAAGTATCTCCAAGGATCACGACGGTGCCCTTATCTCTTTTCAGGTCTGCTGCCTTCTTCATTAGCTCCCTTCTATCAAAACTGTGGAAAACCTTGGAGTAGACCCTCACCCCTCTCATCTCTTCGGAGGGTACATCCTCCATCGTGTTTCTACTTACCTTCCTTAGACTCTTCCTCAGAGTTAAGACCTCGTCTCTAAGATTCCTGGCAGTACTCTCCGCAAGGTCAGGCCTTGTGTGGAGAATCTCAATAATGCTCATCGCAACCTTCTTCATCTTCAAAGCATGTTCCCGTGCCTTCTCTCCAACCTCAAACTGGACCTCGTAGTCGCCTTTTCCTAGCGTGTTGATCTTTTTTACTGCTATGAAGCCGATCTCTCCTGTTCGCTCAACATGGTTGCCTTTGCAGGCTACGCAGTCAAAGTCTTCAACTTCGACAATGCGTATGTCCTCGTCCCTAATCAAGTCCCACCTTCCCCGCAGCCTACTGCCGTACTTCCTCTTCATCTCCTCCTTATCGCCAACGGTGACAATGATCCTCCTGTTCTCGTGCACGATCCGATTCGCCATCTTCTCCGCTTCCAGAACCCTGTCCCAGTCGATCTCTCTGTCGTACCTTACGAAAAGCTGCTTCCTGTCTGGTTCTATGACCACTTTGACAGACTCCATTCCCTTGAAAACCCGTGAGAGGGACTGAAAAAGAACATGCTCTCCAGAATGGGTCCTAGAATCCTCTGACACAGACACACCAGACAATCTCCAACATTCCAACTTATTTAGGTTTACAGCAATGTCGAGAGAGACAACTTATCCACTTGACGGTCTCTGATTCCAACCTAGAAGAACTGAAGAGTTCTGCCCCCAGACAACGACGGAAGAGATCAAAATACTTATAGGAATTCTCGGACTAAACTCCCATCTGGTGTGAGAAGCCCTTGCGATTTAGATGGCGGCATCTACCAAAGCTCGTAGCTATCATAGGAGGGTTTCTCGTCTTAGTAGGAGTCATACTGCTTGGTATAGCTGTTCTATCTCTTTTCGGATTCTTTAAGGTCGGCATGCTGCTTGAAAGAAAGTATCTACTAGTCTTCTCTTTTGGAATGGTTATTGTTGGTCTTCTTGATGCCCTATCGGCGATCATCATTGGTCGATGGAGTGATTGAAGCGTGAAGCGTAGAAAGATAGCTTCGCTAGTCGGAGGAGTTCAGTGTGGACTAGGAGGACTAGCCGTGGTCTTCGCTTACTTGCTCTACGTAAGTCCATCAGTGCGGGAAGTGTTAGCTGTAACCGTTGAAGAGGTCTATCTGTCCATATTCCTATTTCTAGTCTTCAGTGTATTCTCAATCTTCAGCGGGTTGATTCTGATCTATAGAGAGGATAGCGGAAATTGATATGAGAGAGACACGCCTCAAGAGAGAGTTGGGATTACTCCAAACAGTGATGATGGGAATAGGCGGTGCCATATCTGCAGGTGTTTTTGTAACTCTTGGGCACGCTGCAGCCCTTGCGGGCTCAGCCCTGATAAGCTCTATGATTCTATGTGGAATCATAAACCTGTTCACGATGCTCAGCTACGCTGAACTCGGCGCGGCTATTCCAAGAGCTGGCGGCGAATACACCTTCGCCAAAGCAGCATTTGGCGGCTACTTGTCCTTTGCAACAGGATGGTTTGAGTGGATAAGCAACATGTTCTACGCGGCATTTTCTGCTGTTGGCTTCGCAAATCTGATCTCATACATCATCCCAGCAATCAATATACCGCTAGTCGCGGTAGCAACGGTTGTAGTATTCACTCTAGTAAACATTAAAGGCATAAAAGAGACAGGGCAAACCCAAACAGCGTTAATGATGATCCTACTGGCTCTTTTAGGAATATTCATCTTCTCAGGATTCATCACCAGTCAAAGTGCCTGCTCTTTAGAGTTTGAAGCTCCGGAAGGTCTCTTTGGGGTTTTTAGAGCGACAGCCTTCATCTTTGTAGTATACTTGGGCGGAGAAGCGATAGCAGTGGCGCAAGCAGAGATCAAGGACCCATCCAAGACTATTCCACGAGCCATACTTCTGGCAAGTCTAGCGTTACTCTTCATCTACACCGCAATCACCTACGTCATATTCAAGATTGTTCCTGCAGGGAGTTTGGTTGATAAAGTGTCGCCTCTTGCTTATGTGGCAGAGCAGTTTATGGGCACCCTCGGCGTCGGTCTAACCACTATTGCTGGAATTATCGCCGCATTGACTTCGGTTAATACATCCATTATGGCTCATTCAAGGGTTGCTTACGCCCTGGCTAGGGATGGCTATTTCCCCAAGAGCTTTTTCATGCTTCATGGAGATTACGGCACGCCTGTTGCGGCAATCTTGATAGGTTCAATACTTACAGCGGCGTTAGCTTCAACTGGAATTGTGAACTTTGTTGCCTATGCCGCTGATTTCGGCTTCATAGTCGGCTTTGTCTTTGTCAATCTCTCACTGATTAAGCTTCGGACAGATAAACCAAATCTACATCGACCCTTCAAGGTTCCTCTCTATCCTCTGACGCCCATCCTGGGAATAGTCACTTCAATGTTCCTCATTTTCTTCCTGGAGCTAGGTACGATACTGATAGGTATAGAGCTTCTTCTGCTTGGGCTTCTAGCCTACTACCTCAGAATGGTACAATACGACAAAACTTGCCTTGCAGTAGGTGGAATGAACCTCGGCATAGGCGCCTTCTCAGCACTTCTCGCCTATCTAGTAATATCAAATTCCATACCAATGACCCAAGGCGTTGCATTAATCGTCTCTGCTGTCGCCATCCTAGTCAGCGTGATCTATCTGGCTGCGGGACTCCTCAACATTACAAGCAGGTGAAGACCATGAAAGAAGAGGAAAGCCTTTTGAGAAATACAATAGAAGAAGAACGGCGTGAAGTTCTTGACGCGACAAGAAGGGTTGGGTTGAGACTAAGTGGATTAATGATTACCTGCGGCTTGCTTGTCTTTGTCTTCGGCATCTACCTGTTAGCGGAGCCTCAGAACCCTGTCCTCTCAACCAGACTCAGCCACATATTCATTGGCGCACTGGGCTTCATCGGCATCTTAAACATTCTGTGCGGTCTGTTGCTCCTTTTAGGGGAAGAGGAGGAATAGCAGACCAGTTTGCATGCCGCTACAACTAGAACAAAGAGGAGATAGGTCATCTTCATGTGGGCCGTGGGAATTGAAGTGTTGCGTCAGGGTAGACAGCCACCTTGGCTTGGCTAGGATAGTCGTTCTTGAGCTCTTCAAGCGTCTCTACCCAGGTCTTGACCCACATCCTCTGCTCTGGGAGACCTACCCTCAGACCATGCTCCTTGAAAGGAGAATATATGATAACCCTCCTCCCTCGAGTGAGAGCTCGTGGGGGACCAGGAGCTGACAATCGGCTACCGAGCCACTTTCCGTGGCGACCGAAGATCCAGTGGTTGATATCGCCATCTGGTGCGTTTGGGATCAGAACAACGGTGCCATCCTCTTTTACAGAAGTGTAGGCGCACCACATCGCCAACCCTGGCTCGTTTCCCCGTGCGTAGGCGTTTACGACAACAATGTCCATCTCTTTCGGCGCCTCTGTCGCATGCTCCTTGAAGGCTGTCTGTGCGGCTAGTCTCTGCTCGGCTACAAAGTCACCTGCAAAGATGGCTATGGGATCTCTCTCAACGTTGTTAACCATGTCGACCTTGAAGTCGAGACCCGCCATCCTCGCCGTCTCCTCTGCATCAAGCCTCATCACGTTCCCTTCGTTCTTCAGATACCCGCAGGTGGGATGAACTGTTAGGCCTGGTCCGAAGCCCCCTATGTTTCCATGATTATACTGGATCGTCTCGATGCCCGCGACTCCCGGCGATATTATCTTAGCTCCTCCTGTAAACCCCATGAGTCTGTGGAAGTGGATTGAGCCTATGCCTATCTTTAGGTCGCAACCCATGAACTCTGCGTTGATCTTCACAGGTGTGCCTCGACTCGAGTTGCCGAGGTCTTTAAGGTTGTCATAGGGGTTGTGATTGTAGACGGCGTACCGACCGACTATGTCTTCCCCAAGTTTCCTCACGAAGTCGAGGCGACCGTGAGGACCGTGTGAACCAGAAGCACAGATGAACCGAATGTTCTCGTCAGGTATCTTCTCCTTCTCTAAAGCTTCGAGAACAAAGGGTATGACCCTGAAGGTCTTGCTGGGGCGAGTTGAGTCGTCGAAGAGTATCACAACCTCCTCATGCCCCTCCACCAACTTAGAGAGAGGCTTGGCTCCTACGGGGTTATCAAGCACGAACTTGATCTCGTTATCCCTAAGAACAGGCTTCCCCTCGCCCTCCATGGCGCATCGGGTGACATCCCAGCTCTCTGGGAAAAGGAGCTCGTGACTCGTATCGCCATACGTCCCAAGACCAGGAACAATTACCTTCTTCAAAGCGAACCCCTCTCCTACAACATTTCTCCGTCCTCCTATTTAATTTGTTCTCGGAGTGAACGGGCGCCCGAAAAAGCTCACAGAGTAGAAGACGATGGATCAAGGTTCTAGTGATTCCTTGGGGGAGATGAAAAAGGAGAAGGATGGCCTTGGGAATTGCAGTGTGCGCGAGGAGAAAAGGTTAAAATTCAAAGCTCTCTATTCTTAGAGAAGGAAGTTAGATTCTGAGGGTAAAATATGAGGAAGATTGATGAGATAAAAAGTAAATTAGAAGAACTCAAAGCAACACTTAAAGACAAACATAAAGTGAAATCAGTAGGCATATTTGGTTCCTACCTAACAGGCGAAGAGAGAAAACGGAGCGATCTTGATGTCTTGGTTGAGTTTGACGAGTCAGCGGACTTGAGCCTCCTGGATTTCGCTAGACTGGAGAATTTTTTGAGTGAGGCATTAGGCGTTAAAGTGGATCTAGTTGAAAAAGGGACCCTCAAGCCGAGGATAGGAAGAAACATCTTGAAAGAAGTTGTGAACGTATAAAGAGAGAATTTTTGGATTATGTTGAGGATACTATTGAAGCTATGGATGATGCTATAAGCTTTGTCGAAGGCATGAATTACGATGATTTTGTAAAGGATAGAAAGACCGTTTATGCGGTTATCAGAGCAATGGAAATTATCGGCGAGGCAGTAAAAAAGATACCAGCCTCGATGAGGAATCGCTATTCCCAGATACTGTGGAGAGATATCGCTGGAATGAGAGACAAACTAATCTATGAATATTTCGGAGTTGATTTGAAAAGAGTCTGGGCTACTGTTAAGAAGGATATTCCCGATCTAAGACCTTTGTTTGAACAGATCCTAAGGAATTTGGAAGAAAAGAGTCTAATCAGATTTGGCCGCATTGTCGATGCACCGTTTCAATAGGACTATGGTGGAATTGAAGGTAGTCTACTTTATCCAGACAGGCGGCTACGACAAGGGTTTCAATTGGACTCATGCCAATGAATAAATGTTTATTACCCGCCTAATGTTCTTCAAGCAGGGCTGTCTATGAGTGATGAACGTGAACTTTTAATGATCCCCGGACCCACAACGGTCTCGCCTAGAGTCTTGAGGGCAATGGCTCAGCCCATGTTGAGCCACGTGAGCAGAGAGTTCGTCGAAGCCTTCAAGGAGACCCTAAACCTCACTAAGCAGCTCTTCTTGACTGAGGGAAAGCCCTTCATCCTAGCTGGGTCAGGAACCCTCGGAATGGAAGCTGCCATGGCTAACATCGTTGAGCCGGGAGACAAGGTTCTCTGCGTCGAGAACGGCTTCTTCGGTGAGAAGTTTAAGGATATAGTCAAGGCGCACGGCGGGGAAGCGGATCAGCTCACCTTCGAATGGGGCGATCCCGTTAGTGCAGAGCTTGTGAAGGAGAAGCTGGAAGGGAAGGCTTACAAAGCGGTGACCGTGGAGCATGTCGACACTTCAACGGGCATAGCGAACCCCATAGATGAGATCGGCGCTATCGTGAGGAATTCTGACACTCTCTATGTCGTGGATACAGTCTGTGGCATAGGCGCCATGCCTGTGAAGACCGACGAATGGAACATCGACGTCTGCTTGACAGGCAGCCAGAAGGCGATAGCTGCTCCGCCAGGCTTGACGCTCCTCACTTTCAGCTCAGATGCTTGGAGAGCGGTTGAAAGTAGGCGGACCCCGGTAAGGAGCTACTACGCTGATCTGAAGAGGTGGCTGCCTGTGATGGAAGACCCAGGCAGGTATTTCGCTACGCCCTCTGTCACCCTAGTCTTGGCTCTGAGGGAGGCTCTGCGGATCGTGCTGGAGGAAGGACTGGAAAAACGGTGGGCGAGGCATAAGACTATCGCAGAGGCTGTTAGGCATGGAGTAGAATCCATAGGTCTGGGGAACTTCCCCAGAGAGGGTTATAGGGCTAACACATTAACTGTCCCAAGGACGCCTGAGGGCATATCAGAGCCTGAGCTGAGGAATCGAATGAACGAGAAGTACAAGGTCATCATCGCTGGCGGACTAGGCAGACTGGCTGGAAAGACAAGCAGGATCGGGCACATGGCCTGTGTACAAGCAAGCGATGTCGTCGCCACGCTTTCGGCGCTGGAGATGACGCTCCTGAGCCTCGGCCATAAACTTGAGCCGGGAACTGCAGTCGGAGAGGCAGAGAAGAGGCTCGTCAACGTCTGAGCCTAGAACTCCCTGTACGCCTCAGCCAAAGGATGACCTATGCAAGTGAGGGTGAAGGCCTTGTACCAGCCGAAGGGCGACTTGTGAACCTCAAAGCCCTCTCCGGCTAGGCAATCCCTAAATTTGTTCAGAAACTCCTTCGCCAGCTTGGCCGAGCCAAGGTTCTTCGACAAGTGAGCATAGGGATACAGGAGGAGCCTCTTGCACGCCAGCCTGGTGGTATCGATCCGAATGTTTTCGAGGAAGCTGTCGATGATCTCGTTTGTTCTATCCTCATCTGCTTTCTCGAAGCAGATCAAGCAGACTAAGACGTTCTCAAGCCGATCCTCCTCAGGCTGAGGAGGCCTCTCTGCGACAGGAGTCTCCTTCCTAATGGAGTAGCTGAACTCTGAACAGTGGATCTGGAGGACCCTCATATAGACCGAAAACGTGATAGTCAACAGTCGTATTAGAGCTTTCGGATAGAAGGAGAGTCTCGCCTCAAGAACACAAATCAGGAGTAAAGGAGTTGGAGATAACCTGTTTACATGCTCATCCGCCGAAAAAAGTCTCATAATAGGCTACCAGTTATAAGGACTTTATTCCCAGCTATCTAGGAGGATTGCCTTTCTGTAGTTCTTGGATTGATTTATTTATCTCAGTAATGTTCAAGAGATTGATTTATTATCATTACTTTGGTTTTGATGTTGAATACTGTCACTGTTAAGGTCGATGAAGAACTAAGGAAGAAGATGGGTTCTGTCAAGATCAATTGGTCTGAGTACATCAGGGAAGCTATCCGGCAGAGAATTGAGTTAGAGGAGCGAAGGAAGGCTGCTGAGAAACTCCTAGAGGGCTTAAAGACAGGTAAGCCCATCGCCCCGAAGGGATTCATAAAGAAGACTCTGAGGGAGCTGAGGGAAGCCCGTTGACCCTCTACGTAATAGACGCCTCGGTAGCATCTAGATTCCTGCTGATTGAAGACCTATCTGATAAGGCGGAACTTGTTCTAGAGGCTTTCTTAAGGGGAGCCTTGGATTTGAGGGCTCCAGAGCTCGTGGTCTATGAAGTAGGAAATACGTTGTGGGAGAGTGTTAAACAGGGAATCATAGATTTCGGTGAAGCCGAAGAGAAGTTCTCATACTTTTTAGAACTTAGGATAGATTCTATCAAGTTAAATGTTGAAGATGCAGGAGAGGCTCTGGAGTGGGGTGTAGAGAACGATGCAACTTACTACGACAGCGTGTACGTAGAAGCCTCCAAGAAAATCGGAGCGACCCTCTTAACAGCTGATGATATCCTGTACGGGAAAACCCACAAACAGATTCCAACCCTCCACCTAAAGGACTACAAAAAATAGGCAACTGCGCCTCTATGCATGTCTTGGCGTGACTTCTCTCCTAACCCCCAAAAAAAAGCTTGTCAGTTATAGCCACTCATAGGGACTTTACTGCACTATCTTGAATTCTCTCCACAACTACCTAAGTTCCTTTTTCTACAATGAGACAAGGTAATAAGCGTCTCAGTACCAGGGCAGCTTCTCCGTCTTCTCCAGTTCAAGCCAGGAGTTCCAGAGACGCCTAACCTCTTTCTGAATCTCTGCGACCTCTCCCTCCGTCAAGTGTCTGAACCTTCCCTGAAGGTTTAGGTACTCACTGACGGGTCTGAGCTCCTTAGGCTTCACGTTCACCTTCAGCCTCCCGTCTTCGATCTCCACCAGTGGCCAGACGCCCGTTGCCACGGCTAGCCGTGCGACCTCCACAGTCTTCTCTTCTGAGAAGTACCAGCCAGTTGCACAGGGCTGCTGGACGTGAATGTAGGTGAGACCTCGCCCAGCTGCCGTGATCTCAGCCGCTCTCTTGACTTTCCTCTTCAAGTCAGGCAGATAGGCGACGGAGGCTGTGGCTACGTAGGGTATTCCGTGGGCAGCCATGATGAGAGGCATATTCTTACTCGGCTCAGACTTCCCCCTCCAGAGGCGTCCCACAGGCGTCGAGGTCGTATTCGAGAAGAGAGGCGTAGAGCTGCTCCTCTGAGCTCCTGTGTTCATGTAGGCCTCGTTGTCGTAGCAGATCCAAACGAAGGATTCTCTGCGTTCAGCCGCTCCAGAGAGTGCTTGGAGACCTATGTCTACCGTCCCGCCATCCCCTGAGAAGACTACCACATTGATCTTGCCTGCCTTCCCTTTGAGCCGATAGGCTCGATAGATGCCAGTCGCGTATCCAGCTCCCGCACCAAAATTAGCCAAGACCCAAGGGATACTGACTTGGCCGGGGTAGTTGACTGTGGAGCAGCTCGGAGGATTTACGATCGTGGTGTTGAGACCAAGAACATCTAGGATATTTCTGATTATGATGCTTGCTCCACACCCAGCGCAGGCGCCGCTCGTAGGACAAATCGGCATCTTCCCCTCTACAGCAATAAGCTCAGGAGATGCCGGAGGAACGTGTTCAACAAACTCGACTTCCTGCGTAACCAGATCCGCTTCTACCGCTCTCAGCGCTTTTCTACCCATCGCCATGAAGTCTTCCACTGGAACGTCTTCTCCACCCATCCCTGCAATGAAGTTCAACATCTTAGGCCTCTCGTCGAGGCTGTACAACGCTGACTTCAGGTCTGCAAAGACTCCGCCTCCACCTGTGCCATGGAGAACCATTCTATCCACTACGCCTATCGCCTCGACACGCTCAGCGATACTCCTGAACTCCTCCGTTGGGAAAGGTCTCAAAGACCTTAGTTTGACCAAGCCGATCTTCCGTCCCTCGGCTCTGAGCCTGTCCACAGCCCGTCTCGCCGCCGTGGTCATAGAGCCCATGGTCACTAGAACTGTCTCAGCGTCGCTGATCTTGTATTCCTCTAAGAGACCACTGTAGCCTCTTCCGAAGATCTCCTTGAACTCTGCGTCAACTCTCTCTACAATCTTCTTACTGTCGTCTAAGACCTCTTCGAAGAGCCTCCTGT
>Ga0315314_1002838_pt1 | contig 14034 bp, 14 predicted proteins | sample TDP9_MG_FD_203631 | JGI IMG/M metagenome (GOLD analysis project Ga0315314, IMG submission 203631) | Freshwater sediment microbial communities from Lake Towuti, South Sulawesi, Indonesia - TDP9 | ecosystem: Environmental > Aquatic > Freshwater > Lake > Sediment | place: Indonesia: South Sulawesi...
TGAGCCCCCTCTCCTTCGACCCAGCCGTCAGTGTTGATGATCAAGAAGTTTTCACCTTTCTGTAATGCCTCTTGTTTCACGTCTCTTAGCGCATCAAGTATCTCCTTGGGCTTCCTGCTTGGGCTCGTAACGCCTATGAACACCAAGTCTTCAGCATTTAATCTGAAGAGATCAACGCTCGGATTCTTGACCAAGCTGAGGCTAACGGCTCCCGGAGGCCCTATCTCAGACTGGCCTGGGTCGCCGTCGATGAGGGCAACCTTGTATCTGGAGTTCAAAGCCAAATTGGCGAGGTAAGTGGAAAAACTTGTCTTCCCGGAGTCTACTCCGCCCATCACCAGAATGGTTTTGCTCCTCCTCTGAGCTAGTATCTTGCTGGCAGCGTCTCTCCAAGAAGGTGGGATCGAGCTCCCTTCAACCTCCGCATACGAGGCAGAATCACCCAAAGTCAGTTCGATTCTGGAGCCTTGCAAGGCTTCGAAGGGCATACGCTTTCCCTTTCGAACCACGATTTCCTTTCCAGCCTCTACTAGCGCCCCTAGAACCGATGTTTTTCCGGAAAGTACGTGAACCCGTGCCGGACCGTCAACGAGCAGTGTCTTCTCTTTTTCCAGCGTTAATACCATGAGACTTACCTTCTGGGCTGCGTGGCACTGTTCTTTCTGGCTATGTTCATGGCTGAATCCGCATCGCTCATCTTTTTCCGGAAGCCTTTGCCTCTAAGAGTACTTGTGCCGGCTTCGCTGACCATCTCTATGCTCACATTCTGGGGCAGGACGCGGCTTAATCGCCTCTTTATCTCTTCAGCCAGCTCAGGGATTCCTTTCCCGATCTTGATTCTTTGAGCTTTGGCTGGGTTCCGCTTCAGCTCCGTCAGAATTGTGTCGATTGCCATTTCGAGCGTGAGCCCTTCCTCTTTCTTGAGGATCTTGCCGTCGCCGAGAACCGCGAGGCCGAAAGTCTTCCCGGGGTCGACACCAACCGCCAACTCGCCGTAGGCTTCTTTGCTTTGGATTATGCGCATCGCCTCGTCTATTGTTCCAGACGGCTCAGCCTCAGCATCGTAGACCAGAACAGTCGGGTGACCCACTAAAGTTTTCTCCTTATCCGTTGTTATGACCACTCTTATTGATGGCGGGATGGGTTCGCCCGGGATCAGGCTTATGAAAGGCAACCTTCTCTGTTTAAGCTCGTTTACTAGCCTATAGTAAGCCTTTCCGGAGACGGTGCTTACTGCGATCTTTGATCTCATGAGACTCCACTTAGCACTAGCTACAGAGGCAAGATTAAAATTTAAGCGTTACATTCGCTCTTTTGACGATGTGAAGGTATTGACCCGCTGGATACCGACAGGATGCGTCTCCCTTGACAGAGCCCTTGGAGGTGGTCTCAAGACGGGCGGAACGGCTCTCCTCTACGGCGAGGCTGAGACAGGAAAGTCCACCTCGGCCATGCAATGCGCTGTGAACTCTGCTCATATGGGCTATAAGACGTTGTACGTTGATTCCGATGGCACCTTCTCGCCTGAGAGGCTGTACCAGATCACCCCAAAAGACTTCGAAGAGGTCTCCGACTCCATCATACTTACCAAGCCCTCAACATTTAAGGAGCAAGCTGAGATTGTGGATAACCTTGAAAGGTACATCGGCGGCAGGTTCGGCTTAATCGTTTTAGACACTGTCACATCTCTCTACCGCGCAGAGCTCGACGGAAAGAAGGAGACCTTTAGCCTGAACCGCGAGTTGAACCGCCAAGTTGCAGCCTTAGCCCAGGTATCCAAAGCTCTGAACGTGTCAGTCTTACTCCTCAGCCAAGTGAGGAGCGTGATTGGCGAGACAGATGTCGCTCCTGTAGCTACGAGGGTCCTCAAGTTCTGGTCTGACGTGGTGATAAGTCTGGCGCGGACGGGCCGAAGGAACATAGTACGGGCATCTGTCGAGAAGAGCGAAGGAAAGGAGACCAGACTTGTCCTATACCTTGCCATCGAGGAAGACGGGATACACGACCATAACCTGTAACTTTATCTCTCAGCAACGGCATCAATAACCAACCAAGACAAACAGAGCCAGGCGTGGAGACTTGGCAGAATTATGGGCACATGGAATCCGATAACGGGATGCCTGCACAATTGTTCATATTGCTGGGCTAGAGGTTACGCTAGAAGACTTGCATCCATGGGCGTTGAACCCTACAAGACCTACGGGTTCAAGCCAGCGTTTGCAGAATGGAGGTTGAAACAGAGGCTTCCCAAGTTCGGGTCCATATTCGTCTCTGACATGGGCGACATGTGGGGGGAATGGGTGCCAAACGAATGGATTGGAAAAGTCCTGAAGATACTGAGGCTTAGGCCGGACTGCAGCTTCCTCTTTCTTACCAAGAACCCGGGAAGGTATCATGAGTTTCAGGGCAAGTTTACGGAGAACATGATGCTGGGAGCGACGATTGAGACCAATAGAAGCTATGACCTTTCAAAGGCGCCGGCTCTTAGGGAGAGATTTGAAGGGATGAAGAGTCTGGAATGGAAGCATAAGGCGATAGTGGTGGAGCCGATCCTCGATTTTGATCCCGAATTCCTTGACTGGCTAAAGGAGGTCAAGCCGGAAATGGTCTACGTCGGATACGACAACTACGGCTGCAAACTTCCAGAACCGCCCCTAAGCAAGACGATGATGCTGGTTCAGGAACTACAGGGCGTAACACAAGTCGAGTCCAAGGCTCTTAGGAAAGCTTGGTACGAATAGGAACCCCTAGCGCACCAGTTTGGACGCTTGCTCGCCACCTATGCCCCAATTGCTCTTTGGAACGTCGTGGATTATGATGCTTAAATGCTCTCGCTTTACGCCGACTTCCTCAAAAGCTTTTGTTACAGCTCTGATGAGTCTCTCCTTCTGCTCATCGGTTCTTCCGGACCACATCTCTACTATTACAACTGGCAAGGCTCCCAACCCAGAAAAACTAAGTCTCTGATTCTGAACTTATGTCTTTGGGTATAGCGTAGGACTCAGAGTTCTATGCGTAGGCGCGCATCATCTTTTAATACAGTATCGGAAGATGAATTAGCGGGAGCTGAACATGAGCGCCGTCAACGAGGTCGCCCTTGAAATCTTCAACGCGTTATACTACATTTTCCCAGCCTATTGCGCCAACGGTGCCCCCGTAGTCTTTGGTGGAGGACGCCCGATTGATGGAGGAAGAAAATTACGGGATGGGAGACCCATCTTCGGCTCTCACAAGACTATCCGCGGCTTTGCCTCCGGCATGATAATTGGAACACTTGTCGGATGGGCTCAGGAAGCTCTTGCGCCAAACGTGGGCCTACCGCGGGGAAGCCTCGCCCTCGGATTCGCTCTTTCGCTAGGTGCACTGATAGGAGACCTGATCGGTTCGTTTGTTAAGAGAAGATTGGATCTTAGACCAGGGGAACCTTTGCCTTTGTCTGATCAGCTGGACTTCGTACTAGTCGCATTGCTTTTCGGGCAATTGGTCAGCCCACTGTCTCTCACAGCCGCGTTGGTGGTAATGGTCTTGACCGTTCCGATGCACCTTCTGGTCAATGCTTTGGCATATCTGTTGCGGCTGAAAAAGACCCCTTGGTAGAGATGGTTATTGGCTGGGAAATTGCTCCCGCTGCTGTTCTTTGGCCTTCTCTTTGCGGATCACCACTTCAGCGCCCCTGATTAGCCCGCAGGGCACCAGCTGATACGCGTCAACCCAGTTGGCTTCATCTGTGAAGGTGAAGGGCCCCACCCAATATGGGTCGCCTGACTTATGATGGAGCGGTCCAAAGGTGTTTCTTAGGGAGCTGACGATCTCTATGGTTAGCTCGTTCTCTCCCGTCTGGACAAGGTCTGTTACATCGGCTTCCACGGGCTGCCAGCAAACCGGAACCGGTCCCCTACCGTTGACCTTGACCAAGAAGAGGGTTCCCTTGGCTTCAGGCAGACGTATCAAGACCCGTTCCCCGGGTTCCCTTTCCTTCTGCAGGCTGAAAGATGTCTTATACTGCATTGTCCCTGCGTAGAATGAGTATCCCTGCTGGGTCCAGTCTCCGTTCTTTAAGGCTTCAGGTTCATCTATGAGCGTGTACTCGGTTTCCGAGATCTTCTTGACGCCGAAGTCGCCAACCAGATACAAATCCTCTACCGGAATGTCTATTCCGTATGTGCATGAAAGCTCAAGTTCGTTTTCGCCGACCTTAACGTGATCGGACACGTCTATCTTCCCGAACTGCTTGTCCCAATGCCATTCCGCCACTCTGGTGGAGACCCGTTTGCCGTTGACAGCCAACCTCCAAAGCGGAGCCTTCTCAACGACCAAGAAGACCCGTCTGCCGTTTACCTCTGACTTGAATGTGGTGTGAATCCGAAGTCTGAAGGACTTTGATGGTTTGGCTCTCTTCTTTCTCAGGACCCATGGCTGGATTCCCGAGTACTTCTCCAGGCCTGCGTATCTCCACGCTTCGCGGCGAGCCTTCCATATCGGAGTCTTCTCGCTCCACTTTCCCCGTCTGAGTGAGTAGGTGCAGGTGTCTAGAACCATGGAGTTGGGATGCAGACGTTTGAAGGTCCATTCTTCCGGTAGGGTTACGACATATTCCTCATATTCCATCTTGGACAGAGGGGTCTCTGGCGCTGGAGGCTTCGAAGCGTCTATCACAAATGCGCGGCTTCCAGCTGGATGGAACACGGCTGTGATAACGGTTCTTCCTTGCTGGGTTACTGCTGTAGCTGGTGTGACTGATCCGTCGAGCAGGTTCCATTCGGTCACTTCGCCCTTCTCTAGGAAACTGATTGTGGCCTCGTATTTCCTAGTTCGACTCTTGTTCGCAAGGAAGTAGAGATGTTGGTCACCGTCAGTCCGATGGTGAACAAGAATGTCCCCAATCTCCGCCCCCCCGCCTTCCATAATGTTGACTGCTCTAGCGAGAACAGCGTCTAGCACCTTTGCTATTGCCTCTCGCTCAGGGGCTACCTTGATGGCATTGGGATTCTCTAGCACGCGGAGCCACCTCGCTCCGGCATGTTTGCCGTCGATAAAGCTCGGGGTCTCGCCGACAAAGATCACTTTTCCGCCCTTGTTGATGAAACGTTTCAACAGGCTAACAGTCTTCGCGGCCCACGTTAGGGAAGGAGGTACAATCACGGCTTTGTAGCGCCCCTCTTTCAGAACCAGCTCTTTCCCATCAACACGGCCATGACGGGAAAGGATGATTTCATCGCCGAAGTCAAAGTCTCGATGCAGAGAGAGAAGGTCGTCCTGCAGCTTCACCAGCGCATCGTTGTACTTCCACGGCCGAGTGTCACGACTACTAAGTACAGGCGTGAAGGTGGCCCAAGCGCTGGCTATTGGGTGGAGGATCAGTATGTCGGCGGAGAACCTTCCCTGCGAACAGAAGTAGCTCGCCCTGGCAAAATAATCGTTGATGAGCTTGAAGTGTTCCCAATAGGGCTGATGATAGCTCAAGGTTGGCGGGAAGTCCCTTTTCGCGTCGGCCTTCATAGTGTAAAGCGTAAGATGTGGACAGAAGAAGGTTATCCCAAGGGCGAGGTGGAAGTCGGCAATCCATTTCTGGTCCTCAAAAGTCATGCTGTGCCCACTGCATCCAAACAGCTCAGATAGGATGCGTGAACGGCCGAACTGGTGGGCCACGCTTGAGCACTGCTTGAGTGTTAGGGGATCGTCGATGTTTCTTCCTAGATGGTCGACGCCTGGGACCTGCATGTACTCATAATGCGGCATGGCAGCGCCCACATGCCTGATCTGGTTGTCAAGGTTGTCTTCACACAGATAGTGGCCGGTCATCTTTATGCTGCAGGCTGCACATCTTTCACCGTAAGGCTCGGTGAAAGCCTCAATGAATAGCCGTGTAGCTGTTCGCCAGAAGTCGTATCGAACTTTACGGAAACCCTCACCTTCAAAGTACAGAAGACACAACCTATTCAGGATGTCGTAGCCGTTGACTTTACGGAAATACTCAGCCATCTTTCCCGTCCAAGGGACTTGGTTTCCCCCAACAAGGTTGGGCTCGTCAGTAAATATTCCGGGCATGAACTCTCCGAAACCTTTGCTGAACTCCTTTGCATAAGCGTCGAGGGTTACCCTCAGAAACTCTTCGGTCACCTTAGGATTGAGGAGGTCTACGTAGCTCTCGCCATTGTACCAGTTGCTGGGGCTACCTGCTTCCATTCTAAAGAGCAGGATTTGGCCGTCGCCTTTGATGTCCTGAGGTTTCCGTATGCGTCCAAATCCTTTCAACCTCGTAGGCAACATGAACTTGACTTCGAAGACTCCTAGAACGGAGGGGTCACGTAGGACTTTGGCGACCTCTCTGGGCTTTATCTCACTCAAGATGACAGATCGGGTTCTATACCCATCGCTTTCAGCTGGAACAAAGCCTCCAGCGAAGCCGCTTGGCCACTTGTCTTCGTCGTAGAGCCAAGATTCAAGCCCCACTTTCCGCCCTTCTTCCAGACAGGCTCCAATGCACTTCATCCATTTGGAGGATAGATATGGTGTGGCAAGCCCGACCCTTGAGTGCATGAAATAGCCGCCGAACCCCTTGTCCGCGAACTCTCGCACCTGCCAGCGCAACTCCTCGGCCTCCAAAGCGTCATTCCAAGACCAGAAGGGAGAAGGCCTGAAATCCTTGCCTGGATTCCTGAATTCCTCCACGTTCATTCCGTTCTTGTCCCCATTTTCCGCAGCTAGAATGAAATTATCCCTGATAAATCTTAAATCATTTTTGCTGCCTCAAGCATTGTTTTTCTCTTCTCTTTTGAGTGCCCATTGAAAAGGAGTCTTTGAGTACTCAAATCAGCAATGGGGCGCCTTCAGCAAGGCACGCGGATAGACGCAATAAAGGCACCTGTGCTCTTTTGTCGGACAAAGGAGAGAATCAATTGTCGGCCAACAGGCCAGATGCCGTCTGTGCCTGCATCAACTGGCCGATTACTGGCTGGGTCCTGAAAGGTCACAGACTGGCAAACCTGAATAGGAGCGGGCGCGCAATAGCTGAGGCAAATATATCCGCTTATAAGTGCGGATGGCGTTTCTTCTTTAGACTCTGGGCTATGAGGCTTCCATCGTTCAATATTGCCAAGTCAGGTTTCTGTACATGCCTTCCAAAATATAACATAAACCCTTACTTGGGCAGATGCGCCTATCAATGCATCTACTGCTATGCCATCAAGTTCCCAAGTTTCAGAGGTCCAACGGTTCCGCGTTTGAGGCTAAAGGAGGACATTGCCAAGATGGCTGAAGGCACCAAGACTCGGCTGCCAGTCATGCTAAGCGACACCACCGACCCCTACCAACCCTTGGAGAAGGAATATGAGATAACGCGGAGATGTCTGGAAGTGTTGGCTAAGCACGGGTTTCCTCTGCTCATCGTAACCAAATCTGATCTTGTTGTCAGAGACATAGACATCTTCAAGAAGACCCGAACAGTGGTCTCGATGACAATAACGACGCTGCGGGAAGAGACGGCAAACTTGATCGAACCTTACGCTCCTCCCCCAGACCAAAGATTCTCAGCCCTGAAGGAGATCGGTGACAATGGCATACCGATAGTCGTGAGGATTGACCCCATAGTTCCAACCATAAACTCTGATGAGAAGGATCTTGAAGCGATTGTCTCCAGAGCAGCTGACATCGGGGCGAAACAGATAACCGCCTCAACGATGAAGATTGTAAGGGGGTTTCTCCCAAAGCTTAGAGCTAGTAACCCGGAGCTTTTTGAGCGACTCGGCAAGGTTTACGCAGACGGCGAATGGATCTCAGGCTACAAGTACCTAAAAAGAGACACGCGGTTAGAGGTTCTCACGAACCTGAGGACAAGAGCCCTGAAGCACAAACTGGAATTCGCAACATGCCGAGAAGGCATTCCCCAACTGAGCACGACGATCTGCGACGGTACAGCTTTCTGTAGAGATCTTCTGAGCACATCTGCCGACTAGAAAGCTAGAATCCCTGTGTTCAGGCTTCGTCTATGGCTGCCGTTTGAACAGACTCAGTGACCTTTGGCTCAGGATGCTCAACCTTTATCTAGAGACAGTTGAGCTCATTTGGGCTGCATTTCGGACGCTTTCCTTTCTGCTCATAAGCCTCAGCGTGCTCTCAGTGCGCTTGAAACGTGATATGGGCTTCCATGCGCCATGACAACTGACAAACTAAATCATTAGACCTGTCGAGTTTGCTTTGGCGTGTAGGACGGTTCCCTATTTGTATCTTGCGCGCCTTTTTTCTCTCTTCTTCTTCTCGCGGCGCATGCGTTTCTTCTTCCACTTGGCTCGCATTTTCCCTCAGCTTCTCTAGGCTGCAATCATAACCTCAGCAGCACATGAGGACACGATACTGACAAGCCTCGGGCAAGTGAGGCTTCTGAGAATCTCAGATTTGTCCGCTTTTAAACCTTTTGGATCAGCCGTCAAGTCTAAGCTGTTGTGGACGCCTGAGCGTAGGACGGTAGGACGCGTCCAAGATTCTGGCGGTCTTGTAGGCCTTGGTCTTACCAACACCCTTAACCGCAGATAGCTCAGCCATCGAAGCCCCGAAGATTCTCCGAACAGTCTCCAGTTCTCTAAGCATTCTGTCCGCCAGTTTCAAGCCTATCCCTGGGAGAGTTGAGACTATCTGTAGCTGCATCTTTACAATGTCGTCGGTTTTGGGCTTCCTTCTGACGATTGGTCCCTTCAAACTCAGAGGTCTCCTTCTTGTCAAGGTGTAGACGAGATTGGCTGTCTGAGCAGGATCGGCGGTGAAGAAGACTCTTAACCCGTAGTCAAAGGCTAGAGCCGCCAAAGCTCCCCAATATGCTCGAGGCTTTATCTCTTGAGCCATTAACGGTGTCATATCTCCCTCAACAACCAGCACTGGGTTTTCGTAGGTTTCGCCCAAACGTTGAGCTTGGTCGAAGATCCGCCGCGAGTAAAGAGACCTCAAAAAGTCCCGTGTCTGCTTGCGTTCCACAGCATATCCCGGAACAATGTAGTCGCCAATCTCGAGCATCCGATAGTCAACCATCAAACCGAGTTCTCTGAGCAGATCGGGTACTCCTGAGGCTTTTTCACGTTCATCAACGACAACCCGGTTCCGCGCCAACATGAGACCACAACCAATAAGCCTATTGATGTAAAGGCTGCTCAAAAAGTTTCAAACGTGGGGGTCGAAAGGATCTGGTAAGACAAATAGGGGAGCGTGTCATGTTTTTCCCCCACTCAACGTTCTACCCAGCTGCTAAGGTTGTCCGGAATGGGACCGAACAGACCCGCTTCTCAAAGCTTACTAGATTCCGAACAATGACCTAGCGTTTTCTGTTGTCTTCTCTGCCACTTTTTCCTGTTTTTCGTCTTTCAGCTCCGCGACCGCACAAAGGGTTTTGAGAACGTGGGCGGGTTCTGACGGTTCTCCTTGGTATGGGACTGTTGAGTCTGTCTCCAGAACAAGTCTGTCTAAAGGGGTACTCTTGATCGCGCCTCTGTGTTCCTTGCTGTAGGCTGCGGCTGGCGTGGCAGAAACATAGTATCCATGATCCAGAAGCGCCTCTAGCACATCTAAGGGTCCGCTGAACCAGTGGAAAACTGCCTTTTCGACGCCGGTTTCTGTGGCTATGCTTACGCAGTCTGCCCAAGCACCTCTGCTGTGGATCGAAACTGGTTTCCTGTTCTTTCTCGCTATCTCGAGTAGCCTTCGGAACAGTTCCCTCTGCTGCTCCTTCTTCTCGGGGCTCTTTCTGGCTTCCTTGTACCAGTAGTCTAACCCTATCTCGCCAAGTGCCGTGGCCTTTTCAATGTTCTGCTGGATAAGCTGGATGGTTATGTCAATCTTCGAGGGGTCTAAGCCCCATGGATGAAGCCCCAAGGCTGGGTAGACTCTCAGTTTCTCTCTTCGGTGTCTCATGCTCTCCCTTAGAGCCCAGATGCTAGTCTCGTGATCTGAACCCATCGTGATGACCGCAACTACGCCGACCTCTTCAGCCCTTCCAAGAGCCTCATCGAGGTTCTCTAAATCTTCTAGATGGGCATGAGTGTCAACGAGTTCCATCGAACTTCACCTTGGCGTGCGCCAGAAGCGACAGTAATGTCATCGTGTGTAGGAATTTATGGCTTTCCCGCCTTGAAGAGGAAAGGGCGGTTAAGCTTTTAAACCCTCTGGGACTACTCTAGAGATGTCTGGAGACAGAAAACCATGACCAAAAATGTTGGGGTAGCTATCGTCGGTGTTGGGTTCGTAGGCGGACAAGCGCATGTTCCGTCCTTCAAGAAGATATCGGGATCAGAACTCGTTGTTCTGGGCGCACGAACTGAAACGAGAGTGAAGCCTCTATCGGAGAAGTACAATGTGCCCTATTCTCTGAATTACGACCAGATTGTGAATGATCCCAGAGTGGACGCCGTGGTTTTGGCCGTGCCGACACCGTTCCATTTCGATTCAGCCGTGAAAGCCATGGAAAAGGGAAAACATGTCCTATGCGAGATGCCCCTTGCTCCAGCAATAGCCCAAGTCAGACAGATGCAAAAGGTAGCCGAGAAGAACGGGGTCCTGTTGATGCCGGTGTTAAACTTCAGATTTGCGCCGGCATACATCAAGGCAAAGGAGATGATCCGATCCGGCGCTGTCGGCAACCCCGTGGCTGTTCACTTCAGGGAATTCATTCCCGCAGCGGCTTTGGCTGAGCAGTGGCCTTCTGGCTCTTGGGCATGGGACATCAAGGTAAGCGGGGGATATCCAGATTTCACGCTTTCAGTTTGGTCGATTGACATGCTTAGATGGATGTTTGAGGACGAGATAGAAAGCGTGGAATGGATGAGCAACTACGCCAAACTCAAGGAACACGGCAATGTTCTGGGCTATAACACGATGGGCGTCATCAAGCTCTCGAAGGGAATTGTGGGCTCGCTGCACTACGGCGCAACAGTCAAAGAGTCAGCGAGCACCAGCAGGCTAGAAGTCTACGGCGACAACACAAACGTTCTGCACGTGATCTGGAACAACAAGATAATCCTCTTCGGGTCTGACCCTGAACGCAAAGAGTGGGATATACCCGTGTCAGGCACGAAAGTCTGGGGCCACTACCAACAGGACAGCCACTTCATCGAGTGCATCCTTCACAAGAAACAGCCCCTAGTAACAGTGGAAGACGCCATAGAAGCACAGAAAGTCGCAGAGAAAATGGTGAGGAACGTCGGTTGATAACCGCAACCAAGCCTCTGAGAAGTTCAATGTAAACTTATTGAAGCATTGAGATTCAGATAGGAGAGATGGGAGTTTGAAGGAAATCGTGAAGGTAGGTGTTTTGAAGGTAGGTTGCCTCGGGACACTCCCCCTTCTAGAGTTTCTTTTGGATGAGAGAGCTGATAGAGCCGACATCGACGTGAGAGTCGTTGGCTCAGGAGCAAAAGTTGGGCCGAGCCAATGCAGAGAAGCCGCACAGCTTATGATAGATCAGAAGCCTGACCTAGTGGTCTTCGTCGGTCCAGCCCAGACGACCCCCGGACCGGCGGAAGCCCGAAGGATGCTTAAGACCGCCGGAATACCTACGATTGTGATCTCTGACAGTCTCTCCAAGAAAGCAGTGAGTGAGATAGAAGCCGCCGGATTGGGATATATCATCGTTGAAGCCGATTCTATGATAGGCGCCAGACGGGAGTTCCTCGACCCAACTGAGATGGCGGTCTATAACTCTGACGTTATAAGGGTTCTAGCCATAACCGGAGCACTTCACCTCATCGTGGAAGCCATAGACAAAGTAGTCGAATCCATAAAGGCTGGCGAGAAGATCGAGCTTCCCCGGTTGATCGTTGACGCGGAAAGAGCCGTTGAAGCTGCTGGGTTCTCAAACCCCTATGCAAAGGCCAAGGCTCAAGCTGCATACCAACTGGCGCAGCAGGTAGCTAAGGTCACAGCTGAAGCCTGCTTCAAGGTTACAGAGCCCTCCGTCTACGTGCCTATGGTTGCTGCGGCCCACGAGATGATGAGAGCCGCTGCCAGAATGTCGGACGAAGCCAGAGAGACTGAGAAAACGGACGATCAGGTCCTCAGAAGACCCCACTTCAAGGATGGGACACTGGGGACAAAGCGAGCCTTGGTGGAAAAGCTAAAGAAGGGCGGGTGACCTCCACTGAAGAGTCCACATCGGCAAAGAAGGCTTTCCTCAACATTTATGTAGGAGTTGGCATTTTCTTCACAGAAGCAAGGAGGGTTTGATGGTGCCTGCGATTGAGGTTGGAAGGATCTGCCTAAAGGTGACGGGTCGAGAAGCCGGAAAAAAATGTGTCATAGTGGACTTGGTTGACAAGAGCTTTGTTCTGGTAACCGGTCCCAGGACGGTGACGGGGGTTAAACGTCGACGTGCCAACATCAGCCATCTCACTCTCACTGACGAGAGAGTTAAGATAAAGAGAGGGGCAAGCGACGAGGAAGTAGCCCAAGCACTCGCCGAAGCGGGGAAAACCGAAGAGATGAAGGCTGGGTAACCAAGCAGCACCACCAACCTTTTTAACCCTTCAATCCCTTTTTCCCATAAGAGGAATCCAGATGCCTAGGATTGCTGCTCCGTGGACGACAGAAAGAAGCCTCCTGACTAGATCGGAGGAAGAGACTGATCAAAGCTTCGGACATAAACCGGAGGAGAGGCCTTATCCGGATTTGGTTAGGTTCGGCGTGATAAACTTGGACAAGCCTCCGGGGCCTTCGAGCCACGAGGTCGCAGCTTGGGTGAGACGTATCATGCAAGTTAAGCATGCCGGTCATGGCGGGACCTTAGAGGCATCTGAGGCATAAAAGCCCAATGCCAAGGAAATCCCAAGGTGACTGGCATTCTCCCCGTGGCCCTCGAAGACGCGACGAAGGTAGTCCAACCCCTTCTAGCAGCGGGGAAAGAATACGTCTGCATCATGAAGATTCACGCGGACATGCCCGAAAGCCGCGTAAGAGAGGTTCTCGAAGAGTTCCAGGGCAAGATCTATCAGAGACCGCCGGTCAGAGCCTCCGTAAGAAGAAGGGTCAGGGTGAGAAAGGTCTACTACCTAGAGGTTCCAGAGGTTCTGGGAAGAGATGCTCTCTTCAAGATCGGCTGCGAAGCCGGTACCTACATACGTAAGCTGTGCCATGACATTGGAGAGGTCCTCGGTTGCGGCGCGCATATGCACGAGCTCCGCCGGACAAGAGCTGGTCCCTTCACTGAAGACGAAGGTAACGTTACCCTCCACGATGTTTCTTATCTCTACAGCAAGTGGCAGGAGACCGGAGACGAAAGCCTACTGAGGAGCTTCATTCTTCCCATGGAGAAGGCGTTAGGCTTGTTACCTAAGGTTTACGTGAGGGACTCAGCCGTCGACGCTTTGTGCCACGGAGCTCATCTAACTGCTCCCGGAGTGACAAGCCTAGAGACAGGGATAGAATCCGGACGCGAGCTAGCCATGTTTACATTGAAAGGTGAAGCCGTCGCTCTCGGAACGGCTACAGCAAGCACAGAGGAGATTTTGAAGGCAAGCCACGGCATAATGGTGAGGAACGAAAGAGTTCTCATGCCCCGAGGCACCTATCCCAGGCTCTGGCGCTCAAAGAGACAGAAGTGAACGAGGCAAGGCTTTAGCCCAGCGACCTTGTGAAAGGTTAAAAAGCCCTAGATATTCTAGATAATCAAGACTTAACTTAAATAAAGCCGGGGTATCCTAGAGCCCAAAAAAGGCGGGAAACCAGGTAGGGAGCAGACCTCGCCGGAAGGGAGAGCTTAAGCCTGGAGCCTTTAGAAAAGCCGAACAGCCTGTGGCCCCTCGGGGCCGCGTGGGTTCAAATCCCACCCCCGGCGCCAAACTCTCTAGTCGATGATTAAATCCTCAGTTTTCTTCTACTTCGTATTGTCCTAAGATATCTAGCTTACGTATTCGTTGGAATTAATAGAAGTAAGGCTTTCTCCACCTACTTCCTTGTTTGCCTTCCGCACCCAATTTCTCAAATCTTCATGTGAAAGGACTTCAGTTTCAATGTAGGCTTCCCAGTTGTCAAGCCTTGTTATTTTGACTCCCAGTTCCG
>Ga0315314_1002839_pt1 | contig 14032 bp, 14 predicted proteins | sample TDP9_MG_FD_203631 | JGI IMG/M metagenome (GOLD analysis project Ga0315314, IMG submission 203631) | Freshwater sediment microbial communities from Lake Towuti, South Sulawesi, Indonesia - TDP9 | ecosystem: Environmental > Aquatic > Freshwater > Lake > Sediment | place: Indonesia: South Sulawesi...
AGGTAGTGCCTGGCATCTTGCCGCCAGATAAGGACCTTAGTTTCACCATGCTCGGGGCAAGTCTTCTCCAGATAGATCTTCCCGCTGTCCGCTACCTTCCTTGCCGGGATTCGCTTAAAACATACCGGGCACAGACTTTGTGTCTCGTCTAGCAATTCTCCCATCCTTGGTTAGACCTCCGCTATCTGGGGCGAAGAACGCCGTGCTTTCACTTCTTACTCATCGCCACTAGGGCATAGCCGGGTTTTCCCAGCCTGAGAAACTCCTGGTAGGACAAAATAGAGGGGGTAGAACCTTCTGCCCCCTTCCGTTGACATGGCCCTGCTGGCAAACCAGCCAAGAAGTTATCTATAGACCCGAAGGTTGTGCCTAACTGGAAAATTATTTTCCTTAATTCAGATGAATAGTCTTCTACATAAGGAGACTGCAAACCAACCCGCTCGAAGAGCTTGATATACTCCTCGGCTCGCCAGGCACCAGCAAAACAACAGGCGAAGCTGACCTGGCTCCTCAGCTCCTTACTTACCTCCCCCCTGAGGATAATATCGGTCATTACCAGCTTCCCCCCTGATTTTAAGACGCGCCCAATGTCTCTGGCAGCTACCTCCTTATTGGGGAGCAGGGAGAAGGAACACTCGGATATTACAGTATCAAAAGAGGAATCGCTGAACGGCAAGTTCTCGCCATCACCGAGCAAGAAACTTACCCTGCTGATTACCTCAGTCTTAGCTCTAGCTCGGCAGGAGGCAATCATCTTATGCGATAGGTCAATGCCGATAACCCGGCAACCATATTCTCTGGCTAGGAAAAAGGCAGTGGTGCCTTTGCCACAGGCAATATCTAAGACCAGATGGTTACTACTAATGCCAGCGACCTCAGCTAGCCTTGTCGTAAGCTTTAGACCGCCGGGGCGTAGCGTTTCCCCCAACAACTGGTCAAAGACGCACGACTCGTATAGTTTAACCGCCTCTTCCTTAATATTCACTTGGATTCGAGCATCTCCTCAACCTTGTTCACTTTTTCCACTACTGTTTCCTCAAGCAAATAAGCGGCGCCACATTTGGGACATTTTATCCCCTCGACAGCACCGCTTGTCTCAAGATAAGTCATCTCCACATCACCTTCCACCATTGGCTGTTTACACTTAAAACAATGCCATTGTTCCATTTCGCTCATCCTTTCATCTCAGCCTTGTGGGCATATACCGAGCGAACTATGTAGCTCCCTTGTTCAATAGAATATTCTACATAGAACGTGGCTTTGCCTATCCTCAACTTAGCCAGATACCGGTTTTTATCCGGGAGGTATAGTTTCTCACCCTCGGTTTCAGCATGGTGTATTACCTGCCTCACCTCATCATCTAAAATATGCCTCTTTTCCAGTAGCTGCTTTACCTCACTACTTACCTGCAGCTTCGTCGCTTCCCAGGTCACATTGTCACCTCCTTAGATTTTGTCTTCCTTGACCAAACGCTTTCTAAGATACCTCTAATCTTTAAGCGGTCTTTCCTCTCTCCATCAATAATGACTTAAAGTGAGACTGGTTTTCTTTTCTGACCGATGGTTTATTAGGCGGTTTTCGCATAGCCTTTTCCCAGTCAGGATTAAACAGGAGGTCGAGGACGTGCAGACTAGGCTTATGGACGGAAAGGGTCTCACGGCAGACGGCACAATAGGCAAGCACATCAAAATGGGCTTCGGCTACCCTTTCTTTAGTCAAACTGAAAACACGCATGGGATTAAGGGGAAGGATTAGACCTCCCTGACCACAGCATAAGGTAAGCTCTCTGGAGTGGGTTAGCTCCTCTATCTGGTGTCCTGAAAGCCTGACCAATTCCCTGACGCTATCTTGTAGTTTGGTCTCCCACCTGGCAGTGCAGGAGTCGTGCAGTGAGAAAGTGCGCTGACCGTTTTGAGGCCTCCGAGGGACACCTACTTCCACCAATACCTCATACAGCGTTTTCAGTTCAAAACTGGGGTTGGCGCGCTTAAGGGTGCGGTAGCAATCAGGGCACGGCACAATCAATTCGGAGGCCCCCAGTTTGCTCATCTCATGCTCCAATCCACCCATCGTCTCCTTAAACTGGGAATGCTCTCCTAAGCCATGATAAGGGGCACCACAGCACCTCAGGATAATTCCGGTGCCGGGCAGTTTCTGTCTGAGGTAATCGTAGGTTGCCATGGTAAGGGAAGGCGAATAGGCTGGTAGATTACAGCCGGTGAAGAATGCCCTCTTGCACTCAGCGGCATCTGGGTCGGGGAGGGACAGGGCAAAGACTGGAGAAAGCGCCCATTCCACATCATCATTGATAACTTTATGCGCTGGGAGTGGTCCTATTCCTGCCTCTACTAACAGCTCACGGAGCACCAAACACAGCTCACCTATATTCACTTGGTAAGGGCAGGTCTTTTGGCATAATTCACATAGATTACAGGAATAAGGAATCTCAGGCTTTTCCTTAAAGTAGTCTTTCATCCCCAATAAGACCCTACGGGCTATCTTTCGTGGGTCGTAGTTCTTGTCGACCTCTCTAACCAGGCAGCCTGCAGTGCATGTTCCGCACCCCAAGCAGCGCCTCAGGTCTTCGCCCTCCATCCGTGCCAAAACCTCTTCCCTGAATTTGGCATCCAGCTTATTTACCAGTATTGGTTCCAACTTTAACCCCACTGCGTTACCTATTTATATCAAAGTTTCCATCACCTGGTTAATACTCGCCAGACAATTCATTTAGCTGGGCTAGTGTGAATACCGGCCCTGCCTGGCAAACATATTTGTTGCCTATGTTGCACCGGCCGCACTTTCCTATACCGCATTTCATTTTCATCTCCAGTGACAGGACAGTCCTCTCCGGTGGAAATCTAAGTTGCCTGAGAACTGGCAAGGTAAACTTTATCATGATCGGCGGACCGCAGACCACAGTGTAGGCATTCTCCGGGCTGGGGGCAACCTCTTTTAAGACATTGGGGACGACCCCCACTTTTCCGCACCAGCCTTCGTCTGCCTGGTCCACGGTAAGATACAGGTCAAGGTCGGGGCTTGCTTCCCATTGTTTAAATTCGTCCTTATAAAGTAGCAAGCCTGGGCGTCTAGCCCCATAGATAACGGTGACATTATTAAACTGGCTCCGGTTCTCGTGATACAAAATGTATTTGAGTAGAGAGCGTAGGGTGGTAAAGGCAAATCCGCCACCAACAATAACTATATCCTTGCCTTTAAACAATTCTATGGGGAAGCAATTGCCGAGGGGACCTCTTATCCCGATTATTGCTCCTTCCTCCAGGTTGTGGAGTGCCGTAGTTAACACCCCTATCTTGTTCACCGTAAACTCAAGCCCCCCGGGTTGGGTTGGGGAAGAGGCTATACCAAAGGGGGCTTCACCCTCACCTAAAACTGATAACTGGGCAAACTGACCCGGCAGGTAGTTAAAGCTGCTTTCCTCCGCCTTATCGAGGAAACTGAGGCTAAATGTCTTTATATTCTTGTCATCGGTTTCAATGACAATCTTTTCCGCCCTCATCGCTATTGGGATGTATGGGTTCTTCATCTTTACTGCCTATCTATTTAATATGCTATTTAGCACCGCCCGTATATCCAGGTTCACCGGGCACTCTTTAATGCACCGACCACATCCGACGCAGGCAGCCACATTATGGTTATCCACGAAATACTTAAACTTATGCATTACCCTTTGCCTCATCCTTTCCTTATTGGTGGGTCTGGGATTAACCCCTGATGCCTCCAGGGTGAACAGGGGAAAGGAGCAGGTATCCCAGATGCGAACCCTTCTCCCCCTTTGGTCTAAAGCCTCATCAGCTATATCAAAGCAATGACAAGTAGGGCAGAGATAGGTGCAAACGGCACAGCCAAGGCACTTCTCGTGCAGCCAGTCCCAGAAGGGGTCATCAAACATCCCATCCAATTTCTTCTTTGTCTCCCCCGTCTCTACTTTGGATTTAATCAAGGCTCCTGCCCTCTGGGTAACCTTTCGCATTAAAGACAGACTACGCCGTCCTGCTTCTCCAAACTGGCTGTGTTTTCTAACCAGCTTCTTGCCCTTGTTAGTAACTGGTTGAACCACGTATTCCTGGTCGATATCTATGAGAATCAAGTCTGAGCCATCCGAGGAGAAAGGACTTCCACCTAAAGAGGTGCAGAAACAGGTACTGCTTGGCTGGTTACAACCAATGGCAATGACTAACGTCCTTCCTCTTCTATTTGTATAGTAGACGTCTTTATACTCCTGGCTATTAAATATATTATCAAGAATAGCCAGACTTCTGGCATCACAAGGGCGGATGCCAAAGATTACCATCGGCTTATCTTCAAAGGTGGGCTCTTCTATCCCTAACCCCTCTCCACCTAAACGGTAATTAAATAAGACCTCAGACTGAGGGAAGAAGATTTCCTTGGGTGGTTTCTTGGAGTTGACATAATCCAACAGGGCGTCGCTACCTGAATGAATCTCCTGAAATGCAATAAAGCCGTCCTGTTTCACCGGAGCAAATACCTTATACTCACCGATTAAGCTATTTAGGAAGCTAACCAGCTCACTTTTAGCGATTTTCATTTCCTTCATTAGTCACCTTCACCGGCTGATATTTACCTTATAAATTGTTGAGGGTCATCCAGGCTAAAGGCAGCCAAGGGTGGCACATCCTCAAGATTTACCCCTGCTTGGTAATGGAACAACTCTTTAACATCCTTTTCTATCTTCCTGGTAAGCTTTCTGATATCAATGCCCATCGGGCAGGCTCGGTCACAGGCACCGCAATCAACACATCGACCCGCGGTGTGAAAGGCACAGACAATGTGAAAGATTGAAGCATCGCTGAGGTTAGTGGTCTTCCCGATCCATTGGGGCTGGGAGCTATCGACAAAACACTCCTGGCAGTAACATAACGGGCAAGCATTCCTACAGGCATAGCATCTAATACATTTACTAACCTCGTTAGTGAAACTTTGCCATCTCCTATCAGCGGGTTGGGCTTCAAACTCCTTCACCTCTCCATACTCATCAATCCCTCGTTTTTCCTCTACTTTATCTCCAATTAGGACGTCATATATTACCGGGTTCCTATAGCTACAGGTGTTACAGGAGTTATGGAGAAACTCTGCCTTGTTTATAGTCTCGGTAAAGTCACGACCTTTGAGGATGACCCTTTCGGTTGCTTCGTCGGCTTCTAGAATTTCCTTCCCGTCCAATTTGGCTTCTATCTTTCTTCTATCAATCATCCCGTGGCATGGAACACCAATAATGAACACCTGCTCCCTAGCCACCTGCTTCTCTTTAATGAGACTAATAATTGAGCGGGTATCACAGCCTTTGGCAACAATGCCCACCTTCTCCTCTCTCCCCCGTAGATAACGGGCAAGGTTATTCTCACAACTGGCATTCCAAATAAGCTTTTCTGCTTCTTCGCTTGTCCTAACAAAACAGGGAGTGCTACGCAGAGGGAGGGTGCCTGTTTCAAACCCGATTATGAGGTCAACCCTCTTCTGGTCAAGCAATTTCTTGGCAGCATCCCTTATCATAACCGATGTATCCAGCATAGACTCACCTTAATCCAACTTTTTAACTAGCTCCTTGGCCGGCCCCAAAGCCCTGACTTCCTCGGTAATCTCTGTTATCAGCTCGGCAAACCTTTTTCCTTCAGCAGCAGATACCCAGGCGAAGTGGACTCGCCCTTTCTCAATACCCAGGTATTCAAGGAGATTATTCAGGATGGCAAACTTCCTCCTGGCAACATAATTACCACTGAGATAGTGGCAATCACCGGGGTGGCACCCTGAAATCAGGACGCCATCAGCGCCACGCTGCAGGCTTTTTAGGATTAGCAGCGGACTTATTCTACTTGAGCAAGGGACACGGATAATCCGGGTATTGGGAGGGTATTGATGTCGGCTTACCCCAGCTAGGTCGGCGCCAGCATAGCTACACCAATTACAGAGAAAGGCAATTATTTTGGGTTCCCACTCGTCTAATTTTTCACCTTGCATTTTGTTTATTCTCATTAGCTTAATTCCCAGCGCTTATCGCCGTCCTAAGAGGCATTAATTAGGGCTAAAATCTGGGCATTACTGAATCCCTTCATATTCATCGCCCCACATATACAGGAAGAAACACATGCCCCGCACCCCTTGCATAGAGCCTCATTGACCTTGGCTACCTTCTTTTCAGCATCAATGTCTACGGCTTGGAAGGGACAAATCAAGGCACAAACGCCGCAACCGCTACATTTGCTCTCATCGACAAGCGAGACCAATCCTCCAACTTCAATTACGGCCTTAGATAAGATGGTACCAGCCCTGGATGCCGCTGCCTTAGCCTGGGCAATAGTTTCCTCGATAAACTTAGGGCTATGAGCCAGACCGCACATAAACACACCTTCAGTAGCAAACTCCACCGGGCGTAGTTTCATGTGGGCTTCTAGCAAAAAGCCGTCCTCGTTTAATGGCACTTTGAATAGCTGGGACAATTTCTTGTTATCGGCAGCAGGAATGGTAGCTACGGCTAATGCCAGTATATCGGTGTCTATGACTAAATCCTCGCCTAATATCAGGTCTCTCATGGTAACCCGGAGCCGGTTCTGATTGTCCTCGGTTACAGTTTCCACCCTGGGTTTATCATCAGTATCATAGCGAATGAACATTACCCCCCTCTCTCTGGCTTCCCGGTAGTAATCTTCCTTAAAGCCATAGGTTCTGATATCCCGATAGAGGACATATATATTCATCTCCGGGTTTGCCTTTTTCAGTTTCAGGGCACATTTTATAGACTCGCTGCAGCACACCCGGCTACAATAGGGGCGGTCAGTTTGCCTAGAACCAACACATTGAATAATCACCGCATTATCGCAGCCAGCAATTCTACCGTTGCCTCTGGCAACCTCATCTTCCAGCTCGAGTAAGGTCATCACCCTGGGGTCTTTCCCATAAAGGTATTCACTTGGCGTATGTTCCTCGCCCCCGGTAGCAATAATCACCACCCCGTGCTTGAGTTCGTGGGTATTTTGGTTAGCCCCAACCTCTACCTTGGTAGTAAAATTGCCGACATAACCAGTGGCTTCAATAATATTGGCATTGGTATATACCTGGATTAAGGGATTTTCAGAGACCATGGTGATAAGATTCTGGAGATAGGCTTGAATGTCATCACCCTCCAGGGTATGTCTTATCCTTCTGGCTATTCCTCCCAACTCTTCGCCCTTTTCCACCAGATAGACCTCAAATCCCTGTTCAGCCAGGTTCAAGGCAGCCACCATCCCGGCTATACCGCCACCAATAATCAAGCCACGGGGAATTACCTCCAGGGGGGTCTGGGCTACAGGGTGGATAAGCCTGGCTTTGGCTACCGCCATTTTTACCAATTCCTTGGCTTTCTCAGTAGCCTCCTCGGGATAATCTTTGTGCACCCAGGAACACTGGTCACGAATATTAGCCATCTCAAATAGATACCGGTTTAACCCTGCCTGTCTGATTGTCTCTTGAAACAGTGGTTCGTGGGTGCGGGGGGTACATGAAACAACCACTACTCGATTGAGACTGTGCTCTCTAATCTTCTCCTTTATCAGCTCCTGGGTATCCTGAGAGCAGGTGTATAGATTAGCCTCAGCATAGACCACATTGGGCAGGCTGGCAGCATATTCCCTTACCTCAGGGACATTGACCACCCCAGCGATATTGATGCCGCAGTGACAGACAAAAACACCAATCCTCGGTGGCTCTCCTCTTATATCTCTTTCCGGGGGATACTCCCTTTTCTTTACCAGGCTATTGCGCACTGAAGAGAGGGAGGCAGAAGCCGAAGCGGCGGCGGCACTCGCCTGCGTCACTGTTTCAGGAATGTCTTTAGGACCCTGGAAGGTGCCGCAAACAAATATACCTGGCTTAGAGGTCTCAACTGGTGAAAAACCGCCAGTTTTACAAAACCCATATTCATTAAGCTCAATTCCCAGTTTATTGGCTAGCTCCTCAGCCACTTTAGGTGGCTCAAGTCCAATGGAGAGGATAACTAGGTCAAATTCCTCCTTTATTAGCTTGCCATCTTCAGCTTCATACTTTATCCTCAGATTCCTCGTCTCTGGTATTTCCTCAATCACCGAGGGTCTACATCTGATGAACCTGACCCCATACTCATTCTTAGCCCGCTCATAGTAGGCTTCAAACCCTTTGCCAAAAGTCCGCATATCCATAAAGAAGATGGCGGTGTCCAAGGGGAGACGGCTGTGCTCCTTGGCCACTATTGCTTCCTTTATAGCATAAGTACAGCAGACTGAGGAGCAATAACTATTCTGTGGCGGCTCGCCTCGTGAGCCGACACATTGAATAAAGGCGATTTTCCCCGGTTTTTTCTTATCGTAAGGGCGCAAAATCTCACCCGAGAATGGACCGCTTGCCGATAGTACCCGCTCAAATTCTAGACTGGTTATGACATTTGGGAACCGTCCGTAACCTAGCTCCCCTTTTATTTCAGGGTTAAATAACTCATATCCCGACGCCAGAATGATGGCACCTGCATCCAGTTCAATAACCTCGTCTTCCTGGTCATATTTGATTGCCCCCGCTTTACACACATTTTCACAAATCTTGCACGCGCCGGTAAGATAATGGACGCAGTTATCCTGATCAATGGCGGGGACATTGGGGACTCCCTGGGGATATGGGACATAGATAGGCGACCTTGGCCTTAACCCCATATCGAACTCGGAGCGAATGGGTATCGGTTTATTCTTACTAATATCCTCGAGCTTAATTGCCCCGGTGGGGCAGACAAAGGCGCAGGCGCCACAGGTGAGGCAGGCATCTGAAGGTTTATCAAAGGGGGTATTTACCTCCCGATAGATGCCTCGGCCAACAAAGCTAATGGCACTTACCCCCATCCGCTCCTGACAGATTCGGGTGCATAGACCACAAAGGATGCAGTCTTCGTCCTTTAACTTCTTAAACCTTGGTTTTTCAATACCATACCCACGAGCTAGGTTCTGTATTATTTTGACATTGGGACACCTAGCCAGCATCAATTCGATGACCATTTTGCGGGTTTTCATAACCTTGGGTGAGTCAGTCTTTACTACCAATCCGTCTTCAGCCGGATAGGTGCAAGCGGTAAGGAGTCTGGACCTTCCTCGGCTCATAATCTCTATGGTGCAAAGACGACAGGCGCCAAAGGGCTCCAGCGCTTCGTGGTAACAGAGGGTAGGTATGTTTATGCCGGCATCTCTGGCTACCTCGAGAACCGTCATACCCTCTTTTGCTTTAAGCACTTTGCCATCTATTTCTAAGGCAATATCGCCCATTGTTTTACCTCTCTTTACCCCTCTGTTTTACTCGGATAGCTCTTGCCTCAACCGGGGGCGGTGGGGGCACAGGTACCCCCGAGATTTTCACTACGGCACTAAAACGCTCCGGGCATACATCCAGGCAGATTCCGCACTTAGTGCACTTACTCTGGTCAATGACATGGATCTCGTTTTTGCCCCCGGTTATGGCTTCGGCAGGGCATTTTCTGAGGCAAATAAGACAGGCCTGGCATTTATCTGGCTGGATGTAATATGAAATTAGCGCCTTGCACACTCTAGCTGGGCAGCGTTTTTCCTTAATATGTGCTTCATACTCATCTCTAAAATAGCGGATGGTACTCAATACCGGATTGGGGGCTGTCCCTCCCAAAGCACACAACGAGGCATCTCTGGTTACCTCAGAAAGTTCCTCCAGTAACTCGATGTCACCCTCTTTTCCCTTTCCCTCAGTAATATAGGTCAGAATCTCAAGCATTTGCTCAATACCCTCGCGACAGGGGGTACACTTGCCACAAGATTCATCGGCGAGGAAATCGAGGAAATATCTAGCCATATCTACCATGCAGGTATCTTCATCCATTACAATAATGCCGCCAGAGCCCATCATTGACCCCAGCCTGGTTAGTTCATCAAAATCAACAGGGGAGTCGAGGAGGCTTTCGGGGATACATCCTCCGGATGGCCCGCCAGTCTGAACTGCCTTTAATTTCTTCCCCCCGGGGATTCCTCCGCCTATCTCATAGATGATGTCACGTAGGGGGATGCCCATAGGCACTTCTACCAGTCCAGTATTGTTTACCTTGCCCACCAGGGAGAATATCTTTGTCCCTTTGCTCCCTTCAGTGCCAACGGAGGCAAACCAATCGGCACCGTTATTAATTATCAGCGGCACATTAGCCCAGGTTTCCACATTATTTATATTAGTTGGCATTCTCCACAACCCCCTCACCGCAGGGTAAACATGCCTTGGCTTTGGTTCTCCCACCCTGCCCTCTAAAGCTGTCATCAAAGCAGACTCTTCACCAGAGACAAAAGCCCCGGCGCCTCGGTGAACTTCAACATCAAATCCAAAACCAGAGCCAAGGATATTTTCACCCAGAAGCCCGTATTCTTTAGCCTGCCTAATGGCTATGTTCACATTTTCCACCGCCAGGGGATACTCTTTACGGACATAGATATAGCCATGGTGGGAACCGATAGCATAAGCGCCAATAATTAACCCCTCAAGGACCAAATGAGGGTTGCCTTCCATCAGACTCCTATCCATATATGCGCCGGGGTCGCCTTCATCACAATTAACAATGACATACTTTGGCTCCCCGGGGGCATTTCGGCACACCTCCCACTTCCTGCCAGCGGGGAATCCAGCCCCACCTCGCCCCCTTAGGTTAGCCCTTTTCACCTCTTCAACCACCTGCTCCGGGGACATACTAGAAATCACCTTGCTTAAAGCAGCATAGCCACCAACTGCCAGATAGTCATCAATTGCAGTAGGGTCAATTAAGCCGTTTGTGCCGAAGACAATCCGTCTCTGCTTTTTGTAGAAGGGCACTTCATGCTCATGTATTGCCTTCTCGCCTGTTTCGGGGTCAACAAAAAGCAACCTATCAACAATGTTACCTTTAACGATGGTGTCCGAAACTACCTCCGGAACATCTTCTAAACTTACCCGCTGGTAGAAGATGCCCTCTGGTTTAATAGCTACTAATGGTCCCCTTTCGCAGAATCCGTGGCAGCCGGTAGTTCTTATATCTACTTCGTCTGCCAACCCTTGCCGCTTAATCTCCTCTTTGAATGCCACGGCCAATCTTTCACAGCCATAAGCATGGCATCCTGTTCCACTACATACAGTGATACAGGGCTTATTAGGGTCCCTTTTGGCTATTATCTCTTTCCTAACTCTGTCTAAATCCGCCAGCGATTTTATCTGTGGCATTAGCTTCCTCTTCAAAGGTATTATTCGTAGCCTTTCAAAATCTTCTCTACCTTGGATACCAGCAACCTGCCGTGGTACTCTCCATCCACTACCATCACCGGTCCCAGGGCACAGCAACCGAGGCAGTTAACCCTCTGCAGAGTAAACTTCTGGTCGGGGGTTGTCTCGCCACCTTTGATGCCTAGAAGCTCCTCCACCTTGTCCATGATTTTCGGCCCTCCCCGCACGTGGCAGGCAGTGCCTAAGCAGACGTTGATCAGGTGACGACCCCGTGGTGTCAAGCTAAACGCCTTGTAGAAACTAGCTATGCTATAAGCTTGGGATAGGGGGACCTTTAACCGCTTACTAACTTGCTTTAGAGCCTCTTCTGGCAGCCAATTGTATTCAGCCTGGATATCTTGCAGTACCTGGATAAGAATGCCTTGTTTCCCTTGGTATTTGGCTACGATTTCGTCAACCTTTGTCACATCCATTTTATTTAGCCTCTTTGCCTTGCCCTTCCTGAGTCTGAGGCTTATATTTTACCGGGCAATTGGTGTAACAGCTACCACAGCCGGTGCATAATGATGGGTCCACCGACCTGGCTCGCTTCTTGACCCGGACCTTAAAGTTGCCTGGTGCCCCTTTGACATCTATAACCTCTGAATAGCTTAGAATCTGGATATTTCGGTGTCTTCCACACTCCACCAGTTTTGGGGAAAGAATACACATGGAGCAGTCATTGGTGGGGAAGGTCTTGTCAAGTTGAGCCATCACCCCACCAATCACCGGGGATTGTTCAACTAAATAGACATAGTACCCAGACTCGGCTAGGTCTAAGGCTGCCTGTATACCGCCTATACCACCACCGATAACCAGTACCGCCCCGGTTTTATGGTTAACAGCCTGCTGGGCACTTGACTTCGCCATTACATTCCCCCGAAAAGAATAAGCTGGGTAACATAGTTAATGCCAAAGTTGCTGGCAATAAGACCATCCCAGCTAGTTGTGGTATTCAGACCAAGTGGTGGTGCTCAACTACTTCTCTGGTTTAGCTGCTTTAGGAATATTTGTTGGGTTCACTAATTCAGTTAGTTGCTGTGATTCCCAAGTCCGATTGTACCATGGGAAACCTATCAGCGGGGTAACAATCCCCCTCTGTCTCCTTGACCGTAAGATTATCTCGCAAGTTATCTCCGCCACTAGGGCACACAGTTCAGCACAGTATACAGACCACATTGAGAAAACCTCGCCCGACCTAACCCGCTCTATCTGCATGGGGTCAAGACGGTCAACTGGAGCCAGGCGCTTGCCAAAATGGGCATCACACAAATTACCACAGCGGACCTGACCGTTAGTACGTTGGGCAAACCGCTCCATAAGTTCAGCCGACCGTGCCTGGGCTAAGGTAAAACTACTATGCCCCTTAGACCGGGGGCCACCTTCTTCGGTAAAGTCCACCCGCCCGAACGCTAGACCAATGGCAGCAATTCCTCCCACCAGCGCACAGCAAATCTCGTTACCACCAAAACCTCCGGAGAGGGTGGTCATAAGCACTACCGACTCCCTGCTCCCCAGACCAAGGTGAAGCGATAAGGGATATAAAACTGTCTGACCACAAATCCGATATTTAAGCTGTAACTCTCGCGAGTCCCGAACCACCCTCCTTATAATCGCCTCATCATCGGTCTCATCTCGACTCCAGAACTGCCAGTCCTTCCTATGCTGTTCGTCCTTGAAGACATCGGTTAAATGAACCATCTGTTTTCCATATACCATCTGCTGGTTCTCCTCCTATCTTTTAATGGTAATCGACGTTAATAGAGTATCATGCCTTGACTTTGAATGTAGCTTAAATTGTACTATACAGGGAGGGAGCCGTCAAACACTTTGACGGTGGGGACGGGAAGGGCTAGTGCAGTTTCGCTCTCCAGCACCGACTAGAGAGAAGGCTGGAGTTTTGATACAATCGGTTGGAAGAAAAGGCGGGCGAGTACTTTGGTTCTAGATTAGCAAAGAGGCTATAAAGGGAGGCACATAGATGGAACTTGAGATACTAGAGAGCTTGAAAAGAGCCGTCCTAGAATATGATACCGAAGCTGCGACCAGGTGGGCTAGAAGAGCCGTGGCGACAAAGGTAGATGCGGTCAAGGCTCTGGATGTCCTTACAGAGGCTATCAGACAGGTGGGTGACCGCTTTGGTAGAGGCGAACTCTGGCTTCCTGATTTGGTTGGGGCAGCTGATGCCATGCAAGCTGCTATGCCCATTCTAGAAGAAGAGCTTAAAAGAACAGGGGCGAAGCGAGAAACCCTGGGGGTTGTTGTCGTCGGGACAGTTTTTGGGGACATCCATAGCATAGGAAAGTCCATGGTATGTACCATGCTCACTGCCGGCGGCTTTGAGGTGCATGACCTGGGTGTGAATATCAAGGCTGAGGAGTTCCTTGAGGCAGTAGAGAAATATCAAGCGGATATCTTGGCTATGTCTGCCCTCTTGACCACCACCGCCGTAGAGCAGAGGAAAGTTATTAACGCCCTCAAGGAGAAAGGTATAAGGGAGAAGATAAAGGTCATGGTAGGTGGAGGCGCCATAACCGCAGAGTTTGCCAAAAGCATTGAGGCTGATGGATATGACCCCACTGCACCTGGTGCCGTAGAGCTAGCCAAGAGACTGGTTGGGAAAAGCAGTGGCTCTAGTTAGCTTGGTGGCGTCCCTGGAGGGATTCGAACCCACGACCCGCTGCTTAGAAGGCAGCCGCTCTATCCTGCTGAGCTACAGGGACGAGTTACCTGTTATTCAAATTTAACACGGACTGAG
>Ga0315314_1002840_pt1 | contig 14030 bp, 19 predicted proteins | sample TDP9_MG_FD_203631 | JGI IMG/M metagenome (GOLD analysis project Ga0315314, IMG submission 203631) | Freshwater sediment microbial communities from Lake Towuti, South Sulawesi, Indonesia - TDP9 | ecosystem: Environmental > Aquatic > Freshwater > Lake > Sediment | place: Indonesia: South Sulawesi...
GTTCCTGCGGCAACATCTAGAGCCACCTCGTTGCCCTGGAGAGAAGCCATGGTCAAGATTTCGGTATAGAGTTTTCCCGTGAAGTCCGATTCTGCCCACATCTTGTCAATCTGCAAAGCTCTGCGATAACTAATGTCAGGTTCATAGATTATGTCCATTCCACACTCCTATGTTTCCCAGCCACACGATATAAGACCTGATGAACTAACTCTGACTCTGCCAGATGTGCTTGTCTGGCTGCTTTTACTATATTAACAATATGCCGATATCAGGTGCAACTGCTTCAGATTTGAGGGTGTTTAACTGTCACCCTGACCCTGAGCGAAGCGAAGGGGAAGCGTCTCAGATTCTTCGCGGAGTTTACCCTGAGCGGGATTCTTCGGTCGCTTCGCTTCCTCAGAATGACAAGAGGCGAAGGGCTCAAAATGACAATTAGGATTGTTAAACACCCTTTTAGATTGCCAAGAGCACCATGTCATTAGGCAGTGATTCCAAAAGGGAATCGTAATAACCAATAGTTTTTTGCCTTTCAGGTCGGCCAGTCAGGCCAGTCGTTCTTTACACTGAGCTTCCACTGTGGCTGCCGGCGTTCGATCCAGGCCATGACGCCTTCTACGGCATCGGGGCGTCCCATCAGGTGATGATGCAACTCGGTCTCCTTGTGACCCACTTCAGCACGAGTGAGGGTCGGACTCTCCCACAGCAGCCGTTTGGTGATGGCCACAGATAGTGGGGCAGTGTTTATGGCGATGTCATGCGCTATCTCGAGAGCTGCCGGGAGCACCTCATTGGCCGGCAAAGCCCGACTGGCTATCCCCATTTTCGCAGCCTCAGTACCACTGACCAGGCAACCTGTTAACAGGAGATAGGCAGCCCGCTCCATGCCGACGAGCCTTGGCAGAGTCCAGTGTGAATAACCATCTGGCATCACGCCTCGGCGTACCTGAACGATACCATACTTGCCTTCCTTGGCAGCTATCCGCATGTCACACTGCAATGCCAATGTCATGCCGATGCCGACGGCGTGACCGTTCATGGCTGCGATCACTGGCTTGCGAACCTCCCAGGCCGGTGGGTTGACGCCTGCGGCGCTGAAAGCGTGTCGTTCCTGTTTGGCGAAGGTGTCTTCTCCCACACTCATGTCTACACCAGCGCAAAAGGCTTTTCCAGCACCGGTGATCACCACAGCTCGCACCGTATCGTCATTGTCACAGGTCCGGTAAGCATCGCCCAGCTCCAAGCCCATCCTCCCAGTGTAAGCATTGAGATGCTCAGGTCGGTGGAGTTCAATAACCGCTACTCCGTCGCTGACCTCAAAACGAATGTCCTCGTAGCTCATGGCTTATTCCTCCTTTTCCCATCAGCTTCCTGCCAGTCCCTTCACTACTTGGGCAGCCTGGGCGATAATTCTATCGAATAAGTCTTTCACTGTCGGGATGTCATGCACCTGACCAATTCCTTGCCCGCAAGGCACAATTCCACGGCCTAAGTCGCCTTCATAGTAAACTTTCCTGGAGTTATCCCCTGAAACAAGCTTCAGTATCTCTTCAAGACTAGCGCCTGCTGCCTCCATTTCAGCACACTGGGTAGCAGCGGCATTGGCCCAGACTCTGTGGGGAGCGACCGATCGCATGACTATCATGGTATTGAGCTCAGTCGCCTTGATAAGGGCTTTTTTCAGATTCTTATGGATGGGGCATTCCTGTGTTGCCATAAGACGTGTCCCCATAATTACCCCCTCGGCTCCCAAGGCAAGAACGGCGGCAAACCCGTGACCATCAGAAACGCCACCGCCACCGATGACCGGGATTTGAACCGATTTCGTAACGGTCGGAATGAGGACCAGACTTCCGATATCGAACCTGCCTGTGGCGCCCCCGGTTTCATATCCCACTACCGTAACAATGTCGGCACCCAAAGCTTGTGCCTTGAGGGCATAACGAAGGCCGGCACACTTGTGAATCCATATCATCCCTGCCTCTTTGAATCGTCTACACAGTTCTACTGGCGGTGCTACATGCCCGGAAGTCTCCACTACTTTCGCTCCCTTTTCCGCCATTATCTCAGTATATTCCTCTTGGGATACAGGAAACTGGGCCGGAAAGAAATTAAGGTTGACCGCAAAAGGCTTATCGCTCAGCTCCCGGATCCTGTCGATGGCCGCGGCAAACTCCTCCCCAGTTTGGTACATGATTGAGGTAAGCACGCCTATGCCCCCGGCATTGGAGATGGCTGCTACAAAGTCAGCATTGCTGATCGACGCCATGGTTCCGCCCACAATGGGATATTTAATCCCCAGCATCTTGGTGATTCTTGTCTCAAACATAATTTACCCTCCTTAATCGATAAGTGCCTTGTCGCTCTTGCGCCAGAAAGATATCCTAGCCCGAATGACCTTGGGGTCTACTGAGATGACACTATATCCACTCAGTCATCATCTGTCAATAAATAGGAGTCTGAGGGTGTTCGGCAATTCAACACTCTCTTCCGACAAGATTTGACATTAAGGTGTATAATTTTCCACAAGACTACAGAAAAAGGTTTGTGATAGGCGAAGCATGCTGCGAAGACGACTCTGGCACATATCCACTGGGTTGTGCATTGTAGCAGCAGCGTGGCTTTTGCCCAAGACAACCTTCCTCTTATCACTGGGGGTAGTTACACTCCTCTTTCTCGCCTTCGAGCTGGTGAGGCTTAGAGCTTCTAGCCTAAACAGATGGTTTTGCTGGCATTTTGGGTCACTATTGAGGCAGGAAGAAGTGTCACATGTGACTACTTCTAGTTATGTACTGATTGCAGCGCTGGTAGCCTACTTAGCCTTTGGCAGAGACATTGCGGTACTTTCGGTCTGTTTCTTAGCTGTAGGTGACGCGGCGGCCGGCATCGTTGGCTGGCACATGGGACGAACGAGACTCCTCGGTAAAGCACTAGAGGGGGATTTGGCATGTTTGGTATCCTGCCTGGCAACAGGATTCCTCCTTCATTATGTGGGTTTGAACGTTGGTTTGGTGACTATCGCGGCTGGGGCACTGGGCGCGACCATTGGACAGGCGGTATCAGGCCCTGTGGATGACAATCTGACTTTGCCTTTACTTGCAGGGGTGGCGATGGCAGTAGTGCCGCCCTAGCCCTTCTAACAGAGTGTAATCCTGGCAAACCTGTTGCTGATTTTGAGTTTCCCGCCTGGAGCTAACCACCAATCTTGACATAATCGTGACCGCAACCGACACCTAACAGAGAATTTTCTTTAGCTGAATTCTCATGTAAGCGCCCTCTTTTTTGACATCATAGTCTTTGAATAGGCTTTCTTTAAGAGCTCTCCCGATCTTACCTGAAATGTAAACCTCCGTTTTGTAGCCTACATGCAGGTGGGGCCAAATTAGCTCTATAATCCACAATGGCAGAGGGAGATCCTCCTCTATCTCTAAGCCTCGAACAGTCTCTTCAAACTCCGCCTTTGTAACGTCCTGGCGTCCATCATATAGCCAGGCTTCTCCTCCAGGCTTCAGGATTCTGTACGCTTCGTTGAAAGCATTAAGGGGTTCTCCTAGGTGGTGAATTAATCCTGTGCTGACAACCAGGTCTATGGAACAGTCATCAAAACCAGTGTTGTAGACGCTTCCCACCTTGAAGCTAACCCTGTCCGTGACCCCCTTCTCCTCTGCATTCTTCCTGGCTATCTTTACCATGTCTTTGGAGATGTCGATTCCAATGACCTTGGCCTTCGCTATATGCTTTGCTATCTCTATAGGTAGACGCCCCGGCCCTGTACCCATATCAAGAATAACGCCCGATATTTGTCTATCCTTGATATCTGTGGCGATCTGTCTGAACCACTTAACGAAAATCCGATTGGCATACCTATCGTAGAGGCGACTAAAAGGCCAGGGTATTCCCTCGCGCATACTTAATCCTCTTTCACCTTCAGTGACCTTTAGCTATCTTCCGAGCCCCAACCTCGAGTTGTCCTTTGTGACCGAGAACAATCGCGCTACTTTTGGAATGGCGCATATGTCCATTGATGTTTGGCACTATCCCAACGAAGGCCTCTCCAGGCGTCATTTACGGCTCCCACGATATCGCCGTTCTCATTCACCAAATAGTGTGCTTTGAACGTGCCATGCAGATAGTCTGCAGCATCACAGCCATTAGCTTGAATCACCCCTCGGCTGCCATCCCAACCAGTCTTGTCATTGTAGCTACTGAGTGCGGTCACTCCAGCATCAGCCATACAGTTAGCGATAGCCGTTTGTGCTTGGTGAAGCTCAGCATTAGCCACCTCAGGACTATCTACTCCTGATTGTTTCTTGTCTTTATCACCTCCGTCACAGCCGGTAAGCGAGACCACCAGAAGTGCCATGAGCAACGCCAGCGCTATTTTGCACATGTTCTTCACCTCATGACTACCGTGCAGACCCATATTCAGGTCTGCCTATAATACGGTGATTGGCTCAGCATCCACCAGCGAATCAGAGGGGCAAACAGGCGTATCAAATACTTGACATAACCCAGAGAGGCAGCTACCTCCTGAGTAAAATCTTCGAAGGAGTGCTGCTGGTACTGTAGAAGCCTCTGGCTTTCGGAAGTATCCAGCCAATCGGTATAGGCAGATGCCGAGCCGAAGGCTTTGTCCGGAAGCCTTCTCACTCCCATAGCCTCCATTACTCGGCCGATAAAATCTCCATAGTATAGCTGGCTACCTGCCCCACTGCCGATAAGCAACGTCTTTCCCCAGACCTCATGGCAGCTCACTGCATTGGCCAGGGCCAGCCCCACGTCCTGTGGGTGGGCAAATTCCACGCGTGTGCTGGGAGGAATATCGAACACTTTCGGAGTAAATCCGCTCAGTCCTAGCGGAGGTACAACTGCCAGACGTAGGATGGCCCAATCTAACCCTGATTCTCTGACTAATCTTTCGCATTCCACTTTGTGATGCGTATAGTTGTCTATCGGCTGCACAGGGTCGGAAACGGTCCTCGGCGGCGGCTTATGCTGGGTTTCGCCGAAGACAGTGAAGGAGGAAGCAAAGATGATTTTGGGTGGTGAAGGGGGGCTCCTCATGGAGTGGAGCAGGTTTTGAGTGCCGCCCACGTTGATATCCCAGGCCCATTGAGGACGATCTTCACTTGCCGGTGGCATGATAAATGCCAAGTGAACAACAACCTCTTGACCCTGCACAGCAGCGTCCACATCCTTCCCACAGCGCATATCTCCCCAGGCTACTTCTATCTGCCCTCGGAATCTCTTGGCGGTCCTTCTATTCGCCTTTGTCTCCAGATCAAAACACCGCACCTGATGTCCTTGCTTGAGAAGGCTTTCAAGAGTTTTTTTGCCGATATTTCCAAATGCGCCTGTTACCAGTACCTTCATTTCATTTTGAAACCTTCTCATCAACAAGGAAGCTCACTCTTCTACCTCTGTCCATGAACTTCTCTTCGTCATTAAGAAAGATTCGACCAATCTTTGTTTTGTAGTCGCCCAGGGCTTCAGTGACCGCCATAGCCCCTTCTATGTTGTCGAACCAGATCTCGGTGATGCAGTCGAAGTCTAGTTCTTCAGTATCAGGCAGAGGGATGACATAGTTCCGCACGTATCTCTTGAAAGTCGGGAAATGCTTCAATGCCAGTGGTGCATGCATCTCTTCGTAGTGCTGAATGAACTCCTCTCGTGAAAGCCCTGGCTTTCTCTTGATTAGCATCATTGATTTTATCATATGTCCTGCCTCCTCTATCAACTGCTTCCCTCTTTTGCGCTGTGCGACCTATGACGAAGCGATTCCTGCCCTTTTTTATGGCATAAGCCCCTTCTAGAGTGCCTGGCTTCCCACCTACTCAGACCTGATAGTGTCAATTACGGCAAAGGTAATCACTATCAATGTCACTATCACGATGGCCGCTGTCATTCCTTTACCCTCCAAATCCGCCTGGCTGGGCTTAACCAGCAGCTACCATACTGCTTGCGGTATTCACCTATGATAACTATACTACCACAAGAAGTCTGACACCGTAAGTCTGTAGCGCAACCCTTGGGGAATCACCTAAGGGAAGAGATGTTATGTTGGAAGGCGCGGTCTTGCTGCTGATGCCTTTTCAGGCTACAATTGCAGGCAAGCAGAGAAGACTGCCGGGGAGGTTTTATCTGTGGCTGAGTTTTCGTTAAAGATGAATCAGCGATGAAAGTGGTAGCAATTGTTGGTATGGCAGGCTCAGGTAAATCGGAGGTAGCCAAAATCTTTGAACATCATGGCTTTGCGAAGGTAAGGTTTGGAGATATTACCGATAGAGAAATTAGCCAAAGAGGGCTGGAGTTGAGCGAGGAGAACGAGCGGTATATCAGGCAACAACTGAGACAAGAGCATGGAATGTCAGCCTATGCCAAGCTAAGCCTGTCCAGGATTGATCGCCTGTTGAAATCGGCGAATGTAGTAGTGGACGGTCTTTACTCCTGGGAAGAATACATCTTGTTGAAGAGCAGGTATGGTGACCAGTTCACTGTGGTTGCAGTTTGGGCTTCCCCTCAGACAAGATACAGTAGGTTAGCCAAAAGACTAGTCCGGCCCCTAACGGCAGAGGAGACTGTTAGCCGGGATATTGCCGAGATAGAAGATACCAACAAAGGTGGACCAATCGCCATAGCAGACTTTATTATCATGAACGAGTCTTCCTTGGAAGCCCTGGAGAGAGAAACAAAAAGAGTTCTGGCTGCTTTGAAATGAAAAAGATAGCTAGACCAGATATTGATGAATATTTCTTGAAAATAGCTTCCGTAGTGGCGGAACGCTCGACGTGTCGCCGACACCATGTAGGGGCGGTAGCGGTAAAGGATAAACACATATTGGCTACTGGCTATAATGGTGCTGCCTCTGGACTTAAGGACTGCCTTGAGCTTGGCTGCATCAGAGAGGATATGAATATACCGTCGGGAACAAGGCAAGAGCTATGCCGGGGCATTCATGCAGAGCAAAATGTAATCATACAAGCGACTCTCCATGGGGTAAGCCTGGAGGGCGCTACAATCTATGCCACCCATACGCCATGCATACTTTGCGCCAAGATGCTGGTCAATGCCAAGATAAAGCAGTTTGTCACCTTTGGCGAGTATGCTGATAGTGCTTTTAAAGACCTATTCAAGGAAGCCAATATAGAGTTCGAGTTGCGTGAAAAACCCTCTTCTAGGATAACCTATCTGGCCTAGTGGATTGCCAGGCACAATCTAACGAGCACAGGCCACTAGCTAAACAATCCTCGGTTTTGTTAACAAATACTCATGAGGTAAGATTTCAAGAACTGGCTGTAATCTGGGTAGCCCTCTTGGAAGACGTAAAGTTGACACAATAATGCATTTATGGCATAATATCCCCCTAGGGGGGATATTATGAGTAAATCACATACCCATAAGCATAGTCAGGCTGTCATTAACCGTCTCTCCAGAATCGAGGGGCATATCCGTGCTATCAAGAACATGCTGGAAGAGGAGCGACCCTGTCCTGACATACTTATCCAATTGGCAGCCGTCAAATCGGCCATTACGAAAGCTTCCAGATTAGTACTTGAAGACCACATGGAATCCTGCCTGTACAAAGTAGCCAAGGCAAGCACACCGGAAAAGGAATGGGAGAGTCTGAAGGCAGCCCTTGGAAAATACATAATGTGAGTTACAGGGATAAACTCCAGGGTCTCCGTCTATTATGCGAACATTAGAAAATAGTGAAGAAGGTTGATTATGTTTAATTCAGCACTCGTCGGCGTAGTAATGCTTGGGCTATCGCACGGGGTTGAACCCGGACATGGTTGGCCTGTTGCTATGCTGTATTCCGTCCGACAAAGAAACCCTACTCTTGGTGCTATTCTCAGTTCAAGCATAATAGGAGTGGGGCACTTGATCTCATCTGTTGCTGTTGTTATCGCTTACGTTTTACTGAATTCATGGCTAGACTTTGAAGCTCCCTGGCTAAAATATCTGGCGGCAGGTGTCTTGCTTCTACTTGCCATCAAACTGTGGAGGGAAAACGCTGACGGGTTAGAGAAACAGCATGGTCATATCCATGAAAACAATCCGGAGGTCGAGCATGAACATGAGCATGAACACCAAGGTCAAACTCGACATACCCATCAGCACAAGCACTCACTGGGAGTTGCATTGGGTCTTTGGGGGCTAGCATCGTTTGCTTTTATTCTTGGTTTCGCCCATGAGGAGGAGTTAGCTCTGCTTGCTCTGGTAGCCGGTGGAATCAACGCTTGGGTCCTCATGATTTCATACGGCGTAGCAGTATTGTTGGGACTAATTGTTATAACGGTTGCATCCGTAAAAATCTATAGGGTATTGCAGCCCAAACTGATACGTTATGAGAGATACGTCCCGAAGGTAAGCGCCGGCCTTCTTATAGTAATGGCTATCTTAGTCGTTTTCTTGTAAACCAATTGGTATTCACTTATCTCGATTGGTGCTACCAGAGGTGCAACACTAAACCATCTTGTCTAATCGTGCCAAGTAGGTTATCTCAGGGTACAAGGCGCTGGGGGATATGAGCACAAAAGGGCGATGAGGGACTACTCCTCTTGAAGTCCGAGCAGTTCTCAGTAGATTAGAAAAGCGGCTCTTCGACCCCACGTTTCGCTACCGGTTCCGATTCTAGGGCGTCTTGGAGAGTGGTCAAGACAAACTCCTTACCCTGACAGCTTAAGACAGGTCTAAGGTCTTGTCGATGACATTTTAGGGCATTTTTGTCAAAAGCAGTCGCCCTGGTTAGCTTTGTGGCGTCCCTGGTGGGACTCGAACCCACAACCTACTGCTTAGAAGGCAGTTGCTCTGTCCTATTGAGCTACAGGGACAAAGCTCATTTTAATATATCATAAAGAAGAGGATACGGTAAAGGCAGACCAAGGTTGAACAATTCTAACTGCCGTTCTGACCCCGATTTATCGAGGGAAGAATCTGAGACCCTTCCCCTTCACCTTGTTCAGGGTCAGGGTGACAGCTAAACAATCTTGGCAAGGATAAGGGCTAGATCCTCTCCAAGCCAAGGATAGCAAGGCCAAACCAAAAATCGCTGCCCTAGCCCAGCCGAGGAGTCAATAGGCTAGCAACAATTACTTCAACCACAAATATGCCTGCCAACCGGCAAGGCAGACGGAGGTAACGATCACCCCAGCAATAAGTATCCCTAAGGCGATAGAGACAAAGGCACGCTTGAATTCCATCCCGAGGAGAAAGGCAACCAGTGCACCGGTCCAGGCACCGGTCGCCGGAAGAGGGACAGCCACAAAGAGCATGAGACCCAGGCCCTCGTATCTTTCGACATTCCTTCCCCGCCGCCTGGTGCGCTCAAACAGCCATTTAAGAATTCGGTCAAATATCTCTATTCTGCTGAGAAGCCTTGATAGGGGGTCAAGGAATAAGAGGAGGAAAGGGACGGGAAAGAGGTTACCTAGAAGTGAGACTAAGAAAACAGAATACCAGGAGAGATCATACCCAAATAATCCTGTTGGAATCCCTCCTCGAAGTTCGGATATAGGCGTGGCTGAGATGAGGAACACCCAGAGATGATCTAAGCTTATAATATCTTTCCTGAACTGACTAAGATTAGCAAATCTAAAGCGCTATGCCAAACCAGTCGAGAAGGTGACCTAGCCCCCACCACCCGAGGAGGGCAACTCCCGTTCCTTTGATGGTCTTGCCTACCCAGCATAGGAGAAAGAATTTCCACACCGGATAGCGTAAAGCTCCGGCAGCGGCACCTATTAGGTCAAAGAAGGGGTCAAATACTGCTGCAGAAAGAACAAGGGCTAAGGAACCCCTCTTCTTCACCCATGCCTCCACTCGAGGATAGATTCGTGCGAACTTCTCCTTGAGAAATACGTGTCCACCACGACCAGCGAGATAGCCAGTAAATTCTCCGATGGCTTCACCTAGTCCAGCAGCTAAGCCAACAAAAAAGGGGTTGGGCAATAGCGCACCCAAGGCGAAGACCACCGGCACACCGGGGACATAAATGATTATGGTAGCTGCAGCCATAAGGCTGATAAGAAAAGCCCCGAGGTAACCGTATTCTTTGAAGTTTGCTAGCTCTCCTCTGAAAGCTACCGCCAGGGCTGCTATTCCAATAACTACCAACCCTGGTAAGATGATCAGATACCATTTGATCTTGGGAGACTCTTCCCTACCCTCAGTAATACTTGTGCCCATCTCTTACTGCTTGAGGATACAGTCCAAACTAGGTGGAAGTCAACAAACGTGTGGGGACGGCCGCTCTCATAGTTTTGTATTCTGGTGCAGATGAGATTGTGAAGAAACGAGCCCTGTAAGACTTCGATATGATCAGAGTCCAGCGCTCAGTCTGCTCAGAAACCTCACGTCGGGTAGGTTGCCCGACGTCGGGCAACCTACCCACAACTCTCTCAGCAGACGAGGTCGCTTAACAACCCTACTTGTCATTGCAAAGAGCGAAGCAATCTCACCAATTGCTTTCAGAGATTGCTTCGGCACTTCGTGACTCACAATGACGACTAAACACCTTCCGGCAGACATAACTCGAAAATAAGACGCAAAAGTGGTATGATGGTGTAGCGAAGGGGTAGAAGGACATGTCAGGCCATTCTAAATGGGCGCAGATCAAGCGGCAAAAGGGGGTGGCTGATGCCAGGCGGGGGCAGCTTTTCACCAAGCTGGCTAGGGAGATTATGGTGGCAGTACGCGAAGGGGGAAGCAACCCAGAGCATAACTTTCGCCTCCGTCTCATAGTGCAAAAATGCCGCGACAACAATATGCCCTGGGAGAATATTGATAGGGCTATCAAGAAAGCTAGCGGTGAGGCAGCAAGCACAAAACTAGCTGAGGCGAACTTTGAAGGGTATGGGCCTGGTGGTGTAGCCATCCTCCTCCAGGTATTAACCGACAACCGCAATCGCACCCTTCAAGAGGTACGCAATATCTTCTCCCGAGGTGGGGGCAGCTTGGGGGAGGCAGGCTCTGTATCCTGGCTCTTTCAGCCGAAAGGGGTGATCACCGTAGAAACTAATCAGATTGATGCTGAGGAGGTTGCTCTTTGGGCTATTGACGCTGGTGCTGAAGATGTCAAGATTGAAAAGGGTTACCTGGAGGTTCATGCTGAACCAGATAAACTGGAGACATTACGCCAGGCTTTAGAGCAGAAAAGCTGGCCCATAATCTCCGCTGAGGTCTCAATGATACCTAAGACTACCCTAAAGTTGGAGGAGCATGAAGCATGGCGAGCCCTCAAGCTCTTGGACAGGCTAGAGGAACTGGATGAGGTGCAGCGGGTATTCTCTAACGTAGACTTCTCTGAGGAGGTCTTGGAAAAGCTGAGGGCTCAAGCCTGAGGGATAAGTAATGCGAATCTTAGGCATTGACCCAGGCACCTTAATCATGGGCTATGGCTTGATTGAGGATAGGGATGAGGAGCTAAGGATGCTCCATTGCGGTATTTTGACAGCTTCCAGCCATATGTCCCTGGCTGAGCGACTATACCAGTTATATCTAGGGCTCAAGGAGCTGGTCAATGCCTATCAGCCTGATGAGGTAGCCGTTGAGGAACCCTTCGTAGCCCGAAATGCTCGCTCAGCTTTAGCTATAGGTCGTGCACAGGCAGTGGCTATGCTGACTGCCGCCGGCAATAGTATCCCTATTTATACCTATCCACCAGCTAAGGTGAAACAAGTAGTAACTGACTACGGAGGTAGTGAGAAAGAGCAGGTGCAGCAAATGGTGTGCATTCAGCTAGGACTGTCCCAAATCCCCCAGCCCAGCGATGCTGCTGATGCTCTAGCGGTCGCTCTCTGCCACCTCAGAGAGAGACAATTAGCCAAGCTAACAGCAAGAAGTGACTGAAGATAAATATGATCGCTGCTATTGAAGGGACTCTAGAACTCCGCGGCACCGACCGGATTGTGATTAAAGTGGGTGGGGTGAGTCTACAGGTCTATCTGCCAGCCTCTTCCTTAAATCAACTTGGTGCTGTAGGCAAGAAGGTGCAACTCTATACACATCTTCACTGGAAGGAAGATAATATAGCTCTTTACGGCTTTATCTCCCAGCCAGAGCTTGACCTTTTCAAAATGCTTACCAGTGTCAACGGTGTTGGTCCAAAAACAGCCCTGGCCATGCTTTCTTATCTGAACCCCGAGCAGCTAGCCTTAGCTATCGCCAGCGGCAATATTGACCTTCTCACCCAAATACCTAGTGTGGGCAAAAAGACAGCCAACCGATTGGTGCTGGAACTGAAGGGCAAGCTAGAAAAAGGAGGGGTGGGGGTCGGTTCTTATTTAACCCAGGATAATGCTGAGGTAGTAGCTGCTCTGACCAATCTGGGCTACTCTGCTGCTGAGGCCACTAAAGCTGTAGCCGAGCTTTCTCCCTTCCCTGACCTCAGCCTGGAGGACAAAATAAAGCTCGCCCTGCAGCACCTGGCAAAATGAGGCAAGCTCTCGCCAGAAGTGAAGTTACAGCGAGGATTGGGTGCAGCATAGCGAAACCCACTATCCCAAGTATGCATAGTCGAAAGGTGGGTTTCACCCACCCTACAGAACTTGACCAGGGTCAAATTCATCAATAGTTGGTGAAGACTCCATAGCGAGAGTCAAATCGCATTAGAACCAACCAAGATGTAACTTAAGCCTTGACCAGCGCTCTGGCTCTCCAATGCATTTGGTATGGACTACAGCTCAACGCTACTGTATCATAAGAAAAGGTTTTCCTATGGACTTCATAGATTTAGGTGAATTGATAGCAAAGTACGGGGTTATGGCTGTCTATGGCATCCTTTTTGCCATCATTTTCGCTGAATCTGGCCTATTCTTTGGGTTCTTCTTGCCAGGCGACAGCCTATTGCTCACCGCCGGGTTGCTGGCTTATAAAGGAGTGGAGTTGGCGGGCGGGGAAGAACTGAAGCTCAATCTTTCGGTGTTGATGCCGCTGCTCTTTGTAGCGGCAGTGCTGGGCGATAATGTGGGCTACTGGTTTGGCAGGAAGGTGGGGCCGCCGCTCTTCAAACGCCCACAGTCATTGCTCTTCCGGCCCAAGAATTTGCTGGCGGCCAAGGCGTTCTATGACAAACACGGTGGTAAAACCATCACGCTCGCCCGGTTCATGCCCTTCATTCGCACCTTCGTGCCCATCGCGGCAGGTGCGGTGGATATGGAGTGGCGCCGCTTTGTGTTCTTCAACCTGTTTGGCGGCCTTCTTTGGGCAGTCGGGGTGACGTTCGCGGGCTATTCACTGGGCCGGCTTGTTCCCCCCCACATACTCGATAGGTATTTCATTATCATTGTCGTTGTCGTCATTATTGTGTCGATGATGCCAGCCCTCATCCACCTCTGGAAAGAGGAACGGCACGAGATTTTCGCCTTCATCAAGACGCGCATCTTGAGAAGGCCGGCCGCCGAGAAGCGCGCCTCGAAAGCAAAAGAGGATGATCCGGCAGCATAGAAGGTCGAGAATCCCAGATAGTAGGGTGGGTGCAGCATAGCGAAACCCACCATCCCAAATATGCATAGTCGAAAGGTGGATTTCACCCACCCTACAGAACTAATTTTGGATTCCGCTTGACATTGGTATACAATTTGTATACACTCTTGGCTGAAGGAGATAATTGGTGCTTCGTATAGAGTCTCTGGAAATTGATGACCACATCTTGGAAAAGATTGAAACGAAGCACGGCATTTCCTTTACTGAGGTTGAAGAGGCCTGCCTCTCGGACAGGCGGCATATCAGGAGGAGCCGGGAAGGATTATATAAGGTCTTTAGCCAGACGGCTGCCGGGCGATATATTCTAGTTGTTCTGGTGAACCTTGGCAGAGGTAATTGGAATATAGTTACGGCACGGGAAATGACTGATGCGGAAAGACGCCTATATATTAGAGCGAGTGGAGGTAGATAGGATGACGGATTTAGATAAGGAAATCCTGCGAATTGGGCAGGGCGATGCCTGGGATGAGAGCGATGAAGTAGTCGAGGTTGAGGTTAAGAAGCCTCTGGACAAGGTGATACCTGTTCGGCTCTCGGCAGAGAAATGG
>Ga0315314_1002841_pt1 | contig 14026 bp, 13 predicted proteins | sample TDP9_MG_FD_203631 | JGI IMG/M metagenome (GOLD analysis project Ga0315314, IMG submission 203631) | Freshwater sediment microbial communities from Lake Towuti, South Sulawesi, Indonesia - TDP9 | ecosystem: Environmental > Aquatic > Freshwater > Lake > Sediment | place: Indonesia: South Sulawesi...
GAGAGATAGTTGGAATCCTGACCGAGAACCCCAGCCTATACGATAGGCTAACAGCCTATGAAAACATGGATTTCTTCGCAGAAGCCTATGGCCTCTCAAATGTGTACACAAAGTCCAACAGAATCAGGGAACTACTTGAGTTCTTTGATCTATGGGAGCGGAGAAACGACAAGGTGGCAACCTTTTCCAAAGGCATGAAACAGAAGCTCGCCATTGCGCGAGCACTCGTGCATAATCCCCCAATCCTATTCCTGGACGAGCCAACCACAGGCCTAGACCCAGAGTCCTCAAAGGAAGTCAGAGACCTCATGGAAAGGCTTAGCCAACGTGAGAAACACACCATATTGCTCTGTACACACCGCCTTGAAGACGCCGAGAAACTATGTAGCAGAGTGATGATCATCAACAGAGGCAAGAGCATCATTGTGGGAACCCCTGACGAACTCCGTGACAGAATAGCAGGTCAACCTACTCTGCAGGTCACTTTGAAGAAGATAAATCAGAAGATTGTTGAAGCCTTGAAAGAGCTCAAACAGGTCAGAGAAGTCAATGTGGACGATTCCTCTTCTAGGTTGACGATAACCTTGGATGATGCCCGGTCAGCCACGCCTGAGGTGGTAAAGAGCATCGTCTACGCCGGCGGCTTGATTCTCTCAGTTAATCTTCTTCGCCCATCCCTTGAAGAAGCCTACATAAAGCTCGTCAAGGAGGAACAAGGTTGAGAATCCAGAAAGCCATGCTGGTCTTCAGAAAAGACTGGCGTGAGGTAAGTAGAAACTGGGAAGTCATCTTACCGATAGTCATCATCCCCTTCATGTTCTCCATCGTACTTCCAGTAATCGTCATGCTCATTCCCAGCTTAACACCTACGGCAGGAACATCTTCAGGCAGTCTTGAAACCATAATACGGAACCTGCCGAAGAACGTACAAGACGAACTTAAAGAGATGACAAAACAGCAAGTCATGGTCTACATAATGTCGCTATATTTCTTTGCCCCATTTTTTCTGATAATTCCCCTCATGTCGTCAAGCGTGATAGCCTCGGACAGTTTCGCAGGGGAGAAAGAAAGGAAAACCATCGAAGCTCTACTAGCAACACCCATATCCGACAGTGAGTTGTTTCTAGGGAAAATATTCGTTTCGTTCATTCCATCCATGGCGGTTACAGTTTCCTCTTTCATAATCTATTCAACAATTGTGGACTCTCTCTCTTTCACCATCTTCAACGGTAGACTGCTGCTTCCAAACGTGCTCTGGATCCTATTGATCTTTGGACTTGCCCCAACGATGGCACTTGCAAGCATCGGCCTAACGGTTATGATCTCAGCAAGAGTAAAAGGCTTCAGGGAGGCTCAGCAAATTAGCGTCATTCTGTTAATTCCAATCCTTGTATTACTATTTGGGCAAGCTACAGGAGCAATACTTCTTGGACCCCCGGTGGTCACATTGTTAATAGGTCTCTTCGTTCTCATCGATTTATTAATATTCAAACTTGGGGTGAAGCTCTTCAAAAGAGAGGAAATCTTGTCAAAAGTGGCCTAGTTCAAACTCAGGGCCAGATGCACCGAACGATAGAACAAGAAAGCATGCAAAGACATTGAAAAACCAAGAATTTGAACCGAAGTTTAAACCTAACCCCGCACAAATCTTCTAGAAATCCTTCCCATCAATAATCCTAATTAGATAAGTCGGCTCCTAGATATTTGAGAGGACTATAATATGTCTGAGCATTACTTTAACCTCAATCGTAAGTACGTCAATGAAGCAGAGGAATTCTTAGCTAGAGGCGATGCTGTCCAGGCTTCAGAGAAACTGTGGGGCGCTACGGCTGAGATGATGAAGACCATAGCAGCTAAGCGAGGTATGGAGTTGAGAAGCCATAGAGATCTATGGGAATTCGTAGACAAGTTAGCTGACGAACTTAACGACCCAGACATCATTAAGTTCTTCTCAATAGCTAACGCCCTCCACCAAAACTTCTACGAAGATTGGATGCCTTTGGGTGCTGTGAAAAGGGATGCGGAGGCTGTTAAACAACTAAACGAAAAGCTAGAGAAACTCATATAGGGGTTATTCAAAATCACGCTCTTGCTAAGGCTTTGGCGCTTTTGGTATGAGTATTGCTAATGTTCTTTTTATCCTGTCTAGCTGACGATTGTTGCGGATGTAGTGGGCTGTAGAGTAGGGTGTTTTTCTTGCTGAAAAAGGTCATCTTTATGAAGCAAGATTCAAAATAGAAATCCCAATAAAGGGAAATGAAAGCAAAATCATAGAGGGGTCGTCCTATTGGTTAATTTTCACGCCAAAAAATGTTGATTCAAAACAAACATCCCAAAAAGGAAATTGAAAGACATCCACGGTTCAAACCTATACCCCCGCGCCAAACCCTAGCAAGTCACGTTTAGATTCGAGTTCCATCGTCTACCTTTTTTGGCAAACTTTATTCTCACATAAATTCACCTCTAATTGAGTGAAACCGCACCACATATAGGATCTTAGAAACCAAAAGAAACCTATTTTAATAGAAAGAACAAGACAGCAACGAATGGAGAAAGAAGAAATGAAGAACAAGACAGCGAAGACGGCTAAATTATATGAACGGTTGGTGGAACGATTCACCAGATGGGCTGCAACTTGCCATGATATAAGTGCAGCGACGGTCATAGGGTCAAGAGCTCGCGTCGACCATCCCGCTGACGAATGGGCAGATTTAGACATTATGGTTGTCACTACATATCCAGAGCGCTACCTGTCAACAACTGGCTGGTTAGAAAACATTGGCAAGCCCTTGCTAACATTCCTCGAACCTACAGCGACAGGCGATCAAATGGAACGTCGGGTCCTTTTCAAAGGTATGTTGGATGTCGATTTCTCCATAATCCCCAAGAGAATTGTCCAGCAACGTCTAGTAGATGGAATTCCTCCACAAATTGCAGAGATATTTAGCCGCGGAACGCGCGTGCTTCTAGATAAAGATGGAATTGCAGATCGATTCGCTACTTACGTTTCCTCCGTCGAACCATGGCTTCCTCGTCCTCCGACCCAAAACGAGTTTCTTGAAGTCATTTACGATTTCCTATATCATGCCGTCTGGATTGCAAAGAAACTTCGACGCGGCGAGCTATGGACTGCAATATTCTGCCTCGATTCATATATGGAATCGAGATGTGTGCTCAAAATGGTGGAATGGCACGTTCGTGCTACTAAAGGTTGGACCTATGATACATGGCATAAGGAACGTTTCCTTGAAGAGTGGGGAGATCCTCATACATTGAAGGGATTGCGCGAGACGTTTGCACACTATGATGAAACCGACATTAGGCGAGGATTGCTGGCAACAATGGACCTGTTCAGAAAGATAGCAAGGGAAATAGCTGAAAAACTGGACTATCCGTATCCAACTGAGTTAGATACTCAAGTAGCAAAATGGACAAGAATGTGCCTTTCAGAAGAGAGGCCAACACGTAAAGGAAACAGAAAAACTGGAAATACAGGCTGATATCTCATTTTGATGGAGCTAAACTCGTCATCGCATTCAACAGAGACGGAATTTCGAGAATCTAAACCAAGTTCTGAACCTGTTCCCTCGCACCAATCTAACTGTTAGTTATGGCATGACCCGATTATACTTCACCGGCCAAGTTCTTCATTACCAGATGCTGCAGTTCCACCGAGTCCAAGTCAGCGTCGACGAGCAAACCGTCGAAAGCCTCCACAGGGTTTCCTTCGAAGGAAAAGTCTTCAGCACTCACTGAGATCAGCCATTTCTGAATTGCCTCTTCTGCCGCGCGACTCAGTGAACCTTTCCCATACCCCAAAATAAGGGGATTACTGAATTACTCTTGAAAACAATTGCCTTTCAGAAACAAAAGCAAATTTGTTGATGGGGTCGGGGAGATTTGAACTCCCGTCGCGAGAGCCCAAGTCTCGGAGCCTAGACCAAGCTAGCCGACGACCCCTCTATCGGCGAATCGTCATATCGCAAAGTTGGTTGGACATTTTTAAAAACCTTATGGGTCGACGGAAGCGGCGAACAAGTCGGAAAACTGCTTTACGGGGATTTTCTGAAATTCTGAGCCAGGGACCCTAGCATCGTTCCGATGTGACAGCACAGCAAAGACATCTGCGCTGGACAGACTTTTTCCATAGATAGGGTAACTGGTTAAGCCAAGGATACCTCAACGGCCACATCCAATTTTGAATACCATCGCTTGATCTCGCTCATCCCACCATACTTCTTCGCGAATAGTTCAACAACCCTTTTGACCGCTCCAGGCTCGGACATTGATCTTACTTCGGTTTCAACAGACCTCTTCCCGACAGCCAACCTAATATGCGGATCCTTTAGAACATTCTTATACCAGTCTGTATCCGAACCGCTAACTGGAAGAAGGTATATCTTACCTCCCTGGACAACAAACCATATGGTCGTTGAACGTTTCCTCCCAGTTCGCCGACCCTTCACCGTGATCTCGAGCTCCGATCTACCCTTAAGGGCTTCTGCAAAATCAGCAATACTCAAAGGCTCTCACAAACAAAGTTTATGGCTCAAGCACAATATTACCTTATCGGATCACGACCTCACAAATAGCTGATCTTTGAGTCAATCCCGCCAGTCTGCAAAGAAATATCGAAAAACTTTAATAGGTACGAGAAGGTTTGGAAGAAAAACAATATAAAACATCTGCTCCAAGTCTTGGCGGGAGAACTCAGTGGAAGAAGAAGGTCTTCCCGAAGAAGTTATCAGTCAACTAAGAACCGTTCTTAGCCAAGGCGAAGAAATCATCTACTCCGCTCAAAGCGACATAGATGAAGAAGGAAAATTCAGTGAAAGATGGCTTATCATAACAAAAGAGAGAGTGATAACCGCAAACCCTACAACCAAACAGCTTGTCCAAGTTCCTCTAAAGGAAATCTGCTCAGCATCCGTCAAAGACTATATCGGCAACGCTGAGCTACTTCTTGAGACCGAAAAGGGAACAAAAGGGATTCTACGTTTCTCCAGGGCACATCAGGAAGATTTCTACAACGCAGCCAAGCTGATAGACAAGATAGCCAAGAAGGAGATAAAAATAGAAGAGATCGACGCCGAGGTTCTTAACAATTTCCTGACAGAAAAGAACGATGTCAAGAAGAGGCAGACCTTGAAGTGGCTTATGGGATACTTGAAGCCCCACCTCCACTATGTCGCTCTAGCCCTAGTCCTATCGCTATCAATCACAGGCATAAGCCTCACGCCACCGTACCTCATGAAGATCCTCCTCGACGACGTCTTCGGGAATAAGAACATCAATTCACTCGTCTTCGTTGTTGGGGCATTCGTATCTGTCTACGCCGCCAACGCCGTTCTACAAGCCTCGCAGAACTACACACTCGCCTATCTCGGTCAAAGAGTAATCTATAGCATAAGAGTCCAAGTCTACGACCACCTTCAAAAGCTGTCACTAGGCTTCTATGATAAGATGAGCACCGGCCGCGTAATGTCCAGGGTCACAGACGATGTTGGCAGGGTCCAATGGTTCCTCACATGGGGTACTCAGACACTGGTCATAAGCCTACTACAGGTGATAGGAATCGGTATCATAATTTTCTCAATGAACCCTTACTTAGCCCTCTTCGCCCTCTTCCCGGTACCAATAATAATCGTGGGCATACCGCTATTCCGAAGAAAATCTCGCAGAGCGTATCACAAGACTTGGAGGAAATGGGCCGATGTGAGCTCGCTGCTATGGGATACCATCCCAGGAATGATCGTTGTACACACCTTTACGAGGGAAAAATTCGAGACAAGGCGGCTAGTTGACAGGATGACAAGCTACATAAGAGCCAACCTCAGGGTTACACGGCTCCACATCAAGTTCTTTCCCCTCCTCGGATTCTCCCTCTCCACAGGCACAGCAATCATATGGTGGATAGGAGGCCAAGAGGTTCTAGCCGGGACAGTAACTGTAGGCTCTCTCATAGCCTTTGTGAGCTACATGGGCATGTTCTACGGCCCCCTTCAAACCATAAGCAACATATTCGAGCCGCTCCAACAAGCCATCACCTCAAGCGAGAGGATACTAGAAGTCATGCATGTCGAACCGAAGATAAAAGACGCGCCAGACGCCGCAGAGTTTCCATTCAAAGGCGGAATCAACTTCAGAAACGTAAGCTTCGGGTACAACCCCTACATCCCCGTGTTAAGCAACATAGACCTGGAGATCAAACCAGGAGAAAAGATCGGCATAGTAGGACCCAGCGGCTCAGGCAAGACAACGCTGACAAAGCTGCTCCTACGCTTCTACGACCCCACCGATGGAAACATCTCCGTTGACGGCGTAGACTTGAGGAAGGTGAAGACCAGATGCCTGAGATCACAGATGGGTCTGGTTCTCCAAGAACCCATCCTATTCTACGGTTCAATCGCCTACAACATAGACTACGGGAAAGAAGATGCCGCACCCGAAGAGATCATCGCAGCGGCAAAAGCGGCCAATGTTCACGAGTTCGCAATGAATCAACCCTTGGCATACGACACAAACGTGGGAGACAGAGGATGGAGACTCTCGGGAGGAGAAAGACAGCGCGTCGCCATAGCCAGAGCCATCATAACAGAGCCGAAGATACTGATACTCGATGAGGCAACATCATCAGTTGACACCTTGACTGAAAGACAGATACAGGAGGCTATGGACAACTTGGCAGTAGGCCGAACCACCCTCATAATCGCTCACAGACTCTCAACGCTGCAGAAAGCCGACAGGATAATAGTCATGGAGAAGGGAAGGATCATCGAGGTCGGCAACCATGACGAGCTCATGATGAAAGGCGGATTGTACAGCCAGCTCTACAAAGCCCAATTCGCCAAAGAGGAAATGTTAACACAGATGCTTGGGAGGTAAGGAAGTGCCGCTCGCTGACTTTCTAAGCAAACTCAACATCCTCGATCCGAGGAAAACGAAGGTAATCTTAGAAGAAAGGGAGAACTCACTCAGACTATTGGTTGATGGCAAACTCCTCACAGGTTTGATGCCTGCAAAACCTTTCCCAATAACATACCCGAACTTCACAATCTTCAGAGATAGCTACGGCGTCGATGTCTGCATAGTCAAGAACTGTGCGGAGCTCGACCCTGAGTCGAAGAAAAACCTCCAGATTATCCTAGATAAGGCCTACTTCATCCCGATAATATCAAAGATCATAGAGATTGAAACGAGCGGTGACGAATGCGCGTGGGAAACAACGACCGACAGAGGACCAGCTAAGTTCCGAACCAGAGGCCGAATGAGTGTCATATCGATGGGAAACCGTATCATAATAACCGACACGAATGACAATGTGTACGAAATAGAAGACATAGACACGCTGGACGCAAGAAGCAAGGAAGAGTTTGAGGCCACTCTGTAGACGGGGCCTCATACCAAGGTGAAGTAGACCCGTCTATTGTATTTCCCCTTATTCTCGGCCTTGAGCAGTTCTATCTGTCCAACCTCTCTCAAGTCCCTAACGTGGGTTCCACCGTCTGCCTGTCTGTCCACGCCGTATACCTCTACGATGCGGAGATAAGCGATATCTGGCGGAAAAGCCTCGGCCATCTTTATGACACCCGGGATCTTCAACGCTTCCTCTCTTGGAAGCTCATACCATCTCACAGCGATATTCTTCTTGAACAGCTGATTAGCCTTTTCTAGGTATTGATCGAGAATCTCACGGCTGAAACTCTCCAAACTAAAATCAAAGCGAACTTTGTCCTCTTCGAGCTGGTTCCCCGTGACCAGGGCGCCTGTACCTGTGCAGAGAAGTGAAGCGAACACATGAGCAGCCGTGTGACTGCGCATAAGCTTGTACCTTCGCTCCCAATCCAGTATACAGCGGATACTGTCTCCTTCCCGTAACCCTGTACGGTCAACCTCGTGGGATATCTCTCCGGCAAACTTTCCAACGTATACAACGTTGTACGTCTCGTCTCCTTTGATAATCTTGCCAGTATCCCATGGTTGTCCCCCACCTTTGGGGTAGAAGATGGTTTGGTCAAGAACGATGAACTTACCATCCTTGACCGAAGCCACCTTGGAATCGCATTCCTTAAGATAACTGTCTTCCATGTACAACGCTCTGGTCATAAAGAAGACCCTCTCGATAGTGAAAAATAGATTTCCTCTCAGATTTATGTGTTAAGGTCATTAATCTTCTGATCGATGCTCAGCTTCGCCGATACTTGCTGAGAGACATGTAAGGACGATCGTCTTTTTCACTTCTGTGGACTGAACGTCTTCTTCAATTCACTGTCCTTCAATTCTGGGCCTAGGGATGCTACATTGCCTCCGGCGATGCCTTCACGGTTCCAGGCTTCAGGGTCGAGGTCATCGATACGACCGGCGCCGGGGACGCCTTCGGAGCCTTCTACTTGGAGCGCGAGGACCTTGGGAAGACGGCGATCTTCGCCAACGCCGTGGGCGCCCTGACGGCCACATGCTACGGGGACCGTGCCCCCTATACCGAGCAGGGCCGAAGCCTATCAGCTCATCAAATCCCAGAAAGAATGGCGATAGCCCTCTTCACATGAGAGCGTTTACGGCTGCAATGAGGGCCTTTATGTATCCGGCTGCGTAGGCTCTGCCCCTATGGCCCCAAGGTGAATCATCCACCATACAGGGTACGTGGTCGTCTATGATGGGGCCGTCGAAGCCCACTTCCTTAAACGCCATCATTGCTCTGAGCATATCCGTCTGGCCGTCATCAACGAAGGTTTCATTGAACTTGTAAGGATTCCCGATCACGTTTCGGAAGTGGACGTAGAAGATCTTACGCCTCGACCCGAAGTAGCGTATGGCCTCGATGACATCTATACCCATCTCGCTGAACGTTCCTTGGCAGAACTCTATACCGTTGAAATCGCTCGACACGATCTCGATGAGGCGTTTGAAGGCTTCAGGGCTACGGAAGATTCTGGCTATCCCAGCGAGGGAGGGAACCGGCGGGTCATCAGGGTGGAGCGCCATCTTGACGCCCGCCTCCTCGGCGACGGGCACGACCCTCTTGACGAAGTAGGTGAAGTTCTCCCACATCTGGTCGTCCGTGATCACGCCGTGCTCGGTTGGTGGTGCGTTCTTCATGAGCTCATAGTCGAAGCTCGTGACGCGAGCGTCGCCTCTCCAAGATGTGTGGCTACAGGTCCTCCACACCCTTCCAGGGCAGAAATTGTAGCCCAAGATGGGGATGCCAACCCTTCCCATGTTCTCAAGGGTCTTACAGAAGTTCTCGATTTGAGCGTCGCGCCCAGAGAAGCCGAGCATCGCCTTCAGATACCATTCGCTAGGTATGTTCTCGATGGCAGCAAGCCTTAGCCCCGCGGCCTCCACGCGCGTTCTAAGCATGAGAAGAGGACGAAACCCATAGTAGCCTTCACCAAGGGGTGCTGTCCCGGGCAGCACGGGTGAATGGACGATTATGTCGGTTGCCCCGAGCTGCTTTGCAAAGATGAGCTTGTCATCCGTCAGCTCGTAGATAGAGCCTAGCGCAAACCTCATGCAGAAGCCCCACTTGAACAAAAACGCTTTGGTCACTTATGATTTATGCATTTAGCTCCTAGATGAGGATGGCAAAGGAAGGCTCTTGGACGAGTTCTCTAGCCCGATCGCACATGGAGACGAAAATACGATGATCCAATCTATTAATTGTGCTGGAAAGAGAGGATCCAAAAGCGTATTTCCTGCGCCTTGAAGAATACAAACCTAACTTATGTAGGACTGGTTTGACCTTTCGAAGTCCCTAATCAACTCTAGTTCAAGATCCCCGTTGCTCGGAGGCTGCAGCTCCCCAGGCGGAATCTTCGGGAAAGGCCCGCTGAAAGCCATACGAGTCACAGGGTGGTCAGGTCCGAACGCTCCTCTACAGATCTCGTATACAAGTCTTCTTACCCGGACCTCGTCAACATAGCCCAAGGAGTGAAGGTACTCATGGAGGAGGATGGAGAATACGAAAGAGTTCACCTCGGTTGCTGTCTCGGAGTATCTATGCGTCAAATCAAGTAGCCGTTTGTTCATAACTATGCCGTTTGAGCCGATCTGGTGGAAAGCTCCAACGCGAAGAGGAAGATTTCCCAGGTAAAGCATCAGCCCAGACCTTTCCTGGCCTAAGACTAGCTTGACAGCCCTCTTAACCAGCTCGAAGATGTCGCCGAAATTCTTACAGTCGTCGAGCTTCTCTGGAAAGTGGTTCTGGATCACCCATCCTCCTCCAAGATATATGCTATAACGGGCTTATATATACGTATGTACCTGACAGAGCGAAAAATGATCAGCAACGTAGAGAAGAACGGGTGATCTAACTAGGAGGAACGCGACGCTACTGGTCCCCTGCGTCATATCAACATGCAAATGACCGTTCAACTCTGCATCATCTCTATCGTTCAAGGAGTTGCTCTCAGTATCTGAAACACGGTCACATTTGCTCTTGCCTTTTTGTTGGCGAGGAGGAAAAGCGATTCGCACCCAATTCTGAAACACATTACTCATATCTCAATGCCTCAACAGGATTCAACTTTGAGGCTCTCCAAGCGGGGTAGACTGTTGACAGAAGCGTAATCAGGATTGACATAGTTGTTGCGACGATCACGTATAATGGACCGATTATTGGAGTGAAAGAGGACATAAAGTTCATCCCCTGTCCCAGCATAGTCCTCTGTTGAGGCATATTTTGGCCAAAGCCTTCGACAGCCATAGGGAGCGCGTATGCCACTAAAGTTCCCAATCCCAGACCTAGACCAGCTCCAAATAGTCCCAGCAACAGTGCTTGATTCATGTATAATAAGAGAACCTCCCTGTCTCTTATGCCGATGGCTTTGAAGATGCCGATTTCTCTAACCCTTTCCAGAACTGAGATCATCATTATGTTGAAGGTTCCTAAACCCGCGGCTATGAAGGATGTTCCAGCGATCCCTAGAAGCAGTATGTTTATCTGGCCCGTTACAGTGTTCACGATCTCTGTTATTTGCCTTACCGTTAAGACTGTGGCTCTTCCCCCGAATATGCTTCCCAATATTTCCGTGAGTTGATCAACATATTCAGGTCCATAAGCTTTGACCAGAATCACGGTGTATCCGCTGCTTCTTGTAAGAGCCTTCACATAGTCTATGGGGACAAATATTGATGTGTCAGCCTGTATCATCATTAGGCTTCCATAGGTATCCAATACTCCGACTACAGGCATCGCGATCGCTGTTTTTCCGATCTGAGTTATGATCGGTTGCCCAGTTCTATATCTAACCTGTCCCGCATCATCGATCGCAATCTTGGAGCCTAGTAGAGCTTGCGGTGAAGCGGTATCCTTGTAGATATCTCCATCTAAGAGTCTGACCTCGCCTAGATATTCTGTGAGACTTGAGGCTGAAACGCCAACTAGCGTTATCGGATCGTCTAACTCTGTTACTCTTACGTTTATGATAAGTATCGGGGTTACTCTGGAAACCTCTGGTATTCCTTGCAATCTCAATACATCGGCATCTGTGAAAGGTGCTCTTCCTTGACTAGAGATTATGATCGTATCGGGTCCTAGCTTCCCGAGGTTCTGGACAATTCCTTCTTTGACCCCTTCAACTTGCGCTGAGAGCGCGATTATTGTTGTTACACCTACGGCTATGGCTAAGACTGTTAATATGCTTCTTAATTTCCTTTCTCTCAATTGTCGCCACGAGAGCTTCACGATATCTAGGATTCTCATCCGGTCCTCCCCCGTCTCTTAACAACGATGACGACGGTTACCAACACCAGTACGGCCGCAAGGGCCATGATGATCGTCGGTATATCCAGAATATTGAAGCTCCTGCCGGGTTGAGGTAATGAACCTGACGGTGCCCCTACCTCTATGGGTATTGTGAGGGTGAAGTTGTAGATAGACCGTAGATTATCCATGTAGGTTATAGTAACCGGCAAGGCTATCTCTGTTTCAGTGGTATTCTCCAGTCTCATGTTGAGAGTGAAGGTTGTTGGGAGGTTTGTTTCCAAATTTCCTATGTAGACCGATTTGGGCCCGAATGGTTTGACTGGAAGACCCTCCAAAATGGGCATTGCAGATGTGGAGTACGCCGTAGTAGTTCCAGTGTTAGTTATCGTCAATGTTACGGAGAACGGGGATCCTTTTGATGGGGTTGATGGGATCACAGCGAAATCAGTCACAGATATTACAATCAAGCCTCTGAGGGATATGCTCAACTGGAAGTTCTCGTTTTGGTTTAACCATGAATCTTCGTCAAGATATGCCGCGGTTACGATTAGTGAACCAGACTGAACCGTCGTCGACGGGACATAAACCTCGGTTTCTATGTACTTGCTTCTGCCCGATTCCAGCCTATCAATATAGAAAATCGCAGGCCCCAAGATCTTCAGGGTACCATCGGGTGAAAGCACAAGCTTGATTTCAGAAATGGTGCTGGTACCATTGTTTCCGACTTCGACATATATTTTGCTGGTTTTGCCTACGCTCAGCTCTTTTGATCCCAATCTCAAGGTCAATGGCACATTCGGGTTGGAAGATTTTACGGCGAGTTGCAAGGTTTCCGAGTAAAGGTAGACCAGGTTTTTCGGACCTAGATAGCTAGCTTCAACTGTCAACGGCAGTATTTTTCCTCTCATTCCAGTTGGCACAAAAACATTCAAAGGTACAGTAACGTTGTCTCCAGGCTCTAGATTCACTAGGAGCTCGGAGTCGACAGATTGCACAGACGCACTACTAGAATAAGCCTTCTCGATCTTGAAGTATCGGGCCGTGGCATCACCTTCGTTTGTCAATAGTATCAGGATTTGTTGTTCTCCTTCACGGAGGTTGTTCATTGCGGCTGCCTTCATCTTGGGCCTACCTGTGACTTCAAATGTAACTGTCAATTCGTCCTTTGCAGGTGTGTCGGGATGTATGTACTCGAGCCTTATGTCCGCCGTGTAAAAACCCTTCTTCACCTCGGGCGTTATATATATTGGATATGACAGCTTAATTGTCGATCCGCTAGGTACGGGTGCAAGATCCAATGATGTTTTCTCTCCTATGGCTTTGAAGTCAACTGGCAGAGAAATGTAAATCCTGATACTTGTGAAGGTATATGTTGATTCGTATCTGAGGATAACAGTCAGTGTTGCAGCCTCGCCAGGAGAGACTTCCACCGGTCGGTCTGTCCCCCAGTAGACGTCGAGAAGTTCAACCCCGGAAAGTGTTATCCACTCATCCGATCTTACTGGCGCGATTGATGTTGAACATGGCATAGTGATGAGAACTGCGAATAGTAGGATGATCTCCTTCATTTTGCCGCCATCTCCACACTCTCCAATTTGCCATCTCTCAGGTTCACTATTCTATCACAGTAGTTTCTAAGGTCTAGGTTGTGTGTCACCATAATGATGGAAACCTCTTTCTCGTCTACAAGCTTTCTGAAAGCGTTCACAATAACCTTGGCAGTCTCGCTGTCAACGTTACCCGTAGGTTCATCTGCAAGTATCAGTGCCGGGTCGTTAGCTAGAGCCCGGGCTATTGCAATTCTTTGCTGCTCTCCTCCGCTTAGTTCGGTAGGCCTCTTTGAGGCCTTGTCTTTGAGACCGAAAGTCTCAAGCAAAGTTAATGCCTTCGACCTTCGATTTCTTGAGTCTGTTCCAGCTATAGACATTGAGAGTTCTATATTCTCAATGGCAGATAGATAGGGGATTAGATTGAAGAATTGGAATATGAATCCGACTTCCCTGTTCCGATATTCCGCTAGTTTATTGCTATCTAGCTTGGAGAGGTCAGAACCGTTGACGATCACTTTTCCTTCTGTGGGTTTGTCCAAGCCTCCAATGAGATGGAGGAGAGTCGACTTACCGGAACCAGAGGGACCTACAATCGCGACAAATTCGCCAGAGTAGAAAACTATGCTCAAGCCATGCAGAGCTGGATACTTGACTTTTCCAACATCGTATATTTTCGATAAGTTCTCAGTGACTACAAGGTCCTTCATGTGTTTGCACCCTTTTTCCCCTTAGCCTTTCGTTTATCTGCTCAATCTTCTCAGCCGTGCTA
>Ga0315314_1002842_pt1 | contig 14025 bp, 15 predicted proteins | sample TDP9_MG_FD_203631 | JGI IMG/M metagenome (GOLD analysis project Ga0315314, IMG submission 203631) | Freshwater sediment microbial communities from Lake Towuti, South Sulawesi, Indonesia - TDP9 | ecosystem: Environmental > Aquatic > Freshwater > Lake > Sediment | place: Indonesia: South Sulawesi...
GACTAGGTTCCCAGGTTCAGTGTAGTATGTGCGGCAAGCTGGTTCCCCGCGACAAAGCCAAGAAGTTGTCTCGCCGAGTGTCCATCGTGGACCCAACACTGGCAAGAGAGCTTCGCCAAAAGGGCGCATACATGCCTAGTCATATCGACACAAAATACTATTGTGTTTCATGCGCAGTTCATCGTGGTATAGTGAAAGTACGCGCTCGAGATGAGCGAAAACTGCGCTGGAGGAGACCGTTTAAAAGTTAACTTAGCAACTACTCTTCTTTTTGTTGAGAAGCTCTACGAAAATAAACTATACGCTGGAACACAGTTAGATGCGTGAGAATAGATAGAAGAATCACCGCCCAGCTTAAGGCTTCTAGCCAGACGAGGCCGATGAAACTCGCTATCGCCAATATCATTAGGCGTTCCGCCCGTTCCGCTACGCCCACCGTCTCCATCTTTACCCCCGCTGCCTCTGCCCGAGCTCGAGCGTAGCTCACTAACAACGAGCCCGCTAGCGCAACCAGCCCCCAGAAAGGATGGCAAAGCCCACCAGCAGTAATGCCGCAAAAAACGATGGCTTCGGCGTAACGGTCCAGCAGGGAATCGATGAAGCCGCCGAAGGTCGTGATTTGCCCAAGCATCCTCGCGACGGCGCCGTCCAGCGCATCACAAAAACCCGAAAACAGTAGAAAGATGGGTGCCAGTATCAGGTAGAGTGGATGATACTGCCAGTTCCAGTACGCTAACGCGGAAAACACGGCAAAAACTACTCCAATCGCGCTTATCTGGTTTGGAGTTAAGCCTAGGTTGTGGGCTAGTTTCGCTTCAGTAGCTATCCAAGATTGAAACTTTTCCTTGAGTTTCGTCAGCATTTTTGATTCCCGATATCTGAAATGTTTATGTTCACAATCTTTATTTAAAAATCCTCCCTAAAGGTTATGCCAGAGGGATCGTTATGATCAATGTGACCCAGTTAAGGATAGATGGGAAAGCAGCCGTGGGCTTGAAGGTGGATTTGCCGGATTCTCCGCCCCTTCTTATGATTATAGGACAAACGGGGTTTGTTATGTGTGGCTTTCTCAATGTGGAAGCCGCGGAAAAAATAAATGTGACTGCGGCTATGTTGAGCGGTGTGAAAACCTTCGACGATGTCCTTGAAGCTGAGGTCAAAGCGGCAACGTCTAAGGCTCATGCAAAGGGAGTAAAACCCGGGATAAAGGGGAAGGAAGCCCTCAAATTCTTCCTTTGAGTTTGTGTTTTCCTTCTTGAGCAAACTATTTAACAGCAACCCTAATTTGATGCTTTTCACGTTAATCAATTGCCTTGGTTGAGGGCTGGACACATGAAAGCTATCCTTGTGGTCGGAGATGGTATGGCCGACAGACCTCTCCGGGAACTGAACGGGAAAACCCCCCTTGAGGCAGCTAAGAAACCGTCACTTGATTGGGTGGCGGAAAACGGTGTCTGCGGCATCATGGACCCCATCGCCCCCGGCATTCCTCCGGGAAGCGACACCGCCCACCTAGCTTTACTTGGCTACGACCCCCTCAACGTATACACTGGACGAGGAGCGTTCGAGGCCGTGGGATCTGGGATGAACGTTCGGCCCGGTGACGTTGCCTTTAGGTGCAATTTCGCCACGGTGGACGAAAATCTAAGGGTGGTGGATAGGAGAGCGGGTAGAATCGAAACGGATGACGCCTCTCGCCTCGCTGAGGTTTTCAAGGAAATAAGCCTGGAGAAACATCCGGATGCCCGGGTGATCTTTAAAAACTCCATCCAACACCGCGCCATACTGCTACTCAGAGGACCCCACTTATCCACCATGGTGTCTGATTCTGACCCTCAAAAAGTTGGAAGCAATGTTTTGAGGGTTCGCCCCCTCGACAACACGCCAGAAGCCCGAAAAACAGCGGAGATCGTTGATGAACTCACGCAATACTTCCACAAGAACCTAAAGGAACATCCCGTCAACTCTGAGAGACAAAAGAGGGGTTTGCTTCCAGCAAACATTATTTTGTGCAGGGGGGCGGGGAAACTGCCGGACATAACACCGATTACTCTTCGATACGGAGTTCAAGCAGCCGCCATATGCGTCATGCCCCTCGTCAGAGGAGTGTGTAAAGTGGCGGGAATGAGGCTTCTCACGATTCTTGGTGCCACGGGAACCTACGACACCGACATGATGGCAAAGGCGGAGTCCGCCCTTCGAGCGGTTCAGACCCACGACTTCGTGTTTTTGCACGTGAAGGCAACCGACGTTGCAAGCCACGACCACAAGGTTCAGCAGAAAGTCAGGATGATCGAAAAAATCGACAAGATGATGGAACACCTTATCCAAAACGCAAACTTGGAAGAGACCGTCATCGTTGTCACCGCTGACCACACCACCTCCTTGGTCACGGGGGAACACGAGGGCGACCCGGTGCCTGTAGCCATGGCGGGACTTGGCGTGCGCACAGACGACGTTAAGGAGTTTGGTGAAAGAACGTGTGCAAAGGGAGGACTAGGAAGAATCAGAGGCATCGACCTCATGCCAACAATCATGAACCTGCTAGGAAGAACTAAAAAATTCGGAGCCTGACGCTGCCTTTCGTTGTTAGAAGTTATTTTGGGCTCCTTGGTAGGTTTCAGAAGACCGCTACCGTATAGCTTCGCGTTGGCTCTAGCCTTCCAGTTTCTGGATTTACTTTAAGACCAAGAGCCTCTAATGCCTCCGCACTTAAAAGGGGTTCCGGGCAATCGAGGAGGATAACCGTTACTGGGGCTTCTCTATCTTCGATTTGGATTAGGGCGGTTCCAAATTCGCACTCGACCACCCTCTCACCTGCTAGGATTGTTTTATGCTTTCTTGGAAATTTTATGATACCAAGTCTTTTCTCAATACTGGGAGGTAAAACAAGGTAGGTGGCACCGGTATCCATAAGCATCCTTATTCTTTCACCAGCTTTTGCACCCTCAAGGTGAACCATAGCATAGGTATGCCCCAAACCTAAGCGCCTTCAATACTAACGTGTCTATCGCTTGAATATTAACGTAAGCTTGAATTAAGGTTTTAGACAAATTAACGTAATTGATGACGACCAAATCGTTATGTTATCCCACGGCCTACGGAAAAGCCTCAATATACCGACACAATTCCAATCTAAGCGCGGAGATTAGACATCCGATTTGGCGAACCATTGAAGGGTTACCCTAAACCCGTAAGTAAAATTTCCTACACGGAAATAAGTAGAAAAAATTCGTTCAGAAACATAGTCAACATAACAAACCTACTGAACTGGCATCAATCTCCATTCCCTGTAGTCTGTCGCGACCTTTATGTAGCCTCTGAGCAGTTGGTCAACCGCAGGGTCGCCGGTGTCAACCCTCAGGATGCCTCCGTCGATGCCCTGTAGTTTGCTCTTGGTGGCCGCGACGATGATCCTTTCCTTTCCCACCCTTCTAATGATCTCGGGGCTTATCTGCTGGTTTCCTCGCCCGAGCAGCATGCCTTGACGCCCTATAGGTGAGACCACGATCCAAGTGTTTTCGAAGTCTTTGATTTCTTGCAGTATTCTTTTCTCGTTCACATCCTTTATCACGGTTTTGTCTCGATAGATGTCGACGCCAAGGACTGTCTTCTCAACGCGAAGTAAGTCGGCGATACACTTAATTGTCGTGCCGGGGCCGAGGATGTAGGTACCCCTCGGGTCTATGTCTTCGATTATGAACCTCGCAACTGCCATCTGGTTTTCGTGCTCGTCAAGGGTCTCAGGGCTGACCTGCTTACTTCCTTGAAGGCGCATGGGCACAAAGGGGCCCTTCAAAAATCCATATAGCCTTATGGAGAACTGGTCCCTTCTAATGGCGCTTTCATCAGTATCCATGACTTCGAAGTCCATCAGTTGAGCTGCTCCGTCCATAAGGGATGCAACAACCTCTGCCGCCTCTGCAGGGTTGACAGCGAAGATGCCGCTATACATCTTAACACCTGAAGGGACACCCAGTACGGGTAACTCACCCCTGCCACGCATTGCATCGTGGATATCCCTCGCTGTACCGTCGCCTCCAACAAAGACGATCAAGTCGACCTTCAAGTTCATCATAAGCTTAACTGCCAATTTAGTGTCCTCTGCCGTGGTCTCGGCCTTAAGAGGTATTCTCAAAATCTCTGCGGAGAGACTAGCCGATTTAGCCTCTTCTTCACCCATAACCCCGGGGCATGTTATTAAGTCGATAGCAGGTTCTAGCCCAAGCTCCCTCAACTGCCCGAGAAATTCGATGGCCCTGGCAGGGGCAACTGGCTCTGCACCCATCGCGATGGCCTCCTTTGAAACGCCGTTGGTTCCCTTCAGTCCAACTCTGCCACCCATGCCTGCGATGGGATTCACAATAAAGCCCACTTTCAAACCTTTCTCGCCACCTGAAGCTTCCCGCACATATCAGGGGTCATGAGTGTGGTTCTTATACTTTTGGCTAAGCTCTAGCACCAAACCGATAATGCGAACTTCGGCAACGTACTCGGTTTGGGTAAATCTTTAATAGATCTTCCATCAGTTAGCCCTTCGTAAAAGAAGGCCTTGGGAGGATGACGAACGCCTTTCGGGCCATGAAAATGTTTGGTTATGATAAGTATGTACTCGATTGTTAAGGAAAAGCGAGAGCCGGGAGCCGACGTCGCAACCGTGGATGTGCCGAAGATAAGGAAGAATGAGGTTCTAGTCGAGGTCAAGGCTGCCTCAATCTGCGGGACCGACGTACACATCTGGCATTGGAACGAGTGGGCTCAGAGTCGGGTGAAGAAAGTTCCCTTGATCTTCGGTCACGAGGTCGCCGGGCAGGTTGTTGAAGTTGGTAGTGATGTGACCAGTGTGCAGATAGGCGATATGGTGTCAGCGGAGACCCACATCGTCGACGGCACCTGCTACCAATGCAAAACTGACCGCATGCACGTCTGTCAAAACATGGAAATTCTAGGCGTTGACAGAGACGGAGTTTTTGCCGAGTATGTGGCATTGCCAGAGAGAAACGCTTGGAAAAATGATCCCAAGCTAGATCCAGCGGTTGCCTCTATTCAAGAGCCGCTTGGAAACGCTGTTCAAACCGTCTTACCCAAAGACAACATGGAAGACATTGCTGGAAAGAACGTGGCTGTATTGGGCTGTGGCCCCATCGGTTTGATGGCCATAGCTGTTCTCAAGGTGCTGGGTGCTGCAAAAGTCTTCGCCACGGCCGGCGGCCTTAACAAGGTACGTATCGAACTGGCGGAAAGGATGGGCGCAGACCTGGTCCTTAGCGCGAGAGAGGAGAGCGAAAACATAATTAAGATCATACGCGACGAAACAGATGGCAACGGCGTTGATGTCGCCCTAGAGATGTCGGGCAGTCCAATGGCGGTGAGGCAAGCTTTCGAAATGCTCACTCCAGGGGGGAGAGTCTCCCTATTGGGAATCCTCGAAAAGCCGATGGAACTTGACCTCAACAATGCGGTGGTCTTCAAGGCTGCAATGGTGTACGGCATCACTGGGCGTAGAATGTTTCAAACATGGTACCAAGTGAAGGGATTTCTCTCCAACCCTGACTTCAGAAACAAAATTGCCTCAATAATAACCCATAGAATACTAATGAGAGATGTGGCAAAGGGCATAGATTTGCTAAACTCTAAGCAGGCTGGCAAGGTGGCCCTCGAGCCCAAGTGGTGATAAAAGTTAAGAGAACGTTAGAAAGAGCATATTAATGGTGTGAAAAATGAGAAATCCGACCGCGTTTTTAGGGAAGGAATATCAGGCGCTCGTAGAGGGAGAACTCGACTGGAGGCTGAGGGTTTTGCAAGGTCCAAGCACCCCTTGGTGCGTTGTTGAGGGAAAGAAAGTTCTCATGCTTTGCTCCAACAACTACCTCGGTTTAAGCAACCATCCACGCCTCAAGGAAGCTATGATAAAAGCAACCCAGACTCATGGCGTCGGGTCAGGCTCGGTTCGACCTATAGCAGGCAACATGGATTTACACGTTGAACTCGAAAGGAGACTTGCAAAGTTTAAAGGCGCAGAGTCATCCCTAGTTTATCAGACAGGCTTTATGGCGAACTCTGGGTTAATTCCCCAACTCGCTCCTGATAAAGAGGACCTCATAATCAGTGACGAGCTCAACCATGGCAGCATTATCGACGGTGTTCGGCTCTCTCATGCGGAAAGAGCAATCTACAAGCACTGCGATACGGAAGACTTAGAGCGCGTACTAGATGAGACCGAGAAACACAAACCACCATACAGAAGAATTCTAATACTCACGGACGGCGTCTTCTCCATGGACGGTGATATAGCCCCACTAGATCAGATAGCCAAGCTCGGCGAAGAGCACGGCGCAATGGTCTATGTTGATGATGCTCACGGCGAAGGAGTTTTGGGGGAGGGCGGTCGAGGCATAGTCTCCCACTTTAAGCTCGACCGCAAGAAGGTTCACGTTGAAATGGGCACCTTCTCGAAGGCATTCGGTGTTGTTGGCGGTCATATCTCCGGTTCCAGGGACCTCATCAACTTTGCATACAACCGATCACGAACTTGGCTATTAAGTGGCTCTCATCCACCCTCGGTAGCCGCAGCATGTATCGCCGCCATCGACGTACTGGAGAGCGAACCTCAGCACGTAAAGACCTTATGGAATAATACGACATACTTCAAGAGGACAATGAAAGACCTCGGCTTCGACACAGGCAACAGCCAGACGCCTATCACGCCGATCATTGTCGGTGAAAGCGGTGTTGCTAAGAAACTCAGTGTAAGGCTATACGAGGAAGGCGTGTTTGCTCTGCCTATAGTGTTTCCGATGGTTGCACGGGACAGGGCACGAATTAGGACTATGATGAATGCGGCGTTGAGAAGGGAAGACTTAGACTTTGCCATCTCAGCTTTCGAAAAAGTTGGGAAGGAATTACACATCATATAGGCTACTCACAGGACCAGCCCGATGGGTTGCTTCCTAATCTTGGAAAAACGAGGTAGTGGATGCGACTAGTGGAGTTAGAGGCGAAGGGCAACAGAGACAGACAAGTAGATCTCGGTCCTGCGGATGAAACTAACGTTAAAAGTTCAGAGAGCGGTATGTTTTTCGTAGTCTAAGAAAGCCTTGGAAAGGGTGTTGTGTTGGCCAAGAATGAGATTCGAATGAAAATATGGCGCCTCATGGAGGAGAGGGGAATCGCTGGTTTCCCTCGACCTGTTTATCATCGAATCCCAAATTTTGTTGGAGCCGAGAAAGCCGCCCAAAACTTAAGGGAACTGCCCGAGTATAAGGCGGCAAAGGTTATTTTTTGCAATCCCGACTCTCCGCAGAAACCAGTTCGAGAAATGGCCCTGAGAGACGGCAAAATCGTCGTCATGGCCACGCCTAAACTGAGGAGAGGATTTCTTTTGCTGGACCCTAGTGCTATACCCAAAAATCGCCTTTTTGAGGCATCCACGATCCATGGGGCATTTAAGCACGGCCGTTTCGTTGAGCCCTCAAAGGTGAAGGTGGACTTGTTCGTGGCTGGTTCTGTAGCGGTATCTCCTGATGGAGGAAGACTGGGTAAGGGAACAGGATACTCTGATCAAGAGTACGTCATTCTAAAGGATTCTGGTGGTCTAACCCCCGAAGCTCCTGTGATTACAACAGTGCATGATGTGCAAATTGTCGAAAGAATCCCCCGAGATGCATGGGATGTCCCGGTGAACATTATAGTCACGCCCACGAGAGTTATTAAAATATAGGTTTCTTCGTGCATGTGAGCCACAAAACGTGAAAATCAAGAGTACTTAGTTATATTTTATTTGTTATGTCTTATTTGCTAAGGTAAACGAACTACAGCAATGTTTAAACATGTGGACGGTAACAAAGTTCGCAAAAGGTGAGACTGCTGAAGAGGTTAAACGGTGGCTCAGGAGTAATTGTTGCGGTTTCTCTAGCACACTTTGCCAACGATGTCCCAGTTACTCTTCTTCCAGCAGTGCTTCCCATAGTGATAAGGGAGTTCAATTTGAGCTACGCTACGGCAGGAGCCATAATTACACTGTCCGCCGTCTTAATGACGTCTCTGCAAGCTATGACTGGTTACGTCGCCGATCGGATAAATAGAATAACCTTCTTATTCGTAGGGTTAGCAACGCTGGGCATAGGAGCCATCCTCGTAAGCTTTTCCACCAATTATATTCAACTTCTTGCCTTGCAGTGCTTAATGGGAATTGGAGCAAGCATCTACCACCCAGTCGGCTACTCATTACTGTCTGATACGTTCGAGTCTGCAAAGAGGGGGAAAGCCTTGGGAGTAGGAAGTGCTGCCGGGGATGTGGCAGTTCCCGTAGCCTTTGCATCGTCAGGCTTCCTTGCTTTCGTTCTAGGGTGGCGCAACATCTTTAGGCTATGGGGCTTAGTCACTACTATTGTCGCCATAATAATGCCGTTGATCATAACAGAACCAAGAAAGAGAAACCTAAACTTAACCACTTCGAGTCGGTCCACAAAAGAAATTGTCAAAACATTAATTCCGATAATTATCGTAATGGGCTTGGCTGGTGCCTGCTACAGAATCGTATCTTCGTTCACCACAACCTACCTGACAACTTTCGGACTAAGCATCGGGTTAGCCAACGCTGTAACTGCTCTCATGATGATTATAGGCGCGGTTGGGGCGATTGTCGAAGGAACCTTGGTTGATAAACTTGGTGAAAGAAACGCCATCTCCATCACGATGGTCATGCTAAGCGTATTGTCAGCAATCTCAGCAAACGTAGGTAATGGCTACCTTTTATCCATTATAATCTGCATAAGCGGATTCGCATTGCTGGGTGTTTGGCCCCCTTTCTATTCAGTCATAGCTAGCGCCACAAGCCTAGGCGCAAGAGCCTTCATATACGGATTACTATTCGCCATCGCATGGAGTTTCGGCTCGCTTTTCCCATACGTCTCAGGTGTTTGCGCGGATATCTTCGGTCTACAAATAATCTACATAATTGTCAGTGTTCTCTCCCTCCTTGCAGTGCTCATCACACGCCTTACACTAAAGAAACAATAACCAAGCTCTTACACAAAGGGAACTACGCGAAATTTTGCGTGATAAACGAGTTTATCACCGAGATTTCTGCTTAGATAAGAGGGAGCTATTCTGGAAAGCAAAAAAGTGATGTTTTTGTCAAAGTCGGTTGCATTTTTTGACGACTATTTTGCCATTCAAAATTTTTGTATTTACGCCTTCAAAAAACCTAAAATCGAGTTTTTCCCTAAAATACGGATTCCTTGGCCCTCTTTTTCTCTGTCTTTCCAACATTTGCTACATAACATTTTTAACATCATTAATTTTGCAAAACCCCGATGCGCTATTCTTCATTTCCATTTTTCTTAACAAATTGTAACAAGAAGAAGCCAGAGTCGTCCTCTTCTGCACATTTGATATATTGTTACAAAGTGTTTTGAATTAAGCATGTATATATGTCATAGAAGTAAGAAAAAGCTTAAAAGCAGTTGAAAGAGAATATTTTGAAGGTGAGTGAAATGAGCTTTCTGAAGAAAATTGTTGGTCTTGTCAAGGCTCCAAATGTGAGCATTTCACTAAATCTTGACAAGTTGGGATTTGTGGTCGGGGAAACAATAATAGGCGCAATGATTGTAAATTCCGCAGAGGAATTTGACGCAAACGAAATAAGAATTGAGCTTGAGGCCATTGAAACGGCACAGAAGGTTATTCGAAGAGAAGACGAAAGAGGCACGGTTCTAAAAGAAGAGACTCAAACGGTAACCAATACAATGTACCAAACAAAGCAACTAGTGAGTGGACCAATGAAGATCACCCAAGGATACAGACAAGAATTCCCAATCAAGATACAAATTCCCAAAGGGGTTCCTCCAACCTACCGTGGTAGGCTTGCAAACAATGTTTGGGCCCTGAAAGGAGTTGTGGCGGTTAGTAAACGCCCTGACGCCGTTGGAAGGACGGAAATTGAAGTGGCTTCAAGCGTCTAGAAGATTCTCCTTTCCTTATCACCATCTTTAATCTCAAACTTTACCCTCAAGACAAAGCTCTCGTGTAATTCATCTAGCGGTATGCGTCCCTTCAACTCTTTCAGGGCTACTTTCAAATTTCCAACAAGCTTTTTGTTCATCATTATAGCTACTGCCTTTATCAGCAACTTACATATCCACCTAAATAGGCTATTACACACAAAAATTTTAGCTCTTTTTATAAGGTATGTAAATACATGTTTGTCAAACCTTAATGTTAATTTTGTCAAATTCTGATGGGAAACTAGCTTTCTGGATACTGTGCCTTGAAACACCCAGTGTTCCATAGCAATGCTTAAAACTTAAGAAACAACACAATTCGAAGAGAGAGCGTTTCTCGATTACTGAAGGCGTTTGTATGCCGTTCGCAGAATACCTTCAATGGTTTATTACCTTATTGATGAGCTATGGGTATGTTGGGGTTTTCATGATAAGTTTCCTCGGAAACCTTTTGGTATTTGTCCCCATTCCGTATCTTTTCTTGATTTTCTTGATGGGTTCCTTTCCCTTAAATCCGTTATTGGTGGGAGTTGTTGGCGGATTTGGTGCCACGATTGGCAAGACGGTGATCTACTTGATTGGGGCGGCTGGTCGAAAATTTTTATCTTCAGAAAGGCGGGATAAGCTTGATTATGCTAAGCCCTTGCTGGGGAAATATGGAGCCCTTGCGATTTTCTTCTTCGCGTTATCTCCCTTACCGGATGATATAATATATGTGCCTATGGGAATAATGCGCTATAATTTAATCTCCTTTTTCATTTCCTGTTTGTTAGGCAAAATCATCTTAACAATAATCGTTTCCCTCGGTGGAGACCTCTCCAAGGCCGCCATTCAATACTTCGCTGAAGAGTACGGTTTTGTCGGCATCTTCCTAACCGTTCTCTTTATCGTAGTCTCAGTTTACATTACTTTGCGATTAGATTGGGAAAAGCTCTTCATCAAATACATAGGAAAGCAAAATACAAAAGTTGAGAGCGAGTAGCGATGAGGGTGATATCCGACCTTCACGTTCACTCCAAATACAGCCGCGCCACAAGCGAGAAAATGGTTATAGAAGAGATCACTCGCTTCGCCCGGATCAAGGGCCTAAATCTCGTGGGCACAGGAGACTTTACGCACCCTCGATGGCTTAAGGAATTAAGCGAAGACCTCGTTGAAGTTCCCGACACATGTCTTTACAAGCCAGCTAAGGATTCGGATTCCCCTGTGCACTACATGATCACGAGTGAGGTTTCCACTATCTTCACCTTCAGGGACGAAATCAAAAAGATCCATCACGTTATCTTAACCCCAAGCCTCGAAGCAGCCATTCAAGTTAACGATCGGTTGGCGCGATACGGCAACCTCACCGTTGACGGCAGACCCATCTTGGACATGACCGCGCCGCAACTCGTGGAGGAGGTAATGGAGGTTTCGGACGAAAACGTGGTCATACCCTCCCACGCTTGGACGCCTTGGTTTAGCATCTTCGGCGCCTTCAGCGGGTTTGACAGGGTGGAAGACTGCTATCAAGACGTGACGAAACACATACCCGCTTTAGAAACCGGCCTATCCTCAGACCCGCCTATGAACTGGAGGCTAAGCACCCTCGACAAGTTTGCCCTCGTCTCTAACAGCGATAGCCACAGCAGTTGGCCTTGGAGAATCGGAAGAGAAGCTAACGTATTTGAGCTATCAGAGTTGACGTATCACGAAGTGACTGACGCCATTCGCAAAAAGGATTCGAAGCGCTTTAGGTTTACCATCGAGACTGATCCTGCGTACGGAAAGTATCACTGGACGGGTCATAGGAACTGCAACGTTTCCCTGTCCCCTCAAGAGGCCATAAAGTTTGGAAATCGTTGCCCGGTTTGTCGCAGAAAGCTCACGAAAGGTGTGGAACAGCGGGTGGAGGAACTTGCAGATCGGCCCATGGGCTTTAAACCTGAGGGCGCCATAGAGTATATACACCTCTTGCCTCTCTCCGAAATCATTGCAACCGTTGTCGGGGCCACGTTTCCCGGCTCCCAAAAGGTGTGGAGCGTGTACAATCCGCTTATTGCAAGGTTTGGCGACGAATACACCGTGCTGATAGACGCGCCTAAACAGGAGATGTCCAAAATTGTTGACCCCAAGATCGCTGAGGCCATCGTCAGAGTCAGGGAAGGGCGGGTAAGGGTCATACCGGGCTACGATGGGGTCTATGGTCAGCTTGTGATCTTTGAGGAGGGTGAAGAAAGGCCGCTGGAAATGACTAAGCAGCGAAGCATTACCGACTTCCTGTAGGCCACACTTAACAGCCGCGCTTGAACGATGCTCTGGTCATCGACGCATCGCAACCATCAAGTAGTTCTTCCAACTAAATAGACCGCAGATACGTCTAGGTGGTTGGCTTGATCGATGAAATATTAGGTTTGGTTCAAAGGCATGAGCAGTGGCGTGGACAAGAGTCTATTAACCTAATCCCTTCGGAAAACGTGACGAGCCCGGCTGTTCGCTCCCTTCTCTCCTCGGACCTTGGGCATCGATACACTTCGAGACAGGGTTTCTACATGGGCTCCTGCTTCATCGACGAGATAGAACAGTATGGAGAGGAACTCGCCAAAGACGTGTTTCATTCTGAGACGTCGGATCTACGCCCCCTCTCTGGTCACATAGCCGACCTCGTTTTTCTCGCCTCCTTTACGGAACCCGAGGACACGATCCTGTGCGTTTCACCCAATGATGGAGGATACCCCGGCATCTCAGAACATGGGATATCGAGGTCTCTGAGGCTTAGAGTGATCAGCTTCCCCTTTTCCAAGGAAAGAAGGAACATCCAAGTGGAGGAGGCCATAGACTTAATACTACGGGAAAAGCCGAAGATCATCATCTTTGGAGCAAGCATTTTCCTGTTTCCACATCCCGTGAAGGAACTCGCTAAGGTGACTCGTGAAATCGGTGCCCACGTGGGGTACGATGGCTCCCATGTGCTAGGCTTGATCGCGGGAGGAAGGTTTCAGGACCCCCTCCGAGAGGGTGCCTCCGTTCTCATTGGATCCACGCACAAAACGTTCTTCGGGCCTCAGGGAGGGATCATCCTCGCCGACAGGGAGCACGGCGAAACCATGCGAGAACAAGTTCACCCAGCCTACGTGGACAATGCCCACTGGAACCGAATTGCCGCCTTAGCGTTAGCCCTCGCTGAGATGAAAGCGTATGGAAAAGAATACGCTGGACAGGTGGTTCAGAACGCGCGTGTCCTCGCTGGGGCTTTAGCTCAAGATGGCCTCCCAGTTGTGTGCGCAGAGCTTGGATACACCCAGTCTCATCAAGTCTTTCTCGATTATGGCGGTTATATGCAAGGCAGGGTTGTGGCCAAAAAGCTGGAAGAGGCTAATATCATCGTTGACTGCGGGGTTAGAATCGGCGTTTGCGAGGCAACCCGGAGAGGGATGAGGGAGAGGGAGATGCAGAGGATCGCTGGACTCATGAAAAGAGTAGTCGTTGATGGTGAAGAACCGCGTCGGGTTAGAGAGGATGCCACGAAACTCGCAGAAGAGTTTCAAGGGGTTGAATACTGCTTTAGATAGCTAGAACTCACAACCATGAGTTGCGACATTGATCTCTCTACATGTACAGAGATAAGCGCATCCCTTAGTATTTGGCTGGCGGAAAGCCGGATTTTGCGATTGTTACGGCTTGAAGTGGGGAATGATCTTCTCACCTATTAGATTGATGGCTTCTCGAGCGTTGGGACCTATAGGTGAACCCACAACGAACTGCGAGATTCCTGATTTGAGGAGTTGGGTGACGCGCTCGATGCACATCTCAGGGGTGCCGCAAACCGAAAAGGCTTCTATCATTTCCGGCGAAACTAAGCCAAAGGCTTTACCCCACTGGCTGGCTTTCAAGGCTTCCCGAATTTCTTCAGCCGCCTTCAGGTCTATGCCATGCCTCTCTAACACCACACTGGGGCTGCCAGCGACGATAAAGGAAACAACGGGAACCGCTGCCTTCGTGGCCTTCTTTAGATTCTCGTGGACGGAAAAGGATGTGTAGG
>Ga0315314_1002843_pt1 | contig 14017 bp, 13 predicted proteins | sample TDP9_MG_FD_203631 | JGI IMG/M metagenome (GOLD analysis project Ga0315314, IMG submission 203631) | Freshwater sediment microbial communities from Lake Towuti, South Sulawesi, Indonesia - TDP9 | ecosystem: Environmental > Aquatic > Freshwater > Lake > Sediment | place: Indonesia: South Sulawesi...
CCAATATGCTTGCCAAGTTTTTCCTTGACTCATACGCCTCGCAAACCCCCTTTTCTCTTCGTTTTGTGAATGGCTAATGAGCTATCCAGATGGAATCAAGTTAGAACAGCAATAACATAGTAGAAGAAGGCTAAAGGCGCTAGTCGCCTTCTTCATCTAAAATTAGTCACAGTCCAAATAATGCTGGATGGTGCTGGCACTAGGAACAATTAGCCACTACCACCACACAGCCACAGCTCAACAAAAAATGCATATTATGAGCATAATATTGCTGAACCTCACGTTTGGCAACATTCTAACTTCACGCTTGCCATGTTGTAACTTCACGCTAAACAACATTGAAAGTGCGCTTAACCAGCTCCAAACAGAACCCGAAACAACAATCAAAAACCAAAACCCAGCCCAATACACAAACAGAAACCGCTCAGCCCAACCTCAAAAAAATTTTCCCGCACCCATACTAAGCCTATCTAGCCTCAACTAACCCCAACAGGCTTAATAAACTTAAAATAGGCTGGATCAACCTAATGATAAAGCTAACACGAGGCAAAAAACATTGAGCAACCAAACACCAATCGGATTAACCATCATGGAGAAGCTCATCGGCTTACTAATGATTGCCGTAGGAGCAATAACGTTTTACGTAACATACACCAACATTGCAAGCTTTGGGGGTCTAGGCGGCAACGCCACATTGTTTCTTGCAGCTGACATAGCCCTGACAGTCTTAGGAATTTTTCTCCTCATAGCAAAAACCGAATGAAAAAACAGCGAAAAAAGTCAAGGATAATTCTTCACCTTTGAAAATATTCTTTAACATCCTTTCGAGTTAGAAAAAACACCATGGGAATATTCATAATCAAAGCCGAAGATGTCGCAGTAAATGCCATATAATCCCATAAATTAGGTGAAGCTCTGAGAAAAGGACCAGAGTACCAACCCCCAGCCAATCCAAAGAAAACCGAAAACACTAGACCGAGAACTGAGAGAACAAGCGCTATCTTTCTAGCCCAATTTCCACCTTTCCACAGTCCGTACGCGAGTATGAAGAATACAGAAGCAAACACAATCGCCACAACCAACATCATAATTGACCACGGTAAGAAGAACAGCCAAGCCAAACCTAGGTTAGCGGGCTGAAGGAGAACTTGAACAAGCTGATAAAGCCCTAATGCAAGCGTAATCAGCCCTGCGATTATCTCGAGTCCAACAACAGCTTTAACACCTGCTGGTCTGACTTTTGAAGCCATGTATTCACATCCGTAGTTTGAGCCTGTTAAGTTATTTTTCTAATATCAATAATATAAATCAATTGATGATATGGCGCCGCCGGTCGGATTTGAACCGACGACCAACTGGTTAACAGCCTCAGCCTTCTACTTCTCGCTTTAGAAGTCAGCTGCTACTACCGTGCTGAGCTACGGCGGCATATCTGCAACGCTGTTAATTTGAGAACCTACTTCCGTATTTAAGTTTGCTGAAACCTGCTCAGAGAAAGACGCCGTCAAATACTCTGTTGTTATTGGAAACTTTCCTACTGAAAACGTTGAACTGTTTCAAGTTCACTGAAGAAATAGTCCCTGTCCTCTTTGCTTTTGATTTGCTCTCCAGCATCCTTGGCTAACCTAACATATTGCTCAGACTTTGATTTCTCCCCAGCAACAGCATAAGCTCTTGCCATCGCTTCATACGCAAAAGCGATATCAAAGTCTCCAATATCGTGTTCCTTGCAGATTTGTAGGCATCGCTCAGCATGGTAAAGTGCCGATTGAGGTCTATTTAGAATCGAATAAACACGAGAAATCTGCCATTCACCTCTTTCAAACTCAACTGGCGTCCCAATTTCACCCCAGTGAAAGCGCGAAGCATGAGCGGCATGTACCATCTTGTCATCTTCTTCTTTTGTTCTGTCTTTCTTGTCCATAAGGCTCCAAACAAGGTTGAATAGGTCAACTGCAGACTTCTTGTGAAATTCTTTTTCGGTGAACTTCTTTTCTTCAGTCATTCTGATACCAGCCAAAGCTAGCCTGGCTACTTTAATACATTGTCGTCATATTTATAATTATTTTTCAATTTTAACTCTACTGTAAAATGCTTTTTAGGATGACAAACTGCAGATAATCAATCGATTTCTAATGACTTATAGACCAAAAGAAAACTACCAACGCATTCAATAATGAGCTGCACTTAAATTAATCAAAACCGTACGAGGAGCGCACAAGTTTGTCTTTCTCTAAACGTGAATTTGACACGGTTGTTGTGAGGTTTGCTGGAGAAATCGGCATTAAGGCGGCTTGGACCAGAAAACTGTATGAGCGACGCTTAATAGCCAACATAAAGGCAGTTCTAAAGCACCATAACCTTTCCTACACGCGAATTGTTAGAAAGTTTGGCCGACTCTACATCAAGACGAGTCAAGCTGAAGAAACCGCAGAAAAATTGGGCAGGGTCTTCGGCGTTTCCTCACTTTCTCCAGCCTTAGAAACTACATCAAACTTAAACAGCATAATAGACGTCAGCATCAGCACCACCCGGGGAAAGTTCAAAAAAGGAAAAAGTTTCGCTGTGCGCTGTCACCGGGTTGGAAAACATTCCTATACTAGCCAAGAAGTTTGTCGCCAAGTTGGACACAAAATACTCGACTCATTTCCTGAACTGGATCTCCAAGTTGATTTAACTCGTCCAGAACAAACCCTGCAGATTGAGGTTCGAGAAGACAAAGCCTACGTTTTCACCGACACCGTTAAGGGAGTAGGCGGCTTACCTTTGGGCACTCAACCAAAGACCCTGTGTTTGTTGAAAGGCGACGTGTTCTCCATGGTCGCTTGTTGGATGACTATGAAACGAGGCTCCCCGCCTCTTCTGGTCCATTTTGAAAACGATACCTCGCCTACCAAGGTGAATTCTGAAAGGGTCTTGAACACAGCTCAAAAATTGATGGAGTGGTCGACTGGATTTCCAAAAAACCGGTATATTATAGAATACAAAAAAGGCTTTCAGAAAATCAGTCAAATACAGCCGCCCATACTGAATAATCTCTTGTTTAAGCGCTTAATGTTTCGCGTAGCTCAAAGCATAGCCCGAATGAAGAATGCTGAAGGCATAGTCACTGGTGAAATGCTTGGAATAAAGGCAAGCCAAAAACTGCACATCTTCAAAATAGAAGACGAAGTTGCAAGGGAATACCCCATTTACAGACCTCTGCTTGGATTAGACACTTCGCATATTGAAGAAATCGCACGAAGAATCGGCTTAGAAGAAACAGCTCTATATGAGCTCGAGAGTGAAGAGGAAATCTCCAAGGCGCGGATGCCTGTATTGAAACTCGAAGACATTAAAAGAACTGAGAAAAAGCTAAACATTGAAAAAATGGTTGAAGAAGCACTAAAATCCCTTCGGGTTGAAAAAATCTGAGGCTTGCCCAACTGGGCACATTCGCAGTTACTCTTAAATCATTTTGTTCAACCCTTCTGTCTGAGTATGTCAAGCGCTGAAAATGCGGTCAGAGTGATTCGCAAACTTGAACAAGAAGATTTCCGCGTACTGCAAGTCATCGAGGCGGCAATGGGACGCTACAGGTATGTTCCAGAAAACACTTTGCCAAAGCTGACCAAACTCACGGCGAGAGAACTGGAATATCGGTTGCCGCGCCTAAGTAAATTCGGGTTAATAGAACGTTGGGTAGGCGCCTACAATGGTTACGTGCTCTACACAGCGGGATACGACTGTTTAGCAATCAACGCTTTAGTTAAGATAGGCATCCTCGAAGCGTTCGGCAAACCCCTCGGCATCGGCAAAGAATCAGACGTTTACGACGCCCTCACACCCAAAAACAGACAAGTCGCAGTCAAATTTCATCGCTTGGGCAGAGTGAGTTTCCGCCAGACTAGGCGTGTTCGCGGTTACATCGCCGAACGCCATCACATCAGTTGGCTATACCAGTCGCGGCTTGCAGCTGAGAGAGTTTGAAGGCTTAAAGCTTCTTCACCCCCACGACGTGGCTGTTCCAGAACCAATCAGCCAAAACCGCCACGTAGTCGTGATGGGAATGATTGAAGGCGCCGAACTAGCAGAGTTTAATGATATCCCACATCCAGAGAAAACGTTAAGGGAAATTCTGTCAAACATTCGCAGGGCTTATGTTGACGTAGGGGTCATTCACGCCGACCTGAGCGAGTTCAACATCATCTTACAGCCAAACTGGCGTGCACTTATCATTGATTGGCCGCAATTCGTTAGAAAAGACCATCCTAACGCTGAACAATTGCTTGAACGAGACATACGGAACATTGTCCACTTTTTCAAGAGAAAGTTCAGAACTAAGACTAGTTTAAAAGACGCATTAAGTTATGTAAGGAAATAATGCTCACTGCTCGACCTGTTTATCGAACAGATGACTTTTTTGTGATTATCCGAACGTCCAACACAACTTGATACCAGTTGGGCCCAGTTGCCCGTACAACTCGACCAAAAGGAACGGCGAATTCGGCGCCGAGTTCTTGCAGCTTCCTAACGATTTTTGCTTTCACTTTTTCAACTGGGTCCTCATCTTTTAAGGCGTGTTCAAAGTCGTAGTAGTGTATCCACCCGCCTTCTGGTTTCAGCGTTAAAACCGCATAGTTTAGGTATTCGTAGGCTTTCTCTGGCAGCGGCATCAAAACTCGGTCGGCCAGGTTCAATAACTGCTTGTTTATTATGTGTTTGGCGTCTCCCAACATTGGCGCAACTTGACTTGCAACCCTGTTCAGCCTAATGTTCTCTCGCATAAACTCAACCGCAGAGGGGTTCAAATCGATAGAATACACTTTTTGCGCTCGACCATGCTTAGCCATCAGGATAGAGAAGGAGCCGACACCAGCGAACATGTTCACGACGGTTTCGTTTGGCTGAACCAAGCGTGCTATGCGCATTCGTTCAAATGAGAGCCTAGGCGAAAAATAACATCTTTCCAAGTCAACCTTGAAAATACAACCAAACTCTATGTGGAAGGTGTGGGTTTTCTTTTCACCAGCAATCCATTCGAGTTGGCGCAACCTAAAATCGCCTGAAACGGCGCCTGCTAGACGAAGAACGGTTTTCACGTGTTTATGTGTTTGCATAATGGCTTCTGCAATAATCGGGTTGTACTTTGCGAGGTTTTCTGGAACTCGAATAACCGCTATGTCACCTACAATATCATAAGATCTGAAGACCCTGCCTAACTCTTTAGGCTGCAGCTTTTCTTTCAGAACAGACCTGAGGTTCTTCTTCATTTATGAACCTCGAAGAGCTTGCATTACTCGGTAGTTGGGATACGTTCCAGCCAAGCAGCCACTCGCTTGAGTTTTTTGGGCAGATATTCCTCGACCAGTTTTATGTCGTGTTTTTTTATGGCTCTCAATGCGATCAAGGCAATGAAGTAAGCGGATGCGCCGACCAAAACATAAATTGGGAGCTGGTGGAGACGAATTACAAGAAATTGGTAGGAGTCAGACGACAAAAATTTTCTCCCTAAATCAACGATTAAGATGGAAAGCGCCATGAAGGCTGAGGCGGCAGAAGCTTTCCACAACGCTTCTTTGTCGAATGAAATGGGCACGTGGCGCGCTAAGACGAGTAGGCTGAGTACTAAGCCGATTATTGCTGCGAAGGTTCTTGCCCAAGCCGTGCCAATCATGCCGAGGTTAAGATAAGCCAGCGCAAAATAGGAGAGGAAGAGGCTGGCGCCCACCGAGATTACGGATAGCACAGAAACAACGGTTGTGCGTTCCAAAGTTAACAGTATTGGGCTCACTGCAACCGCCAACGTGCCGAATAAGGCAGCGATTGAAATGATTATTAGGGGTTGCACGGCTTCCACATACTGCCAACCAGCAAACAAAATTATCGCCGGGTAAGCCAGCGTTGCTAATCCAACTATTAACGGAAAACCTATCAGCACCGAGTATCGTGTGGAAACACGAAAAGCTTCTTTAAAGCTGTTAGATCCCTGCTGCGCGTACAATTCTGAAAGCTGCGGAAAAAGAGCCGTGATAATCGAGTTTGAAAACAAGCTGGGAACCATCGAAGCCCGTATGGCTACGTAGTAGATTCCCAGAAGCCTTTGAGCTTCAGTTGTGCCATAAAGCAAACTCATGTACGAAACTAGAAGAAGCTGGTCAACCCAACCAAACAAAAAGCCGATTCCGCCTGAAACATAGAGGGGAAAAGAAAAGTTTAGGAGAGGTCGAACGGGGTAGGGTTTTCCCAAGACACCCAGATACTTAGCGGTTAAGATTAGACCAGCGACGGCGGCAACTAGGAAACCCACCAGCCAGCCGACGACCACGGCGTAGAGACGCCAGCCCGCAAGAAGCAGGTAAATGCCCACAACCGTATGAATAAGAGTGTACGCCAAGCCTACTGCAGCAACCTCCCACATCCTCTGCATGCCTTGCAAGAAGCCCAAAGCATGTGTGTTGAGAATTGTGAAGATAGAGGATAGGGCGATCAACCGAAACAGAAGCGCGTAGTCAGCGTTTCCAAACATTAGAGTAGACACGAATTCAGCTGGAATGAATAATGCCACAAAAGCTACAGCCGAAGCAAGTAAACCTGTCTGCAAAACACGGGCAACAACAGCCTTAGCCTTTTCCAAGTTGCCTTCAGCAAGGTGTTGGGCGATGTATTTGACGGAAGCGGACGGAAAGGCAAAGGTGCCGAACACTTGAAAAAATGCTAATATAAAAGACAGGAGGGCGTAGATTCCCATTTCTTCGGGACGGTCTGCAAGCATGTGAGCCAGAATAAAAAAATAAATTACTCCTACAATGGCGGTAGAGAATCCTTGCACAAACAAGAAGGTAGCTCCACGGGCAACACGAGCGGTGGGACGCAGACTTGTCAATAAACCACAACACCTTACCGAATGAACAAGAGGATAGACGTTGCATCTAATAAATCTAAGCGAATGCGCTTTCACGTCGCTAATCTCTTAGCAAGTCCTCTCTTGCGTGATAATTTTCTTTGGCAGCGTTTTACGTCTCCGTTAGGAGATACAAGGTCTCTCATTTTAATTTGGATCTTTGACGCGCTTTGATCTGAGCATTTTATTAAAACATGTCATATAATCCGTGAAGCCTACAGCTTGGCATACGAAGCTTAGCGAGCTCAACAACTTGATAATTTTTTCTCTCTCGGTGGAAGCTTCGAGCACAAGGTAAATCGTTTTAGTCAGAGTATTCCTAAGCCCTTGCAAAACTTGCAGTTCGGCTCCTTCCACGTCAATTTTTATGAGTTTTATATGCTGATAGGAGTCGAGTAACTCATCCATGGGAATGCTTTCTACTTGAAACGAAGATTTGGCTTCTTTGTAATTTACAACTCCTGAAGCTAATCCGAAGAATCCTTTTGGCATTTCCATGTGAACCTTACCTTTTTTGTGCCATGCCGCTTTGTTGACGATGTCAACATTGCGAACTTTGTTGAGCTTCAGATTGAACGTGAGAGCTTCTACTGTTTCTGGTATTGGCTCAACAGCTATTACTTTACCGTTGTCTCCAATAATTGCGCTTGCAAGAAGCGTATAGTAACCAATATTTGCACCTATGTCAACAAATATGTCACCATTCTCTAGCTTGGCACGAACAAAATCACTGACTATTCTCTCCCTCTTAGGAGACGCGTAATACAAGTCCTCGGTGCCTCCACGGGCAAAAACCTTGAACCCGTATGGGCTTATTCGATATAAGCCCGAACGACGAAATCGGGGATTTCTAACTTTCTTCTCAACAACCATATCCAAAACATCAAAAAAGGCTGAAACAACTAGATTTAAGACGCTGGCATTGTCTAAACCTCGGCAGGTCCTAATGAGTTTGAACCAAAAATTAATGCGACGTATGAACACCATAAGCAAGGAGAATCCCAATTAAGCTCAAAATTTCCACTTTTTAGATTTTCAAATCTTCTTTTTTTATGAATATTTCTTCTCTTTGCCACTTTGCTACTCTGCGAATGCCTTCCTTTAATGAGATGTTCGGCTTATAGCCAATTGACCTGATTTTGCTTATCGAAAACTTCTTAGCAACGCTTAAGAATTTCTTCGGAGGCTCAACTATTTCTATTTTATCATGGTCTCCCTTGCACTCTTCTGTGACAATTTTTGCGACCTCTTCCATGGGATGGTATTCATCTGACCCTATGTTGAATGCCTCATATTTTCCTGAAAAAGGCTGTTTCATAACTAAGGAAACGCCTTCAATGAAGTCTGAAATGTAACACCACGCTCTCTCTGCCCCTTTATGCACAGTTATTTTTTCACCCTTAAGAGCCGAATATATGAAATTGCTTATGGCACTTCTATACCTCGAAGGATATTCTTTTGGTCCATATACCATAAACGGTCTTATTGCCACCGCGTTTAATCCATAATTTGCTACATAATGCCTTACTATTGCTTCACCGAAGAGTTTACTCATAGCGTATACGTTCGTCGTGACAAAAACGGACCCTTCCTTTTCGAGGTCGCCCTCTTCTACAAGTTTATCCTTGTCGAAAAGATGACCGTAAACTTCAGAGGTGCTAAAGTAAACTAGTCTGCAATTGTGTTCCAGGCAAAGTTTTATGATGTTTAATGTTCCAATGTTGTTAACATAAATCATTTTTTGCGGGTGTTCTTCGCCGACCATTCTTCCGACTTCCCCTGCCATGTGCAGCACTGTAGTTATGTCTTCTCTCTTGAAGATTCTGTACAGGTCTTCGAAAGATGTTATATCAGCTCTCATGTAGTCGCTGTAGTCTCTGACGTGAACATCAGAGCTGATTACCCCATAGTTTTGCTCTCGCAGATAGGGTACAAGAAAGCTTCCAATAAAACCAAGAGCACCTGTTACGAATATTTTACCCACTTTGGCTCCCTCTAGTCAGTTCTACAAAGTATTCTTTTAAACTATCCCAAAGATTTGGAAAATCAAGCTTCCACTCTTTCAGATGGGTTGATAGGTTACAAGTGTTACCCCAGAATCTCACTGGCCATTCCTCACCAGACTCGTTGAAAACATAATCGAAGTGTCGCACTTTGGCCAAAAACCTAACAACATCGCCAACAGTGACTTTCTCAGAATAACTAATATTGGTACCTTCCAAAAAATTCTCCTCTCTTTCCTTGAGGCTCTTCGCAGCCCTAACTAAAACCTTTGCCACAAAGCAAGAAGGCAGGGGATTCAGAAACGATTTTCCTCCACCAAAAACTGCGACTTTTTCATTGCTGTAAGTAGCTTTTGCGCACCGTGGGATCAACCTCCGTTCCTTTTCGCCCTTTCCAAATGCATACATCAGTCTAAAAATCCACAGTTTCGAGAGCGTTCCTTTTTTCAGGAAGTACTTAGCGTAGGCTTCCATCATCTGTTTTGAAAGCCCGTATGGTATGGTGGGAACATGGTCGATGTGTTCAGTAATCTCACCTTCGAGACCATAATAGACCGCCTGTGAAGAGAGTAATACCATCGAGCCTCTGAAGCTTTCCATAAAGTTGAGAAATGCTCTGACGTTCAAATCTAAATCAAGCAAGGGAGAACGCATCGCAAGCCTATGGTCAGCGCTACCTGACACATAAATTGCAACTGGATATTCTTCAATTGGCTTAAGAGAGCCTTCGTCAAGAAGATTTATACGAACTTTGTTAAGCTTGTTTTGAATCTTTTCAGGATGCTTATTATAGCTGAAGGTAAAAGCGTCCTCTAACCCTTGATCAATAATGTGGTTTTGCAGGGCAGCGCCTATAAATCCGCTACCGCCGATTACTACTATTGTTTTCTTCATTATGAACCATCATTTTAAGAAATACTTTTTCAAACTCTTTAAATGTGTGACTTTCCATGAATAGTTCGAGATCATTCAAAAATCTTTTTCTGTCCAACAAAAGATAATTCTTATGTCTTCTTAGACCGTTCAGTTGTCCTTTAATGTATTTAAGAAAGACTCGGTTGAACTCTCCTTTGTTGTCTAAAATATAGTCAAACAGAAATTCTGAGACGAAAGGCCGCTCGAAGTGTAGTTTAGACCGGAGAATAATTGGAAAATAAGGAATGAAAATCTTGATAAGCTTCATCAAGTTGCCCTTTTTCTCTAAGGTTAATAGCATTCTCATTCTTGTAAGCTCAGATCCATACATCATGAGCTCTTTCTTCTTTGAAGTTTGACTTGGATGTCCTCTATAGAAGACTGGGGCTCCTTTTAACGTTGACAGCTTAAGCCGTAAAGCAGAATAACGCATCCACAGATCACCGTCTCCGTCGACGTTCCGCGTGATTGGATCAAACGAACCATATGTTTCAGCACTCTCTCTTCTTATCATTATAGAGCTACCGTTTATGGGATTTCTGAAAAGCAACATCATCAAACGCAGATTATTGTTGCGAATAAACAAGGGGTCTATGATACGCAGGCGTGGAAGATAACTAGTCCTTTTGAGGTTTGCATCAGAAAGAGTTAGACCGCTATAGAAGTCTCTAAAATAGCTCCAATCAGCTGTCGTTCTGCTCATGTGAGTGACTTGTTTCTCTATCTTCTCTCTATTTATGAAAACGTCATCTGCGCTGAGCCAACATATGAAGGCCCCTTTGGCGTTTGAAAAACCAACGTTTAAAGCGTTAGCAGCTCCCTTATTTAAGCCAATATCTATGATTCTTAATTCCAGCTGATTTTCGGAAACTAAACTGGATAAGGCATTGACCACGTCAACTGTTGAGTCTGTTGATCCATCGTTTACAACTATTACCTCAATGGGTCTATATACTTGATTGAAGCAAGACTTTACAGCGTCTTCTATGAAATTTGCGGCGTTATACGCTGGTATAACAACGCTGACAATTTCTTTTTGACTCATTTTGTGCGTCTCGTTAGATATTTTCTGGAGGTTTATTTAAGAGCTCACTTGACTTCTAAACAAAGTATTTATTATTTGCAAAGTTTATCATCAGAAGGCAGAGAGTAACGTTGAAACCGATAAATGTAGCGTTGGTTTTGGGTGCTCGCCCTCAGATCATCAAGTCGGCAACATTAATTCACCTTGCAAACAAGGATAAACAACTAAACCTAACCTTAATCCACACGGGTCAACACTACGACTACGAGATGACACAGGTTTTTTTCAAGGAACTCAATCTGCCCGATCCAGTAGCAAACCTAAACGTTGGAAGCGGGACCCATGCCCAGCAAACGGCAAGAATAATGCGCCGTCTGGAAAAGGTCTTGCAGGAACAAAAGCCTGACATAGTAATAGTGCCAGGTGACACCAATTCAACTCTAGCCGCAGCGTTAACCGCAATAAAACTGCATATCCCCGTAGCCCACGTCGAGGCAGGAGCGAGAAGCTATGACATGAGTATGCCCGAGGAAATCAACAGGCGCCTAACAGACCACTGCTCTGCTCTGCTTTTCACCCCAACGGAAAACTGTACATGTAACCTACTGAAAGAAGGAATTGGTGAAAAGCAAATCCATCAGACAGGAGACACAATGTATGATGTATTAGCGCAGCAACTACCAAAGGTAGAAAGAAACACGGTGTTAAAAGAACTGGATTTAGAAACCAAAACTTATGCGCTGTTAACAGCACACAGACCAGAAAATGTGGACAACCTGGAAAACGTCAGAAACATAATTACCGCCGTAATAAGTCTGAAATTTATGAAGATAGTTTTTCCAGTCCACCCTAGAACACGAAGGAAACTGCGAAACTCTAACCTATATAGCAAACTGCAGAACCAAAATCACATAAAACTCATTCAACCAGTTGGCTATATCGAAAACCTCTGCCTAGCAAAAAATGCAAAATTGATTCTAACAGACTCAGGCGGCATGCAAAAGGAAGCCTTCTGGTTAAGAACGCCATGCATCACACTGCGTGATACAACTGAATGGCCTGAAACTGTGAAGCTTGAAGCAAACTACTTAACAGGCTCTGGCACACAAAAAATTATTGAAACCGCTAAAGAGATTGTTGAAAACGAGGAGTATCTGACGAAAAAACTGTATAAGCTCTCAAACCCATTTGGAAAAGGAAATGCCTCGGAAAAAATCTTGGAGGCAATCAAGCGTCTTAGAAATATCCCGTTATAACCGACGTACGCAGAGTTAAGAATTACCTACGCCTATTTTTTGAAAGCAATTCTTCATAAATTGAAATTAAGCGAGCTGCTATAGTATTTGTGTCATGATGCTTTTTGAGAAATTCATACTCTTTTTCCCAAAGCTTATGCGATGTGTTTAACAGTGTATCAGCGATTTTTTCTTCTTCTTTCAAATCCTTTAAGGGAAAGTCTTTATTTTCTGGGTATTCAGATGAAACGTACGCTATGATTGGTCTGCCGCAGGCTACTGCTTCTAACGAGACCACTCCTAAAGAACCCAGAACAAACCTATCAATAACAACGTCAGAGTCCCAGTAATATTCGTTCAGTTTTTCATGGGGCACTTTCGGCAATATGTTCAGGCGCAAACCAATCGAGTCAGCTAAACTCACAGTTTTGTCAAAATCCGCGCCATATGCAATAATGCTAACGTGCACATTTTCCTTTATTCTTGCAAGCGCTTTTACTGCTAAATCTGTTCCTTTAACCGTCCAATTCGAGTCACTGGCAATCAACACGCGTTTCTTCTTGCCACGTTTCACAGGAGGTTTTGGATAAAAAAGCTCAGTGTCAACTGGATTAGGCAAATATTCTGCGTCTTTTCTAAACATCTTGGCTTGCCTCAAAATGTCAGGGGTGCTAACTAACACCCTATCACATTTTTTCAGATTATGCCGTACTATTCGCCCCCAAGCGTGATGCTTTAAACTCTTTCTTAAGTCGCTTCCATGCGCATGCCCCACAACTGGCCTTTTACCAAACCTCAGAGTGAGATAGCAGTCTTGAAGCAAGTAGTGAACATGAAAAACATCTGCTTTCGTCTGCAAAATCTTCCAAGTGACACCGAAGGTTTTGTCCCAAAACTTTCTTGAACGTTTCAGATGCTTAGCTTCAATGTCGTTAGGGAGATGCTTGATTAAAGTTTCTCCGACATACGCGCAGTCATTAATCATTACAAGCTTCAAAGCTACATACCTCTGAGGCAATTATTGTGTACATCGCACTTAAAGGAAGATCGGCGTTTTCAACCAAAAACTAAATAAAAAGCTGAATCATTCTGTTGTTGCAAAAGGAAGCATATGCCAATGAGTAGAATTCGAAGAGTTTTCAACAGAGAAAAAATCACTAACGCCTTCAGCAGGCTTGGTGCACTCCGCATCAAAATAAGTCACGCTGCACTGCTGGAATTCTCCATCTTGCTCCTTATACTCGTACTCACCTTCACCGTTAGGTTGCTTCCAATGAGGTGGGGCTACTACATATCAGAATTCGACCCTTACTGGCAGTATCGCATGACAAGAGATATTGTTGATAATGGTTATTTGCACTGGACGACTTGGCACGACACAATGAGTTGGTGGCCGTGGGGAAAAGACGTGGGTCGATCGCACTTTCCTGGACTTCCGTTGACTGCAGCCACGTTCTATAATATATTTAACGCTTTTGGCATACCCATGGTTCCAGCCTTCACAACAGACCCGTTGGCTTCAGACCCTGTTTACAATTTCGTCGTGATTTTCCCCGTAATAATGGCTACGTTAACCGTCTTGGCCATCTACTTTTTGGGTAAAGACATCGGAGGAAAAGAAGTGGGCTTGTTCGCAGCGTTTTTCCTAGCCTTAAATGCGTCCTATATAGGTCGTACTTCCGTTGGATTCTTCGACGACGAAACAGTTGGCATCTTCGGCATCGTTTTGTTCTCATTATTCTTTTTGAGAGCCATAGAAAAGGAAAGACCGATAAAAACAAGTCTTGTTTACGCTGTTGGCGCAGGCCTTTCTCTAGGCTATATCTTTGCTTCTTGGGGTGCTTCTCGATACCCCGTGGGTTTAACCCTTCTCTTTGTTGCGGCTTTGCTTTTGTTACGTCGATATTCAAACCGCTTACTTGTGGCATACGCTGCAACGTTCGCTGTCGCCTTCTTA
>Ga0315314_1002844_pt1 | contig 14009 bp, 15 predicted proteins | sample TDP9_MG_FD_203631 | JGI IMG/M metagenome (GOLD analysis project Ga0315314, IMG submission 203631) | Freshwater sediment microbial communities from Lake Towuti, South Sulawesi, Indonesia - TDP9 | ecosystem: Environmental > Aquatic > Freshwater > Lake > Sediment | place: Indonesia: South Sulawesi...
CTGCGCGTGGGGGGTGCGTCCGTGGAATCCTCGATTGGATTGAACGTGGTTCGTTGCGATGAGTGTGGCCGGATAGTCGACAAGGACTCGTATTTCTGCCGGTACTGTGGGGACGAGATTGTGGGTGATGAGGATCTTGTCGCTGAGCGGCGGTCGGCAGAGGAGGAGAAATCCTTCATGCCCGTGCTCGGTGGCATTCTCATGATCATCTCTGCGGTCTTCGTCTTCTGGACAATAGTTCTGGTCAACGACTATGGCGACGGCTATCGTGGCAGAGTGTGGTTGTTGTACTTCATGGGCACATGGCCAGACTGGTCACTCGTCTTGCTCGGATTCTTCGGAGTCGCGGCCATTCTCGGTGGCGTCTCGGCTGTAATGAGGAAGAGCCAAGCAGCCGCGGTGTTCGGAGGGATGCTGTCCGTGTTCGGCCTTGGTTTCCCAGTCGGCCTCGTCGGTCTCCTCATGGTCGCGGTCTCCGGAGACAAGTTCGAGTCCCGTCTATCGGACCTCACCGAGATGCCCGAGGAGATCGAAGAAGGCGGAATGCAGAAATCTGCTCTTGGATGGAGGCGGACCTAGATGGAGGCTGCGGAATCGGCTGGTCGACGACAGTGTGTTGAGTGCGACCGCCCTCTCGCCGAGGACGCGAACGTGTGCCCGAACTGTGGGCACGACTATCGCCCATCGATGATGGGTCATGCGTGGGAGGAGGAGCTCACGCCATTGGCTCCTGCTGGGGGTGCCCTGCTTGTTCTTTCTGGTTTCATGCAGATGATCGAGGGATTACTCCAGGTGAGGCCCGAACTGGTACTCTACGACAGCGTTTTCTATACCGAGACCTCCGTACCATCAGCGACGGCAGCGCTGGCGGCGACAATCGTGGCCGTGATCGCCATCGTCGGAGGGACCTATGCGATGACACGCAGACGCCTGGCGTTCTCATTGACCAGCGGCGTTGGCGCGGTCAGCATGGGCGCTGTACTGGACTTCGAATCCCCACTTGTGATGATGGGCTTGGTCGTCGGACTTCTGGGAGCGCTATTGGTCGCCATGGCCAGAGAGGAGTTCATTGACTGAGGTTTCGTGTGCTTCTCCCCGGCGATCGAACTTCCTCGCGGGCGCGAGGACTGTGTCACCGTGCTGAGCCGGTCTTGACCCCGTAGACCTGGTCCGGGCAGAGTATGCGGGGTAACTCGGCCCGCCTTCGCAGAGCGCATCGGATCTCGTAGCACAAATGGCATGCGTCAGCGTAAGTGCTCCTCGGCCTGACCCTCCTTTCCTTCGCAAGAACAGCGGGCCCTCCTCTTGCAAGCGGCCCTATGACCGGGTGTCCATCGACGTCCAGATTGCGCATGATATCCTTCAAAGGCTTCTTCCAGATGTTGCCGACTGTAATCCCCTGGCAGAACTGCACATTGCCCCAGGAATCCACATGGACGCGCTCGATGTTCGGCGGCTCCTCCGGACAATGGTCGAGAGTATGCCAGGCCTTTCCCTTCACCTTGACTGCCAGATTCACTGCTGCGCGCCCTCTGAAGAATAGCTCACCGCCCTTTCCTTCCTTCGCAGGGCACGAGTAGAACTCGATCCCGCGCACTTTCAGGATGCCGACAGGTATCCCGAGGTCTCTTGCAGCAGACCCCGCTCGCCTCACTCTCCTGGATTCCTCTTTGGATCCGTGATACTCGTCCATGCTGAGGCTCAGGTCAGCGACCCCCTGCTCTGCCAGGGGCTTCAGCCAGTGGTCCGCGTCGTTCCTGTCCGTCGCCCAGTACGCGTTCGAGACAATGCCGACCTCGAATCCGCGCGCCCTCGCCATCTCGACACCCTCTGCGAGCACAGGGTAGAACAGGAAAGGCTCGCCCCCTTCGAAATAGATCCTGCTCACAGTCGGTATCCTCTGCGCTTGGCGAAGGATCGCGTCGACTTGCCTGATGGTCATCGTGCCCTCGGACCTCGGGCTGCTCCAGACGAAGCAGTGGTCGCATTCTGAATTGCACTTGTACGTGAGGAGCAGATGTACGGCCTTCAGGGGCATCCGGTCACCTGGTGGTCCTACGGCATTGTGGCCGATAATGCTTTCTCCGCGGCGTCCAGATTCGCCCACACACACTCAGAAAGTAGTTATCCTGGCTAGATGTTGGGGCAGGTGGATTGCCCATGGAGCTCGGCAAGCTCGTCAAGAACGAACTCTCAGGATCGACCACCAAGAAATACGTGGCCGAACTGACTGAGTTCCACAGGATCCAGGCATCGCCTATGATGCACGAGGCTGCCAAACGCGTCAGAGAGAGGCTCAGGAAGATCGGTGTGGACAAGGTCACGATCGAGCGTTTCCCCGCGGACGGCAAGCGCAGGTACTGGACACACACTTCGACCCTCGGCTGGACCGTCAGGAGCGCCGAGCTGCGGCTGCTGGAGCCTCAGCCGATGCTCCTCGTCAGGTTCTCGGACAATCCACATTCTCTTCATACGCTCAGCAAAGGCACTCCGAAGCGAGGAGTGATTGCCGACCTGGTCGATGTGGGCAAGGGCGTCACGGACAAGGACTACAGGGGCAAGAGGGTGAGGGGCAGGTTCGTGCTCGCGACCGGGCAGGCGGCGCGCGTCCAGAAGCAGGCGGTCGAGAGGCGAGGTGCTCTCGGCGTCATCACGGACACGCTCGCATACGAGTACAAGAACGTCCGCGAGAGCAAGGACGTGCCGGACGCGCACTCATACCGCGGGATATGGCCTAACGCGAAGACCGCGGAGAAGATCGGGTTCGGATTCTCACTCAGCAAGCGGCAAGGGGAAATCCTCAGAAGGTACCTGAGGAGCCGCAAGACTGTCAAGCTCCATGCCAAGGTCGATGCGAGACTCTCGAAGGGCAGCTACAGCATCGTCAACGCCTCCATCAAAGGCTCCAGCAGGGCGGATGAAGAGATCTTCCTGGTGGCGCATCTCTGCCACCCGAAGCCCGGGGCGAACGACAACGCCTCGGGCAGCGGCCTGCTCATCGAGATAGCCAGGGTCATCACGAGATTGATCAAGTCGGGAAAGATGGAGAGGCCGAGTCGGACGCTCAGATTCCTCTGGGTCGCGGAGATGGATGGAACGGCCGCTTTCCTCGAGGGACATCCGGAGATCTACGACAAGCTCGTCGCTGGGATGAACCTCGACATGGTGGGAGAAGATCAGACGTTGTGCAAGTCGACGCTGACCATGACCAGCACTCCGGACTCGCTTCCTTCCTACCTCAACGACCTTGTGTATTCGATGATCATGCGGTCGAACGCGGAGTACGACTACATGGTCAAGATCGGGATGGTCAGCAACTTCAGGATCGCGCGGACGCCCTTCTCCGCAAGCAGCGATCAGACGGAGTTCAACGACTCGACGGTGGGGGCTCCTTGCGTGGCGTTCGCGCAGTGGCCCGACATGTTCTACCACACCAACATGGACACGATGGACAAGGTGAGCGAGGACAGCCTCCGTCGGGTGGGGTGGGCGGCGACGATGTCCGCACTGACTCTTGCGGATGCTGACTCGCGGACTGTTCACGAGCTTGCCAGCCTGACAAGCTCGGAAGGCATGAGGCGGATCTCGGATGCCGTCGGCAAAGCGGTGACGGAGCTTTCACAGAAGGGAGGCCAATCTCGCTCGGCAGGACGATATTCCGCGTCGATGGACCTCGCGAGATTCCACAAGATGCGGCTCGAACACATAGTGAGGCGGGAGGTGGCTGCTGTCCGTTCGCTGAGAAGGTTGGACCAAGAGGCAGGGTCTGACATGGTCGTGAGGAGGCAGGCGGACGCAGTCGCGGAGCACGGCTCGAGGGAGCTTTCGAGATTCAAGGAGCTGATTGACACCTTGCAGGATAGCAGGAGGACCGCGGGCGCGAGGACGAAGGAAAGACCGGCCAGCGAAGAGGAAGCCATGAGAATCGTGCCGACGAAGCGGTTCAAAGGAACCCTGGATTCCGGCTTCATGGTCAGAAGGCTCGGGGACAATGGCTATCAATGGTACAGGGACGCTGACGAGAAGGACCTCTTGTTCCCCGAGAAGAGGTACGAGGTCGTCAGCATGATGGACGGCAAGAGGAACCTGTGGGAGATCACCCAGGTTCTGTCCGCCGAGTTCGGGCCCACCGATCCGAAGGCGATCGTCAGATTCGTCAACGACTTGAAGGCGATCGGATTGGCCTCCTATTGATGCGACCGCGCGGAATCATTGGAGCTTGCGTCCACGCGATCTTCTCCAAAGCAGAACTCCGCTGGAGGCGAAGACGGCCGAGAGCACTGAGATTGCGATGGGCAGCAACAGCGAATCTGAGTCCTTGGGTATCGTCACGGACACAATGCGTACCATGTCGCTCGCTCCCTCGGAGTTCTCAGCGACTATCCAGTAGTAGTAGGTCCTCCCTTCCCGAGCCGTCTTGTCGGTCCAGCTGTGAGTTTCAGCCGAAACGCTCGCCAGGTGCAAAGGGTTGTCTGGGTCGGTGCTTCGGTAGATTTCGTAGCTCGTGATTGCGGAGCCACCGTCGCTTGGTGGAGCGCTCCATATGAGGACAACGTGCGATCCCTGGACTGACGCACTGAAGGTCGTAGGCGGATCCGGCGCCTCCGGGGCGGGCGCGGAACCGCCGAACTCGATCATCAGGTAGTTCACGACGGCTGCGACTGCCTCGATAGATTCTCGGAGCGACGCGACTGCGCTCGCTTCGAAGACATCATCATTCCAGTCATAGTTCGTGTCCATCCAGACATTCGATTTGATGTCGCCACCCCCGAATGTGATGGTCTCGCCAAGGTCGAGCGTCGCGGAGTACGCGTCAGCATCGCGCAGGGTCAGCCCCGTCGTCTCGGGCAACGTCCAGATCATCGAGTCGATCTCGTCCTCGTAGTCTGAATGATGCGTTTCCGCGCCCCAGTCCGTGTACGCGCCCATCGTATGTCCGAACACGCCAGGGTCTGCGACATAGTGCGTGAGCACCCCGAGGTCGTACGCCGCGTTGGCATACTCGCCCGCGGCCAAGTATTCAAGGGCAGTCTGATAGATTGCTGAGGCCCTGTCAGCACACACATCGTCCTGTACCTGGTGCGACGAGTAGAAGTAGATGTGGTGGTTGGTCGTGTCGCCGATGTACTCGGGGTTGTCCGGAGCCTCTGTGCCGAGGAGGAACTGGGTATGGTATGTGGTCTTCAGGAACATGACGTCCCTCGTCTGCATCGCCAGTGCCTGTTCCGCGATCCAGTCGTGAGTCCCGTAATCCGGATTGTTCTCGTCTGCGGAGTATCCTCCGTTGCTCCACGCGCTCGCGCATGGCGGGACGATAATCAGGCTAGCCATAACAAGCAGAAGCCACTGAGCGCGTGCTCGAGACGTCATTATTGCGGATGTCATATCGCTTTGGCCCTCTATGGACTTTCGGGCACCGCGCAGCGCGTCCAGTACTCGTGGTGCAGAATGACGTGCTAGTTTATCAGTCTCCGGGTTCATTCTCCGTGGGGGTTCACCGTGGAATCCAGGGAGAAGCTGCGAGAACCAGCGTGGATCAGCTCACAGGCGGACAGGGAAGCTAGGACGGACAGGATATCCTTCGGCGAGCGAATGGGCCAGCTCGTGGCGGTCGCCGGGTTCCTGGTCGTCATCGTGTTCGTCGCGATCCATCAGACGAGACCCACCGGCTTCTTCACGGACGATTTCGGGACGCTGGCCTCGGTGCTCCTCTACGGCGCGCTGGTGATCGGAATCGTCCCGCTTCTGGTTCGGTTCTACACGGGCAGGAAGAACGTGGCAAGGCCTTTCGAGCTGATCGGTTTCTTTCCGTTCTTGGTAGGCCAGCTCTATTTCCTGGTCGTCTTCCCGTTCGAGTTCGACCACTTCGCGGACCCGTTGCCGAGGTCGCTCGAGTTTCTCCTCGACTGGATATCTCCCACGCTCGCAAAGATAGTTCTCGGAATCGGTGTGGTCGGGAGCATAGTGTTCATGATTTACAATTCCTTCCTCTACCTAGGAGTGAAAGATCGACTTGCCAAGGCGGAGGCTGCAGCAGAGAGGCCTGCCGAAGAGACGAAGAGCGCGTGAACCCCTCAGCCTGAGTCAGAATACAGCTTCCCGCCATGGGCCCAGTTGTTCTTCGGCACATCGAACATTATGATCTCCACCGCGTCTCGGGGGACCTTCTCGTTCTCAAAGACCTTGGTGATCCCCTCGGCGATCCTCCGCTTCGCGTTGTCGTCCCTTCCTGGCCACATATTCACGATCACTGTCGGCATGATGATGTCTCCCCTCTGCCTCCCACATCTCCGTCCCCCAGATATTTCTCTTTCCAGTGCAAACCAATAAGTGGAATGTTGAGTATGCGCCCGCAGGGGGTAGGTCCCGATGGCGGTTCTGAGACTTGGGTTCATGGACGGGCAGGAAGAGGACATCATCCACTCGCAGAGCATCGAGTGCCTCGAGAGGATCGGCGTGCTCATCCACAGCCAAAGCGTCCTGAAGCTACTGCGCGACGCCGGCGCCGAGGTGGACCTCAAGAAGAAGACGGCCAGGATCCCGGAGCGCATGGTCACAAGGGCGATTAAGAGTGCCCCGAAGTCGATCACCCTCGGCGCGAGGGACCCGAAGCGCGACCTGAGGATCCCGGTGTCGAGATACCCGTTCGTGTCCACGGGCGGTGTCACGGTCTTCATGACCGACTTCGAGACGGGCGAGAGGCGAAAAGCCACGAGCAACGACCTCGCCGACTTCGCCCGGCTCTCCGACGCGATGGACCCCGTGGACGCCTTCTGGCCGATAGTCACAACGTCCGACATTCCTGCTCATGCGCAGTTCGCGAATGAGCTCTGGGTGTCCCTCCAGAACACGACGAAGCACATACTAGGCTCTGCGGGCTCGGGCACGCTCGGCACGCCGGATGCGAGGACGCAGATCGCCCTTGGTGAACTCGTTGCGGGCGGCCCTGATAAGCTCAGGAAGCGGCCGCTGTTCTCCGTGCTCAGCTGCATCGTCCCGCCGCTGACGTTTGAGTCGGGAGCGGTGGAGGCCCAGGTGGAGTACGCCCGGGCGGGCGTGCCTGTGATTTCGATGTCCATGTGCATGGGAGGAATGACCGCCCCTGTCACCCTCGCGGGCGCCATCCTGACCTTGAACGCCGAGAACCTCGCGAGCCTTGTCATCACGCAGACCGCGGCGCCGGGAGCCCCTCACATATACTGCTCGGAGGCGACCTTGGGCAACGTCGTCACGGGGCTCATCGGCTATCGGGGCCCTGAGGCCCCGATGATATTCGCCGCGGCCGCGCAGATGGCCCGCAGGTACGGCCTCCCGAAGATGGCTGGGATTCTCGGGATCGACGGTGAGGTCCCGGGCGTGCCCATTCCCTACGGAGAGCTGTCCGCAATGATGCTGACGACGATGTCAGGCACGGATCTCTGCTCCGGCATAGGGGGGCTGGACCTCGACAAGGGATGCTCCCTCGAGCAGCTCGTAGTAGACGCAGTAATGTGGGACGAATACCGCGCGTTCATGAGGGACTACCCCGTCACGGAGGAGTCCGCCGCGCTGAATGTGATCGAACGGGTCGGGCCAGGCAACAACTTCCTCACGGACCCCCACACCGTGAGGAACTTCAGGAGCCAGATGTTCATGAGGAGCAAGAAGTCCGAGCTCTACGGCGCGACGATGTCCGACAGGATGGTCTCGGACGCGAGGGACATCGTGAGGCGAACCCTGAGGGAGCATCATGTGGAACAGCTCGACAAGGATGTCGTTGCCAAGGGGAACGCGGTCATGAGCCAGTACGCGGCCTCTGGGCGTTGAGAGCACTGCGTCGAGGTGCGTTTATAGCTCGGGAATGTACTCCGGCTGTTCGGGTACGTGCATGATCAGGGTTTTGGCGGTCAGTGGGAGCCTCAGGATGGAGAAGAGCGACACGGCTTTGGTTCTGAACCCGTTCCTCGAGGGGATCCGGTCGGCCGGCGCCTCCGTCGAACTCATCTATGTCAAGCGTCTCAAGGTGAAGCCCTGCATAGGAGACTTCCACTGCTGGTACACCAAGCCCGGCGTGTGCTGCATCAAGGACGATATGCAGCTGGTTTATCCGAAGCTCAAGAAGGCCGACATCCTGGTCCTCGCCACTCCGGTGTACATCCCGTTGCCCGGGGAGATGCAGAACTTCGTCAACAGGCTCTGCCCGCTCCTCGAGCCTGCCCTCACTTGGAGGGACGGCAGGACCAGGGGAAGGATTCGCAAGGAGTTCGGAATAAGCAAGATCGTCCTCGTGTCCAGCTCCGGCTGGTGGGAGCTCGGCAACTTCGGCACGGTCGTCCGCATCGCCGAGGAGCTCGCGAAAGACGTCAACGTCGAGTTCGCGGGCGCAGTCCTCCGGCCTCATGCGTTCCTGCTGCTTGAGGATAAGGAGAAGGCCGAGGGAGTGTACGACGCCGCGCGGCGCGCAGGTGCCCAGCTCGTGAAGGAGGGCAAGATGTCGAAAACACTTCTAGACGCCGTTGCCCAGCCTCTGATCTCGGAGGAGGAGCTGAGGCGTCGCTTCAACGCAAGCCACGAAAGGGCAAAGGCGGGCGGCTGAGCAGCAGGAGCGAATGAACTCGCGTCAGAGATGACATCATTCTAGGAAGAGCATTCGGCTCGTCGGCCTTCGCTTGAGCTCGGCCTCAGCTTTCCTCAAGAACTCGGAGCGGTCGCCTTTCTTCTCCTTGACCATCATCCCCACGCCGAGCGCTCCGGAGCGCATGTGCTGCAGTAGCTTGAGGTTCTTGCAGCTCGCAGCATCTGTGCACCCGATGCACTCCTTCAAGTGCTTGGCCGTGGCACAAGCGCGGATCTCGCAGTTCGTCCTGCCGCCGCCCTTCAGACATCCGGGGCACGGGGGCATGGCCTGGATCGAGGCCAGGCCCTTGTGGAGTCCCGCGTAGTCGATTTCCTTCGGGCCCCATTCCTCTATCCCGTAGTCCTTGACGGACTTCTCGAGACTCCTCGCAAGCTCGTTGATCATCCCGTTGCCGACCGAGCAGCTGCCACACCACAGCCCACAGTAGGCAATCTGATCCCTCACATTCGCGAACGCTGGTGTCGCTGTTTCCCTGACTTCCTTCGCTTTTCCTGCAGAGCGGCCCAAGCCTGAACCCCCTTCCGTCTGTTCTCCCGGATGGAGTTCGCAGGGAGATATAGAATCTGCAGGGCACGCGAATGTACAGCAATGCCTGTCGAGACTATCCGGGCGGGAGAAAGTGGGCTCCAGATTCAACTGCCTGTTCTCTTCTTCTCGCAGGCGCAGCAGTATCTTGAAGGGACGTTCAGCAGTTTGCCACAGGATTCACAGAAGTTGTCGCTTGAGAGGCGACGCTGTCCCGGCGCGCGCTCGACGGTGAGGACCCTCTCTGATGCGTACTTCCGCTGCTGCCAGAGCGCCACGCAGCTGCGGCATGCCGAGTAGTATTCCGGGGAGTGCGCGTCATCAACTTCGAGCCCGCATTTCGAGCATTTCATCTGACTGACCAGAATTGCATTAACGCCGTTATATCTCATATACTTTGCCCTTGCCGTTGCGACGGATTCGGTCGGGTCCCGTTTCTCTTCGGAATGGTCAAGAGGGACAGCCAGGCGAAAGATTGTTGTAAGGTCGAGGTGTTCCGCCCTACCATGGAGCGGAAGAGGGCTCTGCTTCTTGTCTTCCTGGCCTTCTCGGCGCTTTACTACTTTGTCCGCGTCGCGATATTCTACGCCGGGATCACCGGAGGCATGGAATTCGAGGAGGAGCAGACTGAGCTCGTGGAGGATATCGTGAGCTACAGCTTCCTCGCGATTGGTGTTCTGGGACTCATTATGCTTCCAGGCTTGGTCCTGTCCAAGGCCTGGGCATTCTGGGGCACATTGGCCCTGAGCGTCTACACGATTGTCTGGGACGCGTGGGCAGCGATATGGGTGCAATCATCGGCGGCAGCAGGGATAGTCCCAGCCGCAATCATCATAGGCTACCTGCTGATTTCAAGGCACGACTACCTGAGGTCAGCCAAGAGAATATCCTCCAAGGAGGGGTCCGCCTGAAGGGCATCAGGAGGAAGGAGAAGGAGATCACCGACAGGCACGAGATGATCCGGATAGTGAACGAGGCGAGATACGTCACCGTAGCGATGGCGGATGCGGACGGCCCATATCTCGCAACTCTCACCCACGCGTACGACGAACCGAGGAACGCGATATACTTCCATTGCGCTCACGAGGGCAGGAAGGTCGACGCTCTCAGAAAGGACAACAGGGTGTGGGGACAGGCGCTCGTCGACAAGGGCTATGTCGATGGCAAGTGCGACCATCTCTACGAAACCACCCAGTTCAGGGGGAAGGTGGTGTTCGTTCAGGACCCCGCGGAGAAGCGCCATGCGCTCGAAATCATGATACAGAAGAACGAAACAGGCCCGGATGCTGTCATCGCCGAACAGGTTACGGACAAGTCAGTCGCCAGGGTCAACATCGGGCGCATCGACATCGAATACATGTCCGGCAAGAGGGCAGACGAGGTTGTTGTGTCGCTCTAGCTTCTGCAGACTGCCTTCGTCCCCGGAGGCATCGAGAGGAATAGGACTGACCGCGGATCAGCCCAAGGGAAAAGGATCTCGGCATGGGCATCGCTTACGCTGCCCTCGACTCGAGATTGCCGCCACTTGGCCCTGCTCAGGCGGACGAGATGGTCACAAAATGGCTGCCGGACCCGCCTATCAGGTCCGTGTAGTCGTACGCGGGGTAGTCCTTCCACTCTCCAAGCGAGCCCGAGACAAGCCCCGTCGCCAGGACGTCGAACGAGAATGCGCCCTCATTATCGCCGGCCTTGAGGGTCCAGCTGAGCTCGACAGTGTCCCCTGCCGATAGCGACCCGATGGCGCTCGCGTCAGGCGACTTCATGACCTTGAAGTCGACGCCGGGGACCAGCGTTGCCTGGAAGTCCTCAGCGGTGAAAGTGGGGAATCGTTCGGAACCGAAGGGTCCGACGCACGGGTAGGTTATCGTCGCGGTGACCTTGAACCTCTCACCAGGAGCGACATCCGACGGCGCGGAGATCACAACCTCCCACGGAGCTACGAAGACCCCTCCGTACCTGAGATCGGAAACTCCCCATCTCGTGGTGGGACATCTCCACGTGTCCAGGAAGTCCTCGTAGGTCCATTTGACTCCTGTGAAATCGGTGTCCAAGGCATTCTCATTCGCTGACTGGGAGGTCGAGCCCTGGTAATCGCTGTCCACCTTGAACTCGCGGGACCATCCGTCGTTTATTATGAGGACACCCTCAGCGTCGTCGTATCCCACTACCACCCTGTAGTGGTCGCCGCCCTCGTAGCCAGGCGCCCACCACACGAGCACGATCACGGGGTAGCCCATGGAGACGATGGTCTTCAACTCGTCGAGCCAGGGCTCCTCGGGGGAGCAGGTCTTGTGGGCCAGTCGGTCGCGGAGAAGATGGCGAAGGACCCGGCCATCACCGAGATCACGATAGCGGGCAGGAATTCTGAAAAGGCGAAGCGGACGGCGTCGGCCATCGGTGAGAAGGCCAATAGCATGAAGGCGGACGTCATGGACGAGGGGGAGATAGCCCGCACAGCCGCCGACTCTGACGCATTCGTGAACACCTCAGGCCCTGACTACGTCGTTCAGCTCCCGGCCGTCAGGGCGGCGATAAAGGCCGGGGTCAACTACTGCGACGTATCGTGCGACGGGCCCGCGGCGGAGACTGTGTTGATGCTAGACGCCAAGGCCAAGGACGCTGGCATCTCGGTGATCATCGGCATTGGCTGGACTCCGGGCCTGGACAACCTGCTGATGGCGCATATGGTCCGACAGCTGGACGAGACTGAGGTCGTGCAGACATGCCTCGTCTGGCCCGTGACGGACGTGGTCAAAGGAGACTCCAAGAAGGTCGCAGAAGAGCTGCGCAACTCAGGCCCGTTCAGCGCTTCCTGGGAGACGGGCATGAGATGCTTCAGCGGGCAGTGCAAAATCTATGGGAACGGAAAGTGGGTCGTTGTGGACCCATTCGAGAACGCGGTGACCCTCCCAGATCCGTATGGTGGGCTCGTGACAGCCTATCCAGCCTGCGGAGCGGAGCCAATCACCATCCCCCGGTACGTCCGGGGCGTGAAGAGCGTCTCAGTACTCCTGAGCTTCTGCCCGTTCCCCCTCAATGAGCTCGCCAGGCAGCTAGCCGTCCGCATCAGGTCGGGGGAGATGAGCACCAAGGAGGCGGCTTTGGCTTTCATCGAGACCGCCGGGGCTGACCGCGAGCGATGGCTGGCAGGCTCCGAGAAGGTCACGGAGGAGTGGCCCTTCTGGATTGTGGCTCAGGGCTTGAAGGACGGCTCCCGGGTCAGATACACCCTGAACGTGAGCCCTGATTGGCCATCGACGGGAGGTCCTCTGTACACTGCAGCGAAGATGTTGCTTGAAGGCAGGATCAAGGAGCGAGGCATCCTTCCTCCTGAGGCCTGTCTGGACCCCCTTCCGTTCATGGAAGAGGTTGCGTCGATCGTGCCGGGAAGGCCAATGGCGAAGAAGCTGTTTGACGAGTCGATCGAAAGATTGGATTAGGTCAGGGTGGAGGTCAGAGAATGGGCAGCACCAATGCAGTCAAGGATAGGCTTGATCCTGTGAAGGAATCTTGGGAGACAAAGGCACTCAGACGGTTCTTTCCCGAAGGGCGGGGAAGACTCGAGGGGAGGATAGTCCGGGGATTCTTTGGTCCGGACTCGCCAGAGGTCAGGGAAGAGGGCAGGATGGCGTGCAAGTGGATTATGGGCGGGCTCTTCTGCGTGTTCACTTGGGACGAGTGGACCTTCAGCGGCTCCAGGAGAGTCAACCCGATACATGGATACAGCATCGTGGGATGGGACTCCCGCGACAGTGAGTACAGGATGCTGAGGGCGGCGAACCTCGGGGTCCTGCAACAACTCAACGGAAGTCTCGGTGGCAACAGGTTGGCGTTCGTATCAGCCGAGGCAATGATCAAAGGGAAGCCCTCTAGAGTTAGGTACGCGCTTGTCCGGAGACGGGCGAAGGTAATCGAATGGATCGCCGAGATGTCTGTCAGAGGTGGCCCGTGGAAGCGGGTCTCTGTGTCCACGCTCATGTATTCGTAGTCCTCAGCCACGATTTGGGAATGGCTTACTCGCTGTCGGACAGAGCACCCGATTCTGCGCCCTCGGAAAGACCCTCTCTCACTTCCCCAAGGCCATCTTGACGGCGGTCTCCACGGAGACTGCGGGCATGACCTCGTAGCATTCGAAGAGATCCTTCTTCTCCTGGATCCACGTGAGCCAGTTCTGGAATGCCGACTCAGAGGTGGCGGTCTGTGACTCCGTTATGGTCACACCCTTGCCGCCGGGACAGACGTAAAATCCCAGCACCTTCACGCCCTCTGGCGGATATACCTTCTTCTCCATGAGTTTCATCGTGAGCTTCGCCACCTCATCCGGAGCTACATTCGGACCGAGCTTCCAGAATGTCACTGAAATTGACAATTCTTCACCCCCTCCTCGAACCACCTCGAGGCTCACGCCCTATGCACATTCAACCTATTAGAGGCGTCTCGTCGCAGACATCGTCGATCGCCGTGATAGACTGCATAACGCTGCATCGATCCTCGTGCTGAGGAGAAGAGAGAGGAGGTTGCCCTTTTCTTCTCTCGCCGGTCTCTCAGGACTGAGTCTTGACATCGCGGGGCTGCGGCTGGAGAAATAGCTGCAGGATCCGGCAATTGTCTAGGACACATAAGCATATGCTACAAGCATAGCGCATCTTCTTCATTCCGGAGGTTGTTCGTCGCGGTTAGGAATTGCCCGGACTTCCTTGGACTTATATCCTGGGTTCAAATCCGGGCCCTCGCACATTTTAATTTCTGAGTGCAGATTAATGTTCAAGCCGCAAATGGAGCCGTGTGCAGACTTCAACGCCCAGCTGGTTTTCAATAAGGGAATCAATGCACCGAAATAGACTCATTTCTACGTGCCCTTCTTCCT